>Ga0302314_10002159_pt1 | contig 36771 bp, 33 predicted proteins | sample III_Palsa_N2_3_FD_200533 | JGI IMG/M metagenome (GOLD analysis project Ga0302314, IMG submission 200533) | Peat permafrost microbial communities from Stordalen Mire near Abisko, Sweden - III_Palsa_N2_3 | ecosystem: Environmental > Terrestrial > Soil > Palsa > Peat permafrost | place: Sweden...
CCTGGAGGTGACGCTCACGCCGCTCGAGCACCGGCTCCTGGTCACGCTGCACGACCGGCGCGGCCAGGTGCAATCACGCGATGCGCTGCTGAGCGACGTCTGGGGCATATCGGCGGACCTGACCACGCGGACGGTGGATACGCACGTGAAGCGCCTGCGCAGCAAGCTGGGAGAGGCGGCCGGCTACGTGCGGACGGTGCGGGGCCGGGGCTATTGCTTCGCGCCGTCCCCGGAGGAAGGCGGCTAGGAGACTGTCGGTCAAAGCCCCGACAGACTCCGTCGTGACGATTTCAGGACGCGGACGGCATTCGCCGCCGCTAGCGCCGGGGGTCGACCTCGGGGAGGACGCGAGCTTGCACCCCCTCCAGCTGCGCGTTGACTTCCGCTCCGACCACCAGCGACAGGCTGGTCAAGTACAGCCACACCAGCAGCACGGCGACGGCGGCGAGGCTCCCGTAGTAGAGCGCGTAGCTCGACACGGAGACGGCGTAGAGCCCGAAACCCCAGGAGACGATCAGCCAGCTCGCCACGGCGGTGAAGGTCCCCGGCCACACCCGGCGCCGCACCCCCGTGGGGTGCTCCACGGCGAAGCGATAGAAGCCGGCGAGGAGCACCATGCCCAGCACCAGCATCAGCGCCGTCCCGACGAGCTGCTCGGTGGGCGTGTGGATGGCCGTGGTGAAGCGATGCTTGAGTGCGCCCCGAAGGTGAAAGACCGGGCTGGGCGAGCGGGAGTGCAGACGATCCTGCGCGCGCCACGAGAGGGGCGCGGCCGCCGTGCCGTAGAGCGCGGAGTCCACCTTGACCAGCAGCCAGGCCAGCAGGCAGGCCGTGGCCAGCCCCAGGAACACCCAGGCGAGGGCGATGGCGCGCTGTTTCCACCAGGGCCGCGGCTCCGCCCGGGCGGCGGCCTCGAAGACATCCATCAGGTTGTGGAGGCCGGACGACGCCGTCCAGAGGTAGCCGACCACGCCCAGCGGGGCGAGCGACGCCGTGCTGCCGGCCATGCGTTCGAGCTCGTGACGGACGATGTCGTCCGCCGCCCCCGGCACCACGTCGAGCAGCGGCGTGAGCAGCGCGTCCACTCCCCGCGAACGCGCCACCAGACCGACCAGGAAACCCAGGAGAACCAGCAGAGGCAGAAGGCTGAGAAAGAACCAGAAGGCGATGGCCGCCGCCGCTTCGAACGCCTTGTGCGCCTGCAGCCCGTCGGCGACCTGGCGCGATCGCCGGAAGAAGGTTCGCTGGTGAAACGAGACATTCGTCAAGGGCCCTGGATTCTCGCATACTGGGACGCGCGACGCCGTGCAGCCGCTTCTCTTCACCGTCGAGTTCCGAAGGAAGATGGCCCAGCTGCCGCAGCGCGATCGGCAGGAGTGGTTGGCCTCGCTGGCGGCGCGCATGCGGCGCAATCCGACGCCGCGGCTCGAGGAGGAGCTGCGCGAAGTGGCGCGGGGATGCCGCTTGCCGCTGGTCGAGGCCATCCAGAAGCAGCTGGGTCCTTTCGATGCCCTCCACCTGAACGCCATCCTCGAAGTGCCGCGCGAGCGCTTCGTCCGCCCGGAGGACCTGGAGCGCAGCGCGGAGGACGTTCCCCTTCCGCTCGACGACGAAGGGCTGGCCACCATCAGCGCGCCGCATGCGTACCTGCTCTCGTTCCGCCTGCTGGAGCTGGGGCCGGGCGATTCGCTGGTCGAGCTGGGGACCGGCTCGGGGTACGGCGCCGCTCTCTGCGCGTTCATCGTGGGGACGCCGGGGCGCGTGACCACCTTCGAGATCGATCCGGCGCTGGTGAGCTGGGCGGAGCGCCTTCTCGGCCGTCATCCCACCGTCACCTTGCACCACCAGGATGCGGTCACCAGCGCGTCCCGCTGGGACGGCGCGCGCAAGGTCGCGGTGACCTTCGCCGTCGCCTCGTTGCCTGGGGCGTGGCTGGCGAAGCTGCCCGAGGGGGGTCGCCTGGTGGCGCCGGTCGGCGCCCGCGAGGCCGATCAGCGGCTGGTCCTCTTCCGGCGCGAGGCCGGGCGCGTGGTGGAGACCGACCACGGCGCCGTGCGCTACGTGAAGAACCGCTCGGGCCGCTGACCCCCAGTGCCGCGCGTCCGTTGCCGGGAGGTTTTCCCGGCCGCGGGGCGCAGGGAATCGGCTATATCGGCGAGGGTGAGGAGTCCGCGAGAAGCCGGCTTTCGAATGCCCGCCGAGTGGGGCCCGCACCAGGCGACCTGGCTGGCCTGGCCCAGTCACCTCGACCTGTGGCAAGAAGCCCTCGCGCCGGCCCGGAGAGCATTTGCGCGTCTCGTCGCCTCCATCGCCGAAGGGGAGACGGCCGAGGTCCTCGTCCCCGACGAGGAGCAAGAAGAGCAAGCGCGCGCCGTGCTCCCGGCCCGGGGCGTTCGCTACCACCGCATCCCGTTCGGCGACATCTGGCTGCGCGACACCGCCCCTCTCTTTCTTCGCGGCGCCGGGGGCGAGTCCGCGACGGTGCGCTTCGCCTTCAACGGCTGGGGGGGGAAGTACCTGCTGGAGAACGACGACCGGGTGTCCGAGCGCATCGCCGGCGCGGTGGGCCACGACGAGGAGCGCGCCTTCGTCATGCCCTTCGTCCTGGAAGGCGGGGCCGTGGACGTCGACGGGGAAGGCCGCGTCCTCACCACGCGACAGTGCCTGCTCAATCCCAACCGCAACGGGGTGGTCGACGAGAAGACCGTGGAGGGCTGGCTTCGCGATGCGCTGGGCATCGAGCGTGTGCTCTGGCTGGACGACGGGCTCCTCCACGACCACACCGACGGTCACGTCGACACAGTGGTGCGCTTCGTGCGCCCCGGCGCGGTGGTGGCGATGGAGGCGCGCGGCAGCGACGATCCGAACCGCGCGGTGCTCGGGGCGCTGCTTCGTGCGGCCGAGGCGCACGGGCTGGAGGTGCTGCGCATTCCGTCGCCCGGGCGCGTGCTCGACGCCGGGGGACGCGTGATGCCGGCCAGCTACGTGAACTTCTACCTGGCCAACACCACGGTGGTGGTGCCGACCTACGGCTCGCCGTGGGACGACGAGGCCGTCGAGCGGGTCGGCGCGCTCTTCCCCGGGCGGCGCGCGGTAGGCATCGACGCGCGGGAGATTCTCACCGGGGGAGGCGCGTTCCACTGCATCACCCAGCAGCAGCCGGCGGTGGCGAGGTGAGCGCGCGGACCATCACCGTGGCCGCCGTGCAGTGCTCCCTCGGGGGCGCCCGGGCGGAGAACCTGGCCCGCGTCGAGGCGCACGTGCGCGATGCGGCGGCGCGTGGAGCGCAGGTGATCCTGCCCCCCGAGCTCTTCCAGGGTCCGTACTTCTGCCGCGAGGAGAAGGCCGAATGGTTTGCCCAGGCGCGCGCCCTGGTGGAGGACGAAGCGGTGGCGCGCATGCGCGAGGTGGCGCGCGAGCTCGGCGTGGTCGTGCCGGTGTCCTTCTTCGAGCGCGCGGGACCGGCCTACTACAACAGCGTGGCCGTGGTCGACGCCGACGGGGCGGTGCTCGGCGTCTACCGCAAGAGCCACATCCCCGACGGTCCCGGCTACGAGGAGAAGTTCTACTTCCGTCCCGGCGAGACAGGCTTCCGCGTGTGGCCGACGCGCTACGGCAAGCTGGGCGTCGGGATCTGCTGGGACCAGTGGTTCCCGGAGTCGGCGCGCGCGATGATGCTGCTCGGGGCCGAGGTTCTCTTTTATCCCACCGCCATCGGCAGCGAGCCGCACGAGCCGGACCTCGACACGCGCGACCCGTGGCAGCGGGCGATGATCGGTCACGCCGTCTCGAACATCGTGCCGGTGGTGGCGGCGAACCGCACCGGGGAGGAGGACGGCCAGCGCTTTTACGGCTCGTCGTTCATCGCCGACGCGCGCGGCGACAAGGTGGCCGAACTCGGCCGGGCGGAGGAGAAGGTCATCGTGGCCACCTTCGACCTCGACGCGCTGGCACGGACGCGAGCTTCGTGGGGCTTCTTTCGCGATCGACGGCCGGAGCTCTACGACGTGCTGACCACGGCGGACGGACGCACCCACCGCTGAGAGGGGCCGCGACGTCGCGTCTGCGCGGGTCCCTTCGCTGCGAAGGATCTTGCGCACCGCGCGAGGATGGGAAACGCACCGCGCGATGACGGAAAGGTGATGTTCGTTCCGCGCCCGCGGACTACCCTCGTTTCGTCGAGGTACCCCATGCTGCGTCACCGCGCGGATCGTCGAACCATGCTCTGGGCCTTCGTGCTCTTTCCGCTGGTCGGCTTCGCGCCGTACGTCGAGCCGCGGCTCATTCCCTGGCTTCTCCCGGTGACCCTCTATCTGGGCTTCTGCGCCGGCGTCTTCAGCCACAACCACAACCACTGTCCGACTTTCAAGAGCCGCAAGGTCAACGCCTTCTACTCGGCGTGGCTGAGCGTCTTCTACGGTTTCCCGACCTTCGCCTGGATCCCGACGCACAACCTCAACCACCACAAGTACGTCAACAAGGCCGGGGACGCGACCATCACCTGGCGCTACTCCAAGAAGAACACCTGGCTCGTCGCCAGCACGTACTACTTCGTCTCCGCCTACTGGCAGTCGGACGTCATCAAGGAGTACATCGCCAAGGCGAAGAGCGGGAACCGGCCGCTCTACCGACAGATCATCGCGCAGTACGCCACCCTCGCCGGCGCGCAGACGACGCTTCTGGCGCTGGCCATCGCGGTCACCACCCTCGTGCATCACCAGGTGTGGTGGCGGGGCGTCGTGGTGTGGTTCTTCGGCTTCGGCGTGTCGGCCATGTTCGCCAACTGGTCGATGATCTTCATCAACTACATCCAGCACGTGCACGCCGATCCGTGGTCGGAGCACAACCATTCGCGAAACTTCGTGGGCAAGGTGTCAAACTGGCTGGTCTTCAACAACGGCTACCACACCGCGCATCACGAGAGCGCGGGGCTGCACTGGAGCAAGCTCCCCGAGGCGCACGCCAAGATCGCCCATCTCATCGACCCCGAGCTGAAGCAGGCGAGCATCGTCGGCTACTGTGTGCGCTCGTACCTGCTGGGCATCTTCCACGATCGCTTCCGCACCCACCAGGTGGGACACGCGGCGTATGCGCCGCCCCACGGGGGGAAGATCAACCTCGAGACCGCGTCGGTGGCGGCGGTCGAGGCGGGAGTGAACGCGTCGATGGCTTAAGCGCCGCGGCGGTCGCGCCGTTCCCTCCAAGACGAGGAGGTCGCGACGATGGTCGAAAGTGCGCTCTTGGCGGTGGGCAAGTTCCCCGACGAGGTGGCCCGCGGCATCGAAGAGGCCGCATCGGCGGTCGGCCTCGGCACGCGATTCATCGATCACGGCGACGAGCCGCTGCTCCCGTCCGGGGCCCACCCTGCAGCGGTGGTGCTGCCCATGGATAGCCCCCACGCGGCGGACACGTGCACCAAGCTGCGCGCGCAGACGCGCCTGGCCTCCATCCCGGTCTTCGGCGTGGCGCGACAGCGCAAGGACATGGCCTTCGTGGAGCTCTTCGCCCTGGGCGGCGACGACCTCGTCGGCCATCGCTCGGCGGAAGCCCTGGCGCGGCGCCTTCGCGCGCTGCTCACCAAGCGCGCGCCGGTGACCCCGGGTGTCTCCGGCCGCGCGGGCGTGGCCATCGTGGCCTCCCCGGACCTGCGATGGCGCGGCGTCATGGGACGCGCGCTCTACGCGGGCGGCTACTCGGTGCGCTTCGTGACCAGCTCGACCGAGCTGGTGGAGGAAGCCCTCGCGGAGAACGTCAAGGTCGTGGTCGTCGCCGACGATCTGGAGCCCGAGGGCGCGGTGGCTGCGGCCGCGCTGGCGCGCGCGCGGGGCGCACGGGCGGCGTGGATCGTGGTATCGCCGCCGAAGAAGATCGCCTCGGTGCACCTGGCGGTGGGAGCGCTGGAGCGCGCCGCGGTGGTCGACGGATTCGCCCCTCCGGAGAACGTGCTCTTCCGCGCGAACGAGCTCCTCGCGCGGCCGGGCCCGGATCAGCGCGCCGCCCCCCGCTTGCTCTACGGCACCGCCGTGTCCTTCCGCGGCGCCGGTCGCGACGAGGACGACGTGGGCTTCTCGTACAACGTGAGCGCGGGCGGCCTCTACATCCGGACGCTCGCCCCGCTCGACGCCGGCACCGAGGTCTGGCTGGACATGTGGGCGCCGCGATCGCAGCGCCGCGTCCGGCTCGCCGGGACGGTGGCCTGGAGGCGGGTCTTCGGCGAGCAGGAGCGTGCGACGGTGCCGCCCGGGTTCGGCGTGCGGATCGTCGACGGGCTGGGGGGGGATCTCGAGCGCTGGCGCACCGGGTGCGACGCGTTCGCGAAGAACCTCTTCGGCGACGCCGCCGGATAGCCGTCCTGTCGGTCAAAGCCGAGAGCCGGGCCAGGCTTCGAAGCCTCGGCCACGACGGAGGCGGTGCGCGTCAGCGAGCGACCTCGAGGAGACCCGCGGCGCCCATCCCGCCGCCGATGCACATGGTGACGATGGCGTAGCGACCCCCGCGGCGCCGGAGCTCGTAGAGTGCCGTGGCCGTGAGCTTCGCCCCGGTGCAGCCCAGCGGGTGGCCGAGCGCAATGGCTCCGCCGTGCACGTTGAGCTTCTCCTCCGGGATCTCCAGGGTGCGCTGGACGTGGATGGCCTGGCTGGCAAACGCCTCGTTCAGCTCGACGATGTCGATGTCACGCAGCGACAGCCCCGTCTTGGCGAGGAGCTTGCGCACCGCCGGGATGGGCCCGATGCCCATGATCGCCGGGTCTACCCCGGCGGTGGCGAAGGCGCGAAACCAGCCCAGCGGCTTCACCCCGAGGGCGTCGGCGCGGGCCTGGCTCATCACCAGCGCCGCCGCGGCGCCGTCGGACAGCGGCGAGGCGTTCCCCGCGGTCACGCTGCCGTCCTTGGCGAAGGCCGGCTTGAGCGCCGCCAGCCCTTCGAGCGAGGTGTCGGCGCGCACCAGCTCGTCGCGCTCGAACTGCACCTCCACGTGCTTTCCGTCCTGGTAGCGGGTCGCCTTCACCGGGACGATCTCCTCGGCGAAGATCCCCGCCTTCTGCGCCGCGGCGGCCTTCTGCTGGCTGCGCAGGGCGAAGGCGTCCTGGTCGGCACGCGACACGCCGAAGCGCTTGGCCACGTTCTCCGCCGTGATTCCCATGGGCGTGTAGACCGCAGCGCAGCGCCGCATGGCCTCGGGCGAGGCGCTGAGCTTGTTGCCGGTCATCGGCACCATGGTCATGGACTCCACGCCGCCGGCGATGACCACGTCGTTCACGCCCGTGGCGATGGCGCCGGCGGCCATGGCGATGGCCTGGAGCCCGCTGGAGCAGAAACGGTTGATGGTAACGCCGGCTGACTCGACCGGCAGCCCCCCCAGCAGCCCCACCACGCGCGCCACGTTCAACCCCTGCTCGCCTTCGGGCATGGCGCAGCCCAGCACCAGGTCCTCCACGTCCGCCGGTCGCACGCCTGGTACGCGCGCGAGAAGCGCGGCCACCACCTGACCCGCCAGCTCGTCGGGACGAGTCAGCGCCAGCGTTCCCTTGTGCGCGCGGCCGACCGCCGATCGCACCACCTCCGCGATGACGACGTTCTGGATCATCTAGTTCCTCAGGGGCTTGTGGTTCATGAGCATGAATAGCGGGCTATTCGCCATCGTAACCACCGTCTGCGACCGCGACCGCCCCCGCATCCCCATGGCACTGGATCACCATGTACCCGCGGTAGCTGGGATAGACGTAACCGGAACGGTAAGCGACAAACGTCGTACCTGCGTTCTCGCTCATGTCGACAAGCTCGTAGCCATGCGGGCAGACCTCGGCGGATTTCCTAACGCAGTTCTTTTGCTCGGTTTTGCACCAGATGCTGAACCAACCTGGCTGCCCGTCCGGCCCATTCATGGGCGTAGCGCCGGCTACGACACATCCGACGAGCAGCGCCGTAACCGTGGCCACCAGCAAGCAGACCAATACCGCGTCTCTCATGCCGCTAGTTCCTCAGCGGCTTGTTGTTCATGAGCATGTACTGCATGCGCTCTTGGCTCTTGGGCTCGCCGCACAGGCTGACGAAGGCCTCGCGCTCGATCTCCAGCACCTCGGCCTCGGTCACTTCGTGCGAGGCGCCGCTGACCCCCCCGCAGAGGATTCCCGCGAGCTTGACGGCAATCTTGGCGTCGTGCTCGCTCGCCTGGCCAGCCTCGACCAGCGTGCCCACCATCATGCGCAGCGTGGCGATGCCGCTCTCCCCCGGCAACACGTAGGCGCGTGGCGCGGGCGGATGCCACCCGCTCTCGGCCAGGCCGACGGCGCGCTGCTTGGCCTCGGCGAGCAAGCGCGCGCGATCGAAGCTCACCCCCGCCTGGCGGGGGAAGTACCCGTAGGCTTGGGCCTCCTCCGCGCTGGTGGCGACGCGCGCGAGGGCAACGTTCTTGAAGATCTGCGTCACCAGCGCGTAGGGGTCGACCGTCGCCCCGTCGGGCACGCCTTCCATGGCGCGCCAGAGGAGGTTCATGGTCCCCCCGCCCCCCGGCACGAGGCCGACGCCGACCTCGACCAGCCCCGCGTACGTCTCTGCCGCCGCCTGGACGTTCCCGGCACCCAGGCACACCTCGAGGCCGCCTCCCAGCGCCATCCCGTAAGGGGCTGCCACCACGGGGACGGCGGCGTATTTCATGCGCTGGCAAGCCGTCTGGAAGCCGTTCACCATGTCCCCGAGCTGCGCCCACTGTTGCTGGCTCGCCGCCATCACCACCAGGAACAGGTTCGCGCCGACGCAGAAGTGCTCCCCCTCGTTGGCGATCACCAGGGCGCGGAAATCGGTCTCCGCCCGGGCGACGGAGTCGTGGATCATCTGGATGACTTCGGGATCGATGCTGTTCGCCTTGGTCTTGAAGGTCAGCCCGAGCACACCGTCGCCCAGATCCCAGGCTTCGGCGCCGTCGTTGCGCAGCACCGGCGCGCCGCCCCTTCGAAGCACGGTGAGCGTCGCGTTGCGGGGATCGACCTCGCGCCGGCGGTACTCGGTGCGCAGGACGTCGAAGACCCGGCCGTCGTCCGTGTAGAAGCTCTTGGCTCCGCTGCCGCGCATCTTCTCGATCGAAGCCGGCAGCGTCACGCCGTCCTTCTTCAGCCGTTCGACCACCGTCTCGAAGCCGAGGGCGTCCCACGTCTCGAAGGGTCCCAGTTCCCAATTATATCCCCACTTCATGGCGTCATCGACCGCCACCACGTCGTCGGTGATCTCCCCCAGGCGGCGCGCGGCATAGACCAGCGATCGCGAGAGTACCTTCCACGCGAAGGCCCCGGTCTTTCCGGGAGCCGACACCAGCTTGCGCAGGCGCTCCCGGGGATCCTCGTTCTTCGCGATCTCCTTGCAGACGTTGCGTATCTCCTTGTCCCCGCCGCGCGGGCGGTATTGCAGCGTCCCGGGATTCAGCGTCTCGATGGTGCCGTCCTTGGCCCGCCTGTAGAAGCCGCCACGCGTCTTGTCGCCGAGGAGCTTCTTCTCGACCATCGCCCGGATGTAGGGCGGAACCTGGAAGACCTTGCGGTCCTCGTCGGCGGTGAGCGCCGCGTAGCAGTTCTCGGCGACGTGGACGAAGGTGTCGACCCCGACCAGGTCGGCCGTGCGAAAGCTGGCGCTCTTGGGGTGCGCCATGGCCTCGCCGGTGATGGCGTCGACGTCTTCCGGCTCGAGGCCTTCCTCGATCATCAGATGGATGGCCGTCATCATGGCGTGGGCGCCGATGCGGTTGCCGATGAAGTTCGGCGTGTCCTTGCCGAGGACGATGCCCTTGCCGAGGGTGTCTTGCCCGAAGCGGCGGACGGCCTCGAGCGTCTCGGTCGAGGTGTCCGGACTGGCCACCAGCTCGAGGAGCTTCATGTAGCGCACGGGGTTGAAGAAGTGCATGACGAGGAAGCGGCTGCGCAGCCCTTCCGAGCGCCCCTTCATCATGTCGGCGATGCGCAGGCCGCTGGTGTTCGAGGCGACGATGCAGTGCTCCGCCACCACCTGATCGAGCTTCTCGAAGAGCGCGCGCTTCGGCTCGAGCTGCTCGAGGATGGCCTCCACCACCAGGTCGCAGTCGCGCAGCTTCTCCAGATCGTCCTCCACGTTGCCGACGGCGACGAGGCGCGCGCGGTCCTTGTGGAAGAAGGCGGCGGGTCGCGCCTTGATCGCCTTGTCGAGGCCCGCGGCCGCGAAGCGGTTCCGCGCCGCGCGGTCGCGCCGCTCCGTGTCGTCGAGGCCCGGCGGGACGATGTCCATCAGCAGGACCTCCACGCCCGCGTTCGCCAGGTGCGCGGCGATCCCGCTGCCCATGACACCCGCACCGATGACGGCGGCGCGACGGATCGGTTTGCGCATGTTCGGGTCTCCTCCGAGTGGCCTTTACTAGCTCTTCTCGGTGGCCAGCGCCGCCTGGACGGCGGGCCGCGCATCCACCCGCGCGAAGAACTCCTGCAGCGCCGGCCAGCGGGTCAGGTCGATGCCGGTGTGCGTGGTCCAGCGCAGCATGTTGTAGAGGTAGGCGTCCGCGACGCTGAAGGCCTGGCCCATCAGGTACGGCTGCGAGGCGAGCGTCTTGGCGACGAGGTCGAAGCGCCTGGCCAGGCGGGCACGCGCCGCGTCCTTGGCCGCCTCGTCGCTCCCGAAGAGCGGGCCGAAGGCCTTGTGGATCTCCGTTGCCACGAAGTTCAGCCACTCCTGCAAGCGGTAGCGCTCCATCGTCCCCGCCGGCGGGACCAGCTTGGCCTCGGGCGCACGGTCGGCGACGAACTGATCGATGACCGCGCCCTCGGTGAGGATGGCCCCGTCGTCGAGCTCCAGCGCGGGGACGTATCCCTTGGGATTGACGGCGTAGAAGTCCGACCCGTCGTGCAGCTTGTGCGCGCGAAGGTCGACACGGACGAGGTCGAACGGCAGGCCGGCCTCGAGCAGCGTGATGTGCGGATGGAGAGAACAGGCGCCGGGCGAGAAATAGAGCTTCATGGCGCGCTTCGATGCCCAGAGCACCGAACATGTTGCAGGACCTAGGATTTGGCGGCTAGAGCGCGAACCGGACGGCCGCCCCGATGCGGCGTGCCGCGAGCGCGCCGACACTGGCTCCGACGACGGTGGCAAGGACGGGGTAGCCACCGGTCGTGGGGTGGTCGGGTCCAAGGATGATGGGCAAGCCCGAAGGGGGGATCTGGATTGCGCCGACGGTCATCGGCGCGGACGCGTCGGCCGCATCGCCTCCTCGGAGGGGCGTGCCGGAGAGGCGAACGCCGACCCGATCGCTTCGCTCGCTGACCTGGAACGTGCTCGCCAGAAGCGCGTCGATGGCGCCAGTCCCGAAGCGATCGACGTCCGGCCCGGGGACGACCCGTATCGGGGCGTCCAGATCCGGCGGCGCGAGGGAACGACGCGGTCGCTCAGGCAGCGCCCCCACCCGCAGCGCATCGCCCCGGCGAAGGGCCCGCCCCTCGTGTCCGCCCAGTCCGGCGCCCAGCAAGGTGCCGCGTCCACCGAGCACGGTCGGCACGTCGATGCCTCCCCGCACGGCCACATAGCGCACACGCGCACCCACGCAGGCGATGCGCCAGGGATCGCTGCGATCCGGCTCGCCGAGCTCGCACGCCGCTCCGTCGTCCGCGGCCACGAGCATCCCAAAAGCGCCCTGGAGGGTGATGGCGCCGAACAGCTCGATGGCAGCCTCGCCGTCGGGGTTCCCCACCGCCGCGTTGGCGCGCGCCAGGAGCTCGGGCACCAGGGCTCCGCCGGGAGGGACGCCCTCGTGCATGCGGCCGTGCCTCCCGCCGTCCTGAACGGTAGCCAGTCCGGCGACGGCGACGAGGTGGATCACTGGCGTGCGACCTCCGGAACGAAGCGCACGCGATCCCCCAGCGCCATGGCCGCGCCCCTCTGCGCGTCGAAGGGAACGAAGCCCACCGCCACGCCCAGCAGGTGCCACCCCCCCGGTGAAGCGAAGGGGTAAATGCCGGTGTACGGCCCCGCGATGGCGAGCGAGAGGGCCGGCACACGCGCGCGCGGCGTCGCCCGGCGCGGGAGAACGAGGCGGGGATGAAGCGCGCGCAGGTAGGCAAACCCCGGGAGAAAGCCCATCATCGCCACCTCGTAAGTGCATTCGGCGTGCAGCGCGACGACTTCGCCGGGCGAGAGCCCCGAAGCCTCCGCCACCTCGACCAGATCCGCACCGTCGTAGCGCACCTCGACGTCGTGGTGGCGAGGCTCGACATCCGCGTGCGCGTGAACCTGGTCGCTCGGTTCCGATCCGCCCTGCTCTGGCGAGCGCGCGGGATCGGCGCGTGCGACGGCTTCGGCGACGGCGTCGTGCACGCTCTCGAGAGAGAAACCTGGTTCGAGCACCACCATGGCGTGGCGCTCGGAGACGACCGCGTCGACGATGCGCGGCAGCGCGCGGAGAGCCTCCAGCAGGCGCCGCCGGCTCGTCACGTCGTAGCCTTCGGGCAAGCGCGCGCGCCACGCCCGGTCGCCGAACGGGTCGATCACCAGCGGCATTCACCCCTCGTTCTCGCGCCGCGCGTCGAGGGCCTCGCGCACGGCCCTCGCGATGGCCACAGCGCCGGGTGAATCGCCATGCACGCAGATGGTGTCGACCTCGCCGCTCGCCGCCAGACGGCGCGCACGCGTGGCGGCTTCGGACGGGTCGAGGACCAGCGCTCCGGCTTCCTCGCGGGGGATCAGCGTCCCGTCCTCGCGCGTGGTGCGATCGGCGAAGCCCTCCCGCAGGAACGCGAGACCCGCGCGCTCCACCGAGGGACGGAGCTCGCCGCCCGCCGGGCCGACGAAGGCGATGCCCGGCCCGAGCGCACCGGCGGCTCCGTCCACCAGCGCCGCGGCCACCACGCCGTCGTCGCGCGCGGCGTGATAGAGCGCCCCGTGCGCCTTCACGAAGCGCACCACGACGCCGGCCTCGCCCGCTGCCCTCGCCAGGCGCGCGCACTGCGCGAAGACGCTCGCCCGCAGCTCGGCGGGGCCCATCGAGACTCGCCGTCGCCCGAAGCCCGGGCGATCGGGGTACGAAGGGTGCGCTCCCGCCAGCGTGCCTTGCCGCAGGCACAGCGCCAGCGCTCGAGCCATGGTGGCGTCGTCGCCGGCGTGGCCTCCGCAGGCGATGTTGGCCAGGTGGGCGTGCTGGTAGAGCGCCTCCGCCTCGGCGGGGAGCTCGCCGAGGTCGATGTTCAGGCACGGCGCGGCGATCAGGGCGCAGCGCACCACGGAGTCTGCGCCTCCTCGCCGACCACGGTGTCGGTGGTCGGGAGCACCACGCGGAAGGTCGTGCCCTCGCCGGGCTCGCAGTAGGCGCCGATCTGACCCCCGTGGGAGGTGACGATGCCGTGGCAGATGGAGAGGCCCAGCCCGGTCCCCACGCCGACCGGTTGGGTCGTGAAGAACGGATCGAAGATGCGCGGCAGAACGTCCGCGGCCGCTTCCAGCAGAGTCCGGCCCAGCACGCCGGCATCGATCTTGGCAAACAGCTCGCCGCCGGGGTTCCCCATCGTCGATGTCCAGAGTAACCGACCTTGTCGTTTGCGCGTACGATCCCGAGAGGCCACTCCCTGAACCACCCACCGCGCGACGCCTTCTCCCCCAGCATGCAACGCCGCACCTTCCTTCGCGCTCTCACCGGCGGGAGCGTGGTCGTCGCCCTGGGCGGCGGGACCTACGTGCTCGCCGACAGCGAAGAGGAGCAGCGCGCGCGAGCCACCTTGCGCCCGGATGGGCGTCCCCGCTTGCCGCCCGGTCAGTACCTGCTCAAGCGCTTGCGCCCCATGGGCGGGGACGAGGGGGACCCCAGCCCCGGCAACTGGCGGCTGGTGGTGCACGGCGAGGTGGAGAATCCTTTCACCCTCGACTTCGCCGGGCTTCTGGCGATGCCCCAGACCGAGCAGGACTGCGACGTGCACTGCGTCACCAAGTGGAGCGTCCTCGGTGCGCGCTTCGCCGGGGTGCGAGTGGCCGACCTGGCCGCCAGGGCGCGGGTCAAGCCGGGGGCGCACCACGTCATCTTCGAGGCCGCCAACGGCTACACCTCGAACGTCCCGCTCCGGGAGGCCCTGGCGCCCGACGTCCTCGTGGCGCATCGGCTCGACGGGTCGCCGCTCGCCAGGGCCCACGGCGCCCCTGCGCGCGCTCTCGTACCGGAGCTGTATTTCTGGAAGAGCGCCAAGTGGGTGACCGGGGTTCGCTTCAGCGCGCAGGACGTCCCGGGATACTGGGAGACGCGCGGTTACCACAACCACGCCGATCCCTGGAAAGAGGAGCGGTATGGCTGACGGCAGCGCGAAGCGGCGCAGTCGCGTCCAGTGGCGCGCCCTCCTTCGCGCGGTGCACCGCGACGTCGGCTACGCCGCGGTGGGGCTCACCTTCGTCTACGCGGTGAGCGGCATCGCGGTGAACCACGTCGCCGCCTGGGACCCGAACTTCGTCAACACCAGCACGACGCACGAGCTGGGGCAGCCCGTCCCCGACGACGACGAGAGCGCGAAGGCGCAGGTGCTGGGCAAGCTGGGAATCGTGGAGACTCCGCGCGAGGTCTACCGGGAAGGCGACGAGCTGGAGATCCTCTTCGAGCATCGCACGCTGCACGTGACCCTGGCTTCGGGCCACATCCTCGACGAGGGGCAGAAGCCTCGCCTCTTCGTGCGCGCCGCGAACTGGTTGCATCTCAACCGCGGCAAGAAGGCCTGGACCTACTTCGCCGACTCGTACGCGGCGGGTCTCCTTTTTCTGGCCACCTCGGGCATGTTCATGATCGCCGGCAAGCGGGGGCTCTTCGGGCGAGGTATGTTCTTCGTCGCAGCGGGGGTGGCGGTCCCGCTGGTGTACCTGGCGCTGGTGAAGGGATAACGCCGGGCCGCCTCAGCCCTCCAGCGCAGGCTCCGGTATGGCCCAGCTCCCCCGGCGCGTGGGGTGGGCGAGCTCCTGCGCGAGCACCCTCAGGAACCTGGCTCGCGGCCACTGCTCGGCGCCCATGGCCACGGTGTGCGGCGTGGGAACCTGCGCATCGATGAAGCGGAACCCCCAGCGCGCGAGGCGCTCGGCGAGGGTCACCAGCGCCACCTTGGACGCGTTGGGCTGCCGCGTGAACATCGATTCCCCGAAGAACGCGTGACCCAGCGACACGCCGTAGAGGCCCCCCACCAGCTGGTCGCCGGCCCATGACTCCACCGAGTGCGCATAGCCGAGTGCGTGGAGGCTGCTGTAGGCGCGCTCCATCTCGTCGGTGATCCAGGTGCCGTCCTGGCCGGGGCGCGGGCTCTTCTTGCACGCGCGAATGACCCGCGCGAACGCCGTGTCGAAGCGCACGTCGTACTCGCCTTTGGCCATCGCGCGGCGTAGCGTGCGGCCCACGTGCAGGCGATCGAGGGGCATGACGCAGCGGGGATCGGGCGAGTGCCAGAGAATGGGCAGGCCGTCGTCGTACCAGGGGAAGATGCCCGAACGGTAGGCGAGCAGCAGCCGCGCCGGTGAGAGATCGCCGCCGACCGCGACGAGCCCTTCGACGGCCTGGTCCGGCGGCGGGAAAGAGAGCGCGCGGGACAGCGCGTAGACGGGCACGCGACGAAACATAGCGCGCCGCGGGCCGAGACGAGGCTCGAGCTCGCCTGGCGGTCCCGCGCTCAGCCGATCAAAAACTTGAGCATGCGATCGACCAGCTTGCCGTACGGCGGCCGGAACAGCCCCGTGGTGTTGATGCGCGCCTGACGGAACACGGGCTTCTTCTTGGTGAACGCGTCGAAGCCCTCGCGCGCGTGGTAGGCGCCCATGCCGCTGGCGCCGATGCCACCGAAAGGCAGGTCGTCCTGCGCGAACTGCAGCATGGTCTCGTTGATGGTCACGCCCCCCGAGATGGTCTCGCATAAGACGCGATCGGTGGCTTCCTTGTCGTTGCAAAAGAGGTAGAGCGCGAGCGGGCGCGGACGGTCGTTCACGTAGGCGATGGCCTCGTCGAGGCTCCCGTACGTCACCACGGGGAGAATCGGGCCGAAAATCTCCTCCTGCATGACCTGCATCTGGTCGCTGGGATCGAGCACCAGGGTCGGCGCCAGCTTTCGCGTCCCCGACGCAGCGCCGAGCGTCTCGCCGGCCGGGTTCATCTCGATCACCTGCGCCCCGCGCGTCTTCGCGTCCTCGAGGTAGCCGGAGAGGCGCGCGAAGTGCTTGTCGCTCACGATGGACGTGTAGTCCGGGTTCTTCAGGAGCGAGGGGTACATCCTGGCAACGGCAGCCCTGGAAGCCTCGACGAAGGCCTCGCGCGACCGGGCAGGCACCAGCACGTAGTCCGGCGCGATGCAGGTCTGTCCGGCGTTGAAGAGCTTTCCGGCGAGGATGCGGTCCGCCGCCGTACGCACGTTGAAGCCCTCGGCCACGAGGGTGGGCGACTTGCCGCCCAGCTCCAGTGTCAGCGGCACCAGGTTCTCGCTCGCCGCCCGCATGACCATCCTTCCGACGCGCGTCGATCCCGTGAACACCAGGTGATCGAAGGGCAGTCGCGAGAAATGCTCGCCCACCTCCGGACCGCCGGTCACCACCGTCACCTGGTCCGCCGGGAAAGTCTCGGCGATGAGGTCGTGGAGCAGCGCCGCCGTCTCCGGCACGAGCTCGCTCGGCTTGATCATGGCCCGATTGCCGGCCGCCAGGACCTGCACCAGCGGCGTCAGCGCGAGTTGCACCGGGTAGTTCCAGGGTGAGATGATCCCGACCACCCCCAGCGGCTGCGGGCGCACCTCGATGCGGGCCGGAAGAAACAGGGCGCCCACCTCGCGCTCCTCCGGCTCCATCCACTCGTGGAGGTGCGCCCGGGCGTACTTGATGGCGCCTTGCACCATGAACACCTCGCTGATCAGGCTCTCGTGCTTGCTCCGGTGACCGAAGTCGCGCGAGATGGCGTCGGCGATGGCTCCCTTGCGCGCGAGGAGGGCGCGCTCGAGCTTGTCCAGGGACGCGATCCGCTCGGCGTGGTTGGGCGCTCCAGCCTTGCGACCGCCCTCTCTTATCCTGGAAAGCACCGCATCGGGCGATTCCGTCGGAGTTTCGAGGGTGTGCAGCGCGGGGGCGGCCGTCGTCATGGTGAGGGGAGGATAGGACCCTCCCCGCCCACCGCAAGGCGCCGCGGAACGTCGCGTCGGCGGGGAGCGCTCGCCTGGCCAGCGGGGCGGCTTCTCTTCCCGCCGTGAAGGAAGGCCGCGCAGGGATAGCATCCGGTCGCGATGCGTCGCGCCCTTCCGGCGGTGGTTCTGCTCCTTGCCTGTGGGCGGCACACCGCCGTCTCCGGGGCCGTGGCCGCGTCGGCCAGCGCTGTCGCGTCTCGCGAGCCGGGCGCCTCTCCGCCTTCCGCGGGAACTTCCGCGGGAACCCCTTGCGGCGAGCTCTCGTGCACCCAGTTCGACTCGCCGGGCGAGGCGCTCCTCGCGGCCCTCGCCGGGGACGTGCGCGTGGTGGCGCTGGGCGAGGCCCACGCTCCACGCGGGGCGACGGCGCCGTCGGCGGCCAGGCGCTTCACCGACGACCTCCTCCCGCTCTTGGCCGGGCGCGCTTCGGATCTGCTGGTCGAGCTCATGATGCCGCCCGGCGGGTGCGCCGACGCCGCGGCCGAGGTGCGGGAGAAGCAGGCGCCCGCGACGTCGCAGCAGGCGCCGACCAACCAGAACGAGTATCTGGCGATGGGCGAACGAGCACGCGCGCTCGGCATCGTGCCCGACATGCTGCGTCCGTCGTGCGCCGACCTGGACGCCGTTCGCGACGCGGGCGAAGGGGCCGTCGAGGCCTCGCTGGAGATGATCGCGCGCCTCTCCACGGTGCAGGCGGAGAGGCTCCTCGACCGCGACGCGCGCTCGGACGCGGACCGCGCCAAGGCGGTCGTGGTGTACGGAGGGATGCTGCACAACGATCTCGAACCTCCCCCGGAGCGCGCGAAGTGGAGCTACGCGCCCGCGCTCGACGCGAAGACCGGCGGGGAGATCGTGGCCGTCGACCTCGTGGTGCCCGAGTTCATGGTGGACGACGCGACCTGGCGCGCCTTCCCCTGGTTCTCGCGCTACGACCGCGCGCGTCTCGGGGCGAAGACCAAGCTGTTCCGGCTGGCGGACCGGAGCTTCGTCCTCGTTTTCCCCGAGACGCACCCGTAGCGCGGTACGGCTCGCGCGTTCTAGCCGACCTTCGGGAGGCTGTGGCATGTGAGTCACACGACCTACCGCTTCGCCTTGCGCTCCGCTCCGTCGGCTCCGTCGGCGAGCCGCTTCCCGGCCTCGCCGGCGAGCACCGGCGCGACGACGCGGTCGCCCAGGCCCTTGGCGGCGCGGATGAGCAGATCCGGGAGCTGGTCGACGAGCTTACCCAGGGTCGACTCCGCGTCGCCGTCCACGGCGAGCAGGCGCGGGATCTTGTCGGCCCCCACGGTGATGACCGCGATGGGATCGAGCTGCACGCTCCCGGCGACGCCGCGCCCTCCGGACTGACCTCGCCGGGCGTCGGCGCTGGCGTCGCCCTGCGCCGTGCCGGCGGCGAAGGCGATGCGCAGGCGATGAACAGGGATGAGCGTCGCGTTCTTGGCCTGGATGGGCTCCCCCAGGATGGTGTCGGTCTTGGACAGCGTGTGCATGCCGTCGAGCATCTGGCGAACGAGATCCGAGAGATCGTCACTCATGGTTCTTTACCCCGCCTCGGCGGCTGCCCCGTGCGAGGCTCGCGCGCATCACGTCCCAACCGATGGCCGCAGGAACGAAGCTCGCCTCGAGATCGCAGTCGATGTTCACGAAAGGCGCGTCGGCCAGCCAGTCCACCTCGCCGGCGATGCGGGCGCGCGGCGCGAGGACGGCACCGGCCGCCGCGATGAAGCCGAGGAGCTGCGCGTTCGCCGCAGGATCGCCGGCTGCGCCATGGACGCGGGCGTCGACCCGGTCGAAACGCACCCGGCGAAGCGCGCTTCGCGCCAGGACGATGGCGCCGAGCGGAGAGAGCCGCGCGCGCTTCACCGTCGGGACGCGCGTCCCGCGCGCCACGGTTCGACCGAGGAGATGCGCCGTCCATGCCGCACCGGCCGGCGACACGCCCGCCGTGAAGGCGAGGGGTCCCACCGCGCCCCCCGCCGCAGCCCGCCAGTCTCCGTCGGAGTCGGCCGTCGCCTTGACCTGCGCGCGCACACTCACCCGGAGCGCCAGCAGCGCGCAGCAGCCCAGGAGGAGCGCGGTCACCAGTGCGGCGGCGAGCACGCTTCACTCCTCTTCGTCGTGCTTTGCGCGAGGGACCGGCGGCCGCACCTCGACGGCGTGCTGGAGCACCGCCCGTCCACCGCGACGCATGCTCAGCATCTGCGGAACACCGTCGGGCCCGACCACGACGAATGCGCGCGGCTCGACGGCCAGCGCGCCGCCGGCTCCCGCGCCCTCCAGCGCACCGCCGCGACCCAGCGCTTTGCCCGCCGCGTCGGTGGTGGCGGTGCCGAAGCCCATGGTCAGCCGGCAGAGCGGGACGAGCTGCACCTCCCCCATCTCCAGCGGGGCCCCGACCAGCGCCGAGGTGCGCGAGACTTTGTGCAGCTCCTTCATGAGCTCGTCGAGGAGGTCTTTGAGGTTCATGGGGGGGCGCCTCGTCACTCCCAGGAGGGAGAACGGCATTTTGCCCTCCGCCCGAGAAGAGCGTTTCCCATGCCGGGGGATGGATGTCAAAGGGACCCATGGGCCTCGGTTCCCGCCCCTGCCATCCCCCGGCGCCGGCTGGTTCAGCTCGCGGCGCGAACCACGGCGCGCAGCAGCGCCTCGTCCTCCGCGGGCAGCACCGTCCGCGCGTCGAGGACCACGCGATCGCCCTCGATGCGCGCCACCACCGGCGGATCACCCGCTCGCAGTCGCTCCAGCCATCTCTCGGCATCACCGCTCAGGGCGACGCCTGCGGACGGCAAGCGCTCCTCGGTGAAGGCGCCACCGCCCGCGACGGCATCGAGCGCGACTGCCTCGCAGGCGATGCCGCGATCGTTCAGGGCGCGCGCCCATCCCTCTGCACGGACCCGCACCCGCGAGACCGGGGCCCGCAGCGCGGCGAGAGCGGGGATGGCGTCGAGCTCGCCACGCAGCAGGTGACCCAGCGTCGCCTCCAGGGCCACGAGCGGCAGGCGGCCCATGCGCAGAGCGCGAGCCAGAGGATCCCTCCTCAGCTTCTCGACCCGCGCCGAGCGTCCAACCACCGCACCCCCCTGCGGACCGCCGACCGCCTTGTCGGTGCTGAAGCACACCAGGTCGGCACCCGCGGCGATGCTGGCTCGAACGAGCGGCTCGCGCTCCAGGCCGGCCACTCCGAGCTCCACCAGCAGGCCTCCCCCCAGGTCCTCGATGACCGGGACCTGGCGTCGTCGGGCGACGTGCACCAGCGCCTCGAGCGTCGGTCGCTCGACGAAGCCGGTCTGGCGGAAGTTGCCCGGGTGGACGCGAAGGATGGCGGCGACATCACTCTCGGCGTCGAGGGCCTCGGCGTAGTCGCTCGCCCGCGTCTTGTTGGTGGTGCCCACCTCGACCATGCGCGCGCCGGAGCGGGCCAGCACCTCGGGGATGCGGAAGCCTCCGCCGACCTCGACCAGCTCCCCGCGCGACACCAGCACCGCCTTCCTGCCGGCGACCGACGCCAGCGCCAGCAGCACGGCCGCCGCGTTGTTGTTCACCACCAGCGCAGACTCGGCGCCGGTCAGCTCGGCCAGCGCCCGTTCGGCGAAGGCGCCGCGACCGCCTCGCTGGCCGCTGGCGAGGTCGAGCTCCAGCGACACGTAGCCGCGCGCGGTCGCCGTCAGTGCGCCGACGGCGTCCTCGGCGAGCGGCGCGCGACCGAGGTTGGTGTGCAGGACCACACCGGTGGCGTTGACGACGCGCTTGGTCCGCGTTCCCAGTCTTGCGCTGGCCAGGGCCACCACTCTCGCGGCGATCGCTTCCGCCGTCGGCGTGCCCCGTCCATCGCGAGCGGCGCCGCGCGCCTCGGCGATCGCCTCGCGGACGAGCACCGTGACGGCCGCCGCGCCGAGCGCGCGTCTGGCCTCGTCGAGCGCCACGTGGGCGACGATGCGGTCCACGCGGGGGAGCGCTCGCAACGCGTCGGCGGTCACCGCAGGACTCTCGCGTCCCCCTCGCGACGCGTCAACCCGAGCGCGTCGAAGTGCTCCAGCAGGGCGACGGCCTGCTTTCGCGCCAGACCGGTTCGCGTCTTGAACTCGACGATCGTGAGCGTGCGCGCGGAGGCGAAGTGCGTCTGGAGGGCGAGCCGCGCGTCATCGACCACGCCGCGCGCGAACCAGAGGTCACCGAGGCGAGCCGCCACTCCGTCGCGCGCAAGCTTCTGCAGCGCCGCGCGCAGCTCGGTGGGGGTGCTGCCGGTCCGGCTGCCGAGGGTGTGCTCGGTGGCGCCGGCGGTCCCGGCCTCCGCCAGCGCCTGGCTCGCGCGCTCGGCGCGTGCCGTGGCTTCCGCGCTCGCCGCGCTCGCCGCACTTCCGCTCGACGGCATTCGCACGACGTCCCCCTCGATGACCAGGTGCTCGCGGGTGTCAGCTCCGCCGCTGGCCAGGCGGATGGCCTCCTCGGCGGCGAGCCTCCCGGCGCCGGAAGCCAGGCGCGCGCGCAAGGTCTCGATCGGCAAGCCGCGTTCGAGAGGGGCCTCGTGGTGGTGACGGCGCACCAGGTCCCGCGCGCGATCGGCGAGGACGTCGAGGCGGCCCTGGGCCATCCAGCCGTGGTCGCCGAGGCGCGCCAGGACGCCGGAGCTCACGGCGCGGTCGGCAGCGCCGGCGAGCGTGGCGGCGTCCACGGCAAAGCGCGAGGCCAGAGCGTCGCGCGCGAGCGGGCGCGGGGAGGACGCCTGCACCGCGGCGCGCGCGGTGAAGTCGGGGTCGAGCGTGGCCAGGGCCGCGGCCAGGGCGCGACGCGTCGCACCGGAGGCGCGGCGATCGGGTCGCGCATCGACGACCACCCCTCCGCCCACCACGGCCCCGGATGGCCCCTCCACACCGCCGCGCAGGACCACGCGATCCCCCCCCGCCAGCGCCGTCGCGCGCGCCAAGCGGAGGCGCGCCACCGTGCCGCCCGCCGTGACCTCGACGGCGTCGATGCGCGCCGCGGTCGACGCTGTCCCCACGTGCGTGGTCACCGCCGCGCCTCGCATCAGGGCATGCCCGGGGCGCACGAGCACGTCGAAGAGCGTCGTCGCGCGGAGCTGCGCGTCGCCGGTCACCACGTCCCCGCGCCTCACGTCGTCGAGCGCCACGCCGCCCAGGTTGATGGCGAGTCGCGTCGGGGCATCGGCCCGCTCCACCGCGGCGTCGTGTACGTGCAGCGCCCGCGCGGACGTCGGACGCGACCCGTGCTCGCCGACCACGAACAGCGCGTCGCCCCTGGCAAGCGACCCCGATACCAGCGTCCCGGTCACCACCGTCCCCGCGCCGCGCACCGTGAAGACGCGGTCCACGCCGAGGCGCACGTGCTCGCGCCTCTCCGGCCTGGGAAGGTCTCCCAGCGCGCACCGCAGCGCCGCGCGGACTCGGTCCATGCCCTCGCCGGTCGCCGCCGAGCAGGTCACCACGTCCGCCCGCCATCGATCGCCGAGCAGCGCCCGCGCCTCTTCGCCGGCCACCGCTGCCAGCTCGGCGTCCACGGCGTCGGCCTTGGTGACCACGACCAGCGCGCGCCCAAGACCGAGCAGCTCGCACACCGCGACGTGCTCACGCGTCTGCGGCATGACTCCCTCGTCTGCGGCGACGACCAGCATCACCAGCTCCATGCCGGCGGCACCGGCGAGCATGGCCTTCACCAGGCGCCGGTGCCCGGGGACGTCGACCACGCTGGCGATCAGCCCGTCCCCCAGATCCAGCGGAGCGAAGCCGAGCTCGATGGTGATGCCTCGCCGCTTCTCCTCCGGCAGGCGATCGGTATCCACGCCGGTCAGCGCACGGACCAGCGTCGTCTTGCCGTGATCGACGTGGCCCGCAGTTCCGACGACGAAGCGACGCATGCCTGGGATAGTCGCGCGAGAGCGGGGGTTAGGGATGCGGGAACCGGCTGACGGGTCCAGGCCCCGCCAGAGATCCCTCGTGGCACCACACCGCCAACATGGACGCCCGCGACACTCCACGTATGCGGCACGAATCGACAAAGCGCAGCACGGATCGCCAAGAGCCTAATCCAGCGTCTGGCTAAGGTGGCGGAACCGAGGTGGCAAGTGGCGGTACGAAACGTGGTCCTCGTGCACACAGGTGATCGACGAGGCGGCTCGCGCCGTCTCCTCCTGAGAGGACCGCGATGACCGTCGAAGAGCTGAGGGCGGCGCTCGTGGGGACGTGGGCCAGCATCGCCCCGGAGATCCGGCCGAGCAAGAGCCCCGACGGAACGATCAAGCCGTTCTTCCTGGAGCGGCACTTCGTCTACCACCCGGAGGATCGATTCGAGCTCACGGTCACCAGCCTTGCAGACCCGTTCGGCAAGGCGAAGCTGGCGACGATCGAGATCGCCGGTCACATGCTCTGGCGCGGCGAGCACGCGATCGCGCAGGGGGCGCAGAAGGTCGACTTCGTGGCCGACGAGGCCTACGCCGTGACGCCGCTGCTCCAGCCGTTCGCCGATCTCCTGGGCAAGGTGGCCACCGACGGGTATGCGCCGTGGAAGCTCGGGGAGAGGCAGAGCATCCTCGGCAAGGCGTTCCCCCCGTTCGGCCTGCAGAAGGGCGCCACCTTCAAGGAGTACGACCTCGTCCACCTCGCGCACGGCATGCTGTTCTGGGGCGCTCGCAACGTCGACGGGCGAGGCTTCGACACCGAGGCGAATCGGCCGACCAACCTGCAGATTCCGTTGGTTCGCGCGGAGAGTTGATATCCTCGTCGCTGGTGGCTGCCGGGTTTCTCGATCCCTGGACGACGTTCCTCCGCTTCGACGAGCTGTCGACGATGCGGACGCATCGCTACTCGGATCGTTTCTCGGCGGTGCGCGTGGAGACGACGGGGCGGCTGCCCGACGCGGTCCACAAGTCGTCGAGCGTCGAGGCGCTGCTCGTCTCGATGTCGCTCCGGCCAGTGGTGGCGCGCGATTACCGTCTCTGGGTGGATGGCAGGGTCGTCCCGACCGGCGAGATCCCCGCCTTCCGCGCGAACGTGATCGATCTGGCCGCGCAGCCGGCGATGTGGGCCGATCGCGGGATCCACTACGTTCACTTCCACCTGCGGCGGTCGAGCATCGACGACACCTCCGCGGATCTCGGCTACGACCGCGTCCCGGGCTTCCCGCTGGCCGTCGCCCAGGAAGACATCGTGCTGGCACAGATCGCCAGGAGCGTTCTGCCGTTCCTCCGCAGCGACGCGGGGCCGCCCCCGATCGCGTTCGATCAACTCGAGCTGATCCTCGCGGCGCACGTGGCGCAGCGGTTCGGTGGAGCGAGGCGGCGCCGCGCTGCCGTCCGAGGTGGGCTCGCCGCATGGCAGCGGCGGCGCTCGCTCGAGATTCTGCGCGAGAACCTCGATGGCCACGTCCGGCTCGCCGATCTCGCTCGCGGGTGCGAGCTGTCGGTCAGCCACTTCGCACGGTCGTTCAAGGCGAGCTTCGGCATCAGCTGCCATCGCTGGCTCGTGGATCGGCGGGTGGAGCGCGCGCGGGAGTTGCTCGCGCACACCGATACCCCCCTGGTCGATGTCGCCAGCCAGTCCGGTTTCGGCGACCAGGCGTCCTTCACGCGTACCTTCCGCCGGCTCGTCGGCGTGACTCCGGGCCACTTCCGCCGCGAGCACGGGCGGAAAGGGAGCGCGCGGTGAGGACGGCGTGATCGCGCTCCGGAACAACAGCGGCGGAGGCGCACAGGAATCGAACCTGCCCGAGACGCGCATTCGCCCGCCTCACGCCGGTTTTGAAAACCGGGGGCCACACCAGTCAGCCACGCGCCTCCGGGCGGCAGTATACCCGCCCCCTGCCGCGAGTCGTCCAGACCATCACGTGACCGTGACGTCGATGGAGGCGCCGCGATCCGTCGGCCGCAAGCGAAGGACCAGCCGGTGAAGCTCCGACCCGCCACGGCGTCGCTGCTCGGAGATCATCACCACCACGGAGTCGAAGAGCCGCTGCGAGGGCTCGAGGGACTGGAGATCCCCGTTCGCGTCGGCCGCCGTCAGGTGGACGAAGATGCGCGCTTTCTCGCCCTGGGCGTCGACCATCACGGCGAGCAGCGCCTGGCGGAATCCGCTGGGCAGCGACGCCTGGACGAAGCTCATCATGGCCAGCGCCACCGGTGACACCAGCTCGCGCGAGGGCTCCGTCGGCCCGGACGGCGATGGGACGCTGGCCGGCGCCGCCGGCAGGGACTCGGACGGATTCGCCGCGGGAACGAGGGAGCCGGCGGAGAGGGGAGGCGCCGGGATGGTCATGTGCCTCCCGGCGTCGTAGAGCGCGAAGAACGAGGCGTCGTCGCCTTCGTCCACGCGGAGGAGGCCGTCGGCGGCGGCGAGGTGCGCGGCCAGGGCGCACAGCGCCTCGGAGGTCTGGAGAGACTCGGTCTGCACGGAGTCCCTGATGAGCTCCTCGACACCGTGGCGTTGCCCTTCGGACACGATGTCGTCGAGCGTCGAGCGAGAGCTGCCGAGCGTGCCGTGCCACCACCAGCGCAGGATTCCCCTGCCGCCCGCGAATCGTGCGAGCGGTTCGGCGCGCGCAGTCCACAGCGCCCTCTTGCCTCGCGAGTAGGTCACGCGCCGTTCGGTCGCAGAGTGCTGCATTGCGTCGTGGCCGAGCACGCGACCGGCTAAGCGCTGGCCCATGCGCTGTACGTCCATCTCGTGCATCGCAAGCAGTCTTCGAACGCCTGCGCCGAGAGCCATGGCGTTCGAGCATACAGCAACCGTGGTAAAGCACTCCTCGCGCATGGCGTGGCCCTACGAAATCCGCGGCGCGGTCCCGGCCGACGAGGACCAGCTCCTCGAGGTGGCTAGCTATCTCAACACCGTAAACCTGCCCCACGACCGCGAAGAGATCCGCGGCATTCTCGAGCACGCTCAGAAGAGCTTCACCGGCATCATCAAGGACGAGCGCCGGCGGGAATACGTATTCGTCCTGGTCGATCTCGCACGAGCTCGCATCGTCGGGACGTCCATGGTCATCGGTCAGCTCGGTCGCCGCGACGCGCCTTACATCTATGTCGATGTCTTCGAGGAGGAGCGCTACTCGGCGACGCTCGACAAGCACTTCCGTCACGTCGTCTTGAAGATCGGCTACTCGTACAACGGTCCGACCGAGATCGGCGGCCTCATCGTGAGCCCCGAGCACCGCAAGAAACCCGAGAAGCTCGGCCTCCTCATCTCGTACGTGCGCTTTCTCTACGTCAAGATGCACCGCGACTGGTTCCGGGACGAGCTCCTCGCCGAGCTCCTGCCTCCGCTCGAGCCCGACGGCACCTCGCATCTGTGGGACTCGGTCGGTCGCAAGTTCACCGACATGACCTATCCCGAAGCCGATCGCGCCTCGAAGAAGAACAAAGAGTTCATCAAGGGGCTTTTTCCGGAAGGGGCCATCTACGCCACGCTCCTTCCCCAGAACGCGCAGGACGTCATCGGCAAGGTGGGGGCTGCGACGAAAGGCGTCGAGAGGATGCTGCGGCGCATCGGCTTTCGCTACGCCTGGCGGGTCGATCCCTTCGACGGCGGTCCGCACTTCACCGCGGCGACCGACGAAGTGACGCTGGTGCAGCGCACGCACGAAGCCCGGGTCACCAGGCTCCTCGCTCCCGCCGACACACCGAAGACGCGCGCCCTGGTCGCCGTCGAGACCGCCGAGGCGCCCTTCTTTCGCTGCGTGTACACGCCCTGGAGACCGAGCGGGGAGGCGGGCGCCGAGTTGCTCCAGGACGCGGCGCAGCACCTGCACCTCGTGGAGGGCGCCAGGGTGTGGGTGCTCCCCATCGAATGAGGCGATCCGGCGCTACTTCGGGACCGGGCTCTGGACGGGACCGAGGAGGAGCGGCGACAGAAACGGCCTGGTGTAAGCGGTCTGCGTGGACTCGAGCAGATCGCTGGTGGCGCGCTGCGCGGTGACGTACGCCAGCGCGACCACCTTGGGGCTCGGCTTGACCGGCGAGTCCTTCAGGTCGGTCAGGACGCCCACCAGCGCCCCGACAATGGTCTCCAGGTAATGCGCCAGCCCGGTCGTGCCGCCGGCGGTGGTGAGGTCCAGCGGAATCCCGAAGGTAACCATCGGCGCGAACGCTTCCTCGACGGGTGAGATCCACCGCTTCGACCGCTGAGCGACGGGGACCGTGCCCGCATCGCCGACGGCGCCCTGGGCCTGCGCCCCGGCCGAAGCCGCGATGTCGGCCAGTCGGCCTTGGGCCGCCGTGACCAGGGGTGAGTCGGGCGAGGGCTGGAGTCGCGTATTTTCCGCCATGGTCTGCAGGAGCATGAGCATGGGCCACGGGGTCTCGCTGGCCGCCGAAAGCTCCTTCAGCGCCGCCATGTCGCCGTCCGGCCGCGCGGCCTGCAGATCCTTCACGAAGGCGGCCCAGGCCTCGCGGTACTCGCTGAAGTAGCGCGTCTCCAGCTGCCTCAGCCCCGCCAGGATCTCCTGCACGCCTTTCTCTTCCGTCTCCCCCAGCACCCAGCGATCGTGCGCCAGCTTCTTGGCGCTGCGCGCGTCGAGCGCGTCGCGCACGTAGGATTCCCACCCGCTGCGCGTGAAGGCCCCGGCGACGGTGACCTCGGGGCTCGACTTCGACGTCACGTACTCGGAAAACGACGCGCCGCGAAACACGTTGGCGCGCGTGATGGGGGCGACGTTCTCGTTGGCTTCGTGGACCAGCGCGCTGTAATCGCGGTCCACGCGTGAGGTCTGCGCGAGCACGCCGCGAACGCGGGCGACCAGCGGCCCCTGGGCCATCCACGGCTGCGCCAGGCCTCGCGCCACCATGTGCACGTAGGCCTCCACGTGCGGGCGCAGGACGGCCTTGTCGGGCGCCGAGCTGACGCCGAGGGTACGCGCCCATACCTCGGTGAGGACGTTGATCTCCCGGTCGCCGTCGTCACCCTGGAGGCGCTGCGGGTCGGTCATCGATAGATACGCCTTGAGGCGCGCGAAGTACGCTCCGTACTGCTCGATGCTGGAGCGCGTCTGGCCGGCGGCGGGCGCCAGCTCGTGCTCCAGCTGCACCTTGGTCGGTTGCACCAGCGCCGTCTCGAGGCTCTGGGCGTAGACCGCGCGCGCGGACTGGAGCAGGCGGTCGCCGGCGTACATGCCCCAGCCCATGCCCATCGGCACGCCGCGGTCGTGCCACCCGTCGAGAAGGTCCACCTGGGTTCGCAGGTCGTCGAGCGCGCGCACCTTGTCGAGCGGCGGCGTGGGGTTGCGCCAGTCGATGCCCTTCGCTCGCTGGGCGATGTCGCGCGTATCCGTCACCAGCGCCATGTTTCGCCCGAAGGTGTAGAGCGACGGCAGGACGCCGCACACCGCGACGAAGAGCGCCACGATGGAGAAGACGATGCGGTTGACGAGCTGCCTTCGCGCCTCCCCTTGCGTGCGCGCCGCCACGTGCTGGTCGGGAAAGACCACGCGGCGGAAGAGATCGGTCACGAAGTAACTCTTGGACTCGGTCTGCGGCTGCGAATACTGCGGCGGCGCCGGCACCATCGGTGCGCCGAGGTTGAACATGCTCATCATCCCGCGAATGATGCGATCGATGGGCCGCCCTTCCTGCGTGCCGCTGGTGAAGTAGACGCCGCGAAGCACGGGTGTGTCGCGGTAGGTATTGGGTTGCAGAAGCGAGGCGACGAACTCCACCAGCGTGTTCTTGAGGGCCGCCATCTCCAGCGGGAACTGGAAGATGCGCGGGCGGAGCTCGGGCTGCCGCTCGCCGCCCATGCGACGGAGAGCTCGCGCGTGCAACGCCTCTACGAGGAGGTCCATCTCCGGCTCGAACGCCTTGCCCGGGTCGCGCCGCTCGGCGCCCGCCAGCGGGAAGGTCACCCCCCAGATCTGCCCGCGCTCGCTCTTGCGAAGGTCGCCCCACGTCTCGACGAACCCCGCGACGAGGTCGACCTTGGTGAACATGACGTAGACCGGGACCAGCATCTGCAGGCGCGTCGCGATCTCGTCGATGCGCGCGCGCAGGCGCTTGGCGATGGCGTCCACCTGGTCCTCGCGCGCCTCGGCCAGGTCGGTGATGCTGATGGCGACGAGGACGCCGTTGATGGGCTTGGCCGAGCGGTACCGCTTGAGCGTGTCGAGAAAGGCGGTCCACTCGTCGTAGTCGTCAGCCTCGGTGGCGTAGCGGCCGGCGGTGTCGAGCAGGATGGCCTCGTTGGTGAACCACCAGTCGCAGTTGCGGGTGCCCCCGATGCCGCGCATTCCCCCGCCGCTCCGCGGATCGAGGGCGGGGAAAGCAAGGCCCGACTGGCGTAACGCCGTGGTCTTGCCCGCGCCCGGCGGTCCCACGATCATGTACCAGGGCAGACGAAAGAGGGCGCTCCCGCCGCCGCCGTGGGGAGCCTGGCGCAGCGCCTGAAGGCCGCGCTGCATCTGCGCCTGGAGCTCCAGGATCTCCGCGCGCCGATCCGGCCGCGCGTTCATGGCCTGTTGGTGCGCCTGTCTCATCATGTCGCGCTCGATGGCGCGCGCCTTGAGCAAGCCGCCCACCCGCCGGCCGACGAACCAGCCCACGATGAGCAGTGCCGCCAGGACGGAGATGAGGATCTCCAGCCAGAGAGGCCAGCCGAGCAGCGTGCCGCCGATCCAGTCGGCGACCACGATGAGAATGGAGATGAGCCAGATCCACATGGGGGCGTCCTGAATGGTCACGAAGGAGTCTGTCGGGGCTTGACCGACAGTCTCCAAGAGCGCTCCGCATCGTACGCGATTCACCCGGCGTGTCGCCTGCGGTCGTGGTGCAGGCTGGCGTCGCCGTCGCCGCTCACGTCAACGAGAGCGTCAACGACAACGTTTCGATCCGTGCCTCTCGTGGCTGTGGACCGGGTGGCTGCCGCCTGAGGTTGCCGCCTGACAATTCTATGCTTACAGAATCATTGTCATGGTCGCCGCCCTGCGCGTCCCGCTGGCGCCCGTCGGGCCGCGCCCTGCGGTCGGGCCGGCCCGTTTGCTCAGCGACCGCGAGCGCCGCATCGTCCGCGCCATCGCCGCCGCCGTCATCCCGGCCGGAAGCGTCTTCGAGGCGGGCGGGGAAGGGACGGTCCTCCGCTACGAGCAGTGGCTCGACGGCGCGAATCCCTTGCAGCTGCGCCTGCTCAAGTCCCTGCTGTGGACGGCCGAGCTGGCGGCGCTCCCCGGCACCGGGCGAGTCCTCAGCGCGCTCTCCCCTCGGCGGGCGTCGCGCTTCCTGGAGGCGTGGGCGAGCTCGCGGTCCCATGTGCGGCGCATGCTCCTTCGCGCCATCGTCATCCCGGTCAAGGTGGCGCATTTCGACGATCGGCGCGCCTTCGCGGCGGTCGGCTGCAAGAGCTTTCACCTCCACGGGCTCCCCCTCGCCGAGCCCGCGCGCTGGACCCAGCAGGTGCTCGACGGGCGGCGTCTCGACGACGACGTGGAGTTGGAGTGCGAGGTGGTGGTGGTGGGCACCGGGGCGGGCGGCGGGGCCTGCGCCTACGAGCTGGCGTCGCGCGGGCGCGCAGTCCTGCTGCTCGAAGAGGGGGACTTTCACCGACGCGACGCCTTCCTGGGCCGCACCCAGCCGATGGTGAAGATGCTCTACCGCGATCGCGGAATGAACCTGGCCATCGGCAACCCCGGCATCCCGCTCTTCGCCGGGCGCGCCGTCGGCGGTACGACCATCATCAACAGCGGGACCTGTTACCGCGCGCCGGAGCGCATCTTCCGCCGCTGGCGCGAGGAGCAAGGGCTGACCTGGTTCACGCGCGAGGCCCTGGATCCCTACTACGCGCGCGTGGAGGCCATGCTGCGCGTCGGACGAGCGCGCTTCGAGCTCACCGGCGGGGTGGGGCGCGTGGTGGCGCGCGGCGCGGAGAAGATGGGCCTCCGCCATCGTCCGGTGGACCGCAACGCCCCCGATTGCGACGGACAAGGCGTGTGCTGCTTCGGTTGCCCCACCGGCGCCAAGCGGTCCACGGACGTGAGCTACGTGCCCGCGGCCCTGGAGCGAGGCGCGCAGCTGGTGACCGCGGCGCGCGTCGACGGGATCGACGTGGTCGCGGGACGGGCGCGCGGGGTGACGGCGCGTCTCGCGTCGGGCCGGCGGCTGCGCGTCAAGGCCGATGCGGTGGTGATCGCGGGGGGCGCCCTCATGACGCCGCTGGTGCTGAAAGAGGCGGGCGTGTGCCGCTCCAGCCCGGCGCTGGGCAAGAATCTGTCGATCCACCCCTGCTCCAAGACGCTCGCCCTCTTCGACGAGACCATCGACATGGCTCACGGCATTCCCCAGGGCTACTCGATTCACGAGCTGGAGGACGACGGGATCATGTTCGAGGGGGGCTCGGTGCCGCTCGAGATGATGGCGGCCAGCGTCCCCTGGGTCGGCAGGCGCTTCGTGGATCTGATGGCGCGCTACCGGAACCTCGCACTCTTCGGCTTCATGATCGAGGACACCTCGCGCGGAGAGGTGCGCCCCGGCCCGGGAGGTTCGCCCCTCGTCACCTACGACATGAACGCGATCGACACCGCGAGGATGCAGCGCGCCATGGCGCTCCTGTGCGAGGTGTTTCTCGCGGCTGGCGCACGCCGCGTCTACCCGATGATCCCCGGCATGGAGGAGCTGTCGACGCAGGCAGAGGTGCGCACCCTCCGCACCATGAAGCTCGCACCGAGCGCATTCGACGTCTCGGCGTACCACCCGCTGGGCACCTGTCGCATCGGGACCGACCCCCGGACGAGCGTCCTCGGCCCCGACTTCGAGACGCACGAGGTGGAGCGACTCTTCGTGGCCGACGGAAGCGCTGTCGCGGGTCCGCTGGGGGTGAACCCGCAGCTAACCATCATGGCCATGGCGCTGCGAGCCGGGGAGATCATCGACCAGCGCCTCGGTCGCTGAGGTCTGCTTCAGCAAGCCGGATGGCCGCCCACCGGGAAGATCTTCCCGGGGTTCAGCAGCCCCCTGGGATCGAAGGCGCGCTTGATGTCCTTCTGCAAGGCGATGAGCGTCTCGCTCTGCTCGAGGGGCAGGTACGCGGCCTTGCTCACGCCGATGCCATGCTCGCCGCTCAGCGTGCCGCCCAGGTCGATGGTGGCGCGCATCAACGAGCCGATGGCGCGGTCGACGGCGGGCCGCTCGCCGTCGTCGTTCCACAGGAAGTTCACGTGCAGGTTGCCGTCGCCGGCGTGCCCGTAAGCGAGGTGGCGCACGCCGGTGGCGCGCCCGATGTCGTCGGCGCGTGCCAGGAGGTCGGCGATCCGCGTGCGTGGAACGACGACGTCCTCGCTCAGCTTGTGGCGGGCCAGCTTGCGCGTGGCCACGGACAGCATGCGCCGCGCGGCCCAGAGCCGGTCGCGCTGGCCAGCGTCCTGCGCCACCACCACGTCGATGCATCCTGCGCTGGCCATGGCCACCTCGCCGGCGCGGAGCAGCGTCGCCTCCGATGCGTCGCCGTCCACCTCGATGAGCAGCATCCCCCCGGCTCGCGGGTCGATGGCCACCCCGGCGGAGCGCACGGCGTCCAGCGTGGCGGCATCGAGCATCTCCAGGCAACGCGGGACGATGCCTGCGGCCACGATGGCGCTCGCCGCGGTCGCGGCTCCGCGCACGTCGGAGTAGAGGGCGAGCGCCGTGGCGATGCCGGGCGGCTTGGGCACCAGGCGGAGCGTCGCCTCGGTGAACACCGCGAGCGTCCCCTCGCTCCCGACCAGCAGGGAGGTCACATCGTATCCCGTGACCCCCTTCACCGTGCGCTTTCCGGTGTGCACCACCCGACCGCCGATGAGGTGCGCCTGGAGGCCCAGCACCCAGTCCCGCGTGGCGCCGTACTTGAAGACACGCGGGCCGCCGGCGTTCTCGGCGACGTTGCCGCCGATCATGCAGCTCGAGAGCGAGTTGGGGTCCGGCGCGTAGAAGAGCCCCTCGCGCTCGACGGCGGCGTGAAGCTCCCCGGTGACGACGCCGGGCTCCACGATGGCGACCAGGTTGGCGCGGTCGATCTCCTTGATGCTGGCCAGCGCGTGCGTCGCCAGGACGATGCCGCCCGCCACGGGAACCGCGCCGCCGGTGCGTCCGGTGCCTGCTGCGCGCGGGGTGACCGGCACGTCGCAGCCCTCGGCGATGGCGAGCGTGACGGTCACGTCGTCGGCCGAGGCGGCGATCACCACGGCGTCGGGTGGGCGGCCCCCGATGTCGCTGTCGTCGCTGGCGTACGCCGCGCACGCATCGGCGCCGGTGAGCACCTTGGACGGTCCCAGGCGGCGCTCCAGCTCCGCCCGGGCGCGGTCGACCGCCGCCCGGGACGGCAGGTTCACCTCGGGTGCGCGAATGAGCACGGTGTCCAGCCTAATCACCGCGTCGCGTCAAGGCGAGCGGCGCTCATGGGCACGTCGCTTCCATTACCGACGCCGCCAGGAGGATCGCACACTCGCCCGGCGGCGAGTTCGTCGCCTCGGCTGCGTTGATGTATCCCGCGCACGAGCCCTGGGGGTCCAGCCCGACGACGGCGCCGTTGATCACCGGACCTACCGAGTCCATGGTCACGCGCGTCTGCAACCCCGTCCAGCCCGCGTTGACCACCGACATGTAGCTCGCGTCGATGTAGCCCCGGTCGACGGCGACGCGGAGTGCATACACGTACATGCCGGACCCCGACGTCTCCAGCCAGTCGCCGGCGCATGCTCCCGTGTCGACCACTTCGTGCCAGAGGCCCGTCGCAGGATCTTGCGAGGCCTTCAGGCCCACCGCGAGATCTTGGAAGATGGTGAGGAGCTGGGTGCGCCCCGAGTAGGTCGTCGGCATGTACCCGAGCACGTCGACCAGCGCCATCGCGAACCAACCTTGCCCGCGCCCCCACACCTCGGGCGACAGGCCGGTGGTCGGATTGGCCCAGGTCGCGACCGGCGCGGGCTTGCTATCGTCCCAGGCGTGGAAGAGGAGGCCCGCGACGGGGGCCGTCTGCGCGTGCGTGGCGATGAGCGAGATCTGGAACGTCGGCGTGTCGAAGCAGAACGTCGTTCCGTCGCAGTCGAATACGGACCCGTAGCGGGCGAGGAAGGGCTCGCCCATGTAGATCCCATCGAGCCACATCTGGTCCGGGTACGTCGACTTGTGCCAGAACCCACCGGCGGCGTTCGTCGGGATCGTGTTGAAGATGGTCCGGATGTTCAGAGCAGCGGTCTTGTATTTCGCGTCGCCGGTCTGCTGCCACAGGAACGGCAGGAGGAGCGAGGGCTGGATGTTGTCGAAGCTGAACGCCGCCGGCATGTTCACCGTCCCCGCGCTGTCGACGAAGTCGTCGACGTACTGCTTGATGTAGGCGAGGTAGCTCGGGTTCGACGTGCGCCGGTAAACCTCCTCGAGGCCGTGGAGCACGATGCCGGCGTTGTATTCCCACGCGGGGGCCGCTCCGCTCAGCGACTCGGGATTGGGCCAGCGCGCGAGCACGGCGTCGGCAAACGCCACGGCCAGCGAGCCGGAAGGGAGCATCGCGCAGCCACCGCCGTCGCCGCTGTCACCGCTGTCACCGCCGTCACCGCTGCCTTCGCCCTCGCTGGCCTCCGCCTGTTTCGCGTCGCTCGCGGCGTCGCTCTCGGGCATGCTTTGCGCGTCGGATCCGTCGGTCGGCGCGCCGGGCCCGTCCTCTGCGCCGCTCGAGTGGTCCGCGGCGGCCGCATCCATCCCGCCCGGGTTGGTGAGCTGGCTCGGCGAGCCGCAGCCCGCCGTGACCCCGACGAGAACTGCCGCGGCAGCGGCACGAGGCACGAGGCCCATGATCACCTCACTCGAAGAGTACCATTCTTCTCTGGAGCAGAGGCCCCAGGGAGTCCATTGCCCACCGACTCTCGGCATGTTCGCGCCTCCTGTAGGCGGCTGTCGGTCAGGCAGAAGACGCCGTCGTGCTACGGCAACATCTCGCCCGGCGAGGGTGTGCGATACAAGAACGCGGTGGACGTAAGTAGCGCAGTCAGCGAGTCCCTGAGGGAGAAGGCCGGCGTGGCCGCACCTGCCTGGTACGCGACCTGAAGCGAGCCCGACTCGGCCACTGTCTCGAGACGAGCGGCCGCGTAGCGGTACCACTGCCTCTCCGCGCACCAACTTGCCTCAGGGAGCGCTGCCAACTGCGTGGAGAGGTCGACGGCATTCAGGAACGTGATGTTGGTTCCGCAGGGGTCGCCCGCCTGGCAGCCTCCCGGCGTGATGAACGAGCCCGTCGAGTCGACCGGGGAGCCGTTGTCGACCGTTCGGTAAGCGCCCACGGCGTCGTAGTTCTCGAAGGCGTACCCCGGCGGGTTGAAGATCGCGTGGCAAGATGCGCAGGTCGGCCCGAGGGCGGCATTGGCCTCGAACAGGTCTCGCGTCGTGGTCCCCGCGGGGGCCGTCGGGGCTACGGGCGGCATGACGGCCGGCGGCGGATTGACCGCGCCGCAGAGCATGTTCTCGTAGACGGCGAGGCCGCGAAGAACCGGGTCATCACGGCCGGGATCCGCCTGCGAAGCGAGGAACGCTGCTTGCGTGAGAATGCCCGCGCGCTGCGCCGGATTGAGCTGCACCTGCTGAAACCCCGTTCCGGAAGGGGCCGGCACCCCGTAGATCGGCGCGAGGGTCGAGTTGATGAACGCGTACGGCGCGGTCATCAGGGTCTTGTACGTGCCGTCTCCCGTATAAACAGCGGTCACGAAGGTCGTGAACTCCCCTTGCAGCGAGTCCGCCGCTGCGGTGCTCCAGAGCGGCGAGGTGTGGGCGATTTGGCTCAAGACGGTGATGTTCGCCCCAGGCTGCAGGATCCATTGCAAGTTCAAGTCGTAAAGCGCCTGAGAGAACTTGGGGTCGGCGTACATCCTTGCAATCTGAGCCTGAATGCCGGCCGTCGTGCTCAAGCCTCCATTCTGGGCGGCCTGAAGCAGGGGAGCGTCGGGCATATCGGCCCAGAGCGTCATCGACAGGCGCGCAGCCAGCTGCCACGGCGTCAGCGGCACGAGGCCGGCCACGGATCCGTTGGGCCCCGCGGAGCCCACCGTCGGCTCGGTGGGTCCGATTTCCCAGTGATAGAGAAAGTTCGGGGAGTTCAGCATGGCCGCCGCGACATACCCGATCGCGGTGGTGAAGCTGTCGCCCGCGGCGATGGACGGGTTGAAGACGATGCTGAGTAGATCGTTCAGCTCCTCGGCGGCGACCGGCCTTCGATACGCGAGCAGGCCGAACGACTGGACGAACTGCGTCGCGCCCGCAACCCCCGTCGTCGCCGGAATGATCAGCTGATCTCCCGCAGCGGTGGGGTTCGCGATCGCGGTCTGTACGAGCGGTAAGGACGCTTGATAATAGGACAGCACGTTCTCTTGGGCGATGCTGTTCGTCGCGTCGTATCCGCTGGGCGTGATGGGATCGATGGTGAAGCTCGCCGCGGGCTGCGTCGTGTCACCCACGAGGTGACTCACGATGTTGTCGTATTCGGTGTTGGTCAGGCGCCGCATGACCATCGTCCCCGAGCTTTGGACCTCGGGCGTCGCTCCCACCGCGGGGGGAAGACCGTTCGGCAAGACCATACCCGGTGGGACCATACCGGAGTCGCCAACGGGTGGTGGGGATCCCTCGGAACTGCCACCGTCCCTTTCGGGGGCTTCGAATACGGCGGCCCCACCCCCGCACGCGGCGAATGCCGCTGCGACGACGA
>Ga0302314_10002160_pt1 | contig 36770 bp, 36 predicted proteins | sample III_Palsa_N2_3_FD_200533 | JGI IMG/M metagenome (GOLD analysis project Ga0302314, IMG submission 200533) | Peat permafrost microbial communities from Stordalen Mire near Abisko, Sweden - III_Palsa_N2_3 | ecosystem: Environmental > Terrestrial > Soil > Palsa > Peat permafrost | place: Sweden...
TATCGCACCCGACCAGCTGCGGATCGTGCTGCATATCCTCCGCCTCCATGTCCCAAGCCATACCGTCTGGGCGTTCGGCTCGCGGGCGACGGGCAAGGCCAAGCCCTATTCGGACCTGGACCTGGCCATCATCGGCGAAGAGCCCCTGTCCTTGGCGACCTCGGCCGCGCTGGCCGAGGCCTTCTCCGAATCCGGCCTGCCCTGGCGCGTCGACATCGTCGACTGGTCGACCACCAGCCCATCGTTCAGGGACATCATCGCGCGGGACCGGGTGGTGGTGCAGGCGGCGACTTAGGAAGTGGGAGCGGCAGCCGGTCTCGATCGCTCTTGGTTGAGGGCGAAAAGGCGCGCGAGGATTTCATCGTCGGGCAGGTCCGCCGGCCAGCCGTAGGCGGCGGCGACGGCGGCGTCGAGGCGCTTGTGGGCCATGTCGAGCCAGGCGGGGCGCTGGTTGTAAAGGTTGGTCAGGGTGCGGGTCTTAAGCACCTTCGCCGCTTCCTCGTCCTTGGGCAGGATGCGGTCGGGGTAGCCGGGGACGACCTCGGGTTCGATCCGCACCAGGTCCGGCGGATTGAGCCAGGCCTCGCGCAGCCGGTTCAGCTCGGTGGCGGCCTCGGCGATGGCGACGGCGCGCGGATCGGCGGCGTAGTCGGCGGCGGGGATGTTGGGGGTCAGGCCTTCGGGAAAGGGGAAGGTCTCGAAGCACGACTCCGTATTATAGGTCGGGTCGTTTCCAACCCCGTGCCACGAGGCAGTTCTCAGCGACCATAGCTCGTGTGTTCGGGAGTGAAGAACTCCGAATAGGACGTCACTTTCAGTGGCAAAAACGAAGACGCGACTGTCCGGTACCGTTGACCTGGATAACCAATCGAATGTTCTAAATTTTGCGACCCTTGGTGTCGCAATATACCGACTCAAATTCGAAATATTCTGCCACATTCGGGGCCTTGGCTCGACGTGGCGCCACCAATGCATTCGATACGTTTCTCGATTATTGCGATCTCGGTCGGGCTTGACGAACAGCAGGCAATGACGAAATGGCGCCTCGTAGAGCGCCGCGTCGGCCTCGTTCAATGTCCAGCCGAAATCGATGATCCATTTGTCCGCCGGCCGACGTGTCACGTCCATTGCGTTACGCCAGGGCTTCAAGACGTCGCTGTTCGGCCGGCCATTCGGATTGAGCGGGAGTTGGAGCCATGCCCGCGCTTGATCGCCGGACACGTCGAACGAGCCGCCCTTGGTGTCGCCCATGAAGGCCACGCCAACGTTTTCCTTAAGGCGGACAGCCTTGGTCAGGTCGACCGCCGCGCCGGTCAGATCAGCGTTGATCTGAGGTGAGGCACGCCCCTCCAGCCGCCTTTCCAGAAAGCCGCGCCCAAAACCCAACATGGACACGCGAACGGCCGCGCCATCGAGCACCCAGGGCTCATCTGCCCAAGCCTCCATAAGCGCGTCTGCGTCGGTGATCGGCGCAATCACGCGCCTGCTCGCCCCACCACGAATGGAATTGGTTGTCACAAGCCCTGCGCGCTGCGTGGTAGCAGGGGCGAGGTTCGAACCGCCGATCGCCCGCCACGCCTTCTCGACCCAATAGCAAACGAAGTCGGCTTCAGCGGGGACGCGGCCCTTGTAGGCCGCGAACAGCGTCTCGACATACTTGTCGCCAAGGCCATCGCGCATGCGCTTGCCGCCCAGGAACGGCGGATTCCCAACGATCACATCCACCGCCGGCCAATCCGCCTCGGTCCCGTCCGGATTCAACAGCGCGTCGCGGTTCTCGATCTGGTCCAAGCTGGACAGGATCGGCTCGGCGTAGGCGGTGTAGCCGTTCTTCCGCATCCATTGCAGATCGCCGATCCACAGGGTCACGCGCGCCAATTCGGCGGCGTAGTCCTCGATCTCGATCCCGCGGACGCAGTCCAGCCCAACGCGATGGACCGGCGCGGGGATGCCGAGCCGCTCGGCGTCGACCTGAGCGCGCAGCTCCAAATCCTTCAGGGCGTGCAGGGCCACATAGAGGAAGTTGCCGGAACCGCAGGCCGGGTCGAGCACGCGGAACCTGTCCAGTCGGTCCAAGAAGGCTTCTAGCCGGTCCTTGGCCGCGCCATAGGCCAAGTCCCGCTTCTTGGCGATCGCTGTCAGTTCCTTTCGCCGCGCCGCCTCGCCCGATTTCGCGTCTGCGACACCAGCCTTCAGCGCGTCGGCGGCCCGCTCCAACACCGCCTTCTTCGCCAGATCGGCCGCCGCCATCTCATCGCAGGACGCCTTGATCTCGGCGTAGGCGGCCTCCCATTCGGCCGTCAGCGGCCGGACGATCACCGGCTCGACGATCTTCAAGATCTTGTCGCGATCGGTGTAGTGGGCGCCCAGCGCCGGTCGCTCGCGGGTGGCCTTCAGCGCCTCCTCAAACAGATTGCCGAAGATGGCGGGGTCGATCTCGGACCAGTCATGCTCCGCTGCCGTATCGCCAATCAGCTTCAGGTCGATGCTCTCCAGCGGTAGAACCTCGGCGTTGTCGAACAGGCCGCCGTTGAACCATTTGATCACGTCGGCGCCGAAGTAGCCGCCCGTTCGCATTTTGGAGAACAGCTCGGCAAGCTGGGCCGTCGCTTGCTCCGGCCGAGCCTGAGTGGCGCGAACCAGGCGACTGAACAGGGCGTGGGGCAACAGGCCCGCGTCCTCGGCGAACATGCAGAAGACCAGCCGATTGAGGAAGTGGGCCACCGCGCGGGGGTGGTGCTTACGCTCCTGCAATCGGCGTCCCAATTCACCAAAGCGAGCAGCGACCTTGGCCGTCAGCTCTTGAGGGCTGATGCCCGGCTTCAGCGCCTCCGAGCCCTGGAATACCTGCCGAAGGATTTCGAGCTTCGCAGGTTCCAGCAGCTCCGGCAGCGTCAGTTCGATTCGCCGCGAGATCGTGTTCGTCCAATTGGTATGGACGATGATGCGCTCCATGTCGGAGACGACGAGGTAGGGCGGATTCTGCAAGTCCAGCGCATAGGCCTGAAGCTGGCGCAGGGCGGCGTTCAGGTCTTTGTGCTTGCCCTTGTACTCCCAGCCGAAGCAGCCCCTACGCCAGACATCGGCCCAGCCGTCGCCGCCCCCCACCTTTTCCGCGCCGCGTTCGAAGCAGTAGCGCTCGCCAAGCGGATCGTCTGCGGCGGGCGTAGGCTCGCCAAGCATCCGGCACAGATCGATGAAATGCTCCTGCGAGCCCTGCCGCTCGCGCAGCCGGCTGTCGCTCCACTTGCGCACGAACTCGGAAGGAATCATCGTTTCAGCTTATCGCCTGTCGGGAGCTTGGCCCATCCGCCAATGACGCTGCCAAGATCGGCGAATCATTTGAGTATCTTGACCATGTCTCAGTTGGACCTGTTTCCTCAGCCCTCCCAAGCGGTGTCGACCGTTCCGACAGTTGACACTGTTCGCGCGCGTTTCGACCAGATGCTAGGCCGCCTGCGCGCCGCGACGTCTGACCTGCCGTTCACCGACAGGGAGCTGGCCTACTGGCAAACCGTCACGCCGCAGATGGCGAACTGGCTTCCCCAGGACGAGCGTGACGCGGTTTGCACCGAGTTTTCACTGCATATTTCGCGGTTAGCCAAGGCTGCCTGAACTTTCGTTCAACGCCCACCTCCGAACTAGGGGTGGGGCGCCCGGTCTTGTTATCGCGACACCTTCCCCTGTCTTCGTTGCCCCTGTCTTCGTTGCACTCGCTGAGAGGAGGCGGGTGGTCGGCGGCTTGACACCACGTCAAATGTTCCCTATTTGTTCTCCTGATGAACGCTGTCACCGACATCGCCGACCTGGACGCCGAACCCCTCGATGAGACCATCGACCGGGCTGCGGCGCGCGTGCGCGGAGTGGCTCGGGCTGGCGAGGTGGGGCTGGGGCTGCTGGAGGTGGTGGAGGCGCTGGCGGTGAGGGCCGGGCGGCTGGTGACGGATCAGGGCGAGGATGAGGCGCTCGATCTGAAGATGGTCGCCGCGGTCAGGGACCTGGCTCAGGCCTATGGCAAGATCAGCCGCTCGATCCGGCAGAACGCGCTTTTGGAAGATCGGCTGGAGACGCTGCAGCGGGACCGGGTTTCCGGGCTGGAGGACGCGCGGCGGGCGCGGGCGTTGAAGCGCGCCGAGGCTGAGGCGGCCAAGGCGGCGGCGGACGAGAAAGCGGAATTTCAGAGGGTTCATGGCCCCCGGCTGGCGCGCGAGGCGCTCGTCGTCGAGGTGATGGAGCAGGTGATCTACGATGAGCACGAGGATGAAGCCGATCGGATAGCGGCGCTGGAGAACGACGCCGCCGAGCTGCTCAAGGAGGGCGCGGGCTATGAGGCTTACGGCGACCGTCCCGTCAGCGAGACGGTGACGAAGCTGTGCAGGGCGCTAAGTCTCGAGCCCGACTGGGCCTTCTTCGTCGACGAGGATTGGGCCAGGGACGAGGCCAGGGCCGGCGTCGCCGGCTCGCCCTATGTGTCCGTGGAACGCGGCGGCACGGGTGAATGCGTGCTGGCCGTGCGCGGGCTGCAAGGTGTGGGATTGGCGGCGGGACCGCCCCCATCCTCCCAAGCTTCGCTTGGGGATGGGTTCCTTCCCCCATGAAGGGGGAAGGTTGGCGCGGCGGCCATCCTCACAGGCTGCGCTTGGCGAAGGTTGGCGGCTATGGATTTTGCCTGACGAAATCGAGCACCGGCCGTTCCCAAGGCCTTGTGCCGAAACCTGCCCTCGGGCGGGCCGCGCAGCGGCGCGTCCCGGCGGGGTCCGTTGAGCGCGACGGGTTGGTGGTTCGCCGCGGCGGGGCCGTTCGCGCGTCACGTCAAGCGTTCGCGTCCGCACCATCCCCCAGGCACAAGGCCTGGGGAACGGGGTTGGTGTTGCCCCCTACTCCGCCGCGTCCAGCTTGTCCTGGGTGTTGGTGTCGAAGTCGCTGGCGTCGTGCCGCTCGCGCAGCTGGCTCGAGGGCTCGCCCATGACGCGGTTGACCATGCGGCCGCGCTTGACGGCGGGGCGTTCGGCGATGGCGTCGGTCCAGCGTTGGACATTTTTGTACGACGCCACATCCAGGAACTCGCCGGCTTCATAGACCACGCCCTTGGCCAGGGCGCCGTACCAGGGCCAGACGGCCATGTCGGCGATGGAGTAGTCGGCGCCGCCCAGGTATTCGGCTTCACCCAGGCGCCGGTCCAGCACATCCATCTGCCGCTTCACCTCCATGGCGAAGCGGTCGATGGCGTATTCGATCTTGGTGGGGGCATAGGCGTAGAAGTGGCCGAAGCCGCCGCCCAGATAGGGGGCCGAGCCCATCTGCCAGAACAGCCAGGACATCACCTCGGCGCGGGGGCCGGGCGCCGTGGGCAGGAAGGCGGCGAACTTTTCCGCCAGGTGCACCAGGATGGCGCCGCTCTCGAAGATGCGGATCGGCTCGGGGCCGGAGCGGTCCATCAGGGCCGGGATCTTGGAATTGGGGTTCACGCCGACGAAGCCGGAGCCGAACTGGTCGCCCTGGCCGATGTTGATCAGCCAGGCGTCGTATTCGGCGCCCGCGTGGCCGAGGGCCAGCAGCTCCTCCAGCATCACCGTCACCTTGACGCCGTTGGGCGTGGCCAGGGAGTAGAGCTGGAACGGATGGCGGCCGACCGGCAGGTCCTTGTCGTGGGTGGGGCCCGCGATCGGCCGATTGATGTTGGCGAACCGGCCGCCGCTGTCCTTATTCCAGGTCCAGACCTTGGGCGGGGTGTAGACGGCGGCGTCGTCGGTCATGAAGCGGGATCCTCTGTCCTATGGAGCGTTGAAAGCCTTGCCGAGGATTATGGGGACAGGATGCGGCGAGCGGTAGGGGCCCCGCGCGCAATAGCCGCCCTAGGTCCGGTCCAGATAGGTGGAGAGTTCTCCCAGCCACTTGCGGGCGCCGCTGTCGTCGGCTTCGCTGGCCGACTGTTCGATGCCGGACCCGAAGTCGGTGATGGCCTGCAGGCCGAAGCCGCCGCCGGAGCCGCGCAGATTGTGGCCCAGGATGATGACCGCGTCGAAGTCGGCCCGGTCCAGGGCCGCCAGCATGACGATCACGTCGCGCCGGCAGTTCTCCAGATAGGCGGGGGTCTGTTCGGCCAGGCGTTTGGCCGCCCGTTCGGCCCGGTCCTTGGAGGCGGGCAGGTCCGGCGGCGGCGGGCTCTTGAACGCGGCGTGGTCGCGGATGGCCTGCAGCAGGACATCCTGTTTGATCGGCTTGCTCAAATAGGCCGTGCAGCCGGCGGCGAGACAGGTTTCGCGATCGCCCTTCAGGGCCGAGGCGGTGACCGCGATGATCGGCGTCGGCGCCCGGCTGTGGGATTTTTCCCAAGCCCGGATGGTCCGCGTCGCCGCCAGGCCGTCCATCACCGGCATCTGCCGATCCATCAGCACAAGGTCATAGTGGCCGGCGATGAACATCTGGCAGGCGATGGCGCCATTCACCGCCACGTCGATCCGGTAGGGGGTGTCCTGCAGATAGGCCATGGCGATGGCGCAGTTGTCCGGGGAATCCTCAGCCATGAGGATGTGAAGCGGCGGCAGGGGCGCGGTGGGATAGGCGCCGATGGGCGCGGCCTCAGGCCGGCCGACGCTGGACCAGACCTCGAAGGGCACGGAGAAGGCGAAGGTGCTGCCCTTGTCGACCTCGCTGGTGACCCAGATGCGGCCGCCCATCAGCTCGACCAGGCGTTTGGAGATGGTCAGCCCCAGGCCGGAGCCGCCGAACCGGCGCGTGGTCGAGGAGTCGGCCTGGGTGAACCGTTCGAAGATGCGCGGAAGCTTTTCGGTCGGGATGCCGATCCCCGTGTCGGTGACGGTGAACCGGAGCGCGGTGGGGACGGCGTCGTCCTTCTGCGGCTCGACCTTCAGCGTCACCGCGCCGACCTCGGTGAATTTGATCGCGTTGCCGAGCAGGTTCATGATCACCTGGCGCAGGCGCGTCGGGTCGCCGACCAGCTCGTTGCTGACGCCGGATGCGATGTCGAAGGTCAGGCTCAGGCCCTTTTCCTGGGCCCTCGGCGCCACCATCTCGATCACCTTTTCCAGGTGGTCGCTGAGCGAGAAGCCGGTCCGTTCCAGGTCCAGCTGCGACGCCTCGACCTTGGACAGGTCGAGAATGTCGTTGATCAGATTGAGCAGGTTGTCGCCGGAGCGGCGGAAGATCTGCACGAACCGGTCCTGTTCCGGCGTCAGATCGGTCTTCGCCAGCAGGTCGGCGATGCCCATGATCGCGTTCATCGGCGTGCGGATTTCGTGGCTCATGCTGGCCAGGAAGTCCGACTTGGTGCGGCTGGCGCTCTCGGCGGCGGCCTTGGCCAGCTGCAGCTCCAGCTCGAACCGCTTGCGGTCGGTCACGTCGCGGGCGGCGGCGAACACGCCCTGAAGCTTGCGGTTGCGGTCGTAGAAGGTGGTGGCGTTGTAGGAGACCACGGTCTGTTTGCCGTCCCGCGCCCGCGCGGTCAGCTCATAATCGGTGACGGATTTCTCGGCCAGCACCCGCTTGATGCCGGCTTCGGCCCTGGCCGGGTCGGTGAAACAGTCCTTGAACGGCGCGCCGATCAGCTCGTCGCGGGTGCAGCCGGTGAGGGCCTCCATCTGTTTGTTGACGTCGGTGATGATGCCGTGGGGATCGGTGGTCATCAGGGCGTCGATGTTCGATTCGATCAGCGAGCGGGTGTAGAATTGCTGGTCGCGCAGGCGTTGGTCGGACTTCTGCTGTTCCTCCTCAACCAGCTTGCGCGCGGTGTTGTCGGTGCCGATCAGCAGGTAGCCGATGATGGCGTCCGTCGCGTCGCGCAGGGCGGTGACGGAGACCACCGCCGGAAGCCGGGCGCCGTCCTTGCGGATGTAGGTCAGTTCATAGATGTCCTCGATCCCGCGCGAGGCCTTGAACACCAGGGCTTCGAAGCCCGGGGTGATCGCGGTGGCCAGCTCCGCGCTCAGGGCCTGCGCCCTGGCGACCAGTTCGGCGGGGTCGGAGATGTCGGCGGGGGTGATGGTGTTCATCACCTCGGCGGCGGTGTAGCCGAGCATGCGTTCCGCACCGACATTGAAGATCTGGATCACCCCCTTGGCGTCGGTGGCGATGCTGGAGAAGTTGGCGCTGTTGAAGATGGCGCTCTGCAGCGCGCCGGCCTTGAGCAGAGCTTCCTCGGCCACCTTGCGCGCGATGTTGTCGGTGCCGATCAGCAGGTAGCCGATGATGGTGTCGGCCGCATCGCGCAGGGCTGTGACGGAGACCACCGCCGGGAAGCGGGTGCCGTCCTTGCGGATGTAGGTCAGCTCATAGATGTCCTCGATCCCGCGCGAGGCCTTGAACACCAGGGCTTCGAAGCCGGGGGTGATGGGGGTGGCCAGCTCGGCGCTCAAGGTCTCCGCCCGGGCGATGAGCTCCTGAGGGTCGGAGATGTCGGCGGGGGTGATGGTGTTCATCACCTCGGCGGCGGTGTAGCCGAGCATGCGCTCAGCCCCGACGTTGAAGATCTGGATCACCCCCTTGGCGTCGGTGGCGATGCTGGAAAAGTTGGCGCTGTTGAAGATGGCGCTCTGCAGCGCGCCGGCCTTGACGATCGACTCTTCGGTCTGGTGGTGGGCCTCGCCGTCACGGCCGCGGCCCCGAGCATCGTCGGCGCCGGTACGCTTTTCCGAACTGGAAATTGTGTGTCCTGACTCAGTCGCACAGTGCGGACACTGTGCTGAATTTAGGGTGCGGCAGGGTGGAGCAGTGCGGCCAGGGCCGATTCGAGCTGGCTGTCGGTATAGGGCTTTTGAATGAACTGACCGCCACCAACAAAATGGTCGGTCATGTCGCCGCTCAAGGGGCTGCCGGAGGTATAGAGCACGCGCAGTTGGGGACGATTCTGGATGGCGTGATCGGCGACGCCATACCCGCCGTGCGCCACATGGCCGAGCCTGATATCGACAAACAGCGCGTCGATCTGGTGAGGCGCCGAAAGGTGAGCCAGGGCTTCATTCGCGTCGCCGGCGAGAAGCGTGCCGTGACCCAGGTCTCCGATCGTCCACTCGGCGTTCTGACGAATGAATACCTCGTCCTCGACGATGAGAACCATCGCCATCAGAACGCCACTGGCGTTGAACGCTGCATTTAAGTGGAATCCCCGGCGCCTCGCACATAGACTCCGGCGCACTCATCCCTAACCAGGACCAGCGAGAAAGGTTCCGGGCTCGACGATTATTTTTTTGCCGAGGTCTTTGGCGGGCCGGCAAACAGGGCTCCGCGCCGCTAGGCCTTCAGTCGCCCCGCCAGATTCACCAGTCGGTCCACCTCCGCCTCGGTGTTGAAGTAGTGGGGCGAGGCGCGGAGGATCACCGGCAGTTTGCGGGCCTCTGAATCCAGGCGCGTGCTGTTCGGCAGAGACGCGCCGATGACGATGCCTTCGGCCTCGGCGGCGTCCAGCACCTGGCGGACGCCGTGGCCGGCGACCTGGAAGCTGACGATGGCCGAGGGGTCGGGGCCGAGGTCGAGCAGGGAGATGTGGCTCATCGCGCCGAGGCCTTCGCGCAGGCGTCCGGCGAGCAGGCGGCAGCGGGCTTCGATGGCGGGGAGGCCGACGGCGCAGGCATAGTCGACGGCGGCGCCCAGGCCCAGGCGAGCGGCGTAGTTGTTCTCCCAGGTCTCGAACCGGCGCGCGTCGGGCCGCAGGGTGTAGGCGTCGTCCGCCGTCCAGGGCGCGGCGAAATGGTCGATCATCGGCGGCTCGAGGCTGAGCATCAGCGCGCGCCGGACATAAACGAAGCCGGTCCCGCGCGGGCCGCGCAGGAACTTTCGCCCCGTGGCCGAGAGCATGTCGCAGCCCAGCGCCTCCACATCCACCGGCATCTGGCCCACCGCCTGGCAGGCGTCGAGCAGATAAGGAATACCGGCCGCGCGGGCGATGCGGCCAACCTCGGCGGCGGGATTGACCAGGCCGCCATTGGTGGGAATCCAGGTGACGGCGATCAACTTGGTGCGGGGGCCGATCATCCGCTCGAGCGCCGCGATATCCAGGGCGCCGGTGGCGTCGTTGGGGACCACATCGATGACGACGCCGCGTCGTTTGGCCGTCTGCAGATAGGCGACATAGTTGGCCGCGTACTCCGCCTGGACCGTCAGGATGCGGTCGCCGGGCTGAAACGGCAGGGCGTAGAAGGCCATCTGCCAGCCGACGGTGGCGTTCTCCACCAGGGCGATCTCATCCGGCCCGGCGTTCAGCAGGCCGGCGACGCTATTGTAGACAGCGTCCAGCCGCGCCTGCTCGCGGTCGGCGGCCGCATAGCCGCCGAGCCGCTCCTCCAGCCGGATATGCTCGACCATCGTCTCGACCACCGGACGCGGCATCAAGGACGATCCGGCGCTGTGCAGGAAGGTCTGCCCGTCGGCGGCCGGCGTGTCGGCGCGTATCCGCTGGAGGTCCACGGTCTTAGCCGTTCACGTCGACAACGACGCGGCCGCGCACCTTGCCGTCGAGGATATCCGGCGCCAGGGCGATCACCTCCTCCAGACCCACCGTCTGGGTCATGGCCTCCAGCCGCGTCAGGTCGAGATCGGCGGCCAGACGGCGCCAGGCCTCTATACGGCGCGGAATCGGACACATGACGGAGTCGACGCCGGCCAGGGTCACGCCGCGCAGGATGAAGGGCGCCACAGAGCCGGGCAGGTCCATGCCCTGAGCCAGGCCGCAGGCGGCGACGGCGCCGCCATAGCGGGTCTGGGCGAGGACGTTGGCCAGGGTGTGGCTGCCGACCGAGTCCACCGCCCCGGCCCAGCGTTCCTTGCCGAGCGGCCGGCCGGGTCCGGAAAGCTCCGAGCGCTCGATGATGTCGGCGGCGCCCAGCCCGGTCAGATAGTCGGCCTCCTGCGCCTTGCGGCCCGAGGAGGCGATGACGCGGTAGCCCAGCTTGGAGAGCAGGGCGATAGCGACCCCGCCGACCCCGCCCGAGGCGCCGGTGACCAGGATGTCGCCGCGATCGGGGGTGATCCCTTCACGCTCCAGCGCCATCACGCACAGCATGGCGGTATAGCCCGCCGTACCGATCGCCATGGCCTGGGCGGCGGTTAGGCCATCGGGAAGCTTGACCAGCCAGTCGCCCTTGACGCGGGCCTTCTGCGCCAAGCCGCCGTGGTGGCTCTCGCCCACGCCCCAGCCGTTCAGCACCACCCGGTCGCCGACGCTGAAGCCCGCATGGTCCGAACGCTCAACAACGCCGGCGAAGTCGATGCCCGGCGTCAGGGGGAAGGTGCGCACCACCGGCGCCCGGCCGGTCATGGCCAGGCCGTCCTTGTAGTTCAGGGTCGAATACTCGACCCGCACGTCGACATCGCCGTCCATCAGGTCGGCGTCGGTGAGGGTGGCCAGGCGGGCTTCTTGGCCGGCGTCGGTCTTGAACACGCGCAGGGCGCGAAACTCGGAAGACATCAGTTGGGCTCCTTGGGAGAAATAGGGGTCAGTCCGAACCGGTCGCCGCGCTTGCCGCGCACCGCCAGGTCCACAGTGTGAAGTCGCCGCTCGCCCTCCATGCGGTGCTGCGATCCGGGCATGTGCAGCATGGCCTGATAGTCGCCGAGGGAGTCTTCCAGCGCCTGGGTGAAACCCTGGGCGTCCTGGGCCTTGTTCATCTGGATCTTGGCCATGCGCAGGGCTTCGGGACTGTTCTCCGCGACGCGGCGGGCCCAGGCGAAGGCCTCCCGCTCGAGGTCGGCGGGCGCCAGGACACGGTTGACCAGGCCATAGTCGGCGGCCTCCTGGGCGGAGATGAAGCGGCTTTCGAAACACAGCTCCTTGGCCCGGCGCACGCCGATGTCCCAGGGGATCGACATGTACTCGACGAAACCGGCCAGGAACTCCGCGTTGTCGGCGGCGAACACCACATCCAGCGCCGCGGCAAGCATCCAGCCGGCATAGATGCAATAGCCCTCGACCATGGCGATGGTGGGCTTGGGAAAATTGCGCCAGCGGACCAGCAGATCGAGGTTGTAGTGTTTGAACTGGTCGTAGGTCTGGATGCCCGGCTTGGCGCCGAGCGCCTTTCGGTATTCGATCTCCTCCGGCGTGCCGAGATCGTGGCCGGTGGAGAAGACGCCGCCCGAACCGCGCAACAGCACCACCCGAACCGCTTCGTCATACCGGGCCAGTTCGAAGGCCTGGTCCAGCTCGTCGAGCATCCGATAGCCCTGGGCGTTGCGGCGTGCGGACCGGTTCATGGTGATGACGCCGATCGGGCCGTCGACCGCATAGAGAATGTGTTCGAATTCCATGGACCTGCTCCATCGTGAAAGGCTGGCGTTCGTTTGGATTGGGTTGAAGGCGCCTAGCGCGACCGGCCCCGTGCGGCGACCGGCCAGAGGGCGCGCAGCGTGTCGCCCTGCACCACGTGATAGGTGTCGTGCAGGTTCACGGTGGGGTCGCAGTGGGGTGCGGCCAGGGTGACGATCTCGGCCAGGGCCAGGGTCTCGCCCGGCGGCAGGATCAGCGCCCCATGCTCGTCACCCATGAAGCGGTACTGGGCGCCGGCGGGGGCGCCGGCGATCACGACCGGCGGGTCGGCGTCGGTGGAAAAGGCCTTGAAGCCGCCGTCCACGGTGACCAATCCTGGGGTATTGGCGCTGACCACACGGGTGTCCACCATCAGCGAGGTCTCGAACGGCGGGGAAGCGGCCCCCTCCCCGGTCAGGTCGCAGGCCAGATACTGGCTGTCCATGAAGACGTAGGAGCCGACCTGCAGCTCGGTGAACAGCCCCTGCGCGGCGTCGATCCGATGGGTGCCGGTGCCGCCGCCAGTGACGATCTGGGGCGCGCCGCCGGCTGCGGTCAGCGCGTCAATCACCGAGCGGATGAAGACCGCGCGGTCGGCCATCGCCGCCTCGCGGTCGGCGAAGCTTTCGATGTGCTGATGAGCGCCGCAATAGCACTGGACGCCCAGGTAGCGCAGGCTGTCCTCGGCCTGGATCTCCTGCAGCACGGCGACCGCCGCCTCTGCTGTGCGGACGCCGGTTCGGTGCATGCCGGGGTCAATGTCGATGATCAGGTCTACGGTCTGGCCGGCCTTGCGGGCGGCGGCGCCGATGGCGGCGACATTGGCCGGGCTGTCGACCGCGCACATCAGGCCCTCGGAGCGCGCACTGAGGGCGACCAGCCGCTCGATCGCCGGGGCGGAGACCACCGGCGAGGTGATGTGCAGGCCGCGCGTGACGCCGCCATCGGCCATCACCTCGGCCTCGCCGATCTTGGCGCAGCAGACACCCAGGGCGCCGGCCTCGACCTGCAGGTGGGCGATGTCCGGGCTCTTATGGGTCTTGGAGTGGGGCCGCAGCTTCAGCCCCTTGGCGGCGGCGAAGGCGGCCATGGCGGCGATGTTACGCGTCAGGGCGTCCAGCTCGATCACCAGGACGGGGGTGTTCAGGTCGCGGCGGCCGCCCTGGCGATCCACCAGATGGCGGTGCAGTTCTTCGTCGGTCATGACCGGTCTCCGAATAAGGGTGATTGGGCGCCAGGATCAGGCATGGGCCGCCTGTTGGATCAAGGCGGCGATTTCCGGCGCGTGGCTGATGATGCCGAGATGGCTGGCGGCCAGTTCGATCGTCACGGCCTTCATGCGCCGGGCCATGAACCGCTCCAGGTCAGGGTTGATGGTCCGGTCCAGGGTGGAGACCTGATAGAAGCAAGGCTTGGAGCGCCAGGCCGCGCGTGTAACCTTGGCTTGGAAGAGGGTGTCCGAGATCGGCCCCTGGACCGCATAGAGCGCCCGCGCCTTGGCCGGATCGAGATCACCGCCGAAGTCGCGCAAGAAGGCCGCTTCGCTCAGCTGCGCATAGCCGCCGGCGTGGACGACGCCCGCGCTCGCCGGCGGCGTCGGATAGGTCTTGGCCAGGGCGGTGTAATCCTCGTTCGCGTCCGGCGCACGGGCGGCGCAGTAGACCAGGGCGCTAACCTTGGGATCGTCGCCAACCTGGGTGATCACCTCGCCGCCATAGGAGTGGGCGACCAGCACCGTCGGCCCGTCCTGCAGCGCCAGGGCGCGGCGGGTGAAGGCGCAGTCCTCGTTCAGGGACTGCAGCGGGTTCTGCAAGGCCGTCACCTTCAGGCCAGCCTGTTGCAGGCGCGGAATGACCTCGGACCAGCAGGAGCCGTCGGCAAAGGCGCCGTGGACCAGCACCACGTTGCGGGCCGGTGTCCCGGCGCGGGCCGCCGTGGCCATCGCCCCGGCCGCCAGCAGCGCGGCCCCGAATGAGCGTCGATCGATCATGGGATATCCCTTCCAGATCCTGCGGGGCTGTTCAGAGGGCCGGCGTCTCAAGCGCGGCCGAGGGTGGCGGCGCGGCGGGCACGAGACGGGCGCGCCCGTAGAGAATACTCCAGGTGACCAGGCTGGAGTCGCTGACCAGGTCCCAGATCGGCGAGAGCAGCAGATAGTCCTTGGCGGCGAAGTGGGCGCCGAGGAAATAGCTGCCGGCCGCCTTGATCAGCAGGGCGACGATCCAGCCTATGGTCAGCACGCGATAGGCGTCCATGGCTCCGGGTTGCGCCGCCGTGGCGTCAAAGTCTGCGCGCTTGGCCGGATCGTTGCCAGTGGTCAGCTGACGGGACATGTGGAAGGCCAGCGGCTTGGCGAAGGCCAGCGAGGCCAGGAAGATCGCCGCCAGCACCACATTCTGCATGGAGCGGCCGATCAAGGCCTCGCGCTCGGTATGGGCCAGCACCAGGGCGGCCATGGTCACCGCGACATTTTCCGCCGCAAACAGGCCCAGGAAGTCGACGGCGCGCAACTTGATCAGCCCGTACGCGAGCCACAACACCGGCGGCAGGCTGGAGAGCGCCAGGGGGATCAGGCTGTTGGTCGCAAAGTGCGGCGCGGCCAGGCGGTAGAGCACCGCCGGCGCGATCATGTTGATCAGCACGCTCTTGAACAGGGCGCGGACGGCGACGTGGCCGGTGACGGCGCGCCACCCGGCAGGCTTGGGGACGTCGGTCATGACTTGGATCCTTTAGGAGCTTGGGCGATCATGTCGATCAGGGCCGACATCGCCGCGGTGGTGCGGTCCAGGTCGCCGGTGGACAGGAACTCCTGCAGCAGCCCGGTCAGGGCGGCGAGGATGAGGGTGGAGTGGACCTGGAACACCGGCCCCTCGGCGGGCAGGCGGTCGGCGGCGCGCTCAATCAGGGCGATCCAGGCCGCACTGTGCGCCCGGCCGGCGGCCTGGGACACATGGACCCGGTCGAACAGGGTCAGGCCGTCGACCTCGAACAGCAGGCGGAAATAGGGCTGGTTGGCCGGCTGCACCGCCCAGTCCCAGACCATCATCACCAGGTCGCGCAAGGTCTTGGGTCGGACCTGGGCGGCGTAGGCGCCAAGCGAGGTCTGGATACGCAACCGAACCTCCGCCATGGCGGAGGCCAGCAGCTGCTCCTTGGAGCCGAAATGATAGATCAGCAGCCGCGCGCTGGTGCCTACCCGCTCGGCCAGCGGCCGCAAGGACATTTCCGCCGCCCCGTGAGTCAATAAGGCGTCGACGATGCTGTTCAAAAGCTCGGTGCGGCGATCAAGAGGCATGTCCATGAAACGAGTGTTACATGAAACACCTGTTTCATGAAAGCGGAATCTTCCGGCCGCCTTGCACGGCCGCGTTTGCCGAACCGTCGCTGACCTGGGATAGGTCGTCTTCTCACTCTCGGGCGACGGGCGGACATGAGCGTGGACGACAGCGAAACGGATATGAACCTCAGCCGGCGCAGGCTTCTGGCCGCGGCGGGCCTGGGCGGCGTGCTGGTCGCCAGCGTCCTATCGGATGCGGGGTCGGCCGAAGCCGCCATGGCGCCGCCTTCGCCGGAGGGTTTGGCGGAGACGCCGCCGGTGAGCGGCCTGCACCTTCAGTTCGGCGCCGACGCGGCCTCGCAGATGACCGTATCCTGGCACTCGCTCGAGCCGATCACCGGCCCTCGGCTATTGGTCGGGCGGATGGACGGGAAGCTGGAGCGCACGGTGACGGCCCAGACCGTCACCTACACCGACGCCAAGTCCAGCCAGGTGGTCTATGCCCACCACGCCCGCGTCGACAAACTGCGGCCAGACACGACCTTCATGTACGCGGCCCTGCACGAGGGCGCCGCGCCTCGGTTCGGGACCTTCCGCACCGCGCCGCATGGCCGCGCGCCCTTCACCTTCACCAGCTTTGGCGACCAGGGCACGCCGACCATCGGCCGCAAGTTCGTTCCGCCACCGGGTGTAACCCTGGCCGACACGATCTATGTAAATGACAATCTGGGCTCGCCGTCGGCCGCCGACACCACCCTCGGCGTCGAACGGATCGCCCCCCTGTTCCACCTGTTCAATGGCGACCTCTGCTACGCCAACCTGGCCCACGACCGGGTGCGGGCCTGGTGGGACTTCTGGGAGAACAACAGCCGCAGCGCGGCGCGTCGCCCCTGGATGCCGTCCGCCGGCAATCATGAGAACGAGCTGGGCAACGGATCGATCGGCTATCGCGCCTATCAGACCTATTTCGCCGTGCCCGAGACTGACGGCCAGACGGAAACCACGCGAGGCCTCTGGTACGCCTTTACCGTTGGCTCGGTGAGGGTGATCAGCCTGGCCAACGACGACATCTGCTATCAGGACGGCGGCGACAGCTACGTGCGGGGCTATTCATCCGGCGCGCAGAAAGCCTGGCTGGAGGCGGAGCTGCAGGCCACGCGCCACGACAAGAGTGTCGACTGGATCGTCGTCTGCATGCACCAGGTCGCCATCTCCACCGCCGACAAGTTCAATGGCGCGGACCTTGGCGTCCGCGAGGAGTGGCTGCCGCTGTTCGATCAATATGGCGTCGACCTGGTGGTGTGCGGCCATGAGCACCACTATGAGCGCTCGCACCCGATCCGGGGCCAGCAGGCGAACAAGACCCTGACGCCGATCCCCGTCTCGACCGAGACGGACGTGATCGACACCACCAAGGGCACTGTCCACATGGTGATCGGCGGCGGCGGCACCTCGCGGCCGTCGAACGAGCTGTTCTTCGATCCGCCGCGTTGCCGCTGCATCACCCGGGTGGGGACGCCGGACGCGAAGACCGGGCGCAGGCCGTCGGTCTATGTGGTCGAGGCGGCGCCTTGGTTCGCCGTTCGCAACGCCGCACATTCCTATGGCTTCGCCGCTTTCGCCGTCGATCCCGGCAAGCATAAGGGTGGCGACACCACCATGACCGTCACCTACTACGACGTGGTCGGCGCCGACGGTCGGCTCGCCCCCTTCGAGACCTTCACGCTGAAGCGGCCGAGGCGGGACTAGCGCCGTGTTCCCGGCCCCTAGCGTCGTGCTCGATTATCTCGGCGTCGGCTTCTTCGCCGTCACCGGGGCCATGGCGGCGCTGGAGCGGCGGCAGGACATCATCACCTGCATCTTCTTTGGCGCCATCACCGGGATCGGTGGAGGCACTCTGCGGGACCTGCTGATCGGCGCCCCGGTCTTCTGGGTGCATACGCCGGCTTATCTGGTGGTCTGCGTGGTTGCGGCTCTGGCCGTGTGGCTGTCGCGGGGCGCGGGGATCAATCCGCGCGTGCTGCTGTGGGTGGATGCGGTGGGCCTGTCCGCCTACGCCGTGGTGGGAGCGGACAAGGCCCTGGATGCGGGCCTCGGCGCGCCGGTCTGCATCGTCATGGGGGTGCTGACCGCCTGTTTCGGCGGGGTGTTGCGCGACGTGCTCGCGGAGCAGCCGTCGGTCCTGCTGCGGCGCGAGATTTATGTGACGGCGGCCATCGCGGCGGCGAGCGTGTTCGTCATCGCCAGCGCGCTGGGCCTCGCACACGCTTGGGCGGCGGCGATAGGCGTGTGCACGGGTCTGATCGTTCGCGGCGGGGCTCTGACCTTCGGCTGGCGATTGCCGGTGGCGGAGCCGAGGGGACCGCTTTGATACCTTCTTCCCGAGGGAGAAGGTCTTACCCCACCGGCGCCACGGGGCTGGCCAGGGCTTCGCCCGCGAGGAATTTCTGCACATTGTCGATGGCTTGCGCCACCATCAGCGGCACGGCCTCGGTGCTTGACCCGGCGGTGTGGGGCGTGAGGACGACATTGGGCAGATCGGCCCAGCGTTCGCCCGGCGTGGGCTCGGTCTCGAACACGTCGAGCGCCGCGCGCCATAGCCGGCCGTCCTTCAGCGCGGCGGCGAGTTCCAGCTCGTCGATCAGCGAACCCCGCGCGACGTTGACGATCAGTCCGGCGGAACCGACCGCCTCGATAATCTCGCGGCTGATCAGTCCTCGGTTGGAGGCCTCGGCGCGGCTGGCCACCACCAGGATGTCGCTGTCTTTCGCCAGGGCGAGCAGGTTTTCCGCGCGCGGCCAGGGCGCGGGCTTGTCGCGCGGCCCCCACCAGCTGACTTTGAGTCGCATCGACTCGGCCCGGCGCGCCACGCCAAGCCCGATATTGCCGAGCCCGACGATCCCGAGCTTGCGGCCGTTCAGGCTCGGCTGGGGCGCCATCCGATCTTCATGGCGCCACAGGCCGCCCCGCACGGTCGCATCACCTTTGGGGATGTTGCGCCAGGCGGCGAGCATCAGGCCGATGGCGTGGTCGGCCACATCCTCGGCGTTCAGGCCATTGGCGTGGCTGACCTCTATCCCCCGCGCCCGGCACCAGGCCACGTCGACGCCGTCATAGCCGACGCTGACACAGGCGATCAGGCCAAGCTTTGGCAGGGCCGAGAGCTGTTCGGGCGTCAGTTTGAACTCGCCCGCATGCACGATGGCGTGCACCTCGGCGCTATCGGCGTCCGAAAGCTCCCAGGCCAGCGCGGTCTTGAGCCCGGCGCCGGCGAACACCGGCCTCAGGCCCGCCAGGATCGGGTGGGAGATCAGGATGACGGGTTCGGACATGGCGGCGGCTTCTCCAGGGCTCTGGAGCGTCTATAGCGCCGCTTTAGAAAAAGCGCCTCCGCAACGAACTTAACGACGCCGCGCAACGAGGAAGCTCCCCGAGCGGGGCCCGGGGAGCTTTCGCCGAAGCTGGCGTCAGACGTTGGCTAGCCCGGTGTTAACGGAGCCGAAGGCGTTATTAAGGTGTCCGCCGAGCGTAACCACGGCGGTGATGATCACCACGGCGATCAGGGCGACAATTAGGCCGTATTCAATTGCGGTCGCGCCGGACTCATCACGGACAAACCGGCCCATCAGCTTGAGCATTGATCATTCCTTTTTTTGAACTTCCCACTTGCTCAAGCCAAAGCTTATCTCGCGCCCCCGCCGAGCTTTCAGAAAATCGCACGCCCAGGTTAATCAACTGCTGATTGACGTGTATAATGGTGCGACAATCTGGACGCCGACGTTTGGCGGCCTATCGCTAGCGCCCGTCTTTCGGCCCGTCGGCGCTTGGCTCGAGGGTTATCCATTTGCGAGGCCAACGCCAGCCGAGCGAGCGGACCTCGCCGGCCTTGAGCGCCAGCGTGCTCACCGTGCTCGGCGTCAGTTCACTCACCGCATGGACCGGCTCCAGGCCGCTGACCGGGCTTTCGGCCACTGGGCCGATCAGCATAGCCCGATCGATCGCCCGCCACTCGGCCTTGGCGCGATCCTCGAAGCCGACGGCGAAGAAGTGCCGCAAGGGCGCGGGTTCACCCTCGACCTTCACCATCACCCCGATCATCCATCCGCCCGGCATGGAGCTGACCTAGCACGGCGCACGCGTTGGACCATCAATGGGGAGGGAAATTCGCGCTGGCGTGCGCTAGCAATTACTCATGACCAGCCGCCGAGGGCGCGGGCGCCCGCCACATGACGATCTTCTCACCCCCGCCGAATGGCGTGTGGCGGAGGCTGTGCGCCACGGGATGGGCAACACCGAGATCGCCGCCCGTCAGGGGGTCAGCCCGGACGCGGTGAAATACCACGTCGCCAATTCGCTCTCGAAACTGGGGCTTTCAAATCGGTCCGAGCTGCGGCTCTGGACCGGCGTGCGCCGCGACAGCAACCTTTATCTCCAGGAGAAGACCATGACCGGTGATGTGGCGCTGGGCGCCGTGGGACAGATCGCCCGTAGCGTAAAAGACGTGGCGGCGGCGCGGCGCTGGTACGAAGAGGTGCTGGGTCTGAAGCATCTGTACTCATTCGGCGACCTGGCCTTCTTCGATATGGACGGAACCCGCCTGTTCCTGTCCGAGGGCGATGGGGCGTCGGACTCGATCCTCTATTTCCGCGTGCCCGACGTTCGCACCGCGCAAGAGGCGCTAGAACGGCGGGGCGTGGTCTTCACCCACGCGCCACACATGATCCACCGGCACGAGGACGGCGCCGAGGAGTGGATGGCCTTCTTCGCGGACAACGAGGACCGGCCGCTGGCGATCATGGCGCAGGTGCGGGCCGAAAGCTGACTTGCAACAGGCCCGGAGGTCCTAGTGCGACGACGATCCGCCGCCGGTGACCGCGTGACCGACCGCGCCCACGGCGCTGCCTGTGACGTGAACCGCGGCGCCGCCGATCTTGGCCGCGGTCCCCACCGCGGCGCCCGCAATGCTGACACCCGCGCCGGCGACCGACGCCGCGAGGCAACCCTGCAGGCCGACGGCGAGGGTCGCAAAGGCCGCCGTCGCGAGGGCGAACTTGATTGGGCGCTGGGCCATGATCGGAGACTCCACTGACACTGTGGGCGATCTTCGGCCGAAAGGGTTAGCGAACCCAGCCGCTTGCGATGAGGCGCGATGACGCGGGCCGCATGCACAAACTTGCTCATCCCTGAGGCGCCCGGGCAGCGGGCCTCGAAGGACGCGGCAGCAGCCAAGTGCGTCATTCGAGGCTGAGCTTCCCTTCTCGCCTCAGGATGAGGGGGTTTGGGACTCTACGCCTTCTCCTTCTCCGCCGTGGCCCGGATCAGGGCGCGGCGTTCGTCCAGGCCACGATGCAGTTCAACCAGGATGCGGGCGGCGTATTCGTTCTGCTGAATGCCCGCCCAGTAGGAAGCAACCTTGACCTGGCCTGGAATGGGGCTCTCGACCTCGACCGAGGGGAGCACGTTCTCAATCAGGAACAGGGCCGGGACCAGGGTGCAGTCAGCCAGGGTCAGGCGGCCGCAGACGGCGAAAGGACTGCCATCGATATAGTGTTCCAGCGCCTTTACGCCCCGGATCACCTGGCCCGACAGCAGATCGCGCACGCCGTCGTTGCGGGTGGATTTGCGGGTCTGGCCCGAGAGCATGAACATGTTGTTCATCAGGTAGATGTCGGCGAGACGCGAGACCGCGCGGATGGCGGCGGTCTCACGCGGCGTGGCGCCCAGCAGGCGCGGGGTCGGATAGACCTCCTCGAGATACTCGCTGATCACCTCCGATTCCGGGATGATGTCGCCGTCGGGCAGCTCCAGCGCCGGGATGCGGCCGATGGGCGAGGTTTTCCACCACTCCGTCGTGCCAAACCCCACGGGGCGTTCCAGCACCACGTCCGGGATGCCCTTGGCGTAGATCTGCATGCGGACCTTGGCCGAGTAAGGGCTGAGATCACCGGAATAAAGCTTGAGCATCGTCGCGTTTCCCCTGGTTTGTTGAGGGGAGTTTGGGCCCGCGAGCGCATGCGATCAAGCGTCCCGCGCCGCTACGACGCCATCTCAGGTCAGCGCGGCGCGGCCTCGTCATAGAACCGCGCCAAATCCGCCTTCATCGACTTCAGGGCATCGGGGTTCAGATAGACCATGTGGCCGCTGGGATAGTAGGCGAAGCGGACGTTGCCCCGCTCGGCGGGGTCCAGCTGCATGTGGCCGAGATCGTATTCGGTGCCGAAGAAGGGCGTGGCCAGGTCATAGATGCCGTTCAGCGAATAGAGCAGCAGATGCGGGTTCTCGCGCATGGCCTGGGACAGGTCGAGGGCCACGTCCGTCTGGTTGGACTGGCCGCCATTGCCGAGCTCGCGGGCCTTGTGGGTGAAGTCCCACTGCACGCCGGCCGAATAGTAGGTCGGGCGGTAGGACAGGTCGCTGGTGTAGCCTAGGTCGCGGGTCAGATAGTCGTGGAAGGCGGCGACGAAGGCGCCGGTGATGCCGGTGTCGGAGGGGTCGAACTCGGGGCTCTCGCTCACCGCATCCACGTTCGAGCCGGTGAAGCGGGCGTCATAGCGGCCCAGCATGACCCGCTGATCACGCAGCAGCTCGGCGCGGAACCGGCCAGGGGCGACCCGCAGGTCGGCGGCAAGAATGTAGTCGGGCGACAAGCCGATATAGCCGGCCAGCTTGACGGCGATATCGCGCCGGTCGGCCTCGCTCAGGTCCTGCCCCTTGGCCAGGGCGTTGGCGTAGGGACCACGCGCGAACTCGCGCACCTCGCGCAGGAAGGCGGGAATGTCCGTCGGCGGGCTTGCCAGGCGATGGTGATAGGCGGCGATGGCGGCGTAGCTGGGCAGGTAGTTGATCATCTCCTGATCGAACCCTGGCGAGCGGCGGCCGTAGTTGAGGATCGAGGACAGCAGCATGACGCCGTTCAGCTGCACCCCATCCTCCTGCAACCGATAGGACAGACCGGCTGAGCGGGTGGTGCCGTAGGACTCGCCGAAGATGAACTTGGGCGCATTCCACCGGCCATTGACGGTCAGATAGCGTTCGATGCCGCGAGCAAAGGCGTCGATGTCCTGGTCCGTGCCCCAGAAAGCCTGCAGTTTGGTGTCGCCGATCGGCCGCGAATAGCCGGCGCCGACCGCGTCGAGGAACACCAGGTCCGACTTGTCCAGCAGGCTGCTATCGTTGTTGACCACCGCATAGGGCGCGTTATGGGTCGGGGCCGGGCTATCCGTCAGTACACGGACGGGCGCCAGCGAACCCATGTGCAGCCACAGGGTCGAGGAGCCCGGGCCGCCATTGTAAAGGAAAGTCACCGGGCGGTGGGGATCGCCGGTGGTGTATGCGACATAGAACATGCTGGCGGTCGGCTTACCCTCGTCATCGCGCAGGGTCAGCGTGCCGGCGGTGGCGGTATAGGCGATGGCGCGGCCGCCGATGGTCGCGGTGTGATGGGTCACCTTACGGATCTCGACGATGGGCGCCGAGACGATGTCGGCGTCGCCCAACTTGCGGCAGCGGGCGAGATCGGCGCGGGCGTCGCTGTTTGCGCCGCCACTCTCGTGCTCGGCCGCCTGTTTGCAATCGGTGTCGGCATGAGGCGCTTCACCGGCCACCGGGCCGCGATCGACCGGGGTCCAGGCGGGCTCGTCGGGACGGGGACCCGAGCGGTCGGCGGCGTGGCGGTTCTGGGCGTTCATCCCTGAGTCCGGGCCGGCGTCCTGCGCCCAGGCCTGGCCGGCGACACAGATCAACGCCGCCGCGATGGCGACCACAACCGAGCTCCGCATCGTCAGCACTCCCTCAAACGCCGCCGCACAGCTCGGCGATGAGGAGGTATAGCATCGCGACCTAGCCTGTCGCGGTTGAGTTGGTGCTTTTGCACCTAATTTTTCGGTCATTTGTGTACGGATCGAAACTCGGCTGCAAACCCGACCGCCCCACCGGAACCATAAGGTGGGCGGCGCGTAGTCGTTGAGCCTGAATCGACATCGATGCCGGCGTCGACGCTTTGCGCGTCGTTAGGATTTTCCATGAACAAGTTCCTTATCATGGCGGCGGCCATGTCCCTGGCCGCCCCGACTCTGGCGCTCGCCCAGAGCCATGACGGCCACGATGGCCACGACAATGGCCACGCCATGCCGATGCAGCACGCCGGCTGGGCCCAGGACCAGGGCGCGGGACACAATTTCCATCACGGCGACCGCATGGGCTACAACGACTGGAACAATGCCCAACCGGTCGACTATCACCAGCATCACCTGCGCCGTCCGCCCAATGGCTATGAATGGCGTCAGTCCAACGGCCAATACATCCTGGCCGCGGTCGCCACCGGTCTGGTGGCTTCGGTTATCCTGAGCCGATAGGCCATTGGCGTCCTTCTCCTTCGCTGGATAAGGACGCGGCTCAGGCCCACATGCGCCAGGCTTCGTCGCGATGGCGATCGATGGCCTGGCGCAAGCCGGCGACGGTGGGGCCATGACGAAGAAGCCCCCGCGAAACCGACGGCAGCGTCCGCCCGCGCGTGGCGGCGAAGTTCGCGCCGACATCGGCCAGACTCGCGCCCTGGGCGCCGACTCCGGGGGCGAGGATCAGCGACTGCGGCAGCCGGTTCAGGATGGCGGCCTGCGCGGGATCGACGGTGGCGCCGACGACCGCGCCAACCGGTCCGGTTCCCGCGCCGAGCTTCCCGTTGAACGCGGTGATGTCATCAGCCAGGGCCTGGGCCACCGTCCGCCCGTCGGGATGCCGCGCGTTCTGCAGCGACCGCCCCTCAGGGTTGGAGGAATGCACCACCACGAACACCGCGGAACCCGTGGCCGACCCGCGGTCGAACACCGGCTTAAGCGCGTTGAAGCCGAGGTAGGCCGTCACCGTCATCGCATCGGCGCCGAAGCCGGAACTCGCACCCAGAAAGCCCTGGGCGTAACCCTCCATGGTGCTGGCGACATCACCGCGCTTGGCGTCGATCAGGCTCAAAGCGCCCTGCGCCCGGATGCCAGCGATGAGGCGCGCCATCTCGGCCATGCCGCCCGCTCCGAGGCGTTCGAAGAAGCCGGCCTGGGGTTTGATCACCGCCAGCCGCTCGCCCGCCGCCTCGAGCACCGTGTCGCAGAACCGCCTCAGACCTTCGGGGTCGTCGTTCAGGCCCCAGGCGCGCATCAGGTCCGCCGAGGGATCGAGTCCCAGACAGAGTGGCGACCTGGCTTCAGCCAAGATTGAGAAGCGTTCGGCGAAGCTTTGCATGATGGCGGCGTCCTTCCAGTGTGAGCTGGCAAGGGATCGCCGCTTGGCGCGCGAGCGGCAATCGATTAAGCCGGATCAAGCTGTGAGCTGAGATCACATGACCCGCGCCCGCCTTCCCTCCCTAAAGGCCCTGCAAGCCTTCGAGGCCTTCGCGCGGGCCGGCGCCATGACGCGGGCGGCGGAAGAGCTGCATGTCACCCACGGCGCGGTGAGCCGCCAGATCAAGGTCTTGGAACAACAGCTGGGCGCGCGGCTCGTCGCCGGCCCGCGCCACAACCTGACCCTGACGCCGGCGGGGCGCGACCTGGCCGCATCCCTGGGCGCGGCCTTCGACATGATGGCCGCCTGTCTGCCGGGCGCGGATGCCGGCGAGGACCTTGCGGTGGCTTGCCTCGGGACCTTCGCCATGAAGTGGCTGATCCCGCGCCTGCCGCGCTTCCTGGATCAGCGCCCGGGCGCGCGGGTGCGGATCGTCGAGACGCTTGCCTCGGCGGACTTCGGCCAAGGCGGGCCACAGGCGGCGATCCGGCTTCAGAGCGGGCCTTCGTCGCCGGGGGTGAAGGCCACGGCCTTCCTGGGCCACGCCTATGGGCCGGTCCTGTCGCCCGCGCTGTTCGATCGGAGCGGCGCCAGAGCGGATCGGCTGCTGCGCCTGCCGCGCCTGCACAGCGAGACCTTCGCATCCGGCTGGGCCAAATGGGCTGGCGATGTGGGCCTGAACCTGCCGGCCGGGACGCAGGAGCAGGCGTTCGAGCACAATTCCTACATGCTGGAGGCCGCCGCCGCGGGCCTCGGCGTGGCCGTCACGGCCTGGGCCTTCGCGCAGGCCGATGTGCTGGCGGGCAGGCTAGTGGCGCCCTGGGGATTCCAGCCGCTGCCGACGCGCTTCACCTACCTGCGGCCGGCGCTGGCGGAAAACCCCCTCGCCCAGGCCTTCGGCGTCTGGCTGCGTGAGGAAGGGCGGCGGGATCCAGCGCCGCCAGTGGCGCTGTTTCAGCTTCACCCAACATCCTCATCCTGAGGTCATTAGGCGGACGCTGGTCGTTTCGTCAGAGGCTCACGCCTCGTCGCCGGCCTCGATCACCGCCTGGATGTGCTCGCGGAAGGCTGGTTCGCCACGAGCGAACTGGGCGAACCCCTCCACCAACTCGGTGCGCGCGGTGTGCAGGTCGTAGGTGCCTTCCGCATGCCGGATGAGAACGCTCTCGCAATACCGGTCGAGCAGGCGGCGGGCGTCATCTGAGAGCTTGATCATTCCTCAAGATAGGCTCCCAGTGCGCGGGACGCCATGCCCGTTTCGCAACCGCCGAACCAGCCGAGGCGTTAGAGGCCGACACGGGATATCAGGAGGCGCCCCTTGGACGTTCTGGCGCTTAAAGCCACCGCTGACCAGCTGTTCGCTGGCGACAGGGGTTTGCTGGCGATGGATGAAAGCACGCCCAGCTGCAACCGCCGCTTCGCCGCGCTGGGCATTCCGCAGACCGAGGAGATGCGACGGGCCTGGCGGGAGCTGATCGTCACTACCCCGGGCCTGGCCAAGTCGATCAGCGGCGCCATCCTGTTTGACGAGACCATCCGCCAGAACACCACCGACGGCGTACCCTTCATAGCGGTGCTTGAACAGGCGGGAATCATCCCCGGCATCAAGGTCGACCTGGGCGCCAAGGACCTCGCGGGCTTTCCCGGCGAAACCATGACCGAGGGGTTGGACGGCCTGCGCGACCGGTTCGCGGAATACGCCAAGATGGGCGCCCGGTTCGCCAAGTGGCGGGCGGTGATCACCCCGGGCAAGGACCTGCCTACGGCCGGCTGCCTGGACGCCAACGCCCAGGCCCTGGCCCGCTACGCCGCCCTGGCGCAGGAGGCGGGGATCGTCCCCATCGTCGAGCCGGAAGTGTTGATGGATGGCGCCGAGACCCTGGACGCCTGCCGCGCCATCACCGAGCAGACGCTGCACAGAGTGTTCGAGCAGCTGGACCGGCAGCGGGTTGTCCTGGAGGGGATGATCCTGAAGCCCAACATGGTCGCGCCCGGCCTCGCCTGCCCCACCCAGGTGAGCGTCGAGGCGGTGGCCGAAGCCACGGTGGCCAGCCTGCGCCGCTGCGTCCCCGCCGCTGTTCCTGGGATCGCCTTCCTGTCCGGCGGTCAGTCGGACGAGTTGGCGTCGGAGCGGCTGAACGCGATGAGCCGGCTGATCAACTCGGCCGGCGCGCACGCCCCCTGGCCCTTGTCCTTCTCCTATGGCCGGGCGGTGCAGCGGCAGGCGCTGGAAACCTGGCGCGGCGACGCGAGCAAGCTATCGGCCGCGCAGCAGGCCCTCTATCATCGCACCGACTGCAACCGCGCCGCCCGGCGCGGTGAGTACAGCGCCGCGATGGAGACCAAATGACTGAACCGCTTCGGCTGTACTATGTCCGCCACGGCGAGACGGAATGGTCGCTCTCCGGCCAGCATACCGGCGTCACCGACATTCCGCTGACCGCCAACGGCGAGGCCGGCGCGCGGCAGCTCGGCCCCTGGCTGCAACGGGTGGCCTTCACCAAAGTCCTGACCAGTCCGCGCCAACGCGCCAGCCGAACCGGCGAACTGGCCGGGCTAGGCGCGAGTATGGAGGTCGAGCCGGACCTGGCCGAGTGGAACTATGGCGACTATGACGGCCGGCTGTCGGTGGACATCAAGGCCGAACGGCCCGGCTGGAATGTGTTCCGCGACGGTTGTCCCAACGGCGAGTCTCCGGACCAGATGAGCGCCCGGGTCGACCGCCTGATCGCCAAGCTAAGCGGCCTGAGCGGCAATGTGGCGCTGTTCTCGCATGGCCATTTCGGCGCGGTGCTGGCGGCGCGTTGGATCGGCCAGCCGATCGCCGAGGGCCGGCATTTCGTCCTGGCGCCGGCGTCGATGAGCATACTGCCGGTCGATGTGCGCCACGAGAACACCCGGGTGATCGAGCTGTGGAACGCCGTCCCCGCGCGATTGGCGATCTAGCCCCTCAACGCCTTCGATATCGCCTCAAGCCCGGCGGCCAAGTCATCGGCGGTCGGCCAGCCGTAGCCGATGCGGAAATGGGTGTCTGGCATTTCGAACCAGTGGCCGGGGCCGACATAGGCGCCGTGGTCGTTCAGCAGGCGTTGGTAGAAGGCCTCAACACCGCCGGGCGGCTCCGTGGTCATGCGCGGAAAACACACCACCCCGCCGGTGGGCGCGACCCACTCTAGCAGCGGCTCGCCAGCCATCCAGTCGCCGATCAACGCCAGGCGCCGGCGCATCTCGTTCAGGGTGACGTTCAACCGCTCCGACTTGGTGTGCATGATCTGCAGGGCGATCCATTCGTCGATGACGCTGCCGGAGATGTTGATCTGCTCCTTGGCCGCCAGGAAGATCTCCTGCAGCGCCGGATCGGCGGTGATCATCCATCCGATGCGGATGCCCGGCACGCCATAGGCCTTGGACAGGGACGAGACGCTGATCACATGATCGCCCATGGAGGCGGCCAGGGGCGGCGGGGCTGAGTAGGACAGGTCGCGGTAAGTCTCGTCCACCAGCAGGCGGCAGCCATTGCGTTTGGTGAGGTCGGCCAGCGCGCGCAGATCGGCCTCGCTGGCGGCCACGCCGGTGGGATTGTGCGGGCAGGTAACGCTGACCAGCTTGGTCTTTGGCGTGATGGCGGCGGCCAGCCGGTCGAGATCCAGTTTGAACCCCTGCTCGAATTGCAGGTCGACATAGGTGGTCTCGCAGCCGATGGCGCGCGGGGTCTCCAGGTTGGTGGCGTAGTTGGGCCGCACCACCACCAGGTGATCCTCGGCGCTCAGCAAGGCGGTCGCGATGATGAACAGGGCCCCAGCGGCGCCGGTCGTGATCAGCACGTCGTCCGGCTTCAGCCCTGGGCTCTCGGCGACGATCAGCGACCGCAGCTCTTCCGAACCTCGGTGCTCATTGTAGAGCAGGGTCAGGTCGGGGATGTCCAAGCCCAGGCTGGACAGGCTTTGGTCGGCGATCGAGCTTTCCGACAGATTGTAGCGGATACGGGCGTAGCCGTACTCCTCCGGCGACTCCACCTCGATCGGCATTCGAACGTAACGCAAGCCAGCCCCTCCCCAACGATCGCCCGGATCGCGCCCCTCGACGGCGAATGCCGGCGCCTTGGCCCATGCGGCAGATCACATCCCTAAAGGGGATTGTCATGCTGATTTTGATCCCGGCCTCGCGGCGAGCCGAAACCCTGTCCCATGCGGCGCCTCTAGGCCGCGACCAATTTGCGCCGAAGCCGCGATCAGTCTGCCCTCGCGTTGCAGGAGGTCGTCGGCGAGGGCGATCATCAGCGGGTTCGGCGTGGCGACCGGCGAGGCTTGGCGAAGGGCGGCGGCGACCTCGGCTTCGTCCCGCGCCGGATCGAGGGCGCAGGCCAGGATGAGCCCGGCGGCGGGGGAGCGGCTGACGCCCATCCAGCAGTGGATCAGCAGCGGGCCGGATTCTTGCCAGGCAGCGGCGAAGGCCAACAGGTCGGCGATCATCGCGCGGTCTGGGGCGATCAGACCCTCGCGTGGCTCGGCGATATCGTGGAAGCGCAGAACCAGCCGGGGCATGCCGGCGAGCGCCTGCGGCGAGTCCTGATCCGGCGACAGCAGGCTGACGATACGCGCCGGCCTGGACCGCACAAGCTGCTCGGCGACCTCATGCAGCGGGCAGACGATCAAGGTCACCTCGCCAGGACCTTCGCCGTGAGGCCGAGCAGAACCCCCAGCTCGGCCAGCTGTTCGACGCCGCCGAGCACGTCGCCTGTAGAGCCGCCGATCAGCCGGCGCGAGAGCAGCGCCAGGCCCGCCGCGCCGATGGCCGCAAGGACGAGGCCGGCCGCGGCCTGGACCAGGGAAGGCCAGAGGATCATCGGCGCGAGACCCAGCACCACGGCGATCGCCGCCTCATAGGGACGCACCGTCATAGGCGACGGGCCGAGCTTGGCCTCGTCTGGCTCGCGAACATAGGGCAGGCTGGCCATGACCACGGAGGCGGCGGCGCGGCCCGCGCCGTGGATGAGCACCAGCGCCAGCGCGCCCTGCCACGGCGACATGGTCGCCAGCAGCACCGCCTTCAGCGTCAGCACCGACCAGAGGGCCAGAACGCCATAGCTGCCGATCCGGCTGTCCTTCATGATGTCGAGCCGGCGCGCCGGGGTCTGTCCGCCGCCGAGGCCGTCCGCGGTGTCAGCCAATCCGTCCTCGTGGAAGCCGCCGGTCACCAGAAGGCCGGCGACGATGGCGATGATGGCGGCTGGCAAGCCTGGCCAAAACTGGCTGGCGGCCAGGAAGGCTGTGGCCGAGATGGCGCCAACCACCCAGCCAACCACGGGGAAGTAGGGCGCCGAGCGGGCGATCCAGTCCGGCTGGAACCCCGTCAGGCGCGGTGTCGGCAGCCGCGTCATGAATTGCAGCGCGCAGAGGAACAGGCGCGCCTGGGCCATCACGGCGCGACCGTCCCGGCGAGGACATCGTCGAGTGACGCCGTTTCGGTCATCAGCCGGGCGGCGGCGCGCACCAGGGGCGCCGCCAGGACGCCGCCGCTGCCCTCGCCCAACCGCATCCCCAGATCGAGCAAGGGCGCCGCGCCCAGCGTCTCCAGCAGCAATCGGTGGCCGCGCTCGGCGGAGGCGTGCGCGAAGACCAGGCGTTCGGCCAGGCCTGGAGCCATCCGCGCCGCCGCCAGGGCCGCCGCGCTCGAAATGAAGCCATCGACAATCATCAGCTTGCCGGCCGCCGCGCCGCCCAGAAAGGCGCCGACCATCATGGCGATCTCCAGCCCGCCGAATTCGCGCAGCACTTCGAGCGGCGCCGTGGCGTCCGTGCGCGCCGCCGCCCGCGCCAGCACGGCGGTCTTTCGCTTGAGGCCCTCGGGGTCGTGGCCCGCACCGACGCCGATACACTCCTCCAGCGCAGCCGGCGCCAGGCGGTGCATGATCAGGGCGGCCGAAGCGGTGTTACCTATGCCCATCTCGCCAAGGATCAACGCCTGGGCGGGCGAGGCCTCGGCGATCCCGGCCCCCCGTCGCAGGGCCTGTTCGACCTCCGCTTCGGTCAGCGCCGGCTCGGCGGCGGCGTTGCGCGAACCGCGCCGCACCTTGGCGTCAATCAGGCGCGGATGGGGCGCGAGGTCCGCGTCCACGCCGGCGTCGACGACGATCACCGCGACGTCGCAAGCCTTGGCGAAGGCGTTGACGCTGGCCCGGCCAGCCAGAAAGGTCGCGACCATGGCCACGGTCACCGCCGAGGGATAGGCCGAGACGCCGTCCGCGTTCATGCCGTGGTCGCCGGCGAAGACATAGGCTTCGACCCGGTCGATCGCGGGCGCCTCGATCTGCTGGACCAGGCCGACCTGAACCGCCAGATCCTCGATCCGCCCCAGCGAGCCCGGCGGCTTGGCCTTGCCGTCGATCTTGGCGCGCAGACGTTGGGCGAGGCCGGCGTCGAAGGCCGCGAAGGTCGGGGGCGTATAGGTCATAGGCCGGCGATCCTGGAGAGGGCGGGAATGTCGAGGCTGCGCTCTAACACGGCGGCGATGGAGTCCAGCGCTGCGTCGACGGCAGTGTCTTGGTCGCCGCCACTAGATTTGGCGCCGAGCCTGGCCAACAGGGCCGCCCGCGCCGAGCCCTGATCGAACAGGCCGTGGACATAGGCGCCGGCGATGCGGCCATTCGCGCTGACCGCGCCATCGGGTCGGCCGTCGGAGAGGCGCAGCAGGGGCCGGGCAAGGTGGGGACCCTGGGTGACGCCGATGTGAATCTCGTAGCCCGAGAATGACGCCCCGCCATCGGCCAGCCCGCCGCAGACCGTCCGCAGCGTCTTGTCCGGCGACATCACCGTTTCCACATCGAGCAGGCCGAGGCCCTCCGCCGATCCCACCGGACCTTCGACGCCATCGGGGTCGGAGATGCGCCGGCCAAGCATCTGGAAGCCGCCGCAGATTCCCAGCACCCGGCCCCCGCGCCGCACATGGGCGGCGATATCCACGTCCCATCCCTGCGCCCGCAGAAAGGCGAGGTCGGCCAGGGTCGCCTTGGTCCCCGGCAGGATCACCAGATCGGTGTCGCCGGGAAGGGCCTGGCCAGGCGGCAGGAACCGGAAGTCGACATCGGGTTCGGCCTTCAGCGGATCGAAGTCGTCGAAGTTGGCGATGCGCGAGAGCAGCGGGACGACGATCTTCACGCGGCGGCCGGTCGGCGGATCCGAGCCTCGATCCAGCACTACCGCGTCTTCGGCCGGCAAGCCTCGGGCCGCGCCGAGCCAGGGCGCCATGCCAAGGTCTGACCAGCCGGTGCGCGTGGCGATCTCCATCCGACCCGCGTCGAACAGACTGGGATCGCCGCGAAACTTGTTGATCAGGAAGCCCTTGATGCGATCTCGGTCGGCGGCGTCCAGCACCGCATGAGCGCCGACCAGGGCGGCGATGACGTGGCCACGATCGATGTCGCCGACCAGGACCACGGGCACGTCGGCGGCGTGAGCGAAGCCCATGTTGGCGATGTCATTGGCCCGCAGGTTGGTCTCCGCCGGACTGCCCGCGCCCTCGACCAGCACCAGATCGGCTTCGCTCTGGAGCTGCCTGAAGCTTTCCACGGCCAGCGGCAGCAGCGCCGCCTTGCGGGCCTGGAAATCGCGGGCGGACAGGGTCGCATCGATGCGGCCGCGTACGATCACCTGGGCGCCGATGTCGCTCTGGGGCTTCAGCAGCACGGGATTCATGTGCACGGTCGCGGGCGTGCGGCAGGCCAGGGCTTGCAAGGCCTGGGCGCGGCCGATCTCGCCGCCATCGATGGTGACGGCGGCGTTGTTGCTCATGTTCTGGGGCTTGAACGGCCGCACCACGAGGCCACGATTGGCGAACAGGCGGCAGAGGCCAGCCACCAGGGTCGACTTGCCCACGTCCGAGCCACAGCCCTGGATCATCAGCGCCGCCATGCCAGCGCTCCCATCGTCAGCCACAACAGACCGCAGGCCCGCAGGTACAGGTTCAAGCCGCGCTTCAGATCAGCGACCTTGGCGCGCGGACCATCGCCGAAGACCGGCCGGTCCAGCCGCTCGCCATCGTACCAAGCTTCTCCGCCCAGGCTCACGCCCAGCGCGCCGGCCATGGCCGCTTCGGGCCAGCCCGCATTGGGCGAGGCGTGTTTGGGCGCATCGCGGATCATCACCTCCCAACCTCCGCCACCGGCGGCCGCGATCAGGGCGCCGGACAGGCGCGCGGGGACCAGGTTCATCAGGTCATCTGTCCGCGCCGCCGCCCAGCCGAAGCTGCGCCACCTCGGCTCCCTGTGGCCGATCATGCTGTCGGCGGTGTTGACGGCCTTGTAGGCGAACAGGCCGGGCAACCCGCCCGCCGCCAGCCAGAGGGCCGGCGCGACGACGCCGTCATTGAAGCTTTCCGCCAAGCTCTCCAGGGCGGCCGAGGCGACGCCCGACGCATCCAGTTCGACAGTGTCGCGTCCGACAATGCGAGAGACCGCCGCCCGCGCCGCCGGCAGGTCGTCGGCCTCCAGGGCGCGCAACACGGCGGCGACGTGGTCGTAGAGGCTGCGCTGGGCGAGGCCGGTGGTGGCCAGGAGCGCGAGCGCGGCGCCACCGGCTTTCCGATCCCGCAAAACCCGGCTCGCCAGCACCCCGGCCAGGGCCGCGCCGCCGCCGACCAGCAGCAAGGTCGCCACCCCAGACGCGCGCCGGTCGGACTCGCTGCGGTCGGGCCGATTCCACCTTCGCTCCAGCGCCGCGATGGCCGCGCCAACCTTGGTGATCGGATGCGGCGCACGCTGGTCCAAGGCCTCGGGATAGCCGAAGGCCGCCTCCAGCATCAGGCTGGCGAGAGCCAGTCGGCTCATGGCGCAACGCCGAGCGCGATTTCGACGCGGCGCCGCGCCCAGGATTGCGGCAGACCAAAGCGCAACCAGGTCGGCTGGTCGGCGAAGGGTCGGGTCAAAATCCCGCAAGCGCACAGCGTTTGAAAGCGATCGGACGCGTCCGCCGCCTTGGCGAGCCGAAACAGCGACGCGCCACCGATGATCTCAAAGCCAGCGCGCTCCAGGCGGGAATCCAGCCAGGCGGCGTCGCGGACCAGGCGGGCGCGGGTGCGCCTCATCCAGTCCCCGTCGGCATAGGCCGCGAGGCCGGCCGCCAGGGCGTCGGCGGAGACTGGCCAGTCGCCCTGCCGACGGCGCAGGCGGCGGATGAGTTCCGGCGGTCCCAGCACGAACCCCAGGCGCAGGCCGGCGAGACCAAAGAACTTGCCGAACGAGCGCAGAACGACCACGCGCGGATGGTCTTGCGCGGCGAGACTGGGCTCGGCCGTGACATCGGCAAAGCTCTCGTCGACGATCAGCCAGCCATCCCGCGCCGCCAGCCGATCCGCCAGCGCGAGCAGTTCGCCCTGGGTATAGAGGCGGCCGTCGGGATTGTTCGGATTGACCAGCACAACCACCCTCGCCTGCTCTTCCCGATCGACCGTTTGGGCGCCAGCGCCCAACCAGGCGTCGGCATGGCTGGCGTAGGTGGGACCGGCGATCAGGACAGTGCCGATGCTGAGGACTTCCGGCAGCAGCCGCAAGCCAGCCTCCGCGCCAGGCGTGGCCAGCACGCGTTCGGGATCACCCATCCCGAACGCAATGCCCGCCAGCGCCTCCAACGAAGCCGTCTCCTCGGGAAACGGCAGTCGCCCCCGCGCCATCGCGCTGGCCCTGGGGGCTGGGTAGGGGTGCGGATTGATGCCCGTCGACAGGTCGACCCACGGCGCCGGCCCCTGCGGCCAGGCCCGCATCGCTGCCTGAAGTTGGCCGCCGTGGTTGCTGAACCCCTGCATGTCGCCCTCAGAAGGTCGCCCGCAAGCCGATATAGGCCGCTCGGCCCAGGGTTCCGTACTGGTAGGCGGTTTCGTACCAGGTGTTGGCCAGGTTCTCGATCCGGCCATAGACCTCCAGACGCGGCGTCAGCGGATAGGAGGCCCGCAGGTCCACCAGTGTGTAGGCCTTGAGCAGAATGGTGTTGGCCGCATCGTCAAAGCTGCTGCTGGCGTAGCGCACCGCGATGGCCGTGGTCAGCTTGATCGGCCAGCGGTAGCTGATCGCCGCATTGGCCGTGTCCTTTGGAGTCCGCGGCAGGACGTCGCCAAAGGTCGGCGCGCCGGGCGAACGATCGGCGGTGTCCGTACGCGTGTAGTTGCCGGTGATCTCCAACCCCGCCAGCGGCCGGACGGCGCCGCTGAGCTCGACGCCCCGCGCCTGGGCGCGGTCGACATTGGCATAGACCCCGCCGCTGGCGCAGAGCGGGCAGTCAAGGAAGACGATCAGGTTGGTGGTGTCGCGGCTGTAGTAGGCAGCCGAAAGATCGATGCGGCGATCCCAGAAATGCTGCTCGATCCCGGCGTCCCAGCCCTGAGCCTGTTCGGGCCTCAGGCTGGTGTTCCCGTAGGGCGAATAGAGTTCATAAAGCGAGGGGGCCTTGAACCCTTGGCCCCAACTGGCGCGCAGCACGGTGTCGCCGCCATTGAGCGACCAGGCGGCCGAGGCCTGGCCGGTGAGATGGCCACCATATATGGAGGTACTGTCATACCGCAGGCCGCCGGTCAGGTTCAGCCCCTTGATCACCTCCGCCTGGAGCTGGCCATAGCCGCTGTCGGTGCTGACATGGGCGTCGACCGGCGGCGAGCCCGGCGGGAAGTAGGCGGGGGAAGCGGGATCGTTGAACGCCGGCGACGAAGCCGCGATCGTCGACTGTTCATGCTCGGCGCCGAAAACGCCCTGCCAGCCGGGCGCGATGGCCAGCAGGCCCTGGTATTCGACCCGCGCATTGGTCCCAACCCCGTCGAAGGTCTTTTCCACTGGCGCGTCAGCCGGATCGTAGTCTTGCCGGTCGGTGGAGGTGTACTGCAGCGCCAGACGGTTCTTCAGCCGCTCGTCCAGCAGGTTAAAGTTCAGCCCGGCGTAGGCGATGGCCTCCTGGGTGGTCCCGTATTCGGAATCATCGCCGAAGGTGAAGGTCGGGGTGCTGAAGCCGTCGAAGTCGCTGCGCGCATTGACGAACAGGCCGCGCAGATCGAGCGAGACGTCCGGGCTGAAGGCATAGCTGACCCGGCCGCTGACACCCTGGTTGCTGTAGCCGTCGGCCTCACGACCGCCGAAACGCGCGTCGAAGGCGGAAACGCCGGTGGTGGTGTAGTCGTTGGCGGCGACGCGCCACGACAGCGGTCCATCGACGCCGCCGACGCCGCCCTTGGCATAGAAGGTCCCGTAGCTGCCGCCCTCGACCTGGGCGTCCCCCTGGAACGGGCGGGTCGCATCGGCGGTGACGATGTCCACCACCCCGCCGATCGCCTGGCTGCCATAGAGGGTCGATTGTGGTCCGCGCAGCACCTCGATCCGGGAGATGTCGCTGATCAGCAGGTCGGAGAAGTTATAGCCGCCCTCGGCGGACGACGGATCGTCGAACTTGACCCCGTCGACCAGTAGCAGGGTCTGATCGCTCGGCGCACCGCGGATGTTGAGCGCGGTGGGCTCGCCGACACCGCCTTCGCGGGTGACGATGACGCCGGGGGTGCGATCGAGGATATCGGAGACGGCCGTCTCCTGGTCCGCCTGGATCTGCGGCAGGGTCAGGACGGTCACCGACTGGCCGACCTTGTCCGGCGTCACCGCCGTCCGGTTGGCGGTCACCACCAGGGGCGCGACCGTGGTGGCGATCTGGCCGCCGCCGACGTCAGGCGCGGGCCCCGTTGACGTAGACTGAGCGCGAGCGGCCTGGGACAGGCCAAGGGCGAAGAGGGAAGTCGTCAGACATAGTGCGCGGCGCATGGCGGCGGCTCCTTAAGCAGCAAACAGCCGCCCGCCTTGTGGGACGAGACGCCCCACGCCACGCACGGCCAACAATGCCGTCATCGGGAGAAACCCGTACCGTTCGGCGCACCCCGGCCGCTCGGTCGACAGCTGCGAAAGGCAGGTCTCCTGGCTCACGGGTCATCGCCGGCGCC
>Ga0302314_10002161_pt1 | contig 36763 bp, 29 predicted proteins | sample III_Palsa_N2_3_FD_200533 | JGI IMG/M metagenome (GOLD analysis project Ga0302314, IMG submission 200533) | Peat permafrost microbial communities from Stordalen Mire near Abisko, Sweden - III_Palsa_N2_3 | ecosystem: Environmental > Terrestrial > Soil > Palsa > Peat permafrost | place: Sweden...
GCTTCGAGACAGAGTGGGGCGGTCTCAGGCGTCACGCCGCCATCGACCTCGATGATGATATCGCGGCCGGAGGCGTCGATCATCTCCCGCAGCCGGGCGATCTTGGCCATCTGAGACCGCATGAACGCCTGGCCGCCGAAGCCGGGATTGACCGACATCACCAGCACCAGGTCAACGTCGTCCAGCATCCACTCGATCACGTCGGGCGGCGTGGACGGATTGAAGGCGACGCCCGCCTTGGCCCCGAGATGACGGATGTGCTTCAGGCTTCGGTTCAGGTGCGGCCCGGCCTCGGGGTGGATGGTGATGTGGTCGGCGCCGGCGGCGCGGAACGCATCGAGGTAGGGATCGACCGGCTCGATCATCAGGTGCACGTCCATCGGGATCGAGACGTGCGGCCGAAGCGCCTTCACCACGTCGGGGCCGATGGTGATGTTGGGCACGAAGTGGCCGTCCATCACGTCGACATGCAGCCAGTCGGCCCCCGCCGCCTCGACCGCCCGCGCCTCCTCGCCCAGCTTGGCGAAGTCCGACGCCAGGATCGAGGGCGAGATGATGGGGCGGCGGCGCGGCATGGAAGGGGCTTACCGTTGGAGCGGAGTCGCGGCAAGGCGCAGCGCGGTCAGGCAGCCCGTTGGAACCGCGCGACGAAGAAGCCGTCCAGGCCGCCTTCGAGTTGGTGCGGCAGCAGACGCAGCCAGCCGTCCTTGGTCAGGCTGGCGTTGGGCGCACCACCTTCGCCCGGCGAGGCGGGAAGGGTCGAGAAATCAGGGTGGCGCTTCAGGAACGCGCGCGCCTGGCCCTCGCCCTCTTCCGGCTCCAGCGAGCAGACGCAGTAGACCAGCCGGCCCCCCGGTTTCACCCGGCGCGCGGCGGCGTCCAGCAGCCTGGTCTGCACCTCGGCGACCTTGGCGACATCGCCCGGGCGCAGGGTCCAGAGCACGTCGGGGTTGCGGCGGAAGGTGCCGGTGGAGGTGCAGGGCGCGTCGAGCAGGACGGCGTCGAACTGGCGCGGGTCGGCCCAGGTTTCGGCGTCGGCGACCACGGTTTCGACAGTGAGGCGGGTGCGGGCGAGGGAATCGACCAGCCGACCGAGGCGCTGGGCCGATCGGTCGACGGCGGTGACGGTCGCGCCGGCGGCGAGTTGCAGCGTCTTGCCGCCCGGCGCGGCGCAGAGGTCGACGACGGTCTCGCCGGGCTGGGCGGCCAGGAGGCGGGCGGGAATCGCGGCGGCGGCGTCCTGCACCCACCAGCTCCCGTCGCCGAAGCCAGGCCATTCCTCGATCCGGCCCCGCCCGGCGCGGCGCAGGGAGCCGCCTGGGAGCAGCGTCGCCTCCAGGGCCTCAGCGAGGGCGGGCGCGTCGGTGGCGTGGCGCACCGTGAGATCCGTGGCGGGTTCGTCGGCGATCACGGCGGCGACGGCCAAGGCGTTCGCCTCGCCGAACGCCGCGCGCCAGCGGGCCAGCAGCCAAGCCGGGGCGAGGTCGGCGGGATTGGGTGTGCGGACGCCTTCGCGGCCGAGGCGGCGCAGCACGGCGTTGACCAGCGATTTGAACGCCCGCGTCGCCGGCGTCGTCTCGGCCAGCACCACGCTGGAATCGACCGCCGCGTAGGCCGGCGTCTCCAGGTAGAACAGCTGCGCCGCGCCCAGCCGCAGGATCATCCGCACCGCCTCGGGCGGCTCGCGCTGCAGGCACGGATCCAGCATCCGGTCGATCGGGCCGAGGTGGCGCAGGGTGGTCATCACCAGCGCGCGGGCGAAGCCTCGGTCCTGCGGCTCGAGCCCGTTCAGCGGCTGGCCCTCCAGCGCCGTCTCCAGCCCGGCCTTGCGGGTCAGGGCGGCGGTGAGGACGTCGAGGGCGGCTTTACGGGCAGGATCGGCGGGCACGGGGACCGCGTGCCCTCCCTGGGCCGTCGGCGCAAGCTCGCAGTTTCGCGCACGGCCGGCTAGATAGGCGTCATGGCCGATCCCGACCCGCCCGGCGCCGCCCCCGGCAAGATCCTCACCCCAGCCGCCCGCCGCGCGCTCGAAGAGGCCGCCGTGCGCCGCGCCAACGCCAAGCCGCTCGACCTGCCGCCGGAAGAGGGCGGCCAGCCAGGTCCCGAGCCAACCCGTTATGGCGATTGGGAAAAAGGCGGCATCGCCTCGGACTTCTGAGCCAACTCGCCTCTGAGGCGCACGTGCTCGCTCAGGGTCCGGCCAGGGATTACTGGTTAACCCTGGATTAACCACGTGTTCCGGAGCCGATGATGAAATTCTCCGCCGCAGCCGCGATCGGCGCTCTGATTCTTGCGGCCAGCGCCGCGCCCGCCTTCGCCGGCGGCTATTGGGACGGCGGTATCGTCCAGTCCGGCCCGGGTTACGGCCCGCCGCCCGAGCAAGGCGGCCCGCCGCCCTGCGGATGCTGGCAACGCCAGGAAGACCGCTACGGCGGCGAGGGCGACCGGCGCGTCGATCGCGGCGGGTGGCAAGGCCAGGGCCAGTGGGACAGCGACCGCGGCGACGAGCGCGGCTGGGGCGACGATCAGGACAGGTATCAGAACGACGAGGACGTCTCCGCTGACTATCAGGGCGACGAGGGCGGCGTGTCGCAGGGCTATTACGGCGAAGAAGGCGGTGGTGGTGGTGGCTTCGCCGCGGGCGGGGGCGGCGGCTTCGCCGGGGCCGACGCTTCCGCCAGCGTGGACGTGGATGTCGACATCTACGGCCGCTATCACGGTCACGACCACGGTGGCTGGGATCAGCACGGCAACCACGGCTGGGGCGGCGGGCACGGCTGGTCCGGCGGCGGCGGGTCGATGCATGGATGGGGCGGCGGCTCGTCGGGCGGCGGCGGCTCGATGCACGGTTGGGGCGGGGGCTCCTCCGGCGGTGGCGGCTCGATGCACGGTTGGGGCGGGGGCTCCTCCGGCGGTGGCGGCTCGATGCACGGTTGGGGCGGGGGCTCCTCCGGCGGTGGCGGGTCGATGGGCGGCTGGGGGTCGCAGGGCGGCGGCCAGATGCACAGTTGGGGCGGCGCGATGCAGCCGCACCCGTCGATGCAAGGCTGGGGTGGCGGCGTCGGCCATCCAGTCTACGGTCACGCGATGGCCGTCCGCCACTTCGGCGGCGGCGGCCGCCACCGATAGGCGCCGGTTCACGGATCAGGCGGAATGCCTGGTCCGTGAACCGCGCGCGCTATTCAGGCGCTACCCGACCCGCGACACCGGGCTGGCCAGCGCTGGCGTCGGCGCGCGCCAGACGTCCGCCGTGACGCTGACCGGCGCGCCCGACGCGACGCCGAACCCGGCCATGGCCTGGACCAAGCCGTGAGTGGCGATCGTGTCGGGCGCAGAGGCAATGCTTGCCGTCGCCTTGGCCTTCGCCCTGGTCGGGTCGATGATCTCGGTCCCGCCGTCACCATCATCGCTGAGCGTCCAGGTAGAACTGAGGTAGTCGCCAATCAGATGGATCTTGGCGACCTCGGATCCGCTGGTGACCGTCAGCACGCCCGATTTCGCCGTGCCGCTGTAGCTGGCGGTGGTGACCCCGCTGGTGAAGCCGATGTCGGTGAGGTCGAGCGCGGTCGTCCCGGTCAGGGAAAAGCCGGTGATGCCGGCGGTGTAGGCTTGGGAGTGCGCGAGTTCGAGCGTCCCTGTCGTTCCGCTGAACGTGACGGCCTCGTTGAACGTGCTGGCGAAATCGGCGGTCCCACCGTTGATGGTCACGCTCCCGGTCCCGGTCACGGGGCCGTTGAGGACCAGCGTTCCGCCAGAGGCCGTGATGGTCCCGTTGTTGAGGATGCCTCCCTTCGTGCCGGTGATTGCGCCGAAGCCGGAGATCGCGCCGTTGTTGATCACGGCGGCGAGCGCGGGGGACAGATTTGGGAAGCCTACCGCGGTCAGCGAGCCGCCGGCCAGGCTGAGCAGGCCGCTCTGGCCGATCTTCAAGCTATCCTTATCGTTCAGCACGCCACCGGCGCCGATGGTAAGCTCGCCGGCTCCGGCGTTGGCGATCCCGACGCCGTCGGCGATGGCGATGGCGCTGGTCGTGCCGGTCGTGCCGATCGTGACGGTGGCGCCGGCGATCAGGCCCGTGCCGGCGGAACCGGCGCCGTAGCCGATCACCAGATACTGGCTCGCCGTCGCCGTCGCCCCGTTGGTGACGCTGAAGGAGCCGTCGCCGGCGTCACCAACCACGAAACCGGTGGCCGTCTCCAGCTTGGAGCCTGCGCCGGATGCCGACACCGAGCCGATAGACCCCGCAAGGTCGCCCATCACAAACGCGTTCACGCCGCCGCCGCTCGAGTTCGCCACGCCCCCGTTCGTGACGGAAAGGCTGCCGGTTCCGTTGGTCCAACCGAGCAAAATCGAGGCGCTGGCGGTGAGGGAGGACCCGGCGCCGTCGACCGTGATGGCGCCGACGCTGCCGGCGAGATCTCCCGCCAGCACGGAGGCCCCCGCGGTGGCTGAAACGGCCGCGCCGGCGGAGATGGACAGGGTGGCCGCGCCTCCGTAGCCCACGATCAAGAAGTTGTTGCTGCTGAGTTTCGATCCCGTTCCGGTGACCTGGATCGTCCCTATCCCGCCGGGCGCACTGCCGGCGACGAACCCAGTGGTCGTCCCAGCGGCGTTGTTGATGACGCTGGCGCCGCCGGCGATGGTGAGCGACGCCGCGCCGGGGCCGCCGATGGTGATCGCGGTGTTGGTCTTGATGGCGGAGCCTGCGCCGCTCACGCTGATCGCTGCGTTGGAGCCGGCGGTGAAGCCTGCCAGCAGCGAGGTCGCCGTCAGTTTGGCGCCGGTCGAAACGGTCAGGCTGCCGCTCGAACCGGCCTGCTGAGCCAGGTCGACACCACTGCTTCCAGTCACGCTGACAGCGGCGCCGCTGCTCAAAGACACAAACCCGTCGCCCGCGGCGCCGATCGCCAGATTGCCGGCGTCGGTGATCTTCGACCCCGAGCCGGCGACCGAGATCGACCCGACCGCGCCAACTTGCGCGCCGAGTTCGATCCCCTGCGTGGCGTCGGTCATCGAAAACGACCCCGCGTTGCTGATCGCCAGCGCCCCTGCGCCGGCGTCGCCGACGATAAGATTGCCGGCGTCGGCGATCGTCGAGCCGGAACCCATGACCGTGATCGCGCCGCTCGCTCCAGCTTCGCCGCCGACATCGATCCCTGGCGCCCCCGCGGCGCCGGCCGAGACCGCACCGCCGTTGCCGACGGCGAGCGTGCCCGCTCCAGCCCAGCCGACCTGCAGGTAGCTGGCGTCGGTCAGGGTCGAGCCTTTGCCACTGACGCTTATCGAGCCAGCACCGCCTGCCTTGGTGGCGATCGCGACCCCGTCTGCGGTGGTGTCGGACCCGGATTGGGAGAAGGCGCCGCCGGAGGTGATCGAGAGATTCCCAGACCCGCCGGCGCCGACACCCACGTAGCCGTCAGCGTTCAGCGCCGAGCCAGCGCCGCCGATGCCGACCGAGCCGGTTGCGCCGAACGCGTTGCCGACCGAAATTCCCGTCGTCGACAGCGCGCCGGCCGAGGCGATCGAGATAGAGCCGGTGGCGCCGTAGAGGTTGCCTACCGTGAGCCCCGTGTCGGCGGCCGCGGTCGCGGACGCGCTCACACTCAAAGAGCCGCTACTGGCGTCGCCGACGTCGATGCTGCCAGTGCTGACGAGGTTCGACCCCGCCCCGCTGACCGAAACCGCGCCACTCGCGCCGACGGTCTGGCCGATATCCATAAAGCCCGTGGTGAACGAGCCGCCGAGTTTTGATCCGCCCGTGTTGATGATGAGGGCGCCTTGGCCGTGGAAGCCGACCCCGATGCTGGCGGTGGTGGCGGTGGCGCCGGAGGAGATCGTCACCGTGCCGACCGACCCGGCTTGAGCCCCGATCGAGAACCCGGCGGTCGTGACCAGCGAGGCGCTGTCGGCGACCGAGAGGTTGCCCGTCCCGAGTCCGCCCACGCCGACATAGCCGTTGCTCGTCAAGGTCGAGCCGGTCCCGGTGACGGTGACCGTTCCAGTCGTACCTGCGGCCGCGCCAACGCTGAATCCGTCAGCGTTGAGCGTGCCGCCGGCCGAGATCGTAACAGCGCCGCTGCCGCCGCTCTTGCCACCTACGGAAAAGCCGGTGCTCGCAGTCAACGTGCCGCCGCTCGTGACGGTGAGCGCGCCGGCCCCGGCGTTGCCCACCGCCATATATCCACTGTCGACCAAGACGGATCCGGCGCCCGTGACAGTCACGGATCCGCTTGATGCGGCGTCAGTGTTACCAAGGGTGAGACCCGACGTCGTGATCGCGCCCCCCGAGGCGACCGAGACCGTACCTGTAGAGCCAGCCAGATCTCCGACCGCGATGCCAATGTTCGCGGTGACGGCGCCGGCGTGGGTGACTGAAAGCATTCCGGAGCCGCCGTCACCGACCTGCAGATACTGAGCATCCGTATAGCTGGAGCCGGCGCCAGTTACCGTCACCGTACCGGTCGAGCCAGCGATGCCGCCAATTTGCATGCCGTAGGTCTTGCCTGTCGACAAGACTTGGCCGCCAGCGCTGATCGCGAGCGTACCGTTTCCGTTCCAGCCGACCTGGAAGAAGCCGGTATCCGAGAGTTTCGAACCGGCGCCGCTGACATCGATCGTTCCGACATCGCCGACCAGGTTGCCTATTGAGACGCCTTGCGTCGACCCATTCACCGCGACGCTCGCACCGGCAGCTATCGATAATGTTCCTGACGGCGCTCCACCGACATCGAAATAGCCGGTATCGACGATCTTGGCCCTAGCGCCGGATAAGGTGAGCTCTCCGCTTGTCAGGAACGACGAACCTGTCGTGATCTCTCCCGTAAGGGTGAGCGTGCCTGAAATGTAATCCGTCATGACATCGAGCGAGCCGGTCAATGTCCCGGTCCCGCCGATGGTCACCGTATCGTTGACGCCGGGAACCACGGGGTCGGCGGGATTAGGCTGGTTGAGCCAATTCTTCGCGACCGCGAGATCGCCCCCGCCGCCCTTCCAGTTGAAATTCGCCATTATTTCCTCACCCCGATTTCATTATGTGATCGACGTGGCGCGCCGATCCCGCGTTTGAACGCAATCAAAGCGTACCAGGTCACTGAACTTGCTGGTCGCGCGAGCCGCAAACGACGGCTGCGCCGGCACTCCAGCCAATGGACGCCGGTCGGAAAGACGCGCTGTCCGCTGGCGCAAGATCGATACGTAGCGGCTACACAAAGTCCCATGAACCACCCCCCGGTGGCTCATCCCGCTCGCAGCGGTGGCGCAGACTGCAACGTAGCGACAAGCTTGGCTAGTCGCGAAAGCGTGGCAGGCGGACTTGCTAAGCGCCGGCCATCTCTTCGACGATCGCCAAGGCCGCGGCCCTCGGGTCGGCGGCGGCGGTGATCGGCCGGCCGCAGACGAGGTGGCTGGCGCCTTCGCGCAGCGCGAACGCCGGCGTCTCGGCGCGCGCCTGATCGTTGAGCGCCGCCCAGCTGGGACGCACGCCGGGCGTCACCACCAGGAAGTCCGGGCCGCCGATGCGCCGGGCGATCGCCGCTTCGAGCGGACTGGCGACCACCCCATCGGCGCCGGCGTCGATGCACTGCCGGATGCGCCGTTCGACCAGCTGCGCCGGGGTGAAGGCGTAGCCGATCTCTCCGAGGTCCTGGCCGTTCAGGCTGGTCAGCACGGTCACCCCCAGCACCTTGACCGGCGATGACCCGCGACCACGCACCGCCGCGGCCAGCACCTGCGGCTCGGCGTGCACATTGACGATATCGCAGGCTTCGGAGGCGGCGATCGCCGCGACCGCGCGCTCCACCGTGGCGCCGATGTCGTGCAGCTTCCAATCGGCGAACACCTGCCGGCCGCGCCGCCGCAAATCGCGACCGAACGAAACGCCCTCTGTGGCCAGCAGCTCCAGGCCGATCTTGTAGAAACTGATCGCATCGCCCAGGCGCTCGACCATGGCTTCGGCCTCGGCGCGGGTCGGCAGGTCGAGCGGCACGATCAGGCGCGGATCGGCGGCGGCGTGGTCAGCGCGCACAGTTGCGGCCAGGGCCATGGCGGGGTCCTTTGGTTTCCGGAATCGATTTGGGCTAAGGCTCGATCATGAGTCCAGCGCACTTTGCGGTCAACTTCTTCGTCGCCCTGTTCGCCCTGATCGATCCGGTGGGCAGCGCGCCGCTGTTCGCGGCGGCGACCGCCGACGCGACCGCGGCCGGGCGGCGGCTGACGGCCGTCTACATCGCCATTTTCTCGTTCGTGTTCATGGTGTTCTTCTTCGTCACCGGCGTTTCGCTGCTGCGCTTCTTCGGCATTTCGCTGGCCGCGTTCCGCATCGCCGGCGGCGTCCTGCTGTTCCTGGTGGGGCTCGACATGGCGCGCGGCGACCTGGCTTCGAAGCTGGCCCGCGCGGACACCGAGGTGGCCGATCTGTCGGCCCGCGCCTACGCCCGCCTCGGATTCGAGCGGCTGGTGGTGCCCTTCGCCATGCCGCTGCTGATCGGACCCGGCGCGATCTCGACCGCGGTGATCTATGCCGGCGAAGCCGGACGGCTAGGGTGGATCGGCGAGGTCGCGGGGGTTGGGGCGCTCTTGGGCATCAGCGTGTCGATCCTGGCCAGCTTCTGGTTCGCCGGCCTGATCACCCGCATGCTGGGGCATACCGGCACGATCATCGTGGTCAGGGTGCTGGGCCTGATCCTCTGCGCCCTGGCCGTGCAGTTCATCATCGTCGGCGTCGCCGAGTCGACCATCGGCCTGCTGCGGCCGTCAGCGGCGATGCCCTATCCGAAGTGAACGTGCGGCGGTGAGAGCGCCCCCTCCACCAACCGGCTTCGCCGGTCGGTCCCCCTCACACGTGCCGGAACCGTCCCGCCTGGCTCGACATCAGCGCCATGCCCCATTCGTCGGGGATGATCTTGGCCAGGGCGGCGATGGCCTTGTTCGGCGCCCCGGTGACGCAGATCGGGCGATTGGCCTCGGCCGCTTCGTAGCCCGCCTGGGCAACCTCGTCGGCGCCCAGCCACATCCAGGTCGGCGCCTGCTCGCTGACCAGGGCGCGCGTGCCGGCGACATCGTGGAATTCGGAATACGTCAGGCCGGGGCAGAGCGCGCTGACATGGACGCCGGTCCCTTGGGTCTCCAGGTGCAGGCCTTGCGAGAACCGCATCAACAGCGCCTTGGCCGGGCCATAGAGGGTCTGGCCGCGCGAGCCGGGGATCAGGCCGGCGAGCGACGCGACGTTGACGATGCGGCCGAACCGCCGCTCCAGCATGCCGGGCAGGATCTTGTGGGCCAACTCGCAAGGCGCGGTCACCAGCACCTGCAGCAGCGCCCGCTGGTCGTCCCAGCGCGTCACCGCGTACGAACCTGGCAGGCCGTAGCCGGCGTTATTGACCAGAGCGTCGACCTCGCGGCCGTTGGCCTCGATCGTCGCCAGAATCTGCTCCGGCGCCTCGACCAGCGCTAGGTCAGCCGGGATCACCAGGCTGTCGACGCCGAAGCGCAGGCGCAGCTCGTCGGCCAGGGCGTGCAGGCGGTCGGCGCGCCGGGCGGTGAGCGCCAGGTCGAAGCCGTGGCTGGCGTAGACCCGCGCCAGCGCGGCGCCGATGCCGGATGAAGCTCCCGTGACCAGGGCTAGTCGAGCGCTCAAACTTGCACCCCTGCGACCAGATGAGGCGCCATCCGGGCTGGAAGCCTAGTTAGCCCCGATAGGCGTTGAAAGTGAATGTTCAGACGCGTGGTGTTGAATCGGCGCGATTGAACGGCAAGGTGATCGGGTGTATCGCGCCGCGCCGCCGGTACGCCGCCGCTTTTTCGGCTTTGTCGTGGACGGCCGCGCCACCCGGCGCTCGTGGAGGACTCCCGTTTGGCTCTCGAGGCCTCAGCCCCGGCGCCCGCAGATGAGGCGAAGCCGCCGGAATCGGGCGCCGCCCACGTCCACAAGCCGAACCACAAGAGCGCTTACTGGATTCTCGCGGTAGGCTCGCTCGGCGTCGTGTTCGGCGACATCGGCACCAGCCCGCTCTACGCCTTCCGTTCCGCCCTCTCGACCATGCAGGGCGAGGTGGTGCGGCGTCCGGACATCTACGGCATCGTCGGCCTGGCGCTGTGGGCGCTGATCATGGTGGTGACGGTCAAATACGTCCTCTTCCTGATGCGGGCCGACAACAAGGGCGAAGGCGGCGTGCTTTCGCTGATGGCGCTGGCGCAGCGCGCGATCGGCCGCCGCACCCGGACCCTGTTCTACCTCGGCCTGGTCGGCGCGTCGCTGTTCTACGGCGACGCCATCATCACCCCGGCGATCTCGGTACTCTCGGCGATCGAGGGGCTGCGGACCATCCCCCGCTTTGAACACACGGTGACCACCGACCTGGTGGTGATGATCAGCATCGGCATCCTGTTCGGTCTGTTCTTCGTCCAGTCGCGCGGCACCGCCAAGGTCGGGGCGTTCTTCGGGCCGATCATGCTGCTGTGGTTCATCTGCATGGCCGCGCTGGGCGCGATGCACATCCTCGACGACCCGCGCGTGCTGTTCTCGCTGAATCCGGTCTACGGCGTCGAATTCCTCGCCAAACACGGCTTCGTCGGCTTCCTGGTGCTGGGGTCGGTGTTCCTGACCGTCACCGGCGCCGAGGCGCTCTACGCCGACATGGGCCACTTCGGGCGCTGGCCGATCCAGTCGGCCTGGCTGTTCCTCGCCCTGCCGTGCCTGGCGATCAACTATTTCGGCCAGGGCGCGATGGCGCTGCACGCGCTCGACCGGGCCACGGCGGCGGGCCGGCCGATGCCGGACCTGAACTGGTTTTTCGTCATGGCGCCGCCTGAGCTGCGCTTTCCTCTGGTGATCCTGGCGGCGGTGGCGACGATCATCGCCTCGCAAGCCGTGATCACCGGCGCCTTCTCGCTGAGCCAGCAGGCGATCCAGCTGGGCCTGCTGCCGCGCATGGACGTGCGCCGCACCTCGGAGACCCAGACCGGACAGATTTTCCTGCCGCAGATCAACTCGATGCTGCTGGTCGGCGTGCTGATCCTGGTGGTGATGTTCCAGACCTCGGACAACCTCTCCCACGCCTACGGCCTGGCGGTGACCGGCACCATGCTGGTGACGACCTCGCTGGCCTACATCGTGGTGCGGCGGATGTGGAAGTGGGGGCCGCTGCGCACCGCGGCGCTGATCGGGCCGCTGGTCGCCATGGACCTGACCTTCCTGGCCGCCAACGCGCTGAAGTTCCTCTCCGGCGGCTGGGCGCCGGTGCTGATCGGCCTGGCGCTGGCGGCGATCATGATCACCTGGAACCGCGGCGCCGCGTTGCTGGTCGAGAAGACCCGGCGCGACAGCGTGCCGCTGAAGGACCTCGCCGAGATCCTGCGCAACCGCGCCCCGCACCGGGTCGCCGGCACGGCGATCTTCCTCACCGCCGACCCGGACGTGGCGCCGGTGGCGCTGATGCACAATCTCAAGCACAACAAGGTGCTGCACGAGAAGAACGTCATCCTGACCGTCTCGACCGCCGAGACGCCGCGGGTAAGAGACGACGACCGGCTGAAGATCGAGCCGGTCAGCGCCGACTTCACCAAGGTCACGCTCACCTACGGCTTCATGGAGAGCCCGAACCTGCCCAAGGGCCTGGCGCTGTGCCGCAAGCAGGGACTGAAGTTCGACATCATGGCCACCAGCTTCTTCCTCGGCCGCCGCTCGGTGGTGCCGGCGTCGCAGTCCGGGATGCCGCTCTGGCAAGACAAGCTGTTCATCTTCCTGACCAAGAACGCCACCAACCCGACCGACTTCTTCAACATCCCGCCCGGTCGGGTGGTGGAACTGGGGACGCAGGTCACGGTGTAGGCATTGCTCTTCTCTCCCCTTCATGGGGAGGTGGTGTCCGACGCGAAGCGTCGGACGGGTGGGGCTGTATGACGCGACAACGATCATCGGCGAGGATCGCGGCGCCTCACCAGACTCCCCACCCGACCGCTTCGCGGCCTGCCCTCCCCATGATGGGGAGGGAGGGCCTTGAACTTCCGTCATCAACCGACTTTAAGGCGCGCCTAGCTTTTGCCAGGGGCGCCCGATGGCCGACCTACCACCGCCGAAGAAAGTCGTGCTCGCCTACTCCGGCGGGTTGGATACCTCGATCATCCTGAAGTGGCTGCAGACCGAATACGGCTGCGAGGTGGTGACCTTCACCGCGGACCTCGGCCAGGGCGAGGAGCTGGGGCCGGCGCGCGAGAAGGCGCTGCTGGCCGGCGTGAGACCCGAGAACATCTACATCGAGGACCTGCGCGAGGAGTTCGTGCGCGACTACGTCTACCCAATGTTCCGCGCCAACACGGTCTATGAGGGACAGTACCTGCTCGGCACCTCGATCGCCCGGCCGCTGATCGCCAAAACCCAGATCGACATCGCCCGCAAGGTCGGCGCCGACGCCGTCAGCCACGGCTCGACCGGCAAGGGCAACGACCAGGTGCGCTACGAACTCAGCTACTACGCCTTGGAGCCTGACATCCGGGTAATCGCCCCGTGGCGCGAGCCGAACTTCTTCAAGAGCCGCGAGGCGATGCTCGACTACGCGGAAAAACACCAGATCCCGATCGCCAAGGACAAGCGCGGCGAGGCGCCGTTCAGCGTCGACGCCAACCTGCTGCACTCGTCATCCGAGGGGAAGGTGCTGGAGGACCCGGCGGTCGAGGCGCCGGAGTTCGTCTACCAGCGCACGATCGCCCCCGAGGACGCGCCCGACAAGGCGACCGTGTTCACGATGGACTTCGAGCACGGCGATGCGGTGGCGATCGACGGCGAGCGTCTGTCGCCTGCGGCGCTGCTGACCCGGCTGAACCAGCTCGGCCACGACAACGGCGTCGGTCGGCTCGACCTGGTCGAAGGCCGCTTCGTCGGAATGAAGTCGCGCGGGGTCTACGAGACACCAGGCGGCACGATCCTGCTGGCGGCGCACCGCGGCATCGAGAGCCTCACCCTCGACCGCGGCGCCATGCACCTGAAGGACGAGCTGATGCCGCGCTACGCGGAGCTGATCTACAACGGCTTCTGGTTCACCCCGGAGCGGGAGATGCTGCAGGCGGCGATCGACCACTCGCAGACCCACGTCGCCGGCCGGGTGCGAGTGAAGCTCTACAAGGGCAATGTCGCCATCACCGGCCGCGAGAGCCCCTACTCGCTCTACGACCAGGACCTGGTGACGTTCGAGGAAGGCAAGGTCGCCTACGACCACCGCGACGCCTCCGGCTTCATCAAACTCAACGCGCTGAGGCTGGCGGTGAAGGCGAGGCGCGACCGGCGGGCTTAGGTCAGCTTGTTGAAGGGATAGCGGCCCCGGATCTCGTCCGAGAAGAAGCGACCCTTCGACTCCGCATCCACGAAAGATCGGTGCACTTCGCCGGGCACGCCGACGTAGGCGTATTCGTCGCCGTCGATAAAGCGGACCAGCAGGCGCTGGCGTTCCTTGTCGTAGCGGATCGCGCGGATGGCCGTGGACTCGGGCGTTTCCATGCTCCCGATAACGCGTCGGCGGGCGCTTCGTTTCCGCCATGCAACGCGCCGACTGGTTGACAGTCTCGCGCCTCAGATGAACAGTGTTCACCTAAGCCGAAGAGCACGATTGGGAGATACGCGCCGTGGCCGATGGGAACATCACCAAGGATTCCATGTACGGCGCGGTGCCGCCGGATGACTTCGAATCGATGCTGCAGCTCGACCGCTACGGCCAGCGCTCCGATGCGTTCGACAAGATCATCGCCGCCACCCACGACCACTTCTGGGACCCCCTCGACAAGCGCTACATCGACTTCGACACGCCGTTCGACATCGAGAACGTCGCGATGACGCCGGAAGAGAACAACCCGATCCTCAACCTGCCCTACGTGGCCGCCACGCTGACCGATCCGAGGGAACGGGTGCGCTTCACCAACCGCGCGCAGCTGGCCAATTTCTCGTCGATCCTGCACGGCGAGCAGGGCGCGCTGAACCTGTCGGCCAGCCTCTGCCACGTACTGTACGACCAAGGGGCGCAGGAATACGCCGCCAACCAGACCCGCGAGGAGGCCCGCCACGTCACCGCCTTCGCCAAGTACGTCAAGGCGCGCTGGGGCCGGCCGGGCGAGTGCGGCGCGGCGCTGAAGAAGCTCTTGATGGAGATCATCGAGGCGCCGGAGGTCTACAAGAAGATCATCGGCATGCAGATGCTGGTCGAGGGCCTGGCCATGGGCGCCTTCGCCAACGGCTTCCGCTACAACCGCGATCCGCTGGCGCGCAAACTGTTCCAGCTGGTGATGACCGACGAGGCCTTCCACCATAAGTTCGGGAAAATCTGGGCCGACAAGACCGTACCGCAGCTGAGCGAAGCGGAGCGCAACATCGTCGAGGACTGGGCCGCCCATTGCGCCCAGTCGCTGCTGTTCGACCGCGGTTCGCCCGACCAGCAGGCGGCGCTTTACGAGGACTTCGGACTCGACCCGCAACGGGTGATCGAGGACATCATGAAGCGTCGCGCCGAGCGCGACCCGAGCCGCCGCTTCAAGGGCGAGACCAACATCTTCCGGGTGTTGATCAAGACCCTGTTCAACGCCGGCCTGATCACGGCCCGCACGCGGCCGTTCTACGCCATGTATGTCGACATGGACGAGCTGCAGGCCGAGGGCTCGCGGATGGTCGGCGACGACATCGCCGAGGAAGGCATCCGCTATCTGCAGACGATCAACTTCAAGGAAAGCGCCGAGCGTGGCGCAGCGCAGCTGGTGGCGGCGGAGTAGGCCGCGGTTCCCCCTTCGTCGCGCTTTGCTCGCTGACGCTCGCTCGCCCGCGACACCTCCCCCCGCCAGCGGGAGGAAGTGCAGTTTGCTCCCCGTCGCAAAGCGAGGGGAGGTGGCGTGTGACGAGCCCGCCAGGGCGGGACACGCCGGAGGGGAGATGCGTGCCGGAGACGTCGCCGGCTTAACGGAAAATTCGTGACGCCCCCGTCATTTTCCTTGACGACGCCGTTCGCCGGCGGCATGGTCTGAACACTGCTCACATTCCGGAGAATACCGCCGTGGCCGACGGAAACATCACCAAGGACGAAGTCTATCGCGCCGTGGCGCCGGACGACTTCGAGTCCATGCTCGAACTCGACCGGTACAACAACCGCTCGACCGCCTTCGACAAGATCATCGCGGCCACCCACGACCACTTCTGGGATCCGCTGAACAAGGACTACATCGACTTCGACGAGCCGTTCGACATGGAGAACGAAGCGATCCTGCCCGAAGAAATGGTCGCCGTGCTGCAGACCAACTACGGCAAGGAGATGCTGTCCGATCCGAAGACCCGGATCCGCTTCATCAACCAGCAGACGCTGCGGTCCTTCTCCTCGATCCTGCACGGCGAGCAAGGCGCGCTGAACCTGTCGGCCAGCCTCTGCCACGTGCTGTACGATCAAGGCGCTCAGGAATACGCCGCCAATCAGACCCGCGAAGAAGCCCGCCACGTCACGGCCTTCGCCAAGTACATCAAGGCCCGCTGGGGCCGGCCGGTGAACGCCAGCCCGGTGCTGCAGAACCTACTGGTCGAAATCATCTCCTCGCCCGAGGTCTACAAGAAGATCATCGGCATGCAGATGCTGGTCGAGGGCCTCGCCATGGGCGCCTTCGCCACCTTCTATCAGAAGCTCAACGATCCGCTCGGCCGCAAGCTGATGCAGCTGGTGATGACCGACGAGGCCTTCCACCACAAGTTCGGGAAAATCTGGGCCGACCGGACCATTCCGAAACTGACCGCCGAAGAGCACATTCTCATCGAGGACTGGGCGGCGCACTGCTTCCAGACTCTGCTGTTCAACCTCGTCGCCCCCTCCGAGCAGCGCGATCTCTACGAAGAGTTCGGCATGGACCCGGATCGGGTGATCGCCGAGTTCGCGGAGATCGCCACCGACGAGAACCGCCGCGAGGACATGAAGGAAGCGACCAACATCTTCCGGGTGTTGATCAAGACCCTGCTGAACGCCGGCATCATCACCGACCGCACCCGCGCCTTCTACGGCATGTACGTCGACATGGACGAGCTGAAGGCAGAGGGCGACCGGATGGTCGGCGACGACATCGCCGAGGAAGGCATCGTCTATCTGAAGGCGATCAACTTCCGCGACCGCGCCCCGGCCCTGCGGCTTGCCGCCGCGGAATAAGGCTCAGTTCTCATTTTCGTCGCGATGTGACCCCATCACGCTCCCGCGGGGGCGTGATGGGTTGCATTGCCGCCGGTTTTGCGGCGAAAACAGGCGAAGGATGAGAATGAAGCGTACTTCGGCCGCCTGCGCACTGGTCGCGCTGCTCGGCCTTTCGAGCCCGGCGCTCGCCAACATTCCGCAACCTGCGCGTCCGGTGCCGGCGAATCTGTTTTCGGGCCGCTGGTACGAGATCGCCCGCACCAACAATCACATGCAGGCCGACTGCGAGGCTTCGACCACCGACTTCTCCGGCTGGCGGGCCGGTGTCTTCTCTGCCGTGCAGACCTGCCACAAGGGCGCGCCCAGCGGCCCGACCACCAGCGTCACCGTGCAGGGCCATGTGCTGCCCGCGAGCCAGAACGCCAAGATCCAGCTCGCCATGCTGGGCGGGCTGATCTCGCGCGAGTACTGGATTCTCGACCATGCCGACGACAACGGCTGGCTGATCATGACCACCTCGGACGGCCACTACGTCTGGCTGATGTCGCGCAAGCCGGTGATCGCGCCGGCGGTGAAGGCGGCCGCGGTAGGCCGCATGCAGCAGCTGGGCCTCAACCTCACCCGCCTGATCTTCCCGCTGCAGCGCTGAAGCTGCCCGTTGACGGCTGGAACGAAGATGGAACAGGATACGGCGTGGAGACGCTGGTCCTTACCCTTTCGCGGCCCGAGACGACCGACGCGGTGACCCGCGGCGCCGGGCGGCTGATGGCCGCGCTCGGCTACGCGCCGCTGCTGGAGGTGACCCTGCCCAATGGCCGGCGCGCCGACATCATGGCGCTGGGTCCGCGCGGCGAGATCGCCATCGCCGAGGTGAAATCGGGGCTGGACGACTTCCGCACCGACCGCAAATGGCACGAGTACGCGCCCTTCTGCGACGCCTTCTACTTCGCCGTCGCGCCCGAGTTCCCACGCGAGATTTTACCCGAAACGCCCGGCCTGATCGTCGCCGACGGCTTCGGCGGCGCGGTGCTGCGCGAGGCGCCGGTGACGGCGCTGGCCGGCGCGCGGCGCAAGGCGCTGATCATCGCCTTCGGGCGGCTGGCGGCGCTCAGGGCGAGCATCCTCCCGCCCCTTTATGGGGAGGGATAGACCGCGCAGCGGTCAGGGTGGGGGAGTCAGAGGACGCGCGCCGTTCATCACCGGCGATCGTTGTGGCGTCGCACATCCCCACCCGTCCGACGCTATGCGTCGTCCTCCCTCCCCATGATGGGGAGGGACGCGATCTCGGCGCCTACCGCGGCGCGCGCTTGGCCAGGATTCGTTGCAGCGTCCGGCGGTGCATGTTGAGGCGACGGGCGGTTTCGGAGACATTGTGGCCGCAGAGTTCGTAGACCCGCTGGATATGCTCCCAGCGCACCCGGTCGGCGCTCATCGGGTTTTCCGGCGGCGCCGGGGACATGCCGGCCTGCGCCAGCAGGGCCTTGCAGACGTCGTCGGCGTCGGCTGGCTTGGAAAGGTAGTCCACCGCACCCGCCTTCACCGCCGCGACAGCGGTGGCGATATTGCCATAGCCGGTCAGCATGATGATGCGCGCGTCGGGCCGCGCCTCCCGCAGCGCCTCGACCACCTTCAGGCCGGTGCCGTCCTCAAGCCGCATGTCGAGCACCGCGAAGGCGGGCGGGCGGCTTCGCACCGAGGTGAGCGCCTCGGACACCGATTCGACCAGCGTGGTTTCGAAGCCGCGGCTCTCAAGCGCCCGGCCAAGTCGATTTCGAAGCGGCGCGTCGTCATCCAGCAGGAGAAGCGACTTCTCCGGCAAGGCGGCAATCGCTGACTCGAGGCTGCTCATGGGCGTGCGCTCTCCGTTCTCGATCGACCGCGGATCAATCCTTGGACCGACTGCATCAGATTGTCGCACCTTTCCCGTGCATTCAAGTCCGCCAAGCCACTTCCCCGAGCGGAGGCGCCTCGATCTGCGATCGTTTCCACCGCGCGGCGACGATCGCGCCGCCGCGGCGGCCATTCCTGAAATCCACGACGGCGCCTGTGCGTTCCAACAGAGTCTTGGCGATGAAGAAGCCCAGCCCCATGCCGATGTGGCCCGTGCGCGAGCCTTCCGCGCCCGGACGGCTGGTCACATAGGGCTCGCCCAGCTTGGCCAGCACCTGCGGCGAGAAGCCGGGGCCGTCGTCGCGCACCTCGACCGCAACGGTCTCGGCGTCGAAGCGCGCCGTGACCAGTATCTCCTTGCGGGCGAAGTCGTAGGCGTTCTCGACGATCGAGGTCATGGCGTGCAGCACCTCCGGCCAGCGCCAGACGTCGGGCGCCTCGACCCCGGCGGCGCCGGTCACCACCGCCTCCACCTGCACCGCGCCGGCCTTGGCGTAGGGCTCGACCACCTCGCGCACGAACTGCAGCAGGCTCATCCGCTCGTGCACCTCGTCGGTGGCGTCCGAGGGGGTTTCGCCGAGCCGGCGCAGGATGTCGCGGCAGCGCTGGGCCTGGGCCATCAGCAACTCCGCGTCGTCGCGCAGCGGTCCCTCGGGAACCTCGCGCGCCATCTCCTTGGCGACCACGGCTATGGTCGCCAGCGGCGTCCCCAGTTCGTGCGCGGCCGCCGCGGCCAGAGCCCCCAGCGCCGAGAGCCGCTGTTCGCGCGCCAGCACCGTCTCGGTGACGTTGAGCGCCAGCTCCATCCGCGCCGCTTCCGCCGCCGCCTGGTGCGCGTAGCCGGCGGAGAAGGCGATGCCGGTGGTGAGGGCGACGGCAAGGCCCATGCGAAAGATCGCCGGCAGATGCAGCGTCTCGCCGGCGTGCCAGGGGATCGGCAAGGCGTGGATGGCGAGTCCCAGCACCGCGACGATCGCCAGCGCCGCGATCCCGGCGGCGTAGCGCACCGGCAGGCTGGCGCCGGCCAGGGTCACCGGCGCGATGAGGAGCAGCGCGAACGGGTTGGCGATGCCGCCGGTCAGATAGAGCAGGCCCACCAGTTGCAGGATATCGAAGGCCAGCTGCGCCGCCGCCTCCCAGTCGGTGGCCGTGCGGCTGCTCGCGGGCGTCAGGGTGAGCAGCAGGTTGAGCCAGGCGCCTACCCCGACGACCACCGCGCAGGGCAGGTAGGGCGCGGGGAATCGCAGCACCTGCGCCACGATCACCAGGGCGGTCGCCTGCCCCGCCAGCGCCAGCCAGCGCAGGGTGATGAGGGTGCGCGCCCGCAGACGGCCTGGGCGACGGGTCGCCCAGGCCGCCGCGGCTTGCGCGGCCACGGACCCCGGCGTATCCGAACCCGGCCTTGGAGGGGCCGGCGTTACAGTAGAAGCAGATGCCATGGCCATCAGGACTTTGCAGCTTGGCCCCCGACAAGGGTCGCGTCAAAGGGCGCGTGCGGTGAAGCTCGCGCTTTGGGCGAGCGCTGTGGCTTTCGCCATGGCCGCGACCGCGATTTTGCCAGCCTGCGCCCCGCGAGCACAGACGTCGCCGGCTGAGAGCGGCGGCCCCGGCGGCCCGTTCGCCCTGGTCAATCAGGACGGACGGCCGGTCGACCAGTCGGTGCTCAAGGGCAAATGGAGCGTGGTCTTCTTCGGCTACACCTTCTGCCCCGACTACTGCCCGACGACGCTGACGACGCTCGGCAAGGCGATGGATGACCTGGGACCCAAGGCTAAGGACACCCAGGTGGTGTTCATCACCGTCGATCCGGCGCGCGACACGCCCGCGGCGATGAAGAGCTACATCTCCAGCCGAGTGTTCCCGAAGAACATGATGGGGCTGACCGGCACGCCGGCCCAGGTCGCCCGCGCCGCCAAGGCCTATGTGGTCTACTTTCAGAAGGAGGGGACCGGTCCGAACTACACCATGGACCATTCGACCGCGCTCTATCTGATGGATCCGGACGGCAAGTTCCATGGCGTGATCGCCGACGGCTTGACCCCCGAACAGGACGCCGACCAGATCTCCAGGGCCATGAGCGGGGCCTGAGCGCGCCGCTCGCCGCCATCGGCCGCCCAAGCGGAACCTTTCGCGGCTGGACTTCCTTGACCTGGGCGCCGATATTGTTGCGGCGCACAATGTTCGAGGTCAGATGCTCTATTCCCTCCACGAGGCGGCCTACAATTCCGCGACCCCGGTCCGGATCGCCGCCGAGGCTGCCCGAGACTTCTGGAGTTCGCCGCTGAATCCCGCGTCGTCGTCGAAGCTCGGCCGCACGATGTTCGCCTCCGCCGACATGCTTTCGAACCTGACGCGGCGCTATGGGCGGCCGCAGTGGGGCATCGAGCAGGTGACGGTGAAGCAGAAGCCGGTGGCGGTGCGCCAGGACGTGGTCTGGAAGTCGCCCTGGGTGAAGCTGCGCCGGTTTTCGCGCGAGCCGATCGATCTGCGCCGCGCCCGCGCGCCGCTGGCCGCCCCGCCGCTGCTGATCGTCGCGCCGCTGTCGGGCCACTTCGCGACCCTGCTGCGCGGCACGGTGGAGACCTTCCTGCAGGACTTCGACGTCTACGTCACCGACTGGTCGAACGCCCGCGACGTGCCGATCATCGAAGGCCGGTTCGACTTCCACGATTACATCGACCAGATCGGCGACATCCTGCGCCACATCGGCGAGCGGGCGCACGTGGTCGCGGTCTGCCAGCCAGGACCACCGGTGCTGGCCGCCGCGGCGCTGATGGCCGAGAACGACGATCCGCATCGGCCCGCCAGCATGAGCTTCCTCGGCTCGCCGATCGACGCCCGCCTCGCCCCCACCGCCACCAACCGCCTGGCGGAGGACAAGCCGTTCTCCTGGTTCCAGGAAGCGATGATCTACACCGTGCCCGCGCCCTATGGCGGGGTGATGCGGCGGGTCTATCCCGGCTTCGTGCAGCTCTACAGCTTCATGTCGATGAACGCCGACAAGCACCAGGAGGCGCACCAGCGCTATTTCGGCAATCTGGTCGAGGGCGACGGCGACTCCGCCGAAAAGCACCGCGAGTTCTACGACGAGTACCTGTCGGTGCTGGACATGACCGAGGAATTCTACCTGCAAACCATCGACGTCGTGTTCCAGCGTTACCTGCTGGCCAAGGGCGAGCTGGTCCATCGCGGCCGTCCCGTGAATTTGGGCGCGATCACCGATGTCGCGACCATGAGCGTCGAGGGCGAGAACGACGACATCTCCGGCGTCGGCCAGACCCAGGCGGTGCACGGCCTGCTGCCCAACCTGCCGGACGACCTGCACGAGCTCTATGTGCAGCCCAAGGTCGGCCATTACGGCGTCTTCAACGGCCGCCGCTTCAACGATGAAATCTACCCGCGGATACGGGACTTCATCGAACGCTCGGAATCGGCGGTGGTGGCGGGGTAGCGAGCGGGCGCCGCCGCTACCCTTTGGTTACCCCCTCTATCGGTCATCGCCGGGCGTAAGGCCCGGCGACCCATGACCACCGTCCTGTGGGGTGGCCGTGCTGAGCACGGCCACGGTGGGTCCCGCGTGCTTGGTTGGCTGGGACTGACGCCCGGCCATGACCGTCGGTTGGGGATGTTGTTGGTTGGGGACCGCGCTCACCGCTCCGAAAACATCACCCCGCCCTTCATCTTCGAGTCGCGCGGCGCGTCGATGACGGTGACGGTCACCTGGTCCAGCGGCGCGTTGAAGTGCTTGACCACGGCGGCGGATATGTCGGCGCAGAGCGCCTTCTTCTGCTCGGGCGTGCGCCCCTCGACGGCGTGGACGATGACTTCGGGCATGACAGGTCTCCAGGGTCTGGCCTCGCTATGGCGCGCAATCCGTCGCCGGACAAGCGGGCGCCTTCGCCGTCGCTTCACCCGCCGTCAGCCTTGTCTTGGGCGGCGCGACGATGCTTCGCTGCCCCGAGAACCTCGAGAGGCGGCCGGCGATGAGTGCGTTCAAAGACGGATTGATGGACGGCAAGAGCGTGTTCGTCGCGGGCGGCACCAGCGGGATCAATCTCGGCATCGCCAAGCGCTTTGCAGAGCTGGGGGCCAAGCTAGCGGTGGTGGGCCGCAATCCGGAAAAGGCGCGGAACGCGGCGGCGGAGATCGGCCACGGGGCGCTCGGCCTGTCGGCCGACGTGCGCGACTTCGCGGCGATCCGGGCGGCGATGGCGCAGGCGGCGGAGGCGAACGGGGCGTTCGACACGGTGGTCTCGGGCGCGGCCGGCAACTTCCTGGCCCCGGCGCTTGGCATGTCGGCCAACGCATTCCGAACCGTGGTCGACATCGACCTCAACGGCACCTTCAACGTGTTCCGCGGCTGCCACGACCTGTTGGCGCCGAACGCCTCCCTGATCGCGATCACCGCCGGTCAGGCTGTCAACGCCTCGCCGCTGCAGATTCACGCCTGCGCCGCGAAGGCGGGCGTCAACCAGCTGGTGCGGGTGCTGGCGATGGAGTGGGGGCCCGACGTGCGGGTGAACGGCATCTCGCCCGGACCAATCGCGGGCACAGAAGGCATGGCCCGGCTCGCGCCCAGCGCCGAGGGCCGAGGCGCCCACCACGAGCGGATCGCAATGAAGCGCTGGGGCGAGATCGAGGAGGTGGCCGAGTGCGCGATCTTCCTCTCAAGCTCGTCGGCGGCCTACATCACCGGCACGATCCTCGACTGCGACGGCGGCTCGCAACTGGGCGACGCCACCCGCCGCGATCCGACGCGCGGCATGGCGGCGGGATGATGGCGGTGCGGTGTTGACAGCGATTCAACTGCGAGGTTCCTCGCTGGGAACGTCGGTCTTTGACATCGTCAATCAAGGCAAGCGCCACGCCGGGCCGCAATGCGTCGCCACAATTCGGCCACGCTAGTTTAGCGCGATTTAGGGTGGCTGTTACGCCGCTGAGACGTTCCAGCCCTCGCTGACCGGATCGCCGGCGATGCGGGAGTGGTACATCACCCTGGGCTTGGTCATGTCCCACGGACAGGCGCGGTGCATCAGGCAGCGGTTGTCCCAGACCACCGCGTCGCCGGGCGTCCAGTGGTGGTGATAGGTGCGCGGCGGCTGGCAGGCGAAGGTCGCCAACTCGTCCAGCAGACGCTCGGACTCGTTCGGATCGAGGCCAGGGATGGCGTGGGCGTGGCGGCCGACCATCAGCGCGCGGCGGCCGGTTTCAGGGTGGGTCTTCACCAGCGGGCGCAGCGGCGCCTCTTGCTGGGTCATGCCGTAGCCTGAATAGGCGCTTCCCTCCTTGTGGGCGTGACCGAGCTTGCCCTGGCTGTAGCGCAGCGAATGGTGGGCGCTGAGGGGCTCAAGGCGCGCCTGCTGGCTGGGATCGAGAGCGTCATAAGCCGCACGCATGTCGGCCCAGCCGGTCTCGCCGCCTTCGTCGGGCACGACGTGGGCGGTGAACACCGCGCCCTTGGCTTGCACCGGCATGTAGGTGGAATCGCAGTGCCAGCCCATGTTGCCCTTGAGGATGTTGACGACGTCGTCGCCTTCCTCCGGTCGCACCGAGCCGTCGGCGCGGACGTTGCTGATCGGCGCGATCTCGAACTCCGGCGCGCCGAACCGGCGGGCGAAGGCGATCTGCTCGTCGCGGCCGAGGTGCTGATCCGGGAAGATCAGCAGGGCGTAGTCGAGCCAGGTGTCGTAGAGCGCGGCGAAGGTCGCATCATCGATCCCGGCCACCTTCAGGCCGGTGACCACCGCGCCGAAGGTGGCGTCGAGCGGGCGGATGTCGAAGGGTTGCGCAGCCATCTGGGGCCTCCCTGAAATCTTCTCCCTTGCCCCTTGCGGGGAAGGGTCTGGGATGGGGGTGTCACTTCGGTCGTCGTCGTTTTCGTCTCGCAGCATCTCCGTCGGAGACCCAGTTCGCACCCCCACCCCTGACCCCTCCCCGCAGGGGACCCGCAGGGGGGAGGGGAAATCATGCCAAGATCCGCGCCTCCCGGCCGCCGCGCACCAGCGAACCGGGCAGGGCGCCGGTGGATTCGCCGTCCTGGAAGGTCACCTGGCCGGATTTCACGGTGTAGCGATAGCCGTCGGCGCGCTGCACCAGCCGTCGCCCGCCGGCCGGCAGGTCGTAGATCGCTTCGGGCCGATAGAGCCGCAGGGCGTCGAAGTCGATCACGTTGAGGTCGGCCAGCAGGCCCGGCTTCAGCTGGCCGCGATCGGACATGCCATAGGCCATGGCCGTGTCGCGGGTCAGCTTGCGCACCAGGAATTCCAGCGGGAAGCGCTCGCCCTTGGTGCGGTCGCGGCCCCAGTGGGTGAGGATGAAGGTCGGCATGCCGGCGTCGGCGATCACGCCGCAGTGGGCGCCGCCGTCGGAGAGTCCGAACAGCACGTTGGGGTGCTGCATGTTCTTGCGGAAGAAGTCGAAGTTGTAGGTGAAGTAGCCGCCGAGCGGCTGGTAGAACAGCTCGCGCCCGCCGTCGCGGATGAGCAGATCGTACATCATCTCCATCGGCGTGACGCCCGCGGCTTCGGCAAGGCCGCCGACGCTGCCCGAGCGGTCGGGCTCGTAGTTCGGCCGCTCGCCCAGCGGGAACACGCGGTAGAGGAATTCGTTCGGATCGCCGGCGAACGGACCGTTCTGGGTGATGCTGGGCTCGCCGAGCAGCGTCTTGCGCATCTGCGGCCGCCGCATCGCCGCGACCTTTTCCTCGAGCGTTAGGTTGGCCAGTTCCTTCCGCCAGGTGGGGCGGGTGGCGAACATATGGAAGCTGGAGGTGAGGCCGTGCAGGATGCCGGTCGGACGTCCGGCGATCTGCGGCCGGATCTCCATGCCGCCGAGGCGCGACTCCTCGGCGATGTTGTACATCTTGTTGCCTTCGTAGGCGCCGGCGGAGGTGGCGACCAGGGTCACCGGCAGGCCGCTCTCCTTGGCGAAGGTCTTGACCCACTCCCATTCGTCGTCTTCGCCCAAATGGTCGGAGACCAGTTCGTAGACGCCGTGACTGAGGCCCTTCATCGCCATGCCGAGCGCCAGCATTTCGTCGGAGCCGGCGAAGGTGCCGGGCATGTAGACGCCCTTCAGGTCCTTGTGCAGCAGGGTGCGGGAGGTCGAGAAACCGAGCGCGCCGGCCTCGACGCCTTCGCGCACCAGCGCCGCCATCTCGGCGATCTCGTCGGCGTTGGGCACGTAGTCGGTGTTGCAGCGCTCGCCGAGCACATAGGCGCGCACCGCGGCGTGCGGCACCTGGGCGCCGACGTCGATCGCGCGCGGCATCGCCTCCAGCGCATCGAGGTATTCGGGGAAGCGCTCCCAGGTCCACTCGATGCCCTCGACCAGGGCCGAGCCGGGGATGTCTTCGACGCCCTCCATCAGCTCGATCAGGAACTGGTGATCCCGCGGCCGAACCGGGGCGAAGCCGACGCCGCAGTTGCCCATCACCGCGGTGGTGACGCCGTGCCAGCTCGACGGCGCCAGCAGCGGGTCCCAGGTGGCCTGGCCGTCGTAGTGGGTGTGGATATCGACGAAGCCAGGGGTGACGATCAGGCCGGTGGCGTCGATCTCGCGCCGGGCCGGGCCAAGGTTCTGACCCACTTCGACGATACGGTCGCCGTCGATGGAGACGTCGCCTTCGAACGGCGCTTCGCCCGTGCCGTCGACGATGGTCCCGCCGCGAATGATCAGGTCCCGCACGATAGTCCTCCCGTTCGGATCTTTGTTTTGGCTGGAATAATCCGGCGCCTTCGGGGAAGCGCAAGGCGCATTCGCGGCGCCGACTACTTTGTGAATTCACAGGCGGGCGACGCGCGGCTAGCGGAAGATCATGTTCCAGCGGGCGATTCGTCACGCCGACGGCGATCTGATCGAGGTGGGCGCGGCCAGGGTGCGGCTGACGGTGAGCCGGCGCGCGCGGCGGGTGTCGCTCCGCCTCGACCGGGCCAGGGGCGAGGTGCTGGCGATCGCGCCGACCCTGCGACGGCTGGGCGAGGCGGCAGCCTTCGCGCAGGAACGCCGCAGCTGGATCGCCGAGCGCCTGCTGGAGCTGAAACCGCCGACGCGGCTGGCGCCGGGACTGGAACTGACGGTGTTCGGCGCGCCCTGCCGACTCGGCCGCGCGCCGGGGCGGGCCAGTCTGGAGGCCGCGGACTGGGAGCGCGGGATTCGGCTCGCGGCGAGCGCCGACGACGCTGCCTACGCCCAGGCGATCGTCCAGCTGCTCAAGCGCGAAGCCAAGGCCTGGTTCGCGCCGCGGCTGGCGCGGCATTGCGGCGTGCTGGGCGTGCCGGTTCCGCGCTTCAGCGTGATCGACGCCCGCACCCGCTGGGGCTCCTGCTCCCCGGGCGATAGCACGCACGCCCCCTCGATCCGCCTCTCGTGGCGCCTGGCGCTGGCCCCGCCCGAGGTCGCCGACTACGTCGCCGCCCACGAGTGCGCCCACCTCATCCACCCCAACCACGGCCCCGCCTTCTGGGCCGAGACGCGCCGGCTGGTCGGCGATGTGCGCCCGCACCGGGCGTGGTTGCGGGCGCATGGGGCGCAGCTGCACAGCTTCGGGTAAAGCTCCCCTCCCCCTTGCGGGCCCTTGCGGGCAGGGGTCGGGGGTGGGGGTGCAAGCTGTGCGTTCAAGTGGAAGTGAGACGCGGCCAGCAGCGAGCCGACACCCCCATCCCTAACCCTTCCCCGCAAGGGGGAAGGAAACTCGGTGGTTAGAACGGTGGGTCCGGCCCATCCTGCGATGACGATGAACTCGACGGGGGCGCCTCGTCCGGAATTTGCGCGCCGGAATTGGGCGGCGACTGACCCCCGCCGTCGAGGATGTTGCCGATCTCGTCAGCTGGCGTGGCGGCCACTGCGCCACCCGGGATCGCCTGGGCCTGGATGTGGGGCAGGATCGGGGCCATGAAGCCGCGCCAGATCTCGGCCGGCGCGCCGCCGCCGGTGACCCGCTTCATCGGCGTATTGTCGTCGCGCCCGACCCAGACCGCGGTGACGAAGCCGCCGGTGAAGCCGACGAACCAGGCGTCGCGATAGTCGCTGGTGGTGCCGGTCTTGCCGGCCAGGTCGTAGCCGGGGATCTTCGCCCGCCCGCCGGTGCCGGTGGCGACCACCTGGCGCATCATCTGCGCCATTTCGCCGAGCGCCGGTTGGCCGATCACGGCCTGGGGCTGGGGCTTGTCGACGCCATGGTCGTAGAGCACCTGGCCGCTGGCGGTGCGGATGCGCTCGATGCCGTAGGCGTGGACGCGGTAGCCGCCGTTGGCGAAGGCGTCGTAGGCCTCGGCCATTTCCAGCGGCGTCACCTCGACCGCGCCCAGCGCCATCGAGGGGTCGGTCTGGATCTGGGAGGTGATGCCGAGCCGGTGGGCGGTGGCGGCGACGTTGTTGGTGCCGACCTCGTTGGCCAGGCGCGCGGCGACGGTGTTGATCGAGTCGGCCAGCGCGGTCTGCAGCGTGATCTGGCCCATGTACTTGCCTTCGAAGTTTTTGGGCGACCAGTTGCCGATGGTGATCGGCTCGTCGACCACCTGCTCGCTCGGCGTATGGCCGTGCTCCATCGCGGTCAGGTAGACGAACGGCTTGAACGAGGAGCCGGCCTGGCGCTGGGCCTCGGTGGCGCGGTCGAACTGGCTGTCGGCGTAGGCGACGCCGCCGACGTAGGCGCGGATGCGCCCCTCGCCATCGAGCGCCACCAGCGCGCTCTGCAGGACGCCCTGGCCGGCGTGGGCCGTGACGCCGGCGCGCACCGACTGCTCCGCCTGGGCCTGGATCGGCAGGTCGAGCGTGGTCTCGACCACCAGGTCCTCGGTCGGCTCCTTGCCGAGCAGCGCGCGGACCTGACCGTCGAGCCAGTCGGTGAAGTATTGCGCGCGCTGGCTGGCGAGGGTGGCCGAGACCCGCACCGGCGCCGCGAACGCCGCGTCGCGCTGGGCCGCGGTGATCGCGCCGGTCTCGACCATCGCGTTCAACACCGCGGTGGCGCGCTTGGCTGCGCGGTCGCCATTAGCGGCCGGATTGTAGCGCGACGGTCCCTTCATGGTGGCCGCCAGCAGCGCCGCCTCGCCGACGGTCAGGTCCTTGGCCGGCTTGTTGAAATAGCGCTGCGAGGCGGCCTCGATGCCATACGCGCCGCCGCCGAAATTCACCCGGTTGAGGTAGAGCGCCAGGATCTGCTTCTTGCTGAACTTGGTCTCCAGCCACACCGCCAGGATCAGCTCCTGCGCCTTGCGGCGAATGCTCTGGGTGGGGGTGAGGAACAGGTTGCGGGCCAGTTGCTGGGTGATGGTCGAGCCGCCCTGCAGCGTCGCGCCGTGATGGGTCAGGTTGTAGAGTTCCGCGCGCACCATGCCCCAAGGATTGAAGCCGAAGTGGTGGTAGAACTGGCGGTCTTCGATCGCCACGAAGGCGGCCGGCACGTAGGGCGGCAGCTGGTCGATATCGACTGGGGGCGATTCCTGCGTGCCGCGCACGGCGACCAGCGCGCCGGAACGATCGAGGTAGGAGATCGAGGGCTGGCGCTTGACGTCGTAGAGGGTCGAGGTGTCGGGCAGATCGGTGGCGAACACCGCGAGGAACGCGACGACAAAGATCACCCCCCAAACGCCGAGCACGAGGGTCCAATACAACAACGCTTGTAGAGGTGTGCGTCTGGCGCGGGGCGCGCCGGGGCCGTTCGCCATCGTGTCCGTCGTTCGCTTCGCGCTTGGTCTCGAAGAGCGCCCCGTCCCCTGATCCGCGCTCTTAGCTCATGCGCATGGGACGCTCCAGCCGATTGAGGAAGGGTGAACGGAGGTTAATCATGCGTCGAAAGGTCTGAACGGCGCGTGATGGCGCTAGCCCAGCCTCGCTGTCCTTGCCATATCGTACCGATGTCCGGCGACCTCGAAGAAGCCCGTGAGATTCTGCGCCGCGTGTTCGGCCACGCCGAGTTTCGCGGGCTGCAGGCCGGGGTGATCGAGGAGGCGCTGGCGGGGCGCAATGCGCTGGCTGTGCTGCCGACCGGCGGCGGCAAGAGCGTCTGCTACCAGATCCCGGCGCTGATGCGGCCCGGCCTCGCGCTGGTGGTCTCGCCATTGATCGCGCTGATGAGCGACCAGGTGGAGGCGCTGAAGCAAGCCGGCGTCGCGGCGGCGCGGATGGACTCCAACCTCGACCCGGCCGAGCGCGAGGCGACCTGGCGGCGCGTCGAAGCCGGCGAGCTGAAGTTGCTCTACGTCGCGCCCGAGGGCCTGATGAGCGAGGCCGTGATGCGCCGCCTGCGCGGACGCCAGCTCGGCTTGATCGCGATCGACGAAGCCCACTGCGTCAGCCAGTGGGGTCACGATTTCCGGCCCGATTACCGCGCGCTCGGGCGCCTCGCCGAGCTGTTCCCTAACGTGCCGCGGATGGCCGTCACGGCCACTGCCGACGCCCGCACCCGCGCCGACATTCGCACCGAACTTCGTCTGGAAGACGCCGAGGAGTTCGTCGCCAGCTTCGCGCGGCCGGAACTGGCGCTGCTGGCCGAACGTAAGCAGGGCGCCGGGCGTCGCGTAGCCGATCTGGTCCGCGCCCGGCCGGGGCAATCCGGCATCGTCTACGCCGGCTCGCGCGATGGCACCGAAGCGCTGGCCGAAGAGCTGTCGGCGCAGGGGATTGCCGCCAAGGCCTATCACGCCGGGCTCGACCGCCGCGTCCGCGCCGAGCGGCTGGCCTGGTTCCTGGCCGAGGATGGCGCGGTGATGGTGGCGACCATCGCCTTCGGCATGGGCATCGACAAGCCCGACGTCCGCTTTGTGATCCACGCCGATCCGCCTGCCTCGATCGAGGCCTATTGGCAGGAAGTCGGCCGCGCGGGGCGGGACGGCGATCCGGCCGAGGGGATCACGCTCTACGGGCCGGCCGACATGAGTTGGGCGATGCGCCGGATCGCCGGGCGCGGCCTGCCGGACGAGGTGCGCCAGGTGCAGGTGCGCAAGGTGCGCCAGCTCTACGCCATGCTGGAGGGCCTCGCCTGCCGCGCCGCCGCCGTGCGCCGCTACTTCGGCGAAGAGGACGTCGAACCTTGCGGCGTCTGCGACCTGTGCCTCGCGCCGCCCGAGGGCGTCGACGCCACAGAAGCCGCCCAGAAGGCGCTGTCGGCGGTGCACCGCTTGGCCGGTCGGGTCGGACGTGGCCGCATCGTCGACCACCTGCTCGGCAAGACCAAGACCGTCAGCGAGGCCGAAGCCGCGCTCTCGACCTACGGCGTCGGCCGCGAATTCAGCGCCGCGGGCTGGCGCGGGCTGATCGACCAACTGTTGTTCGAGGGCCTTCTGATCGAGGACGCCAACGACGGCCGCCCGCTGATCGGTCTCGGCGACCCGGCGATGGTCCTGGCGGTCTATCGCGGCGAGCAGCGGGTGACGATGCGACGCGCGCTGGAGGCGTTGGACCTCACCACTCGCTCAGGGCGACCCCGCAAACGCCGCGGCGGCGTTCCGCTTGAGGTGACGGAGGCGGACCTGCCGCTGTTCGACGCCCTGCGCGCATGGCGCCGCGCCGAGTCGTCGACCCAGGCCGTGCCGCCCTACATCATTTTTTCCGATCGGACGCTCGCCGACATCGCCCGCCGTAAACCGCGGACTCTCTCGGCGCTGACCGACGTGAACGGCGTCGGCGAGGCGAAGCTGGAGCACTATGGCGCCGCGGTGATCGAGATCATCCGCGACGCGCTCGCCAGCGCCTAGATATCCACCTCGGCATCCAGCGCATTGTCCTGGATGAACTCGCGGCGCGGCTCGACCAGGTCGCCCATCAGGCGGGTGAACATGCCATCGGCGTCGTCGGCGTGGGCGACCTTCACCTGCAGCAGGGTGCGGGCGTTGGAGTCGAGGGTGGTTTCCCACAGTTGCTCGGGGTTCATCTCGCCGAGGCCCTTGTAGCGCTGGATGGTCAGCCCGCGCCGGCCGGCCTCGAACACCGCGTCGACCAGATCGAGCGGCCCGCGCACGGTCGAATTGCGGTCCCGGCGGCGATAGGTCGCTGGCGCGCCGAACGCCTCCTCGATGCCATGCACGCGCTCGGCCAGACGCCGGGCGTCGGCCGAGTGGTTCAGCAACTCGTCGAGCACTACGCGCTCGGTCACGCCCCTGCGGACGCGCGAGAACACAAAGCCGCTCTCGCCCTTCTCGCCGGACCAGGGGCCATCGCCTTCCTCGGCGTAGAGATCGAACCGCGCCGCGGCCGCGACTGGATCCGGGTTTTCGCCGAACAGGCCGGCTAGCGCCGCCTGCTCGATCGCAAAAGCGGGGGCCCGCGCGGCGAGGCGCTGGATGTTGGTCTTGGCGTTGCGGGAGGCCACGACCAGCGCCTCCAAGTCCTTGCCTGTGCGCCGCTCGCCCGACGCCAGGTCGAGCTCAGCGCCGTCGAGGCCCTCGTCCACGAGGAAGGCTTCCATGTCCGGGTCGTCCTTGAGGTAGCGCGAGGACTTGCCCTTGGTCGCCTTATAGAGCGGCGGCTGGGCGATATAGAGATAGCCGCGCTCGATCACCTGCGGCATTTGCCGGTAGAAGAAGGTCAGCAGCAGGGTGCGGATGTGGGCGCCGTCGACGTCGGCGTCGGTCATCACGATGATCCGGTGATAACGGATCTTCTCGATGTTGAAGTCGTCGTGGCCGATGCCGGCGCCCAGAGCGGTGATCAGAGTCCCGATCTGGTCGGAGCCCAGCATCTTGTCGAATCGCGCGCGCTCGACGTTGAGGATCTTGCCGCGCAGGGGCAGCACCGCCTGGTTCTCACGGTTGCGCGCCTGTTTCGCCGAGCCGCCGGCGCTATCGCCTTCGACCAGGAATATCTCGGACTTGGCCGGATCTCGCTCCTGGCAGTCGGCGAGCTTGCCGGGCAGCGACGAGATGTCGAGCGCGCTCTTGCGGCGGGTCAGTTCACGCGCCTTGCGAGCGGCTTCGCGGGCCGCGGCGGCCTCCGTGATCTTCTGGATGATCAGCCGTCCCTCGCCCGGATGCTCCTCGAACCAGGTCGCGAGCCCGTCGCCGACCAGGCCTTCGACCGCCGGGCGCACCTCGGACGAGACCAGCTTGTCCTTGGTCTGGGACGAGAACTTGGGGTCGGGGACCTTCACCGAGAGCACACAGGTCAGGCCCTCGCGGGCGTCTTCGCCGGTCAGCGAGACCTTGTCCCGCTTCGTCGCGCCTGAACTCTCTGCATAGCCGGTGATGATACGGGTCAGCGCGCTGCGGAAGGCCGAGAGGTGAGTGCCGCCGTCCTTCTGCGGGATGTTGTTGGTGAAGCACAGGACGTTCTCGTGGTAACCGTCGTTCCACCACATCGCCATGTCGATGTGCACGTTCTCGCGCTCGCCGCGCACCACGATCGGGGTCTTGAGGATCGAGGTCTTGGCCTTGTCGAGGTGCTGCACGAAGGCCTCGACGCCGCCCTCGTAGCGCATCAGCTCCTCGAACGGCTCGGCGTCGCGCAGATCCCTCAGGATAATGCTGACGCCCGAATTCAGGAACGCCAGTTCGCGCAGCCGGTGCTCCAGCGTCTTGCGGTCGAAGTCGATGGTGCGGAAGGTCTGCAGCGAGGGCAGGAAGCTCACCTGGGTGCCGGTCAGGAACTCGCCGTTTTCACGCCGGGGCGCGACGCCCGTCACCGCCAGCGGGGTGACCGGATCGCCGTGAGCGAAGCTCATCTCGTGCTTCAGGCCGCCGCGATAGATGGTCAGCTTCAGCCATTCGGACAGCGCGTTGACCACCGAGACGCCGACGCCGTGCAGGCCGCCTGACACCTTGTAGGAGTTCTGGTCGAACTTACCGCCCGCGTGCAGCTGGGTCATGATGACCTCGGCGGCCGAGACGCCTTCGCCTTCGTGGATGTCGGTGGGGATGCCGCGGCCGTCGTCGGTCACGGTGGCCGAGCCGTCGGCGTTCAGGATCACCTCGACACGGTTGGCCCAGCCGGCCAGCGCCTCATCGATGGCGTTGTCGACCGCCTCGTAGACCATGTGGTGCAGGCCCGAGCCGTCGTCGGTGTCGCCGATGTACATGCCCGGGCGCTTGCGCACCGCGTCGAGGCCCTTCAGGACCTTGATCGAATCCGCGCCGTAATCCGCGGCGCCCGTTTCGTCGTATTCGTCGGTCATGCTCTAGTCCACGAGTTCCAGACGCGAGGCGTTCACACGCACACCGAGCGCCCTGCCCTTGAAGTGATCAAACAGCGCTTCGTCCGTCCCCGTGAGGAAAGCTTGCAGGCCGAGCGCTTCGATTTCGTCGGTGAGGGCGGCGCGCCGGAGCTGGTCGAGATGCGCCGCAACCTCATCCAGCAATAATATAGGATTCGGCGGCGATTTCGCACGCGAAAGTCGCGCCGCCTGAGCCAAAACCAGGTTCAAAATCAGCGCTTTCTGCTCCCCGGTCGAACATTCCGCGGCCGGACGGCCCCGCTCGCGGTGCGTGAGGCTGAGATCGGTGCGGTGTGGGCCGGTCAGAGCCCGTCCCGCACCCGCGTCACGGGCCCGGCTGGCGGCCAGATCGGCGGCCAGGCGCGGCTCGATCTGCGCCGCTGTCGCCCCCGCCAGCGCCATCCGCTCGAAGTCGCCGGTGAGGCTAAGATCGGCCTGCGGGAACGGCCGATCGCCACGCCCATCGATCTCGACCTGCAGCGCCTGCAGCGTCGCGGCGCGCGCATCGGCCATCCGCGCGCCCGCCTCGGCCATGCGTCCCTCGAGCGCCGTCAGCCAGGCCGGATCGGCGCCCTCCTCGCTGAGCAGCCGCGAACGCTCCCGCAGCGCCCGCTCGTAGGCGCCGACGTGAGCCGCGTGGATCGGCTCGGCGGCGAACACCAGCCGGTCGAAGAACCGCCGCCGCTCGGACGCGCCTTCCAGGAACAGCCGATCCTGCGCCGGCGTCAGCCAGAGTGGCCTCACGTGCTCGACCAGCCGGCCGGGTGGAACCGTCTCGCCCTCGACCCGCACCTGACGCCGCGGCGCCCCGGGCGTCTCCAGGCCGGTGCCGAGCCGCGCCGCGCCGTCGTCGCCCTCGATCACCGCCGAGACCGCCCAGGCGCGGCCCTGCGGTTCGCCGGGCGCGCGCCGGCCAAATTCGCCGACGCTCGCCGAGCGCATCCCCCGCCCCGGCGAGAACAGGCTGAGCGCCTCCAGCAGGTTGGTCTTCCCAGCCCCGTTCGGCCCGAACAGGTAGACGCTGCGCCCGCCGGGCGTCAGTTCCGCGTGTTCGTAGGAGCGGAAGTCCGTGAGCGTGAGCGAGTGGACGGCGGCTTTCACCGCTCCGCGTCGACCGAGCGCCACGCGTGGGTCAGGTCGTCCAGCTTGGTCTTCAGGTCGGCGGCCATTGGCGCCTCGGCCGCCTTCAGGCTGTCGGCCAGTTGCTCGGGCTTGCTGGCGCCAATGATCGGCGCGGTGATCGCCTGGTTGGCCAACACCCAGGAGACCGCCATCGTGGCCATGCTGATCCCGGCGTCGGCCGCGACGCCCTTCAGCGCCTCGACGCTCTCGAACTCGCGGTCGTGCCAATAGCGCTCCTGATAGCGCGCGCCGGCGTTGCCGAGGGTGAAGCGCGAGCCTTCCGGCGGCGCGCCCTTGGCGTGCTTGCCGGTCAGCATGCCGCCGGCCAGGGGGTTATACGGGATCACGCCGATCCCTTCCTCGCGGCACAGCGGCAGCAGGTCGCGCTCGAAGGTGCGGAACAAGAGGTTGTAGCGCGGCTGCACCGAGGTGATCCCGGCCCAGCCTTTCAGCTCCGCCCGCCCGATCCCACGCGCCACCTTGGTCGCCGGCCAGTTGGAGACGCCGACGTAGCGCGCCTTGCCGCTCTTCACCACCGTGTCCAGCGCCTCCAGCGCCTCGTCGAGCGTCGTCGTCGGGTCGTAGCTGTGCAACTGATAAAGGTCGACGTAGTCGGTCTGCAGCCGCCTCAGCGAGGCGTCGATCGCATCCAGGATATGCTTGCGGCTCATGCCCTGGTTCCAGGCGCGGCGCCCGGTGCGGCCGACGCACTTGGTGGCGACGATGTAGTCGTGCCGTTTGCCGACCAGCCAATTGCCGACGATCTCCTCGGTGCGTCCCACCGTGTTGCCGCCGCCGCCGAGCGGATAGACGTCGGCGGTGTCGAAGAAGTCGATCCCGCCTTCGGAGGCAGTGTCCATGATCGATCGGCTGACGTCCTCCTCGCACTGCAGACCGAAGGTCATGGTGCCGAGGCAGAGCCGGGAGACGGAGAGGCCGGTGCGGCCGAGCTGGGTTCTTTGCATACGGCTAACTAGCCTTTCGCGTTGGTTTTGACGAGGCGCCGGTTGGCGAAAGAGGGTCGATCTTCGCCCTTGTCGGTCGTCGCGGCGCCTGACTACGGTCGGGCGTGAACGCGCCGGAAAAGCGTGCCGATAGAGCGAAGGGGCGGAGTGAGACGGAATGCCTGATAACCTGTTCAGTGACCTGCTGGTGATCGACTGCGCCAGCTTCATCGCCGGCCCGGCCGCCGCGACCGTGATGTCCGACTTTGGCGCGCGGGTGATCAAGATCGAGCCGCCCGGCATCGGCGACTCCTACCGCAACCTGTTCCGCCTGCGCGGCACGCCCGACGACATCGACTACTTCTGGGCGATGGACTCCCGCAACAAGGAGAGCCTGGCGCTCGACCTCAAGCATCCCGCGGCGCGGGGCGTGCTGGAGACGCTGATCCGACGGGCCGACGTGTTCATCACCAACTTCCCGTTCCCGGTGCGCGAGCGGCTGGGCCTCAGGGCCGAAGACCTGCTGCATCTGAACGAGCGGCTGATCTACGCTTCGCTCTCGCCCTACGGCGAGCACGGCCCCGAGCGCGACCGCACCGGCTTCGACGCCACCGCCTGGTGGGCGAGGTCCGGCCTGATGGACATGGTCCGCGCCACCGCCGACACCGAGCCGGCGCTCTCCATGCCCGGCATGGGCGACCACCCAACGGCGATGGCGATGTACAGCGCGATCCTTACCGCGCTCTATCGCCGCCAGCTCACCGGCAAGGGCGGGGAGGTCTCGACCTCGCTGCTGGCCAACGGGCTTTGGTCCAACGCCTGCCAGGTGCAGGGCGCGCTCTGCGGCTACGAGCTGGTGGCCCGCGGACCGCGCGGCACGCGCGGGGCGCTGGCCGAGAGCTATCAGACCCTCGACGAACGCACCTTCATCCTGACCAGCACCAATCCGGCGCGCGACTGGCCGCTGCTGGCCCGCGCCCTGGACCATCCGGAATGGCTGGAGGACCCCCGGTTCGCCACGCCCCAGGACCGCTTCGCCAACACCGGCGTACTGGTTGGCTGGCTGGACGAGTTGTTCGCCAGTGACGTATGGGAAACCTGGCGCGACCGGCTGAACGCCGGCGGCGTGACCTTCGGCATCGTCGGCCAGATCACCGATCACATCGACGACCCGCAGCTGGCGGCCAACGCCATGCTGCCGGAGTTCACCGATGGCCTCGGCCTGCGCACGGTCGACAGCCCGTTCCACATCGAAGGCGAAACCAAGCTCGCGCCGCGCATGGCGCCGGGGATCGGCCAGCACACGCGCCAGATCCTGGAAGAATGCGGCCTGGCGCCGGCCGAGATCGATGCGCTGACCGGCTAACGGTCAGAGATGTCCGCCGCCGCCCGAGGCGGTGACGTGCAGGAACGGCGTTTGGCCGGTGGACGCGACGCCGGGGACGAGGGCCGTCTTCGCGCAGCCCAGCGGCGCGAAGACGGCGGCGGCTTGAGCGAATTGCGCCAAGGTTGGGCCGATCAGC
>Ga0302314_10002162_pt1 | contig 36759 bp, 33 predicted proteins | sample III_Palsa_N2_3_FD_200533 | JGI IMG/M metagenome (GOLD analysis project Ga0302314, IMG submission 200533) | Peat permafrost microbial communities from Stordalen Mire near Abisko, Sweden - III_Palsa_N2_3 | ecosystem: Environmental > Terrestrial > Soil > Palsa > Peat permafrost | place: Sweden...
GCATCGCGCGCGCCAATCGCGGCATGGGTTCGAGCTTCACCGTCCGCAAGATCTCGTTCGGCGAGGGCGTCGAGCGCGTCTTCCCGCTCTATTCGCCCAACGTCGATTCGATCGACGTGGTGCGCCGTGGCGTCGTGCGTCGTGCCAAGCTCTATTATCTGCGCGGCCGCACCGGCAAGTCGGCGCGTATCGCCGAGCGCAAGGACAATCGCGAGAAGACCAAGGCGTAACGCCTTCGGCCTCGCGAGGCTTCCGAAGGGCGTCGGCAGCGGAAGCTGTCGGCGCCCTTTTCTTTTCCCCTCTCCCCTGCGGGGGAGAGGGAGGGGCCCGCCGCGTAGCGGTGGGAGGGTGAGGGCACGTCCCTCGGCCGCTGGGTGCCCTCACCCTCCCAGCCTGCGGCTGGGGCCCTCCCTCTCCCTTGCGGGAGAGGGGAAGAATGCTACCAACGCGTCATGCGCCACATCCTCCTCGCCCTGCCGCTCCTCCTCGCCGCGGCGCCCGTCGCGCAGCAGCCGCTCACCATCGATCGCATTTATGCGAGCCCGTCGCTGTCCGGCCCGACGCCGCGCGACGTGCAGCTTTCGCCCGACGGCAGGCTCGCCACGCTGCTGAAACCCCGCGCCGACGAGCGCGAGCGCTACGATCTCTGGGCGGTCGACACGACCACCGGCGCGCAGCGCATGCTGGTCGACAGCAAGAAGGTCGGCTCGGGCGGCGAAATCTCCGAGGCCGAAAAGATGCGCCGCGAGCGCGCGCGCGTCGGCGGCACGAAGGGGATCGTCGATTACGACTGGGCGCCCGACGGCAAGTCGATCCTCGTGCCGATCGACGGCGACCTCTATCTCGCCTCGCTAGACGGCCAGGTCCGCCGGCTGACCGACACGCCGCAGTCCGAGATCGACGCGCACGTCTCCGAAGGCGGGCGCTACGTCAGCTTCGTGCGCGACCAGAATCTGATCGCGCTCGATCTCACGACGGGCAAGGAGAAGCCGCTCACCCGGGACGGCGGGGGCACGATCACCTGCGGCACCGCCGAGTTCGTCGCACAGGAGGAGATGGACCGCACCACGGGCACCTGGTGGGCGCCCGGCGACGGCCATGTCGCGGTCGAATGCTATGATGAAGCCAATGTGAAGACGGTGACGCGCGCCGCGATCGGCGCCGATGGCACCAAGACCTTCGACCAGCGCTATCCGGCCGCGGGCACGCCCAACGTCGCGGTCTCGCTGACGGTGATGTCGGCCGACGGATCGCACCGCGAAAAGGTCGATCTCGGGTCCGATCCCGACATCTATGTCGCGCGCGTCGATTGGTCGAAGGACGGCCGCACGCTCTACGTCCAGCGCGAGAGCCGCGACCAGAAGCGGCTCGACCTGCTCGCGGTCGATCCCGCGACGGGGGCCGCGAAGGTGCTGATCACCGAGACCTCCAAGACGTGGGTCACGCTCAACGACGATTTTCGCCCGCTGTCGGACGGCAGCCTGATCTGGGGCTCGGAGCGGACCGGCTTCCTGCACCTCTACCGCTATGTCGACGGCCAGTGGACGCAGCTGACGCACGGCGACTGGACGGTCGAGACCAACGCGCAATCGCATCCCACCGGTGTGATCGGCGTCGATGAGACGCAGCACCGGCTGTTCTTCGCCGCCAACAAGGACGACGTGCTCGAAAGCCAGATCTACGCGATCGACTATCTCCATCCGGCCGAGCCGGTCTTGCTCACCGAGCGCGGCTATTGGAACGATGCGGTGATGGACAAGGCGGCGACGCACCTGCTCGTCACGCGATCGAGCCCGAGCCAGCCGTCGCAGGTCTATCTCGCCGATGCGACAGGCAGGCGCGTGTCGTGGATCGAGGAGAACAGGCTCGACGCCGCGCATCCCTATGCGCCCTATCTCGCGGCGCACCGCCCGGTGACCTACGGCACCTTCAAGGCGGACGACGGCAGCATCCTCCACTACGAGATGATCACGCCCAGGCTGGTGCCCGGCAAGCATTACCCCGTGTTCTTCGAACATTATGGCGGGCCGGGCGCGCAGCAGGTCAAGCGCGCCTGGATGGGGCCGATGCCGCAATATTGGGTGTCGAAGGGCTGGATCTACTTCCAGATCGACAATCGCGGCTCGGCCAATCGCGGCACCGCGTTCGGCAACCAGATCTATCACGCGATGGGCAGCGTCGAGGTCGCCGACCAGGCGACGGGCGCGCGCTGGCTGCAACAGCAGAAGTATGTCGACCCGAAGAAGATCGCGATCTTCGGCTGGTCCTATGGCGGTTACATGACCCTAAAGATGCTCGAGGCCGCGCCTCCCGGACTCTATGCGGCGGGCGTGTCGGGCGCCCCCGTGACGCGCTGGGAACTGTACGACACGCATTATACCGAGCGCTATCTCGGCAATCCGGTGACGGTGCCTGAGGTCTATGCCGCCTCGGACGCGATCGCGGCGGCGCCGTCGATCACGACGCCGATGCTGCTGATGCACGGGCTCAGCGACGACAATGTCGTGTTCGAGAACAGCGCCGCGCTGATCAACAAGCTGCAGGAGACCGACACGCCGTTCGAGATGATGCTCTACGTTGGCCAGACGCACCATATCGCGGGCGAGGGCCGGCAGGCGCATGTCGAGAAGACGATCGAGCGGTTTCTGGACGAGAAGGTGCTGGGAACCTCGCCCCAGCCCTGAACGGCAGGGTCAACGTAGACGCCCTCGACCTGCTCGGTTTCGACTGGCTCCGAACCGACAAAATCGCCTATCGGCGCGCCGTGCGTCCCATGATAGTGTTCGATCGCGCTTATTCCGCCTGTGCCAGACACGCAGAGAGAGGAGCGATTCACCATGAGCGGCAAATGGGTTTGCAAGACGGACGGCCGAGTCCAGTGCCAGGACAATCCCGAGATACCTCTAGATACGATGCGCGCGCAGCTCGCCGCAATCGTCGGCGTTGAGAACATCCTCGATCAGAAGAAGATTACAGTCATCACGCCGAAGATGTGCGGCCTGCCCGCCGGTACGCTGAACGCTTATGAGATCACCGACTTCGGATATTACATTTCTCTACCACGGCTTCGTCGGGCCGCTGGGGTTCCGCGATTGCCCGGGCGAAGGCGAGCACGCTATCCCGGGTGTGACCGACCAGAGCGAGGCGGAGCCCGGCTTTGCGGTGGGCGTAGCGCTGACGGGGGTTAGTTCGGTGGCCTCCACGCCGATGCTCGTACGCGACCTGATCGGCCATCTCGTCCGCGTCTATGAGCAGGGATCGGTGATCTCGCTCGATTTCATCGTAGGCAGGGTGAACATTGTCACCAAAGAGGGCGTCATAGCCGACATCTGGTACGGCTGAGGCTGACCCGCGATCCGTCCGCGGTGCGGACGCGTCCGGTCGTCGTGTCCGTTCCGCACAAAGTTCCGCATGACGGCGCTCAAGCAGGCACCGTATTGGACACGCTGCGTGAACGGAGTAGGGGGCCGGACGCCATCGGGCGTAACGGAAAGGATCGAGATGGGTTATCGGATCGTCGTGGCGGGGGCCACCGGCAATGTCGGGCGCGAGATGCTCGCGATCCTCGCCGAGCGCGAGTTCCCGATCGACGAGATCGCCGTCGTCGCAAGCAGCCGCTCGCAGGGCACGCAGGTCGAGTTCGGCGACACCGGCAAGATGCTGACGATCAAGAACATCGATCATTTCGATCCGACCGGCTGGGACATGGCGCTGTTCGCGATCGGCTCCGAAGCGACCAAGATCCACGCGCCGCGCTTCGCCAAGGCGGGCTGCACGGTGATCGACAACAGTTCGCTCTACCGCATGGACCCCGACGTGCCGCTGATCGTCCCCGAGGTGAACCCGCAAGCGATCGAGGGTTATCGCCGCAAGAACATCATCGCCAACCCCAATTGCTCGACCGCGCAGATGGTGGTGGCGCTCAAGCCGCTGCACGATGCCGCCAAGATCAAGCGCGTCGTCGTCTCGACCTACCAGTCGGTGTCGGGCGCGGGCAAGGCGGGGATGGACGAGCTGTTCGAGCAGAGCCGCAACATCTTCGTCGGCGATTCGGCCGAGCCGAAGAAGTTCACCAAGCAGATCGCGTTCAACGTGATCCCGCATATCGACGAGTTCCTCGACGACGGCTTCACCAAGGAAGAGTGGAAGATGGTCGTCGAGACCAAGAAGATCCTCGATCCCAAGATCAAGGTGGTGGCGACCTGCGTGCGCGTGCCGGTGTTCGTCGGGCACAGTGAGGCGATCAACATCGAGTTCGAGAACGAGATCAGCGCCAAGGAAGCGCAGGACATCCTGCGCGAGTCGCCCGGCATCATGCTGATCGATAAGCGCGAGGACGGCGGCTACACGACGCCGATCGAGTGCGTCGGCGAATTCGCCACCTTCGTCAGCCGCGTTCGCGAGGACCCGACCGTCGAGAATGGCCTCGTGCTGTGGTGCGTCTCGGACAATCTGCGAAAAGGCGCGGCGCTCAACGCGGTGCAGATCGCCGAGCTGCTCGGCCGGCGCCATCTGCAGAAGGCCGCGTGAGCCGGTGACCCGCCAGTGACGATCGAGGGCGGCTGCCGCTGCGGCGCCACGCGCTATGCGCTGGCGATCGACGCGCTGCCGCCTGCTTATGCCTGCCACTGCCACCAGTGCCAGCGCTGGTCGGGCAGCGCGTTTGCGGTGCAGATCATCGTCCCTGAGGCCGCGCTGAACGTGACCGGGCCGGTGATCGTCTACGAACGCACCACCGAGGACCGCACATCGACGCAGCGCCTCTGCGGCGTCTGCCATGCGCGCATCTACAATACGAACACTAGACGCCCCGACGTCGCAGTGATGCGCGCGGGCACGCTCGATCGCTCCGAGGCGCTCGACTGCATCGCGCATATCTTCACCAGCTCGAAACAGGCGTGGATGACGATCCCCGAGGGTGTCGCGAACTGGCCGGAGGGCCCCGAGCCCGCGCCGTTCCTGGCGCTGATGATGGGGACGGGGGCGTGAGCGCGATCATGACCGGCGGCTGCCAGTGCCGCCGGGTCCGCTACGAGGTCGCGATCGCCGACGAAGAGGCGTCGCTCTGCCATTGCGGCATGTGCAAGCGCGCGACGGGCGGCGTCGCGGCGGCGCTCAAGACGGTCGCGGTGGCCGACGTGACGTGGACCGCGGCGGCGCCCGACATCTACCGCTCCTCGCCGATCGCCGAGCGGCCGTTCTGCGCGGCGTGCGGGACGCCGCTCGGCTTCCGCTTCCTCGACAGCGCCGAGATGGAGTTGACCGTCGGCTCGTTCGACGATCCTTCGCGCTTCCGCCCGACGACGAACTTCGCGATCGAGAGCGCCCTGCCGGCGTGGATGGACATTTCGCATCTCCCGGGCAAGCGGATCGTCGATCATGCCCCCGTCGCTGACAGATGGATCAAAGCCGTTGGCAAGCTCCCCGACTGACCTGCCCGTCGACTATTTCACCAGCTTCGACGGCGAGCGCATGGCCTATCGCGAGATGGGTGACGAGCGCGGTCGTCCGATTGTGCTCATCCACGGCTATTTCTCGACCGCCGAGGTCAATTGGATCCGCTACGGCCATGCCGCGCGGATCGCGGCGCTCGGCTACCGCGTGATCATGCCCGATCTGCGCGGTCACGGCGACAGCGCCCGGCCGCACGATCCGGCCGCCTACCCGCCCGACGCACTGGCGGACGACGGCTTCGCGCTGGTCGGGCATCTCGGGCTCGCCGATTACGATCTCGGCGGCTATTCGCTGGGCGGTCGCACGACGATGCGAATGCTGGCGCGGGGGGCGACGCCCGGCCGCGCGATCGTCGGCGGGATGGGGCTCGACGGCATCGTCCACACCGCGGGGCGGGGCGGCCATTTTCGCAACATCCTCACCAACCTGGGCAGCTTCCCGCGCGGCTCGAACGAGTGGATGGCGGAGGCGTTTCTCAAGACCGTCGGCGGCGATCCGGTCGCGTTGCTGCACGTGCTGGGGACGTTCGTCGATACGCCGCTCGCCGATGTCGTCGCGATCGATCGGCCGGTGTTGGTGCTGGCCGGGATCGACGATAACGACAACGGGTCGGCGCAGGCGCTCGCCGACGCGCTGCCGCAAGGCCAGCACGTCGCGGTGCCGGGCAATCATATGAGTGCGGTGACCAAGCCCGAACTTGGTATCGCGATGGCGGCGTTTCTGGCAGGATGATGACAAGTGCGATGAATCACGGACTTTTTTAGCGATTCCTTCACCGCCTCGGCGGAATAGATTGTTGGTGTATACCGCAGCGATCATCATGTTCGGCCTGATGGCGACGAGCTTGCTGCTATGCATTGCGCTTGCCGCAGCATGGCGGACCTTCGGGCGCGAGCGCCATGCCGCGCTGTGGTCGGTGGCGTTCGGCCTGTCGTCGGCGAAATGGGCGGTGAGCTTGCTCGATCAGGAGATGCCGCGGGCCCACACGGTGCTGATGCTGGCCACCGTGATCCTGTCGATCGCCAGCCCCGCCTTGATCGCGCTCGGCTTCCTGCGCCGTGTCGGGTTGCAGGCGCGGAAAGACGCGATGGCCGGCGCGGCGGGCGTCACGCTGCTCGTCACGCTGTGGGCCGTGCTGTGGTCGACCGATCCCAGCATATCCCGCGCGCTTGTGCTGTTCTTCTGGGCGGCGATGATGGTGGTGTCGGCGATGTCGCTGCGCGCCGAGCGTCGCGGCGAACGCCGCGCGACGGGAAGTGCCGCCTTCTGGATGCTCGCGTCGTTCGCGGCCTTCGATTTCGGGCTCGGCGTGATGGCGTTGTGCATTTCGAGTGATGCGAGCCTCCGGCTGTATCGCATGCTGATGCTGATGGGCCTGCCGACCGGGCTGTTCGGCGTCGGGCTGTTCGCGATGTTCGTGCTCGCCGCGGATCTGGCCGAGGCGATGCGACAGGTCGCCGGAAGCGATCCGCTGACCGCGATCCTCAATCGGCGCGGATTCGAGGAAGCCGCCGCGCCGCTCGTCGCGCAGAGCCAGCGCCATGGACGCCCGCTCGCGGTGGTGATCGCCGATCTCGATCGCTTCAAGGCGATCAACGATCGCTTCGGGCACGGCGTCGGCGATGCAGTGCTGCAATGCTTCGCCGCGCATGTCGGCAGCACGATCCGGCAGTGCGATCTGTTCGGCCGGCTTGGCGGCGAAGAGTTCATCCTGCTGCTGCCGGATACCGACGGACGCGAGGCGATGGAGGCGATGGAGCGCGTCCGCCACGGGCTCGGTCCGGTTGTCAGCGCGCTCGTGCCGACGGCGGATATCAGCGCGAGCTTCGGGATCGCGCTGGTGCAGGGTCGGTTCGACACGCTCGCCGAGGCGATGCAGCGCGCGGATCATGCGCTCTATCAATCGAAGGTGGGCGGCCGCGACCGGGTCACACTGGCCGATCCGCCGCCGCCTACGCTGCCCCGCCGGCAGGCTGCCTGAGCCGGGCGGCCGCCTGAGCGGCCGGATGATGATCCGGCCGCTCGCGAAAACGTCAGAGCTGGCCGAGCAGATAGTCCGCCGCGCTGACCTTGAACTCGCCGGGTGCTTCGACGTTGAGCTGCTTGACCACGCCGTCGACGATCAGCATCGAATAGCGCTGGCTGCGCGTGCCCATGCCGAACTTGGAACCGTCCATCGTCAGGTCGACCGCCTTGGCGAAATCAGCATTGCCGTCGGCGAGCATCGTGATCCCCTCCGCGTCGTTGGCCTTCGCCCAGGCGCCCATCACGAACACGTCGTTGACCGAGGTGCAGGCGATCGCATCGACGCCCTTGGCCTTGAGGTCCGCCGCCTTCTCGATGAAGCCGGGCAGGTGCTTGGCCGAGCAGGTCGGCGTGAAGGCGCCGGGCAGCGCGAAGAGCGCGACCGTCTTGCCCGCGAAGAAGTCCTTGCCGACGGGCTCGGGACCATGATCGGTCATCGTCGAGAAGGTGGCGTCGGGCAGCGTATCGCCGATCTTGATCGTCATGGTGGCATCCTTGGCTTGGCCGCGATCGGCCGTTGAGGGGTGCGGCGGGCCTAGCCGAGCGCGACGCCGTCGCCAACCGCTCTCGCCGTCGGCCTGCCACGCCGGTCGCCTCCGCTACGTTCGCCGGTCGCGCGGCAAGTTGGACCTCGGCGGGACATCGGGCTAGGTGAAGGCATGGAAAGTCCACCTTTTCTCACCGGCCAGTTGCTGCTCGCCATGCCGGGCATCGGCGATCCGCGGTTCGAGCGCGCGGTGATCGCGATGTGCAGTCACGACGACGGCGGCGCGCTCGGCATCGGGATCGGCGCCCATCTTCCCGACATCGGACTGCACACGCTGATGCGACAGCTCGACATCGATCCGGGCGAAGCGCCCGATGCGCCGCTGCACCGGGGCGGCCCGGTCGAGCCGCATCGCGGCTTCGTCCTGCATAGCGACGATTGGGGCGGCGAGGGCAGCATCGATGTCGCCGGGCGCTGGCGGCTGACCGCGACGCTCGACATATTGCGCGCGCTCGCCGAGGGACGCGGCCCGACGCGCTGGTTGGCCGCGCTCGGCTATGCCGGATGGGGCGCAGGTCAACTCGACGACGAGATGGTGCGCCACGGCTGGTTCGCCATCCCCGGCGACGCCGCGCTGATCTTCGATCAGGATGTCGCGCGGCGGTGGACGGCGGGCTATGCCGCAGCGGGGGTCGACAGCCGGATGCTGTCCGCGGTCAGTGGCCGCGCCTGATCGGCATGTGACCGTACGACGACACATATAAGGATATCTTTATATTTGCATTTGTGGTGTCCAGCGGCTAGGCGCGGGCATCGTCGGCCGCACGTCGCTGGGCCGACTCCAGATACCGGGAGCCCCCTTCGTGGCCACTGCCTCCATCCAGACGCCCGCCGGCGATTACGTCGTCGCCGACATCAGCCTCGCCGATTTCGGCCGCGCCGAGATCAACATCGCTGAGACCGAGATGCCCGGCCTGATGTCGCTGCGCTCCGAGTTCGGCGCGTCGCAGCCCTTGAAGGGCGCGCGCATCACCGGCTCGCTGCACATGACGATCCAGACCGCGGTGCTGATCGAGACGCTGACCGCGCTCGGCGCCGACGTCCGCTGGGCGACGTGCAACATCTTCTCGACGCAGGACCATGCCGCCGCCGCGATCGCTGCGACCGGCGTGCCCGTGTTCGCGATCAAGGGTGAGAGCCTTGCGGATTACTGGGATTATGTCGGCTCGATCTTTGATTGGGATATCGACGGCAACGGCGAGACCGCCAACATCATCCTCGACGACGGCGGCGACGCCACGATGTTCGCGCTGTGGGGCGCCAAGCTCGAGGCCGGCGCGACGCTGGGCGAGCCCGAGAATGACGAAGAGGTCGAGTTCCAGCGCGCGCTCAAGGCGTTCCTGGTGCGCAAGCCGGGCTACCTGACCGAGACCGTCAAGAACCTCAAGGGCGTCTCGGAAGAGACGACCACCGGCGTTCACCGTCTCTACGAGATCGCCAAGAAGGGCGAGCTTCCCTTCCCCGCGATCAACGTCAACGACTCGGTCACCAAGTCGAAGTTCGACAATCTCTACGGCTGCAAGGAATCGCTGGTCGACGCGATCCGTCGCGCCACCGACGTGATGCTCGCCGGCAAGGTCGCGGTCGTCGCCGGCTTCGGCGACGTCGGCAAGGGCTCGGCGCAGTCGCTCCGCAACGGCGGCGCGCGCGTGATGGTCACCGAAGTCGATCCGATCTGCGCGCTGCAGGCGGCGATGGAGGGCTTCGAGGTCGTGACGATGGAAGAGGCCGTCCAGCGCGCCGACATCTTCGTCACCGCAACGGGCAATGCCGACGTCATCACTGCCGAGCACATGGCCGCGATGAAGCCGATGAGCATCGTTTGCAACATCGGCCATTTCGACAGCGAGATCCAGATCGCGGCGCTCTCCAACTACGCCTGGACCGAGGTCAAGCCCGGCACCGATCTGGTCAAGTTCCCCGACGGCAAGCAGATCATCATTCTTGCCAAGGGCCGCTTGGTGAACCTGGGCTGCGCAACGGGGCACCCCTCGTTCGTGATGTCGGCGAGCTTCACCAACCAGACGCTCGCGCAGATCGAGCTGTGGACCAAGGGCGAGAACTACTCGAACCAGGTCTATGTGCTCCCGAAGCACCTCGACGAGAAGGTCGCCGCGCTCCACCTCGACAAGCTCGGCGTCAAGCTGTCGAAGCTGACCGCCAAGCAGGCCGGCTACATCGGCGTCTCGACCGACGGCCCGTTCAAGCCGGATCATTACCGCTATTGATCTCGTAACGGCGCCGCGCGGGGATTTCGCTCGCGCGGCGCTTCCGCTTCGCGCCCATCTTGCCTAGACAGCCTCCATGGGGATGATCGTCGAGGTCGAGATGGGCGGGGGGGCGTGAAATGATCCAGCTCGATCCCCTCAACGCGACGCTCGCCGGGCTGATCTTGGCGATCTGGCTGGCGGCCGCTGTGGTTGCGGTCACCTTCGGCTGGCGCCGGCATAATGGTGCCAAGGCGGCGGTCGCCGAGCTTGGGCGGCTACGGCTTATGCTGGCCGGTGCGCCGGCTCTCCCGATCCTGGTCTCCGCCGATGGTCGGCTGCGCGCGCATGAGCGGGCTGCCGATTGGTTCGGGCTCGATCGCCAGCCGCGGATGCTCGCCGATCTCTCCGCCTGTCTCGATCCGCATGATGCGCAGGCGCTCGCCGTCGATGTGCAGGCGGCGCAGCTCAGCGGCGCGTCCTTCGCGCGCGCGCTCCGGCCCAGTGGCGCGGCGCGCGTGCTGATGGTGCGCGGCCGACCCGCCGCGCCCGCGCTCGGGGAGGGGGCGGCGCTGCTCTGGCTGTTCGATTCGACCGAGAGTGAGGAAGAGATCGGCAGGCTCCGTGCCGAACGCGAGCGGCTGACGAGCACGATCGATGCGCTGGCGGGGCTGATCGAGGCGGCACCGATCCCGATGTGGCATCGCAGCCCCGATCTGCGGCTGAGCCTGGTCAATTCGGCCTATGTGCGCGCGGTCGACGGAGCGAGCGCGCACGACGTGATCGAGCGCGGGCTCGAGCTGATCGAGGCGGTGGGCGCGGAGGGGCCGATCGCCGCCGCCGCGATCGCGCGCGACGAAGGCGAGACGACCGAGCGGACGATGCCCGCCACGATCGGCGGCGAGCGGCGCACGTTGCGCGTCGTCGACGTGCCGCTGGGTGCCAGCGGGATCGCGGGCTTCGCGCTCGATATCGAGGAGGTCGAGCACGCGCGCGCCGATCTCGTCCGCTTCGAGGAGGCGCAGCGAGACATGCTCGACCGGCTGTCGGCCGGCGTCGCGCAATTCGCCGCGGACCGGCATCTGGTCTTCTCCAATTCGGCGTTCCAGCGACTGTTCGCGATGCTGCCCGAATGGCTCGCCGACCGGCCCGAGTTCGACCGCGTGCTCGAGCGGATGCGCGAGGCCGATCGCCTGCCCGAAAGCCGCGACTTCCCCGGCTGGAAGGCCGAGCGACGGCGTTGGTTCCTGTCCGAGACCGCGCAGGAGGAGGCGTGGCAGCTGCCCTCCGGCACGCATCTGCGCGTCGTCGCGCAGCCGCTGCCCGATGGCGGGATGCTGATGATTTTCGAGGATCGTACCGAACAGGTACGGCTGCGCTCGGAGGCCGACACGCTGCTACGCGTGCGCACAGCGACCTTCAACAATCTCAACGAGGCGGTCGGCGTGTTCGCCGCCGATGGCCGGCTGCACCTGTGGAACAACCGCTTCCGCGAAGTGTGGGAGCTCGAGGAGGAGGAGCTGGCGCGGCATCCGCGTGTCGATGCGCTGGTCGCCATGGTGGGGCCAAGGCTTGCCAATCCGGCGCGCGCCGGGCTGATCCGCGAGCTGGTACGGCTGGCGACGGGCGAGCGGCAGAGCCGCGCGGGGCGGATCGCCTTCGCCGACGGCCGCCATTTCCAGTTCGCGGCGGTGCCATTGCCCGACGGCAACGCGCTGTTCACGCTGCTCGACATCAGCGACAGCCGCCGCGCCGAACAGGCGCTGCGCGAGCGCGCGGTCGCGCTCGAGGAAGGCGACCGCGTCAAATCGGCCTTCATCGCGACGATGAGCTATGAGTTGAAGACGCCGCTGACCTCGATCGGCGGATTCGCAGAAATGCTTGCGGCGGGGTTCGCGGGACCGCTCAGCGCCCGCGCCGAGGATTATGTCGGCTCGATCATCACCGCCTCGGCGCGGCTCGGCCAGCTCGTCGACGAGGTGCTCGACCTCACGCGCAGCGCGGCGGGGCGGCTCGATCTCGAACAGGTGCCGATCGAATTGTCGACGCTGTGCCGCACGCTGGTCGATGCGATGGCGGCGCAGGTCAGCACGCGCAAGCTCGAGCTGATCGTCTCGATCGAGGCCTCGTCGGGGGTGGTGACGGGTGACGTGCGGCGGCTGCGGCAGGCGGTCGATCATGTGCTGCGCAACGCGGTCGATTATACGCCCGAGGGGGGCCGCATCTTCTTCCATGCGAGCGGCGACGTCGAGCAGGCGACGATCATCGTGTCCGACAATGGAGACGGCATCGCGACGGAGGAGCAGGAGAAGCTGTTCGATCCCTTCCACCGCGCCAGCGCGCGCGGCAACCGGCGCGAGGGCTCGATCGGGCTCGGCCTGCCGCTGACGCGCCATTATGTCGAGGCGCACGGCGGCAGCGTCTCGCTCGAATCGGAACGCGGCGAGGGGACGACGGTGTCGCTGCGGCTGCCGCGGGCGGGCGCGTGAGCGCGGGCAGGCTGAAGCTCGCCGATGCCGCGGCGACCGAGGCGCTGGGTCGTGCGCTCGGGCCTCTGCTGCGCGCGGGCGACGTCGTGGCGCTGTTCGGCGATCTCGGCGCGGGCAAGACCAGCCTCGCGCGGGGTGCGCTCGCCGCGCTGGGGCTCGCCGGCGAGGCGCCCAGCCCGACCTTTGCGATCGTCCAGCCCTATGCGCCGCCCGAGCTGATGCTGCCGGTCGCGCATGTCGATCTGTATCGTCTCGACGAGCCGGGGGATGCCGTGGAACTCGGGCTCGACGATCTGCTCGACGATGGCGCGCTGCTGGTCGAATGGCCCGAGCGGCTGGGCGACGCCCTGTGGCCGCACGCGCTCCGCCTGACGCTTGCGCCCGATGCTTCGGGCGGCCGCCGCTTGACTTGGTCAGCGCCCGCGGCATGGGAGGCGCGATGGCCCCCGACCACATTGGCACAGGAACCGGCGCGATGATCCCGCCCCCGCACGCTCCCGCATTCCTGGCCGCCAACGGCTGGGCAGGTGCGACGATCCTGCCGCTGGCGGGCGACGCGTCGTTCCGCCGCTATTTTCGAGTCGTCGATCATGGCCGCACCGCGGTGCTGATGGATGCGCCGCCCGCGCAGGAGGATCTGACGCCCTTCCTCGCGATCGCGGACCATCTCGGCATGCTCGGCCTGTCCTCGCCGCAGAGCTATGCGGTCGACCGGGAGGGTGGATTGCTGCTGCTCGAGGATTTCGGCGATCGGCTCGTCGGGCCGCTGCTGCGCGCGGGCGCTGACGACGAGGCGGCGATCTATCGCGACGCGATCGCGCTGCTCGCACGGCTCGCCGAGCAGCCCGTGCCGGCCGATCTGCCGCCTTACGACGCAGCGGTGATGCACCGCGAGATCGGCCTCTTTCCCGAATGGTATGCACCCGCGGTCGGCCTCGCGATCGACGGCGAGGGCTGGACCAGGGCCTGGAATGCGGTGCTGTCGCGCGTCGCCACGCCGGAACCGCGCGTGCTGGTGCTGCGCGACTATCATGTCGACAACATCATCCTGCTCGACCGGGTGGGGCTCAAGCGGCTCGGCCTGCTCGATTTTCAGGACGCGCTCGCCGGGCACCGCGGCTACGACCTGGTCTCGCTGCTCCAGGACGCGCGGCGCGACGTGTCGCCTGCGCTCGAGGCGGAAATGCTCGCCGCCTATGCGGAGGAGGCGGGCATCGCCGACGTCGATGGCTTCCGTGCCGATTACGAGATCCTCGGCGCGCAGCGCAACACCAAGATATTGGGCATCTTCACGCGGCTGTGGCGGCGCGACGGCAAGCGCAGCTATCTGTCGTTCCAGCCACGCGTGTGGGGCTATCTCGAACGCAATCTCGCGCATCCTGCGCTCGCGCCCGTCGCCGACTGGTTCGCAGCCAACGTGCCGCCCGGGATGCGCGCGACGGCCTGGGCAGAGGAGACCGCATGAGCCGCTTCGCCAAGACGCTGTCGATCCGTCCCGATCCGCACGGCGCGCAGGCGCTCCCAGAGACGGCGATGCTGCTCGCGGCGGGCCTGGGCAAGCGGATGCGCCCGCTGACCGCCAGTCGCCCCAAGCCGCTCGTCGAGGTGGCTGGCCGCTCGCTGCTTGATCATGCGCTCGATCATGTGCGTGCGGCGGGGGTCGGCCGCGTCGTCGTCAACGTCCATTATCTCGCCGATGCGCTGGAGGCGCATGTCCGTCGCCACGCTGCCGATCTCGACGTCGCCGTGTCGGACGAGCGCGGCAGGCTGCTGGAGACGGGTGGCGGCGTCGTCCACGCGCTGCCGCTGCTCGGCGATCGGCCCTTCTACGTCATCAACACCGACAATTTCTGGGTCGACGGCCCGGTCGACACGTTGCGACTGCTCGCCAATCGGTGGGACGATGCGCGAATGGATGCGCTGCTGCTCGTCGTCCCGCTGGCGCGCGCGACCGCGCATAGCGGCCAAGGCGATTTCCATATGGACGCCGAGGGACGGCTGCTGCGCCGCCAGCCGCGGCGCGTCGCGCCGTTCGTCTACACCGGGATCCAGCTCGTCTCGCCCCGGCTGCTGGAGGACGCGCCGGAGGGCGCCTTTTCGATGAACGTCTTGTGGGACCGGGCGATCGCCGCCGACCGCGCCTTCGGCGTCGTCCACCAAGGGCTGTGGTGCGACGTCGGCACGCCCGCGGCGATCGCGGTCGCCGAGGACATGCTCAAGGGTGGCTGAGCGTCTCGCGCCGGCGGTCTACAGTGTGCCGGCGCACCGGCCGTTCGCCGACGCGCTCGTCGAAGGGCTTATCGCGCGCACCGGCGGGGATCGGCTGGCGTTGGCGCGCGGGCTCGTGCTCGTCCCCAACAACCGCGCGGCGCGCGCGATCACCGATGCGTTCGTGCGCCGAGCCGAGGGGGGGCTGCTGCTGCCGCGGCTGGTCGCGATCGGGGATCCCGATCTCGACGAGACGCTGGGCCAGGCGTTCGATCCCGCGGATGCAGAGCCGCTGCCGCCCGCGATCGATCCGATGGAGCGGCGGATGATGCTCGCACGGATCGTCGCGGAGGAGCGCGCGCTGGCGGGTGAGCCGGTCGATGCGGCCGAGGCGGTGCGGCTGGCGCAGGCGCTCGCGCGGACGCTCGACCAGATGATCGTCGAAGACGTCCCGATCCAGGCGCTCGGCGATCTCGCGGTGGCCGAGGAGCTGTCGGATCATTGGCAGCGCGCGCTGGGCGTGATGGCGGCGGTGCTGCGGCGCTGGCCGGGCGCTCTGCGCGACCGCGCGCGGATCGACCTTACCGATCGCCGCAACCGGCTGCTCGATCGTGCGGCGTCGGCATGGCGCGAGCGGGCGCCTGCCGGTTTCGTCCTGGCGGCGGGGATCACCGATACCGCGCCGTCGGTCGCGCGGCTGTTGCGCCGGATTTCTCGGCTGACGGAGGGCGCGGTGCTGTTGCCCGGGCTCGATCTGGCGATGGCCGCCGCGGAGTGGGACGCGCTCGGCCCCGACGAGGACGGGCGCAGCATCGAGACGCATCCGCAGTTCGCGCTCAAGCTGCTGCTCGACCGGATGGGCGTTGCGCGCGGCGAGGTGACGCGCTGGCACTGGGGCGGCGGCCCCGATGCGCCGTCGGCGCCCGCGGCACGGGGTCGTGCGGTCGCGAATGCGATGGCGCCGGCTACCTTCACGGGCAAATGGCAGACTCTCCCGCCCGCCGAGCGCCGGCTGGGCGGCGTCCATGCGATCGAATGCGCGACGCCAGCCGAGGAGGCGCAGGCGATCGCCATCGCGATCCGCCGCGCGATCAAGGGGCCCGGCCGGACGGCGGCGCTGGTGACGCCCGATCGCGCGCTGGCGCGGCGCGTCTCGGCGCATCTCGCACGCTGGGGGATCGCCGCAGACGATTCGGCGGGGCGTCCGCTGTCGGCGACGCCGCCGGGAACGCTGATCACCGCGATCGCGGGGGCGGCGGCGAGCAGCTTCGCGCCGGTCGAGCTGCTGACCCTGCTCAAGCATCCGCTGGTATCGGCGGGCGAGGCGCGCGGCGAATGGCTGGCGGCGGTCCGCGCGCTCGATCTGACGCTGCGCGGGCCGCGGCCGGCGCCGGGGCTGGCGGGAATCACCGCGCTGCGGCCTGGCGACGAGTGGTGGGCGCGCGTCGTCGCGACGCTGGCGCCGCTCGAGGCGGCGTTCGCCAGCCGGATCGCGCTGCCTGCCATCCTCGCGACGATCCGCGAGGCGGCGTCCGCGCTGTCGGGCGATGCGATCTGGGCGGGGCCGACGGGCCGCGCCGCCGCCGATCTGTTTGGGGCGGTGGAGGCGGCCGCGCCGCTCGGCCCGACCGATCTTGCCGCGCACGCGGTCGCGTCGCTGCTGACCGGGCTGATGGACGAGGTGGCGGTACGGCCGCCGCAGGGCGGGCATCCGCGCGTCTCGATCTGGGGGCTGATCGAGCAGCGGCTGCAACATGCCGACCTGGTCGTGGCCGGCGGGCTCAACGAGGGCGTGTGGCCCGCGTTGCCGAGCCCCGATCCCTGGCTGAGCCCCCGCGTTCGCCGTGCGCTTAGACTGCCGGGGCTCGAACGACGGATCGGCCTCGCCGCGCATGACTTCGTCGGCGCGCTGGGCAGCCCGCAGGTGCTCGTCACCCGCGCTCGCCGCGATGCCCGCGCGCCGACGATCGCGTCGCGTTTCTGGCTCAGGCTCGAGGCGATGACCGGCGGCATTGCCCGCGCGCCCGATCTGCGCCGCTGGGCCGCCGCGATCGATCGCCCCATCGACTTCGCGCCCGCGGACCGTCCACGCCCCGCGCCGCCGGCCGAGCAGCGCCCGCGCAAGCTCGCGGTGACGCGGCTCGATCGGCTCAAGGCCGATCCCTACGCCTTCTACGCGCAGGAGATGCTCAGGCTGTCTGCGCTCGATCCGGTCGATGCCGAACCGAGCCCGGCCTGGCGCGGCAGCGCGGTCCACGCGGTGCTTGAGGCGTGGGCGAAGGAGGATGATTGCGATCCCTCGAAACTGGCGGCGCGCGCCGAAAAGATGCTCGACGGGATCGCGGCGCATCCGGTGCTGCGCGCGCTGTGGACGCCGCGGCTGCGCGAGGCGATCGGCTGGATCGCCGACGAGATGCTCGCCGCGCTCGCGGCCGGGCGCAAGCCGCTGGTCGCCGAGGTGTTCGGCGAGGCGGTGCTCGACGGTATCCGGCTCTACGGCAAGGTCGACCGGATCGATCGGCTGGCGGACGGCGGGCTCGCGATCGTCGACTACAAGACGGGCCAGCCGCCCGGCCCCAAGCAGGTCGCCGCGGGCTATGCGATGCAGCTCGGCCTGCTCGGGCTGATCGCCGAGCACAAGGGTGGCTTCGCGGGAGTCGACGGCATAGCGTCCACCTTCGAATATTGGTCGCTCGCGCAGAAGGACGGTCAGCTCGGCCATGTCGCCCCCGCGACGGGCAAGCGCGCGGGCATCGATCCCGCCGACTTCACCGCGCTTGCGCACCGCAATTTCACCGAGGCGGCCAACCGCTGGCTCACAGGCGACGCGCCGTTCGTCGCCAAGCTGCATCCAGAACTCGCCCCTTATGGTGATTACGACCAGCTGATGCGGCTCGACGAATGGTATGGCCGGCAGGAACGCGCCGCCGCGGAGGATGACGCATGAGCCGCCGCCCGTCGCCGCTCAAGCCGCTCGAAGGCGCGCAGGCCGACGCTTCCGATCCGCGGCGTCTCGTCTGGCTGTCGGCGTCGGCGGGAACGGGCAAGACGCACGTGCTCACCGCGCGCGTGATCCGGCTGCTGCTCGCGGGCAATGATCCCGCCGCGATCCTGTGCCTCACCTTCACCAAGGCGGGCGCCGCCGAGATGGCCGACCGCATCCACGCCCGGCTGGCGAGCTGGGTGCGGATGAAGGAGACCGCGCTCGCCAAGGAGCTGTTCGCGCTCGGCGAGGACCATCATCCCGAGGCGGTCGCTAAGGCACGCACGCTGTTCGCTCGCGTGCTCGATGCGACCGGCGGCGGGCTGCGCATCCAGACGATCCACGCCTTCTGCCAGACCTTGCTTGCGGGGTTTCCGGCCGAGGCGGGCCTGATCCCCGGCTTCCGCCCGCTCGAGGAGCGCGAGGAGCAGGCGCTGGGCTATGCGACGCTCGCCGAGATGCTCGTCGAGGCCGAGCGCGGTGGCGACCTGCCGCTGGTCCGCGACGTGCAGGCGCTCAGCCGGCGGATGGGCGAGGAGGGCGCCGAGCGCTTCCTGCGGCAATGCGCGCGGGCGCCCGATGCGATGGCCGCGCTGGGCGCGGGGATCGAGGCCAAGCTGCGCCGCGCGATGGAGGTTCCCGACGGCGACATCGAGGAGGCGCTCGGCCTTTCCTGTTCGGACGACAGCTTCGATCGTGCGACGCTCGAGCGCGTCGCGACGGCCAATGCGGCGTGGGGCACGACGCGCGGCCTCGATCGCGCCGACGTGATCGCGCGCTGGCTCGCCGGATCGCCCGCCGATCGCGCGCAGGGGCTGCAAGCCCTGCACGAAGTGTGGGCGACCAAGGCCGGCGATCCCCGCTCGCTCGCCAAGGGACAGGCGCCGCAGGACGAGGCGTATGCTGTCCATGTCGTCAAGCTGCACGGCGCTTGCGGCGCGCTGCTCGCGATGCGGATTAAGGCCGCCTATGCGGCTTCGGTCGCCGCGGGGCTGCGCGCGGGGCAGGCCTATGCGCGCGCTTATGTCGCTGCCAAGCGCGCGGCGGGCGCGGTCGATTTCGACGATCTGATCCGCCTGACGGTGCGGCTGCTCGAGATGCCGGGGATGGGCGAGTGGGTGCGCTACAAGCTCGACCAGCGCACCGACCACATCCTCGTCGACGAGGCGCAGGACACCAACGTCAACCAGTGGCGGATCGTCGCGGCGCTCGCGGGCGAGTTCTTCGCGGGCGAGGGCGCGCGGACGGGCGTGCTGCGCACGATCTTCACGGTCGGCGATTTCAAGCAGGCGATCTTCGGCTTTCAGGGCACCGATCCGCAGGCGTTCAGCGCCGCCGAGCTGGCGTTCACGCGGATGGCGGGCGAGCATGAGGAGCCGATCACCCGCCTCTCGCTCGATCGCTCCTTCCGCTCGACGCCGCCGGTGCTCGCGGTGGTGGACCAGCTGATCTCGCATCTCGGCGCCGCGGCCTTCGGCCTGCCCGACGACGTCCCGCCGCATGAGTCCGCCAAGAAAGGCCCGGGACGCGTCATGCTGTGGCCGCCGGTCTCGGCGATCGAGGCGGACGAGATCGCGGCGGGCGAGGAAGGCTGGCTCGACGACGCCACCCGCCTGTTTGCGGACAAGCTCGCGCGGCAGGTCAAGGCATGGATCGACGCGGCGCCGTGGATCTCGACCAAGGGCCGCGCCCTGCGCCCCGAGGATGTGATGATCCTCGTCCGCAAGCGCGGCGAACTCGCGGCGCTGCTCGTCGCGCGGCTTCATGCGCACGGCGTTCCGGTGGCGGGGATCGACCGGCTGCGGCTCGACGCGCCGCTCGCGGTTAAGGATCTGCTCGCCGCCGCGCGCTTCGCCCTGCAGCCGGGCGACGACCTCAATCTCGCAGCACTGCTCGTCTCGCCGCTGTTCGGGCTGACGCAGCAGCAATTGTTCGATGTCGCCTTCGGGCGCGGCGGCGGCCTGCTCGCGGCGGTCACCGCCGATCCCGCGCACTCCACGACGCGCGACGCGCTCGGCCGCATCCTCGCCGCCGCCGATCTCGTCACCCCCTATCGCTTCTTCGAGGAATTGCTGTCGGGCCCGCTCGACGGCCGCCGCAAGCTGCTGCAGCGGCTCGGCAACGAGGCGCGCGATCCGATCGAGGAACTGCTCAACGCCGCCTTGCTGTTCGAGGAGAGCGGCGCGCCGTCGATGCAGCTCTTCCTCGACTGGTTCGATCGCGGCGAGGTGCAGATCAAGCGTGATCCGTCCGCGCCGCTCGACGCAGTGCGCGTGATGACCGCGCACGGCTCCAAGGGGCTGCAGGCGCCGCTGGTGGTGCTGGCGGACGCGACGGGCGATCCCGATCGCTCGCCGGGCGGCGGGCTCGGCTGGCCCGCGGAGGAGGGGGCGGACCCCGTGCCTGTCATCCGCCCGCGCAGCCACGAGCGCTTTCCCCCCTTCGCCGAGCTGATGGGCATCGGCGAGAAGCGCGATCTGGAGGAGCATTGGCGGCTGCTCTACGTCGCGGCGACGCGTGCGGAGGAATGGCTCGCGATCGGCGGCGCGCTGGGGCCGATGGCGAAGGGCGTGCCGCCACAACGCAGCTGGTACACCGCGCTCGCGACGGCGCTCGACGGGCTCGATGCGCCGAGCGTCGACGACCCGATATGGGGCACGATGCGCGTCCATGCCGAGGAGGGCGCGCGGGGTGCGGCACGGCTGCTGCGCGTGATGCCGCCCGAATCCACGCCGCCCGAATGGCTCTGGAAAGCGGCGCCGCAGGAGAGCCGACCGCCGCGCCCGCTGGCGCCTTCGTCGATCGGATCGGACACCGTGACCAATCCGCCGCCGGGCCCCGAGACACGCTGGGCTGCCGAGCGTGGCCGGCTGCTCCATGCGCTGTTCGAGCGCTTGCCCGCGCTCGCGCCCGAAACCCGTGACGCAGCGGCCGATCGCTGGCTCAAACGATCCGCCGGGCTGGCCGATGCCGATTTGCGTCGCGCGCTCGTCGAGGATGCGTGCGCGATCATCGGCGATCCTGCACACGTCGCGATCTTCTCGGCCGATGCGCTCGCCGAGGCGCCGATCGCGGCGGTGGTCGACGGCCAGGTGATTGCGGGGACCGTCGATCGTCTGCTGGTCACGCCGGACCGCGTCACGATCGTCGATTTCAAGACCGGGCGGCGCGTGCCCGGGGGGCTGGATCAGGTGCCTGCGCATCACCTCATGCAAATGGGCGCCTATGCCGCGGCGCTCGCGGTGATCTTCCCCGGTCGGGCGATCGATGCGGCTTTGCTCTATACGTCGGGCCCGATGCTGGTCCCGCTGCCCGGCGCGACGCTTGAGGCGCACAAGCCCGGCTTCGCGGGCACGGAGCAAAGTTTGGCTTCTACCGGTTGAGGCGAGGCATCCGGCCGCCTACATCACGACCCAAGTCACACAGGAGTTTCGCACCATGGCTACCAAGACCGTCACCGACCAGAGCTTCGACGCCGATGTGCTGTCCGCCAGCGGCCCCGTGCTCGTCGATTTCTGGGCGGAGTGGTGCGGCCCGTGCAAGATGATCGGCCCGGCGCTCGAGGAACTGTCCGACGAGCTCGGTGAGAAGGTGACGATCGTCAAGCTCAACATCGACGACAATCCCGACGCGCCGGGCAAATACGGCGTGCGCGGCATCCCGACGATGATCCTGTTCAAGGACGGCGCGCCGTCCGCGACGCAGGTCGGCGCGGCGCCGAAGAGCAAGCTCAAGGCGTTCATCGAGGGCGCGCTTTAAGATCGGCGCCTCTCTTCCGTCATTCCCGCGAAGGCGGGAATCCATACGCGCCGCGCTTGATCGTCGGGCGCTGCGCGTATGGATCCCGGATCAAGTCCGGGATGACGAAGAAGAGAGCGTGCATCGTCGATACCGGGCGACAGCCTAGCCGAACAACACCCGCGCCGCCTCGTCCCACAGCACAGGCGACGCCGCCGCCAGCAGCCCGGTCCGCTCGTCGCCCAGCCGATAGGCACCACCGTCGGGGCGTGCGACCTTGCCGCCCGCCTCTTCTACGAACAGCGCGCCCGGCGCATGGTCCCAAGGCTTGGTTCGCCAGAACAGCGCGATGTCGTTGGTGCCCAGCACCAGCCGCGGATATTGCTCGCCGGCGCAATTGGGGACGTCGGCGATCGCGATCCGCCCTTCGGCACGCGCGGTGATGTCGGCGCGGACCAAGTCGGGGAGATAGCGCGTGGCGAGCGCGCCCACGGGGAGCGCTTCGCCGGTCGGCTTCGCCGCGATCCGGCGCCCGTCGATGAATGCACCGCCACCGAGCAGCGCATGGCACATCCGCCCCGTCACCGGATCGAGGATCCATCCGGCCTGCACGACGCCCTGGTCGGCGAGCGCGACCATCATCGCGAACGGCGTCTTGCCCTCGGTATAATTGCCGGTGCCGTCGAGCGGATCGACGATCCAGGCGAGCCCGTCCGTGATGCGATCGACCAGCGACGGATCGGCCGCCACGCCCTCCTCGCCGACGACGTGGCTGCCCGGCAGCAGCGCGGTCAACGCGACGCTCAGCTGCCGCTCGGACTCCTTGTCGACCACGGTGACATAGTCGCCCGGCGCCTTCTCCTCGATTTCGGCAGCGGCGAGGTTGCGGAAGCGCGGCAACAGCACGTCGCGCCCGATCCGACGCATCGTCGCGTCGATCGTATCGTGGAGCGGATGCATCAGGACCGATAGTCCGCGTTGATCGCGATATAGCCGTGCGTCAGATCGCAGGTCCAGACGGTCGCGCGGCCCTCGCCCAGCCCGAGATCGACGCCGATCCGGACATGCTGCCCCTTGAGATGCGCGGCGACGGGCGCCTCGTCATAGCCCGCGACCGCGAGCCCGGCCTCGGCGACCTGCGTATCGCCGAAGCGGATCGCGAGCCTGTCGCGCTCGGCAGGTTCGCCCGCCTTGCCCACCGCCATCACGACGCGGCCCCAGTTCGCATCCTCGCCCGCGATCGCGGTCTTCACCAGCGGCGAGTTGGCGATCGAGAGCGCGACGATGCGCGCGCTCGCGTCGCTCTCGGCGCCGGCCACCTCGATCTCGATAAACTTGCTCGCGCCCTCGCCGTCGCGGACCACCAGTTGCGCGAGTTGCAGGCAGACGTCCGACAGCGCGGCGGCGAACGCATCGGCACCGGCGTCGTCGAACGAGGCGAGCGGCGCATTGCCCGCCTGGCCCGTCGCGAAGGCGAGCACCGTGTCCGAGGTCGAGGTGTCGCCGTCGACAGTGATGCAGGAGAAGCTTTTAGCGTTGGCGGCGTCGAGCAGCTGCTGGAGGAAGCCCGGCGCCACCGCCGCGTCGGTGAACAGGAAGCCGAGCATCGTCGCCATGTCGGGGGCGATCATCCCCGAACCCTTGATGACGCCGACGATCGTCACGGTGCGGCCATCGACCACCGCCTGCGCCATCGCGCCCTTCGGGAACGTATCGGTGGTCGAGATCGCCGCGGCCATTGCGCGCCAGTCGGTCGCGGGCGCCTGCAACGCGGCGTCGACGCCCGCCTCGGCGATGTCGATCGGCAGCGGCACGCCGATCACGCCCGTCGAGGCGACGAACACGTCCGAAGGGAGCCCGCGCGTGCCCAGTGCCACGCGCGCCGCGATCGCCTCGACCGCTGCGCGGCCGCGCGCGCCGGTGAAGGCGTTGGAGTTGCCGGCGTTGACTACCAGCGCGCGGGCATGGCCAAGCGGCAGCACCTGCCGGCACCATTCCACCTCGGGTGACGGACATTTCGATTGTGTCGTCACGCCCGCGACGGTCGTGCCGGCATCGAGCGTCACCAACGTCAGGTCGTCGCGGTCCCAGCTTTTGTAGCCCGCGCGCACCGTCGCGATCCGCACGCCTGCGATCGGCGGCATGTCGGGGAAGGGCGTGGCAAGCGGCGAGACGGCATCGGACATGGCGGTTCCTTCAAACGGCGCAGCCGCCGCTATCGATCCGGTCGCCGGGGATCAACCGTTCGCGCCGCGCACCTTGCCGAAATGCGCCGCGCAGAACAGCGCCATCGCCAGGAAGCCCGCGGCGCATACCGCATCGGCGATCGGCGCGACATCATGCGGCAGCCACCGGATCGCCAGTACCGCACCCGCGAGCCCATTGCCGAAGCCCCACAGCACGTTGACCATCGGCGACGAATTGCCAACGCCGGAGGGCTTGGCGAAGGGTGATGGAAAGGGATCGCCGCGCACGCCGCTGACAAGATGCGGGACGCCGTTGGCAATCAGGGCACCCGCGACGAAGATCAGGATGTATCCCAGCACGTCCGTCATGCGTCGATCTCCTCTTCGGCCACCCGCGCGGCATTTTCCTGGATGAAGGTGAAGCGGTGGTGCGCCTCCTTGCCCATCAGCCGGTCGACAAGATCGCGGACCGCGGCGCGCTCCTCATATTCCTGCGGCAGCGTGACGCGGATCATGCCGCGCGTCTTGGGGTCCATCGTCGTCTCGCGGAGCTGCTGCGGGTTCATCTCGCCCAGCCCCTTGAAGCGCGACACCTCGACCTTCTTGCCCTTGAACGCGGTCCGCTCGATCTCGGCGCGTTGCGCATCGTCGCGCGCGTAGAGCGATTTCGCGCCAGCGGTGATCCGGTAGAGCGGCGGCTGCGCCAGATAGAGATGCCCCTTGCGCACGACGTCGGGCATCTCCTGAAAGAAGAAGGTCATCAGCAGCGTCGCGATATGCGCGCCGTCGACGTCGGCATCGGTCATGATCACGATCCGCTCGTAGCGCAGCGTGGTCGCGTCGCAGCGTTCGCGCGTGCCGCAGCCGAGCGCCTGGATCAGGTCGGCGATCTCCTGGTTCGCGAGGATCTTCGCCGTGTTGGCCGAGGCGACGTTGAGGATCTTGCCGCGGATGGGGAGCACCGCCTGCGTCTTGCGATCGCGCGCCTGCTTGGCCGATCCGCCCGCCGAATCGCCCTCGACGATGAACATCTCGGTGCCCTCAGGGCTGTCCGACGAGCAATCGGTCAACTTGCCGGGAAGGCGCAGCCTGCGCCCCGATGTGGCGGTCTTGCGCTTGACGTCGCGTTCGGCCTTGCGCCGCAGCCGCTCGTCCATCCGGTCGAGCACATAGCCGAGCAGCGCCTTGCCGCGTTCCATGTTCTGGCTGAGGAAATGGTCGAAATGATCGCGTACGCCGGCCTCGACGAGTCGTGCCGCGTCGGGCGAGGTAAGCCGGTCCTTGGTCTGGCTCTGGAACTGCGGCTCGCGCACGAACACCGAGAGCATCAGCTCGGAGCCGACCATGATATCCTCGGGTGCGAGGTCCTTCGCCTTCTTCTGCCCGATCTGATCGGCGAACCCGCGGATGCCCTTGACCAGTGCCGCGCGCAGCCCCTGTTCGTGCGTGCCGCCGTCGGGGGTCGGGATGGTGTTGCAATAATAGCTGTACGAACCGTCCGAATAGAGCGGCCACGCCACCGCCCACTCGACCGAGCCCTGTGTGTTGGGGAAATCCTGGCGGCCGGCGAAGAAATCGGCGGTGGCGCATTCGCGGTTTCCCACCTGCTCCTTCAGATGATCGGCGAGACCACCGGGGAACTGGAACACGGCTTCGGCAGGCGTATCGTCGGTGATAATCGAGGGGTCGCAATGCCAGCGGATCTCGACGCCCGCGAACAGATAGGCCTTCGAGCGGGCGAGCCTGTAGAGCCGCTGCGGTCTGAAGCGGAGCTCGGCGAAGATTTCGATATCGGGCGTGAACGCCACCGACGTACCGCGGCGATTGGGGGCTGCGCCGACCTTTTCGAGCGTAGTGGTCGGGAGGCCCTTGCTAAAGCGCTGCTGGTACAGCGCCTTGTTGCGCGCGACCTCGATCACCGTGTCGACCGACAGCGCGTTGACTACCGAGATGCCGACGCCGTGGAGCCCGCCCGAGGTCTGATAGGCCTTGTCGCTGAACTTGCCGCCCGAATGCAGCGTAGTGAGGATCACCTCGAGCGCCGACTTGCCGGGATAGCGCGGATGCTCGTCGACCGGGATGCCGCGGCCATTGTCGGTGATGGTGAGGCGGTTGTCCGGGCCGAGCGTCACCTCGATGCGGTTGGCGTGGCCCGCGACCGCCTCGTCCATCGCATTGTCGAGCACCTCGGCGACGAGATGATGCAGCGCGCGCTCGTCGGTGCCGCCGATATACATGCCGGGGCGGCGGCGCACCGGCTCGAGGCCTTCGAGCACCTCGATCGAGGAGGCGTCGTAGCTATCGGCGCTGCCGGGGCGGGGGGATGCGAAGAGATCGTCGTTGGCCATCGCGGCGAACCTAGCGGGTCGGGGGCCCCAAGCAAAGCGTTCTGGCTTTGTCTACATCAGCCACTTCCGAACCGTTCGTCCTGAGTAGCCATTGAGCTTGTCGAAATGGCGTATCGAAGGACTGATCCGCCAGGCCACCATCCTTCGATACGGGCCTTCGACTTCGCTCAGTCCCTACTCAGGACGAACGGGTGTGGTTTATCGTACCCGCGGGCCGCCATAAGGCAGCGGCGGCGGCGGACGGCGGTCGCGGCGCGGCATCTGCGCCTGATAGGCGAGCCCGCAATGCGCCACGCAATACGGAAAGCCCGGGTTCACTTGATCGCCGCAGAAGTGGAAGTCGGGCTCGCCGGGATGGCCCAGCGGCCATTTGCAGATGCGATCGTTGAGATCGAGCAGCGAGGTCTTGTCGGCGATCTCGGCAGCGGGCTTGGCGGGCACCAGCCGGCGCGGCGGCGCGGGCGGGATCGGGGACTGCTGCTCGCCGGGCTGCTGGCGCTGGAAGCCGCCGGGGCCAATCGAGCGATAGACCTGCGCAGGCGCCGCGGGTGTTGCGGGCGCGGCAGCCTCCTCCTCGTCGTCGGTCTCGGCATCGATCGGCGCAGAGGCGGGCGCCGCGACAGGCTCGGGGCGTGGCGCGGGCCTCGCCTCGGCGATGATCGGACGCGGCTTGGGCAGCTCGATGCGGGGCGGAGGCGACACGGGTTCGCGTGCCTCGACAGGCGGCGTCGGCTCGATCGGAGCAGGCGCCGCTTCGACCGGCGTCGCCGCCGGCTCATTGCCCTTCACCGGCGACGGGCGGCTTTCGAGCCCCAGCCGATGCGCCTTGCCGATCACCGCATTGCGGCTGACGCCGCCGAGCTCGTCGGCAATCTGGCTGGCGGTCTGCCCCTGGCCCCACAGGCTCCTGAGCTTGTCGATCCGCTCGTCGGTCCACGCCATCGTTCGTCTGTGCTCCGTCGTCACTTGCAGGCGTCACGCGGAGTGCATAGGTCGGCACTCATGCTCGACCAGATCCCCGGCGCGTCGCCCGTCCATAAAATCTCCCCCCCGGGCGTGCCCGTGATCAAGCAGGTCAACTGGGGAGGATTGCGCACTCTCTATGTGAAGGAGGTGCGGCGTTTCTTCAAGGTGCAGCTGCAAACCGTGTGGGCGCCGGCGGTGACGACGCTGCTGTATCTGGTGATTTTCACCGTCGCCCTGGGCGCGCGCGCCGCGGTGCCGGTAGGCACGACGACGGTGGCGTTCGCCGATTTCGTCGCACCGGGGCTGATCGTGATGGGGATGATGACCAACGCGTTCGCCAACTCCTCCTTCTCGCTGCTGGTCGGCAAGATGCAGGGCACGATCGTCGATTATCTGATGCCGCCGCTGTCGACTGCCGAGCTGCTCGCCGGGCTGGTCGCCGCCGCGGTGACGCGTGCATTCCTGGTCGGCGCGGCGCTGTGGGTGGCGATGCTGCTGTGGCCGGGCGTGCATGTCGGCATGGCCAACCCGCTCGTCGTGCTCTGGTTCGGGCTGATGGGCGCGCTGCTGCTGTCGTTTCTCGGCGTGCTGACCTCGATCTGGGCGGACAAGTTCGATCATGCCGCGGCGGTCACCAACTTCGTCGTCCAGCCGCTCGCGCTGCTGTCGGGCACCTTCTATTCGATCAGCAAGCTCAAGCCCGCCTTCCAGGCGGTCAGCCACGCCAACCCGATCTTCTATGTGATCTCGGGTTTTCGCGCGGGTTTCCTGGGGGTCGCCGATTCGCCCGTCGCGTTCGGCGCGGTGGTGCTGCTGGTCATCAACGCGGTGCTGGGTACGCTCTGCTACGTGCTGCTGCGGAGCGGGTGGAAGATCAAAAACTAGGGCTTTTCACACGTCATCCCGGACGTGATCCGGGATCCAGGGCTTCGAGCGCTACGCTCGCGACTCTGGATGCCGGATCAAGTCCGGCATGACGGACGCGGTTTGGGTTGCGCAGCCCAAACCCCCGCGCTAAAGCGCTTCGCGACAGGCGGCCAGCGGGTCGCCTTTTTGCGTTTCGACGTATTGTCGCAAGGAGTTCAGGCCGATGACCATCACGCCCCTCATGCCGGTCTATCCGCGCTGTGGCGTGCGCCCGGTCCGCGGCGAGGGCTGCTACCTGATCGGCGAGGACGGCCAGCGCTATCTCGATTTCGCCAGCGGCATCGCGGTCAACCTGCTCGGCCACGGCCACCCGGTGCTGACCAAGGCGATCGCCGACCAGGCCGCGACGCTGATGCACGTCTCCAACCTTTACGGCAGTCCGCAGGGCGAGGCGTTCGCGCAGCGGCTGGTCGACAACAGCTTCGCGGACACGGTGTTCTTCACCAATTCGGGTGCGGAAGCCGTCGAGTGCGCGATCAAGACCGCGCGGCGCTATCATTTCGCCAACGGCAATCCGCAGCGCACCACGCTGATCACCTTCCAGAACGCCTTCCATGGCCGCACGCTGGGCACGATCTCGGCGACCGACCAAGAGAAGATGCGCGGCGGGTTCGAGCCGTTGCTGCCGGGTTTCCGCTACGCACCGTTCAACGATCTCGCAGGCGCCGAGGCGCTGATCGACGACACGACCGCGGGTTTCCTCGTCGAGCCGATCCAGGGCGAGGGCGGCGTTCGTCCCGCCAGCCCCGAATTTCTCCAGGGCCTGCGCCGGCTCGCCGACGAACATGGCCTGCTGCTGGTGCTCGACGAGGTCCAATGCGGCTATGCGCGCACCGGCAGCTTCTTCGCGCATGAGCAATATGACGTGGTGCCCGACATCGTCGCGTGCGCGAAGGGCATCGGCGGCGGCTTCCCGCTCGGCGCGTGCCTGGCGACGGAAGAGGCCGCCAAGGGCATGGTGATTGGCACACACGGCTCGACCTATGGCGGCAATCCGCTGGCGATGGCGGCGGGGCAGGCGGTGCTCGACGTGATCCTCGAGCCCGGCTTCATCGACGGCGTCAAGCAGACCGGCGAGCGGCTGCGCGCCGCGCTCGAGCAGATGATCCCCAACCACGACGGCCTGTTCGACAGCGTGCGCGGCATGGGGCTGATGCTCGGCGTCAAGCTCAAGTCGGACAGCCGACGCTTCGTCGCGCATGCCCGCGACAACCATCAGCTGTTGCTGGTCGCGGCGGGCGAGAATGTCGTCCGCGTGCTGCCGCCGCTGGTGATCGAGCAGGCGCATATCGACGAGTTCGTCGCGAAGATGTCCGAAGCCGCGCGTAGCTACGTGCCGGCTAACGACGATTGAGCCAAACCACCCTAATCCCGTTCGTCCCAAGTAGCGGCTGAGCGAAGTCGAAGACCCGTATCGAAGGACGGTGCCGCCTGGCCACAGTCCTTCGATACGCCATTTCGACAAGCTCAATAGCTACTCAGGACGAGCGGTCTCTTTTGGATAGGCCCGCCATGACCATCCGCCACTTCCTCGATCTTTCCGACGCCGGCAGCGCTGCGATCGCGGCGATGCTGGCCGATGCGGCGGCACGCAAGGCCGCGCGAAAAACCTGGCCCAAGGGGCGTGTCGATGCCGATGCGCCGCTGTCAGGGCGCACGCTGGCGATGATCTTCGAGAAGAATTCGACGCGCACGCGCGTCTCGTTCGACATGGCGATGCGCCAGCTCGGCGGCACGACGCTGGTGATGGACGCGGGCTCGATGCAGATCGGCCGCGGCGAGAGCATCGCCGACACCGCGCGCGTGCTGTCGCGCTACGTCGACGCGATCATGATCCGCACCGACGATCACGCCAAGATCGTCGAGATGGCGCACCACGCCACAGTGCCGATCATCAACGGCCTCACCGACAACAGCCACCCCTGCCAGATCATGGCCGACATGCAGACCGTGATCGAGAAGCGAGGATCGCTCGCCGGCTCCAAATGGGCGTGGCTGGGCGACGGCAACAACGTGCTCCATTCGATCGTCGAGGCGGGCAGCATGATGGGCTTCGAGGTCACAGCGGCATGCCCTGAGGGCTATGATCCCGATCCCGACGTGATCGGCTCCGCCACCAATCGCGGTGCCAAGGTGCGCGTCGTGCGCGATGCAAGCGAAGCGGTGCAGGGCGCGGACATCGTCGTCACCGACACCTGGATCTCGATGGGTCAAAAACATGCGGAAGCGAAGCTCGCCGCGATGATGCCCTATCAGGTGACCGGTGCGCTGATGGCCGAGGCAAAGCCGGGCGCGACCTTCCTCCACTGCCTGCCCGCGCACCGCGGCGAGGAGGTGGTCGACAGCGTCATCGACGGCCCGCAGTCGGCAATCTGGGACGAGGCCGAGAACCGGCTGCACGCGCAGAAGGCGGTGCTGCTGTGGTGCTTCGGGCTGATCTGACCGGCGGACTGGAAAAATCGGGCGGCCGAACTGATATGCTTTGCCGACGCCCTAGCCAAACTCCGTTCGTCCCGAGCGTAGTCGAGGGACATGCTTCGAGCGGATCGTTCGCGGCACGGTGCCTCGACTTCGCTCGGCACGAACGGATGGTGTGGGCATGCAAGGATATTCGATGACTCCGACCCAGACCACGATCCTCGACACCGCGCTAGGTTTCACGATCGCCGCGCGCCATGCCCGCGGTCGTATCGTACGGCTCGGGCCGGCGCTCGACGAGATCCTCGCGGCGCACGCCTATCCGCCGGTGCTCGCCAAGCTGCTCGCCGAGGCGCTAGTGCTGGCGGCGTTGCTCGGCTCGACGCTCAAGCACGCCGAGGGCCAGCTGACGCTCCAGGCGCAGACCAAGGGCGGCGTCGTCGATCTGCTCGTCGTCGACTATAAGGGCGGCGAGATGCGCGGCTATCTGCGCTTCGATGCCGACAAGCTCGCCGAGGCGCCTGTCGATCCGACGCTGTTCGCGCTGTTCGGCCAGGGCTATCTCGCGATCACCTTCGACCAGGCGGCGGCGAGCGGCGAGAGCGCGGGCGAGCGCTATCAGGGTATCGTCCCGCTCGAAGGCGGCTCGCTTGCCGAGGCGACCGAACATTATTTCGCGCAGTCCGAGCAGATCCCGAGCCTTGTCCGCGTCGCGGTGCGCACGCTGCCCGACGGCCGCCACGTCGCCGGCGGGTTCCTGGGCCAGCATCTGCCCGAAGGCGAGGAAGGGCGCGAGCGTCTTCATACGCGGCTCGATCATCCCGAATGGCAGCATGTCGAGGCGCTCGCGACGACGATCAGCGCGGACGAGTTGACCGATCCCACGCTGCCGCTCGAATTATTGCTGTGGCGGCTGTTCAACGAGGAGGAGGTGCGGGCGTTGCCGCTCGGCCGCCTGAGCCGTGGCTGCCGCTGCTCGCCCGAGCATATCCAGGGCGTCATCGCGCGCTTCCCGCTCGAGGAGCGCGCGCAGATGGCGGACGAGCACGGCGTCGTCCATGTCGATTGCGAGTTCTGCGCGCGCAGCTTTCCCGTTCCGCTGCCCGCCTGATGCGCGCTTGCACGAGCGCGGACGCGGGACTAGCGCGCAGATCATGACTGACCCGAACCGATCCGCAAGCCGCAAGGCGGTCGTGCTGCTCTCCGGCGGCCTCGATTCGATGGTGACCGCCGCGCTGGCGCAGGAGGCGGGTTTTTCCGTGCTCGCGCTGACGGTCAACTACAACCAGCGCCATCTGGTCGAGCTCGCCTCCGCGCGGCGGATCGCCGCTGCGCTGGGCGCCGAGCGCCATGTCGTGCTGCCGATCGATCTGCGCGCGTTCGGCGGCTCGTCGCTCACCGACGACATCGACGTGCCCAAGCAGGGTGCGGGGCTCGACGGCGACGGCGAGGGTGGCATCCCCGTCACCTACGTGCCCGCGCGCAACACGATTTTCCTGTCGCTCGCGCTCGGCTGGGCGGAGGCGGACGGCGCGCGCGATCTGTTCCTGGGGATCAACGCGCTCGACTATTCGGGCTATCCCGATTGCCGGCCGGCGTTCGTCGAGGCGTTCGAGAATCTCGCGGCGGTCGCGACCAAGGCGGGGGTCGAGGGCGATCGGTTCACGGTTCATGCGCCGCTACTCGCGATGACCAAGGCGGATATCGTGCGCGAGGCGGCGCGGCTCGGGCTCGACGCGGGGATGAGCTGGTCCTGCTACGATCCGCAGGGCGGCGAGCATTGCGGGCTGTGCGACAGCTGCCGGCTGCGCCATCGCGGGTTCGAGGAGGCGGGACTGCCCGATCCGACCAGCTACGCGACGCACCCCGCCGCGTCATGAGCTACGCGGTCAAGGAAATCTTCCTGACGCTGCAGGGCGAGGGGCTCAATGTCGGGCGCCGCGCGGTGTTCCTGCGCTTCGCCGGCTGCAATCTGTGGACGGGCCGCGAGCAGGATCGCGCGACCGCGACCTGCACATTTTGCGACACCGATTTCGTGGGGCTGGATGGCACCGAGGGTGGTCGCTATGCCGATGCCGCCGCACTCGCGGCCAAGGTGTCCGCGCTGTGGGGCGAGACGCAGGGCGTGCAAAAATTCGTCGTGATGACGGGGGGCGAGCCGATGCTCCAGGTCGATCAGCCTTTGATCGACGCGCTGCACGCCGAACAATTCGAGATCGCGATCGAGACCAACGGCACGCTGCCGGTGCCGCGCAGCATCGACTGGATCACGGTCAGCCCCAAGGCGGGGAGCGAGGTCGTCCAGCGTTCGGGCGACGAACTCAAGCTGGTATGGCCCCAAGCGGGGATCGATCCGGAGGCGCTCGCGCGGTGGGATTTCTTGCACCGGCTGCTCCAGCCGCTCGACAGCCCGGCGCGCGACGCGCACCGCGATGCCACGATCGACTATGTCGTGGCGCACCCGACATGGCGGCTGTCGATCCAGACGCACAAGCTGGTGGGTATTCGCTAAGCCTCACACCACCGTTCTCAGGACGAACGGGGTAGGCGATACAGCGCGCGCTTCTTTACAAGCACTTCTTCTTGATCTCGCCCTTGCGATCGAAGCAAGCGGGGGGCAGCGCGGGTACGCCGTCGTCGGCGAATTGCGGTTGCGACGGTGGCGTGTTGACCAGATCGGAGGTCGGCACGAGGCTGTTGCGCAGCTCCTTCAGCCGGTTGCGCGCGACCGACTGGAGCGATCCCTTGGGCGTCATCAGCGCGTCCTGGCCGATCCGCGACGCGGTCTGGCAGAAGCCGACCTGCGCGAACACCGACGAGAAGCTGCTGTAGGTGCGTGTATTATAGCTGTCGAATGCGGCGGCGATCGCGCTGGCGCTGGTGCCCTTGGCCGCCGACCGTTTGAAATAGGCCTGCAACACCTTGTAATCGGTCGCCAGTTCCTTGCTGTGGTGCGTGATCAGCTGGTTGTAGGTATCGACCGTCATCAGCGATGGCGCGAACTGGCATTGCAGCGCGGCGAAGTTGAGCCCTGCGCGCATCGTCCAGACGATCTCGGCATTGAGCTCGGCAGGCGTCGCTCCGGGCAGCGGGATCATCACCCCGGGTTCGCTACCCTGCACAGGCGCGCCCCGGAAATCGGGCGTCTTCCAGAACAGCTGGGCCGACGCCGGGCCCGAGACCATCCCCGAGGCCATCATCGCCACACCCACCATCGTCGCCGCCACGCGACGCGAACCGAACACCATGCGATACCCTCTCCGACACGCCCCGTGGGGCAAACGCTGCGACGCCATTGAACGCCGTACCGACTGCACGCAGCCTTAACCGATCCCGGCCATGCTGCAAGCGGTGGCGTCGAGGTTGCGCGGCAAGTGTCTGGAAAGCTTGGATCGGCGACCGTCGACGCACAGCATCGTCGATGTCGTCTCAGCACAGAAAAGGCCGCCCGGTCTCCCGGACGGCCTCTCTGGACCCTGCCCGCAGGCGAGGGAGATTGATTACATCTGGTTGGCAGGCGTGCCGCTGTTCGACATCGCGCCATTGTCGGCGCCCACGCTGTTGTCGGTGGTCATGCCGCTGTTGCCCATCGAATCGGTGGCGCTCATGTCGTTGGTCATGCCCGCCGACGAATCCATCGTGTTCATGTCGGTCATGTTGGTGTCGGCGGTGTTCGCCGTATTGTCCTCATGATGGCAGGCGGAGACGGCGAGTGCCGCGCCCGCGATCATCGACGAGGTGATCAGCTTGGAGAAAAGAGTGCGCATTGGTGGCTCCCTGCCAGTGTTGGGCCGCGATTATTGGTCCGTTCATCAAACCACGGAATCGTAAGCGTCGAGCCCGGCTGCCTCATGAGCGTTGCGGCACGGTCACCAGCGCGGACAGGAAAGAATCAAGACGATTTCGCAGTGCATCGTCAAACTGTTTCATGTCGGAAACCGTTCCCAGCCGTGCGAGACTCGTCACGCCGAAATCGGGCAGTCCGCACGGTACGATGCCGCCGAAGTGCGTTAGATCGGGATCGATGTTGATCGAAAAGCCGTGCAGCGTCACCCAGCGCCGCACGCGCACGCCGATCGCGCCGACCTTGGCTTCGCCGTCGGGCCGGTCGACCCAGATGCCGACGCGCCCGACCGCGACGTGAGCCGCGACACCGAGATCGGCGAGCGTGTCGATCAGCCACGCCTCGAGCGAATGGACGAAGAGCCGCACGTCGCGACCACGCTTGTCGAGATCGAGCATGAGGTAACCGACGCGCTGGCCGGGGCCATGATAGGTGTAGCGTCCGCCGCGCCCGGCCTTGTGGACAGGAAAGCGATCGGGGGCGATCAGCTCGCCGGGATCGGCGCTCGTGCCCGCGGTGTAGAGCGGCGGATGCTCGAGCAGCCAGACCAGTTCGCGCGCACCCGCCTCGCGGATCGCGGAGACGCGCGCCTCCATGGCGGCGAGCGTCTCCGCATAGGGCTGCAAGCCGTCGGAAACGCGCCATTCGATATCGTCGTGGGACATGACAGCGCAGATGGCGCGCACGCGCCGCGGGATCAAGCCGGCTTGGCGGGGCGCCACGGCGTGCTAGAGGGACGGCATGAAGCACAGGATCAGGATTTCGCTGGGATCGGTCTGGGAGGAGGCGATCGGCTTCGCGCGCGCTGAATTGGGGCTGTTGCTGCCGCTTGCGTTGCTGGGTTTCGGCCTGCCGATGGTCGCGATGCTGCTCGCGGTGCCGATGGAGGCGGCGGCAACATCCACGCTCAAGCCGGGGCCGTGGATGCTCTGGCTGGTGCCGTGCGGCCTGATCAGCATGCTGGGCTCGATCGCCGTCTCGGCATTGGTGCTGACCCCCGGGATCAGCGTGCGTGAAAGCATCATGGTCGCGATCGCGCGGTTTCCCGCCGCGATCGGGCTGCTGCTGCTCTACGTCGGCGTCCAGGTGGTGCTGGCGATACCGCTCGCGCTCGCGACGCTGATCGACCAGCGCGTCTCGGGTGGGGCAGGGCCGATCGCGATGCTGGTCAACCTGCTCGATATCGCGCTGATGATCTGGCTGTTCGTGCGCATCCTGCCGATCTGGGCGGTGCTCGCCGATCGTTCGCAGAGTCCGATGGCGGCGGTGCGCACCGCGTTCCGGCTGACCCGCGGCTGCTATGCGCGGCTGCTCGCGCTGCGGATCGTGATGGCGGTGGCGGCGACGATCGCGATGCTGGTGCTGTTGATCCCGATCGGTGCGGTGGCCCAGCTGATCGGCCTCGCGACGGGCAACACGCAGGTTTCGACGATCCTGTCCTTCGTCGCGACGGGCGTCGTCGCCGCGGCGGTGGTCGGGCTGTGGACGGTCTATGTCGCGCGGCTCTACCGCGCGCTCGAGGTGGCGACGGGCGAACCGATCAGCGGGATCTGAGGCGCGGCATCGGGGGGAAGCACGCCCGCCAGCCGCGGATCGGCGAAGGTCTCGATCGCGCGCGAGAACGGCACGAAGCCCTGCGCGCGGTAGAAGCCGAGCGCCTTGGGATGGTCCAGCGTGCAGGTGTGAACCCACAGCCGCGCGACATCCCTGCGCCAGCCGAGCGCAAGCGCCTGCGCCATCAGCCAGCGGCCTTCGCCCTGGCCGGTGAGTTCGGGAACGAGCCCGAGGAACGACAGTTCGCATGTCCCGGTCTCGCGGAAGTCGAGTTCGAGCAGCCCGATCTCGATGCCCTGGCGGTCCGTCACCGCGAAGATCTCGATCGCAGGGTCGTGGACGATCGCGATCAGCGCCTCGTCGCTCATCACCAACCGCGAGAACCACAGCCACGGCGCGCCGACCCTGCGGAACAGCGTCCGGTAGCGTTCGGGCGACGGCTCGCGCCAGCGATCGAGGCGCAGCCCCAGTCGCGACGAGGGAGCGGGGCGGGGCCGGGGCCGCTCGGTCATCTGGAGCGAGGTGACGATCGTGGCGATCTGGTCGTCGGCTACGCGGGTGAGGCTCATCTACCCCTCTCCCCCACGGGGGAGAGGGAGGGGCCCGCCGGCAAAGCCGGTGGGAGGGTGAGGGCATGACGTATCCACGCGCGTGTCGCCCGGATGATACGTCGTGCCCTCACCCCGACCCTCTCCCGCGAGCGGGGGAAGAAAGAAGCGCTCATTCCCATATCGCCCTCGGCGGCAGGCTCATCAGGATCGCGTCGACATTGCCGCCCGTCTTGAGTCCGAACGACGTGCCGCGATCATAGACGAGGTTGAACTCGGCATAGCGGCCGCGCCAGGCGAGCATCCGCCGCTCCTCG
>Ga0302314_10002163_pt1 | contig 36751 bp, 30 predicted proteins | sample III_Palsa_N2_3_FD_200533 | JGI IMG/M metagenome (GOLD analysis project Ga0302314, IMG submission 200533) | Peat permafrost microbial communities from Stordalen Mire near Abisko, Sweden - III_Palsa_N2_3 | ecosystem: Environmental > Terrestrial > Soil > Palsa > Peat permafrost | place: Sweden...
TTGGGCTCTCAAGTGGTGCCATCAATATTATGTAAGTGGAACTATAAACAACACCAATTTCCACTTATGCTTGATTTCGCCAGTCCCGTAGCTCGGAGAAAGCAAGTTTTAGTCGACTCATTATATCGCCGAAGTGGTGCAAAACAAAACAAATTTTTGCACTGTTTTGGAACCACTTTCCGGATATGCACTATTTTGAGGTGATTTTCCGTGGCGATGCGATGTGGCTGCGTAGTGTGACGGAATACCAACGCCGGACTCGTTATGGCTTGTCTATTGGCTGGTGCGAGGCGATATTCATGCATCGAATGGTTTGGCATGATGTTTGCGCTGCGGTGGGAGGATGCGCGCCGGATGCGGCGCCAAGGCAGCGCATGCAAAACAACATGCGAGACAAACATAATAATCGTTAAGGAGCTAACAGTATGGAAGCGAAGCGACATCCGGGACGTAAGAAGAAACTTGCCTACGCCATCGCGGCAGCCTGCGCCATCAGTGCCGGCCCGGCCTGGGCCCAGCAGCAGCCTGCAGCGCAAGCCCCGAGCGATGCAGGTAAGGCCGATGCCGGCCAGGCTGCGGTTCCGGCTGCTGCTGCAGCACCGGCGACGCCTGCAGCTTCGGATCAGATCGAAACGATCACCGTGACGGCGCAAAAGCGCAAGGAAGACCCGAACAAGGTCGCCATGAGCATCACGGCCATACGCGGTTCCGATTTGCAGGCCGAGCACGTCACCGATTTCACCGACCTGACGCGCGCCGTGCCCAATATCTCCTTCACGGCTGCCAGCGGCAACGGCGGCGCCGGCCCGGGCACGGAAAACATTGAAATCCGCGGCATCAGTTCGGCGGCCGGCGCCGCGACCGTGGGCGTGTATCTCGACGATACCTCGATCACGGTGGGCAACGTCTACAGCATGGGCACGGTCGAGCCGAAGTTCTTCGACATCGATCGCGTCGAAGTGCTGCGCGGTCCGCAGGGCACGCTGTATGGCGCGTCTTCGATGGGCGGCACGATCAAGTTCATCTCCAACCAGCCCGATTTGAAGGAAAAGGAATTCGACACCTACACTGAAGTGTCGAACACCAAGGGCGGCACGATGAATTACACGGCCAACGCCGTGGCCAACATTCCGTTGAAGGAAGACGAATTGGCGCTGCGCATCGGCGCGCAGGTGGAGCACCAGGGCGGCTACATCAACCAGGTCGATGACGACGGCAACACGCTTGCTTCGGACATCAACAAGATCGATGACCAGGAACTGCGCCTGGCGCTGAAGTGGAAGCCGACGCGCTCGTTCACCATCACGCCTTCCGTGTATTACCAGAAGATCGATGCGCACGACATCGGCGCGTTCACGCTCGGCCTGCCCGATTACGAAGCGCAAAAACCGATCCGCGAACCGTCGACCGACGTGTTGTTCGTGCCGAGTGTGACGGCGAGCTATGACCTGGACAGCTTCGACATCACTTCGGTGACGAGTTATTTTCAGCGCAAATTCGATCGTATCCAGAACGGTTCGGCTTACAACAGCTATTCGCTCTCGACCTTCATCACGCCGATTTCGCAGGGCGGCACGGCGCCGGAAGGCTTGGCCGATGCGATTGCAGGCCTGCCTTCGGCGGTGTTCCTGGACAACCAGGTGCGCCAGTTCTCGCAGGAGCTGCGCATCTCGTCGAAGGAATATGACCCGGCGCGTTCGTCCTGGACCTGGGTCGGCGGCGTGTATGTATCGAACCAGCACACCAACATCATCGAGAATGACCCGATCTATGGCGTGAATTCGACCTTCAATGCCTTCGGCGTCAGCGCCCAGGACCCGAACATTTTGCCCGGCGCCTATCCCGGCGATTTCCCCAACGACGATTCGTTCTACGGCGCCTTCCATTACCAGGAGCGCCAGAGCTCGGTGTTCGGTGAATTGAACTACTATTTCACGCCGACGCTGCATGCCACGGTGGGCGCGCGCTTCCTCAAGGCGACCGATCAACTGTCGCAGGACAACGCGCTGTATCTGGCCGGCGCGGGCGACTCCGGCGGCGCGACACGCGATTCGACCGCATTCACGCCGAAGTATTCGATTACGTGGGAAGTCAATCCGACCAACACGCTCTATGCCAGCGTGGCCAAGGGCTTCCGCCTGGGCGGAGCGAACACCTATGTGCCGCCCACGACTTGCGCCGCCGACCTGGCTTCCTACGGCATCACTGCGGCGCCGTCGACCTATGGCCCGGACAGCTTGTGGAGCTACGAGATCGGCAACAAGTCGCGCTTCTTCGGCAACAAGCTGTCGGTCAATGCCGACCTGTTCTACGTCAATTGGAACAACATCCAGCAAGACGTCTACCTGCCGACCTGTACCTATACCTATGAGCAGAATGCCGGCGACGCGGTGGCCAAGGGCTTCGAGATCGAGGTGCGCGCCAAGCCGATGTCGGGCTTGACCGTCAGTGCGTCGGGCGGCTACGTCAAGGCCAACCTGACCAATAGCGTCGGCGCGGAGAATGGCGTGCCCGGCGCCTATGCCGGGAGCGATATCGAAGGCGTGCCGAAATTCAACGCCACGGCCGAGGTGCAGTACAACTTCAGCGTCGGCGAACACCCCGCCTTCGTGATGGGCGGTGCGCACTGGGTGGGCAGCAGCCACGGCAGCCTTGATCCGACGCAAACCGACTACGAGCGGCCCGGCTATTACACGGTCGACTTCAGCGCCGGCGTGACGATCGACAAGTTCGATTTCACTGCCTTCATCAAGAATGCGCTCGATAACGACACCATCATCCAGCACCCGCAGGTGGCGTCGATCGTTGAGGGCTATCGCGTGTTTCCGCGCACTATTGGGGTGAGTTTGGCGACGAAGTTTTAAGCCTGTGGTGCCTCCTCTTTAAGCCGTCGTCCCCGCGAAAACGGGGACCCAGGATACAACCCTGTCGCTGTGGCACTTGGATCCCCGTTTTCACGGGGATGACGGCGATCCATGCGAAGTGGGCCTATCAAAATTCCCAATCTGTACCTATTAACAGGTCCAATCGCACGCTACCATTGCCTCAATCTGAATGAGAATGGAGTTTGCAATGAAGAATGCCGAAATCCAGGCGCGCAAGGATGCTGCTACGCCGCGCGGCGTCGGGGTGATGTGCCAGTTTTATGCTGAACGCGCCTATAACGCCGAATTGTGGGACGTCGAAGGGCGGCGCTTCATCGATTTTGCAGCCGGCATTGCGGTGCTCAATACCGGACATCGCCATCCGCGTGTGATGGCGGCGATGGCCGCGCAGAGCGAGCAGTTCACGCATACCTGCTACCAGGTCGTGCCTTACGAGAGTTATGTTGCATTGGCCGAGCGCATCAATGCGCTGACGCCGGGCGATTACGCCAAGAAGACGGCGTTTTTTTCCAGCGGCGCCGAGGCGGTGGAGAACGCGGTCAAGATCGCGCGCGTTGCAACCGGGCGCAGCGCCGTCATTTCCTTTTCCGGCGCTTTCCATGGCCGCACCATGATGGGCATGGCCTTGACCGGCAAGGTGGTGCCGTACAAGACCGGCTTCGGTCCGTTCCCCGGCGAGGTGTTCCATGCGCCGTTTCCGGTCGAATTGCATGGCGTCTCGATTGCCGATGCCATGGCCGCCTTGCAGATGCTGTTCAAGGCCGAAGTTGATCCCCGGCGCGTTGCTGCGATCATTTTGGAGCCGGTGCAGGGCGAGGGCGGTTTTTACATGGCGCCGCCGGCATTCATGCGTGCGCTGCGCGCCGTGTGCGACGAGCATGGCATCCTCTTGATCGCCGACGAAATCCAGACCGGCTTTGCCCGCACCGGCAAGCTGTTCGCGATGGAGCATTACGATGTGTTGCCCGACCTGATGACGATCGCCAAGAGCCTGGCCGGCGGGATGCCGCTGTCGGGCGTCTGCGGCCGTGCAGAGATCATGGATGCGCCGGCGCCGGGCGGCCTCGGCGGCACCTATGCCGGCAATCCGTTGGCGATTGCGGCGGCGCATGCGGTGCTCGACGTGATCGACGATGAGCATCTGGTGGAGCGCGCCAATGTGCTGGGCGCACGCCTCAAGGAAACGCTCCTTGCCTTGAAGGGCAAGGTGCCGCAACTTGCCGAAGTGCGCGGCCCCGGCGCGATGGTCGCGGTGGAATTCATGAAGCCCGGCACGAACGAACCCGATCCGGCGTTTGCCAAGACAGTGCAGGCGCGCGCGCTGGAAAAAGGCTTGCTATTGTTGACCTGCGGCGTCTATGCCAACGTCATCCGCTTCCTGTTCCCCTTGACCATTGAAGACGAGTTGATGGGGGAAGCCTTGCAGATTCTCACCGAGGCCTTGCTGTAGGTTCTCGAAATAGTTGGCGGCGGTGCCACGGCGAGGGGCGCCTGGATTATGCGAACCGGCACTGCGAAAAGCAAGCCGGCCACAACACCCTGGCGACCTTACTTCTGCGCTGCATGTTTCGCCGCGGCCTGTTCCTTGCGGTAAATTCCCGCCCATCCGGGGTGATTCGCTTCCGAAGGCAGCAGTTCGAAATTTGCGTCCAGCGCAAAGATCGCGTGGAATTCCGCGCGGCATTGCGTGGTGTGCGTTTCCAGGCAGTAGCTGAAGGCGGCATATTTGCGCGCGAGAATTTCATCGCTCTTTTGCGGCAGGCCTTCCTTCAGTGCTGCCGCCAGGGTTTCGGCGGCTTCCTTGAAGCGGCCTGCTTCGTATTCCCTGATGCCGGCGGCCATCTTGTGCTGCGCCGGGGCGGCGGCGGCGCTTTCGGCGCGGGCCAGGGCCAATTGCTCGGTGTGTTCGCCTTTGATGGAGCGCCATACCGGCCCCCATAAGGGGTGGCCGATTTCGCCCGGCGAGAGGTCGAAGTCGGGCGCGATTTTCAGCGCGGCCTGGAATTGGGCGCGGCATTCCGCTTCGCGGTTGGTGATGCAGTATATGAAGGCCATCTGCTTGCGTGCATCGGTGGCCTGCAGCGGCTTGAGGCGGTCGCTGTCGGTGGCGGCCTGCAGTTTGCCCAGGGCGATTTCATAGTGCCCTTCGTGATACTCCGCCAGGCCTTGCGTATAGTTTGCCTGCGCTTCGTCGGCGGACAAGCGCGCTTGCCCGTTGGGCAGGGTTTCCGGTTCGTGTGCGCAGGAGCAGAGCAACGCGGCACACAATGGCATGAGAAGACGCTGAAGCAGACGCAGATGGGGGCGCAAGGAAGCCATGGGCTGGTGTGCTGTCCTAGAAGCTTGTGTTCATTGTTGTTTCGATGCCGCTCTTGACCTCAACCACCTGTTTTTGCGAAGCGAATTGGCCGTTGCGGATTTCGATGCGATGCTTGCCCGGCGGCAGGCTGAGCGAGCTGATGGGAGGGCTGACGCCGCGCTTGCTGCCATCGACGTAGACTTCGCCCCAAGGTTGGATCACCAGTCTGAGCGTGCCTGGCTTGGCGGCCGGTGCAACCGGCGTGGCCGGGTTGTCGGGTTGCTTGGCGGTATCGGGGGCGGCTGTGGTGGCGCTGCTGCCTTTGGTGGACTCCGGTGCGCTTGCGGTGGGCGCCGTGGCGACGACGTTTTCGGGCGTGGCAGGGGCAACTGCAGGCGCGGGTGCAGCTACGGATGGTGCCGTTGCGGCTGCCGCAGGTGCCGTCGCGGTCGGCTCCTGCGCGGGGTTTGGCGCCGCCGCAACCGGCGCGTCTGCCGGCGTTTCCGGCTTGACGGCGGTTGCGCCTGTGCCGGTCCACGACCACACCAGGCCCATCCCCACGGCCACTCCCAGGCAGGCGAGGCTTGCGATCAGGGCCATACGCGGCAGCGTGCGCTTGGCCGCGATCGGCGGCGGCGCAGGCTTTGTGGGCGCAGCCCGTGTCGCCGCAACCGCAGCCGACGCGGGCGGGTCTTCTTCCTGCCAGGCGAAGGTGCCGGTGTTGCCGGTGCGGGCGCGTGAACGGTCGCGCAATTTGTCTGCCAGGTTTTCGGTCTCCGCTACCGGCCCGAAGCGGTAGAGTTGATGTTCGCGCACGTGCTTATCGTGGCGCATGCCTTCGTCCACGAACAGCTTGCTGTAGTCGCGCGAGAAGCGCGAGATGATGTCGTAATACGAATGCGACACCATCACCTGCCCCGGCTCGGCAAAACTCATCACGCGCTGGGCATCGTTGACGGCGTCGCCGATCATGTTGGTGTGGCCGTTGATGTCGCGTACGACCTTCAAGGGGCCGAGGTTGATACCCATGCGCACGAAGCCGGGTTCGCCGACCTTGACCTGGCCCGATCCGATGGCGTCGCGCAGCGAGAGGGCGGTGAACAAGGCGTCTTCCGGATCGCCGATGAAGGCGATGCCGGCGCCGTCCCCGGTGTCGACCATGATGCGGTCGGCCGGCGCCACGTTCTGGATGGCTTCGACGAGCAGGTCGATGAAGGCTTCTTTCATCGCCAATTGGTCGGGTACGGTGCTCATCGAATAATTGACGATGTCGATGAACAGCACGCTCCCGATCAGGGTGCGATTCAGGTGCTTCAAGGTGGCGGATGCTTCGTCCATCTTGATCAGTTCACTCTCCTTGCTGATAGGCATTTAGCCGATCTGTCACCAAAGCAACACTGCTCCAGCATTCAGTATAGATCACATTGCTTACGCATTTGTTACGTTTTGCGCTCCGCCTTGGCCCATGAAGCGCCCCCGCGACGAACAGTCGCTCCGGCATGGGCGTGTCGATGGCGCTAACGAGATAGGTGTCGCAGTGGCCGCTTGGCCTAAACTTGTAAGGCGAATAAGTTGTTGCGTCAAATGCAACGAAAACCCGTGGTTTTTGCTGTGCTGCAAAAGCGAAAGGCGCGGCTCAAGTATGGCCGGCGGCAAACAGGTGTGCTATGCTGAATCGATATTTTTACGTATCGATGGTGCCACTTGCGTTCCGCGATTTTGTCCGATTACCTGCTCCAGCACTTCGATCGCCAGTCGTCCGTGCCCGGCAACCAGCAGCTTTACCGGCTGCTGCGCAAGGCAATCCTGACGCGGGTGCTGCCGCCCGAGGCGCGACTGCCCTCGTCGCGCGAGCTGTCCAACGAACTGGTAGTGTGCCGCAACACGGTGCTCTATGCCTATCAGCAATTGCTGGCCGAGGGTTTCGTCGAGGGGCGTTCCGGCAGCGGCACCTTCGTCATCGATACCACGCCGTCGATGCCGGCGCGCGAGGAACTGGCGCGCCGCAGGCAGGCGATCGCTGCGGGCGCGCCCGCCTTGCCGGCGGCGCCGACGCTGTCCTGTCGCGGCCAGGCATTGGTCGATCATGCCGGGGCATCGAGCCGGCAATGGGGCGCCTTCGTCCCCGGCGTGCCGGACGTCACCCAATTCCCTCATGCGCTGTGGAGCCGCCTGCAAGCCAAGGCCTGGCGCAAGCCCGCGCCCGACTCGCTGACCTATGCCCAGGGCGGCGGCCACATGCCGCTGCGCGAGGCGCTGGCCGAATACCTGAAGATCGCGCGCTCGGTCGAATGCCAGCCGGAACAGGTGGTGGTGACGGCCGGCATCCATCAATCGATCGATCTGTGCCTGCGCCTGTTGAGCGATCCGGGCGATCTGGCCTGGGTCGAAGACCCGGGCTACTGGGGCACGCGCAACCTGCTGCGCGCGTCAGGCCTGCAGATCCGCCCGATCGCGGTCGACGGCGACGGCATGTGCCCGAGCGAGGAAGACATGCGGCACGTGCCGCGCTTCATCTTCGTCACGCCGTCGCATCAATATCCGCTGGGCAGCGTGATGGGGCTGGCGCGGCGGCGCAAGCTGCTCGAATTCGCCCGCCAGCACGGCTCGTGGATCGTGGAAGACGATTACGACAGCGAATTCCGCTACAGCGGCAAGCCGCTCCTGTCGCTGCAGGGGATGGATAGCGGCGATCGCGTGCTGTACCTCGGCACGTTTTCCAAGACCATGTTCCCCGGGCTGCGCCTGGGTTTCATGGTGCTGCCGCGCGGCCTGGTGGAGCCGTTTGTGACCGGCGTCAACGAATTGCATCGCGCCGGCAACGTGCCGACCCAGGCGGCGCTGGCCGAATTCATCACGCAGGGCTTTTTTGCTTCGCACATCCGGCGCATGCGCGGCGTCTATGCCGCGCGCTTGCATTTGCTGGAGCAGATCATCGCGCGGCGCTATGCCGGCAGTGAAGTCAGCGTCTGCGGCTCCGATGCCGGGCTGCATCTGGTGCTGCGCCTGCCCGAGCGCTGCGACGATCGCGCCCTTGCGCGCGATGCCGCCGCGGCCGGCATCGGCGTGCGGCCCCTGTCGAGCTACTACCACGAGTCGCAGGGGGCGCCGCGCGGCTTGCTGCTCGGCTATGGCTGCGTTGCCGAGGAGCAAATCGTGCCGGCCTTCGATACCTTGGCTGCCATCCTGGACCAATACTTGCAAGTCAAATCGAAAGCAGCAAAAAACCATCTTGGTGTTGGCGCATGTTGACTGAAATCAAGTGGTTCCATGGAGTTGAATAAAGTGGAGCTATTCATAAGTCCAAATTGACTTTAAGCTTTGCCAAGGTAGGGAACACCGCATTGAGCGATAGCAAAATGCCGTCAAAAAGAAGCGCCGGCGGCACTCCGGCAGCGAAATGGCATCAAACGAGGGACTTGGCGCAAAGTTAACAACATCGAGAAAATGAGCATGCATAAACCACTCGTTATCGTTCCCTGCTGCAACAAGCAAATCGGTGCCCATCCTTACTTCGCGGTGCAAACCAAATACATCGAGTCGGTGCTGATCGGCGCCGACTGCATGCCGCTTATCCTGCCTTCGGCCGGCGGCGCAGTCGACCTCGACACCGTGCTGGCTGCGGCCGACGGCGTGATGCTGACGGGTTCGCCGTCAAACGTGCATCCGAGCTATTTCGGCCAGGAAGTGCATGATCCGTCGCTGCCGCTCGACCCCAGGCGCGACGCCACCATCTTGCCGCTGATCCGCCTGGCGCTCGAACGCGGCGTGCCGCTGCTGGCGATCTGCCGCGGCACGCAGGAAATCAATGTTGCGCTGGGCGGCAGCCTGTATCAGGCGGTGCAGGAAGTGCCGGGCATGATGGATCACCGTGACGATAATGACGACCCGCTGGACGTGCAATACGGCCCGGCGCATCGCGTGACGATCGAGGCCGGCGGCGTGCTGAAGGATATTCTCGGCGGCGCCGGGGAGATCATGGTCAATTCGCTGCACGGCCAGGGCGTGGACCAACTGGCGCCGGGCTTGCGTACCGAGGCGCGCGCCGATGACGGCTTGATCGAGGCGTTTTCCGTGGTCGATGCCAGGGGCTTCAACCTGGCTTTGCAATGGCACCCCGAGTGGCGCGTGGCGGAGAACCCCGATTCGATGAAGATCTTCGGTGCCTTCGGCGACGCTTGCCGCCGATATCAAGCTCTCAAGGGAGGAGCGCATGGGTAGACTATTCGACCGGCGCGAACGCCTGCCGTAGCAGGCTGTTTTCAGCTCCCCCAATATTCCTATTGCGCAGCGCCGGCGCCGCTGGTGTGCGTCTGCTTCATAACAAGAGAGAGCATTATGTCCTTCCGCACGAACTTTACCTACAGCGACATGGATCTGTGGCTCAACGAGAAACGGGTCACCGAAATCGAATGCCTGATACCGGATTTGACCGGCGTTGCGCGCGGCAAGATCCTGCCGCGCGGCAAATTCACCGAAGAGCGCGGCATGCGCATTCCCGAAGCCGTGCTCGGCATGACCGTGACCGGCAATTATCCGGTCGACGATGCGGCCTACGACCGCGCCATTTCCACCACCGACCGCGACATGATTTTGCGCGCCGATCCCGGCACGATCACGCTCGTGCCCTGGGCCATCGACCCGACGGCGCAAGTGATCCACGATTGCTATTTCTCCGACGGCACCTTGGTCGATTTTGCGCCGCGCTCGGTGCTGCGCCGCGTGCTGCAGTTGTATGCCGACAAGGGCTGGTCGCCGGTGGTGGCACCTGAGCTGGAGTTTTACCTGACGGCCAAGAATACCGATCCCGACCTGCCCTTGCGTCCGCCGATCGGCCGCAGCGGCCGCGCCGAAACCAGCCGTCAGATCTACAGCATCGACGCAGTCAACGAATTCGATCCGCTGTTCGAAGACATCTACGACTATTGCGAATTGATGCAGTTGGACGTCGACACGCTGATCCATGAAATCGGCGCCGGCCAGATGGAGATCAACTTCCTGCACGGCAATCCGCTGGCGCTGGCCGACAAGGTGTTCTACTTCAAGCGCACGCTGCGCGAGGCGGCGCTGAAGCACGATATGTATGCCACCTTCATGGCCAAGCCCATGACCGGCGAACCGGGCTCGGCGATGCACATCCACCAGAGCGTGGTCGATGCCAAGACCGGGTTGAATATTTTCAGCAACCCCGACGGCACGGCGTCGCCGGCCTTCCTGCAATATATCGGCGGCTTGCAGCGCTATATGCCGAACGCCATGGCGATCGTCGCGCCCTATGTGAATTCCTACCGCCGCATCGTGCGCCACACGGCCGCACCGATCAACGTGCAGTGGGGCAAGGACAACCGCACGGTGGGCTTCCGCGTGCCCGAGTCGGGTCCGCAAGACCGGCGCGTGGAAAATCGCGTGGTCGGTGCCGACGCCAACCCCTACCTGGCGCTGGCCGTGACGCTGGCCTGCGGCTATCTCGGCATGACCGAGCACATCGAGCCGTCGCCGATGACGACCAACAGTGCGCACGATCTCGACTTTGAGCTGCCGCAAAGCTTGTCGGAAGGCTTGGCCGTGCTGCGCAAGGACAAGCATTTGCGCATGGTCCTGGGCGAGCGCTTCATCGACGTCTATTCGGCGATCAAGTATCTCGAGCACCAGGAATTCATGACCGTCATCAGCCCGTGGGAGCGTGAGCACTTGCTGCTGCACGTCTGATCGCAAGGTACATCGTTCATAATCCGGCGCGGCAGCCACAAAGTGGCTGATTTTGCTGCGCCCATAGTCGAGGAATGCGAGAAATCATCATGCAAACCAATCCTTTTGCGCCGGCTGCCATCGTGGCGCCGGCTGCCAGCCTCAAGCAAGGCGGCATCGATACGCGCGCCATCCAGGAACTCGATAGCGCGCATTACCTGCACCCCTTCACCGATTTCAAGGCCTTGAATGCACACGGCGCGCGCGTCATTGTCAGGGGCGAGGGCGTCTATATCTGGGACTCCGAAGGCGAGCGCCTGATCGACGGCATGTCGGGCCTGTGGTGCGTCAATGTCGGTTATGGCCGCGCCAGCATTGCCGACGCGGTTCATGCGCAGATGCAGGAGCTGCCGTTCTATAACAGTTTTTTCCAGACTACCAACGCGCCGGCGGCCAAGCTCGCCGCTGCCCTGGTCGACCTCGCGCCGGCGCACGTCAACCACGTGTTCTTCACCTGTTCGGGGTCCGAGGGCAACGATACCGTGGTGCGCATGGTGCGCCGCTACTGGGATCTGCAAGGCCAGCCGGAGCGCCACGTAATCATCGGCCGTGTCAATGCCTATCACGGCAGCACCATGGCGGGTGCCTCGCTCGGCGGCATGAGTTCCATGCACGAGCAGGGCGGTCTGCCGATTCCGGGCATCGTGCATATCGAGCAGCCTTACTATCTCGAACACGGCAAAGGCATGACGCCCGAGGAGTTCGGCGTGGTGGCGGCATCGTGGCTGGAAGAGAAGATTCTTGAAGTCGGGCCGGAGAAGGTTGGCGCCTTCATCGGCGAACCGATCCAGGGCGCGGGCGGCGTGATCATTCCGCCTGCGACGTATTGGCCCGAAATCCAGCGCATCTGCGACAAGTACGGCATCCTGCTGGTGGCCGATGAAGTGATTTGCGGCTTTGGCCGTCTGGGGCATTGGTTCGGTTCGGATTACTTCGGCATCAAGCCCGACTTGATGACCTTCGCCAAGGGGGTGACTTCGGGCTATATTCCGCTGGGCGGTGTGCTGGTGGGCGACCGTGTGGCCGATGCGCTGATCGAGAAGGGCGGCGATTTCAACCATGGCTTCACGTACTCAGGCCATCCCGTGGCTTGTGCCGCGGCCCTGGAAAATCTGCGCATCGTCAAGGCCGAGAAGCTGGTCGACAAGGTGCGCGAAGATAGCGCGCCTTATCTGAAGCAGCAATTCGAGAAGCTGGCGGAGCATCCGCTGGTAGGCATGGCCGAGACCTGCGGCTTCACGGCGGCCCTGGTGTTGGTGAAGAAGAAGGCGGCCGTGGTGCACGATTGCGAATTTTTCCCCGACGAGCTCGACGTGGGCATGGTGTGCCGTGGCCACATGTTCGGCAGCGGCATGATCATGCGCGCCGTGGGCAAGCGCATGATCATCGCGCCGCCGCTGGTGATGACGCGCGCGCAAATCGATGAGATGATAGCGCTGATCAAGAGTTGTCTCGATGCCACGCTCAAAGACTTGCAGGCGCGCGGCGCCATCTGAGGAAAAGGAAGATGCCGGACATCAGGAAATTCATCAGGTTGTTCGGCGTCGCCGCTTCCATCCTTGCTTGCGTTGCGCTCGGTTCGTGCAGCAAGAGCGCGCAGGACAAGGCGGAAGAGGACAACGTCCTCAATATCTACAACTGGTCGGACTACATCGGCGAGTCCACCATCGCGGACTTCGAAAAGGAAACCGGCATCAAGGTGCGCTACGACACCTTCGATGCCAACGAGACGCTGCACGCCAAGCTTTTGGCGCGCCACACCGGCTACGACATCGTGGTGCCGTCCTCAAGCTGGGCCAAGATCCAGCTCGAAGGCGGCCTGTTCCGTCCGCTCGACAAGAGTCGAATCACCAACTGGAAGAACCTCGATCCCGGCGTGATGCAGAATCTGGCTGCGCTCGATCCCGGCAACACCTATCTTGCGCCCTGGCTGTGGGGCATCACTACGGTGGGCATCAACGTCGACAAGGTCAAGGCGGCGCTGGGCAACATGCCGATGCCGGCCGATGCGTGGGACCTGCTGTTCAAGCCGGAATATGCGAGCCGGCTCAAGTCGTGCGGCGTGTCGGTGCTCGATTCGGCCGACGAGCTGTTCCCGGCGGCCTTGCGCTATCTTGGGCATCCGCCCTACAGCAAGAATCCGTCCGATTACCAGGAGGCGGCCAAACTGCTGGAGCGGGTACGGCCTTCGATCACGCTGTTTTCGTCGTCGGGCTACATCAACGACCTGGCCGAAGGATCGTTGTGCCTGGCGGTCGGTTTCAACGGCGACATCGGCATCGCGTCGCAGCGTGCCAAGGAAGCGAACAACGGCCAGCATATCGAGATTCTGCTGCCCAGGAGCGGCGCCGTGCTGTTCTTCGACACCATGGCGATTCCCGCCGATGCCGAGCATGTGGAAAACGCCTATAAGTGGATCAATTTCATTTACCGGCCCGAGGTGCAGGCCGGCATCGTGAACAAGGTGTTTTACGATAACCCGGTGCGCGCGGCCGATTCCTCGATCAATCCGGACATCCGGGCCAACAAGGCGGTGTTCCTCGAAGGCGACGTATTGGCGCGCATGGTGCCGCCGGATTCGGTCGGCAGCGATATCCGGCGCCTGCGTACGCGCTTGTTTACCACATTCAAAACGGGACTATAGATCACCATGGGCGAAGAGGGGAACCTGGATTACCTGCACATCGAGCGGTTGTCCAAGCATTTCGGCACCGTCGCGGCGGTCGATGAAGTCAGCGTCGAGATCGCCAAGGGCGAGATTTTCGCCCTGCTCGGCTCCTCGGGGTGCGGCAAATCGACGCTGTTGCGCATGCTGGCCGGATTCGAGGCGCCGAGTTCGGGCGGCATCAAGCTGGGCGGCATGGAAATCTCGGGCATGCCGCCTTACGAACGCCCGATCAACATGATGTTCCAGTCCTATGCGTTGTTTCCGCACATGACGGTGTGGGAAAACATCGCCTTCGGCTTGAAGCGCCAGGGCCAGGGCAAGCAGAAGGTTGCGGAACAGGTCGAGAAGATGCTGGCCCTGGTGCAATTGCAGCCCTATGCCAAGCGCAAGCCGCATCAGTTGTCCGGCGGGCAGCAGCAGCGCGTGGCGCTGGCGCGTAGCCTGGCGCTGGAGCCGCGCCTGTTGCTGCTCGATGAACCCTTAGGCGCGCTGGACCGCAAGCTGCGCGAGCAGACCCAGTTCGAATTGAAGAACATCATCCGCCAGGTCGGCGTGACCTGTGTGATGGTGACGCACGACCAGGAAGAGGCGATGACGATGGCCGACCGCATTGCCATCATGAGCAGCGGCCGCTTCAAGCAGGTCGGTACGCCGCAGGAAATCTACGAGACGCCGAATTGCCGTTTCGTGGCGGACTTCATCGGCAACGTCAACCTGTTCGAAGGCGTGCTGGCCGAGGACGAGCCGGGGCATTGTGTGATCGATGCGCCGCAAGGAAGGCTGTATGTGGGGCACGGCATCAGCGGCGCGCTCGGCATGAAGCTGGCGGTGGCGCTGCGGCCGGAGAACGTCGCCTTGCAGATGGAATCGCCTGACGATGCGGCGTTCAACTGCGTGCGCGGGACGGTGGAAGAGAGTGCCTATTTCGGCGCTTCCACGCGCTACCGCGTCGATGTCGGCGGCGGCATGCGCTTGCAGGTGATCGTGCCGTCGACCGAGCGCCATGGCAGCGTGATCGAGCGCGGCACGACCGTGTATGCGGTGTGGCGCGATACCGCGCTGATGGTCTTGACCCAATAAGGCGGACATGATGAAACCGTCCGCCTTCTTCACGTCGCTGCGCCGAGGCTGGGGCAGGAAGAGCGTGATCGGGATTCCGTACGTCTTCCTGATCCTGTTCTTTTCGCTGCCTTTCCTGATCGTCTTCAAGCTGTCCATTGCGGACGCCGACGGCATCCGCTTCAAGGACCTGCTCGACTATGCCGACGGCGTGCTGCTGTTGCGCGTGCGCGTGTCGAACTATCTGTTCCTGATGACCGATTCGCTGTACGTCTATACCTACTGGTATTCGATCAAGCTGGCGGCCTTGAACACGCTGATCTGCCTCGCCATCGGCTATCCCTTCGCTTACTTCATGGCGCGCGCACCGGCCGCGTGGCGCCCGACGCTCATGATGCTGGTGACGCTGCCGTTCTGGACGTCCTATCTGTTGCGTGTCTACGCCTGGAAGGGCTTGCTGGATGACGACGGCGTGATCAATCACTTCCTGCTCTGGGTCCACATCGTCGACAGTCCGGTCAAGATGATGTACACCTCGTTTTCCATGACCGTCGGCATGGTCTATACCTATCTGCCGTTCATGATCCTGCCGCTCTATTCGACGCTGGTGAAGATGAACCTCACGCTGATCGAAGCGGCATCGGACCTGGGTGCGCGGCCCTTGACCACGTTTTGGCTCGTCACCGTGCCTTTGTCCAAGGCCGGCATCATTGCCGGCTCCATGCTGGTGTTCATTCCCAGCCTGGGCGAATACGTGATCCCGGAACTCTTGGGCGGGCCCGAGACGCAGATGATAGGGCGCACGCTGTGGAACGAATTCTTCAGCAACAACGACTGGGGCATGGCGTGCGCGGTAGCGGTGTCGATGGTGGTGCTGATCCTGATTCCGCTGGCCTTGTTCAACAAGTACCAGGGCGAGTCCTCCGGCGTGGAAGGAGGCGACCATGCGTAAAGGCTTTGGTTACAGCGTCGGCAGGCATTTCAGTACCGCCTGGCTGGTTGGCGGCTATGCGTTCCTTTACCTGCCTATCGTTTATCTGATCGTTTTTTCGTTCAACGATTCGAAGCTGGCGAGCATCTGGACCCATTTTTCGTTCACCTGGTATCGCGCCATTCTGGACGATACTGAAATCCTCGATGCGCTGCTTGTATCGTTCAAGGTGGCGCTGCTGTCCGCCTCGGCTTCGGTGGTGTTGGGCACGCTGGCGGCGTTCGTGCTGGTGCGTTACCGGCGCTTTCGCGGACGGGCCTTGTTCATTGCCCACATCAATGCGCCGCTTGTGGTGCCCGAGGTGATCACGGGGCTGTCGCTCTTGCTGTTCTTCGTCGCCTGCGACCAGGTTTTCGGCCGGCGCGGTTTGCTGACGATCTGGATCGGCCATACCTCGATCTGCACCTCGTATGCCGCCGTGGTGATCCAGTCGCGCCTGTCGGCGATGGATAAATCGCTCGAAGAAGCGGCGATGGATCTCGGTTGCCGGCCGTTCCAGGTGTTTTACCTCGTTACCTTGCCGCAGATTGCGCAGGCGCTGGTTTCGGCCTGGCTGCTGACGTTCACGATTTCGCTGGACGACGTGGTGACCTCGGCCTTCCTGTCGGGGCCTGGCACGACGACCTTGCCGCTGGTGCTGTTTTCGCGCGCGCGGCTGGGTTTGAATCCTTCGGTCAACGTGGTGGCTACCGTGACGGTGGCCGTGGTCGGTTTGGGTGTGGCGATCGGCAGCCTGTGGCTGGCGCGCCAGGAAAGAAAACGCGCCGAGGAGCAGGCCTTGGCATATCGAAACGCTGCTGGAGAACCAACATGAGTACATGGCATGAGCGCGCGCAGGCGCTGAAGATCGATGGGCGGGCCTTCATCAATGGCGAGCGGGTCTGGGCCAAGGGCGGCGCGCGTTTCGATAGCATTTCGCCGGTTGACGGGCGCAAGCTGGCCGACGTGGCGCGCTGCGAGGCGGCCGACGTCGATGCCGCCGTCGCGGCGGCGCGTGCGGCGTTCGAGGACCGGCGCTGGGCCGGCCTGGCGCCTGCTGCACGCAAGCGGGTCCTGATCAAGTTCGCCGACCTGGTCGTGGCGCATGGGGACGAGCTGGCCTTGCTCGAGACGCTCGACATGGGCAAGCCGATCAAGTACAGCATGAGCGTGGACGTGAATGCCACGGCCAACTGCCTGCGCTGGTATGGCGAAGCGGTGGACAAGATTTATGACGAGATCGCGCCCACGCCCGACACCGCACTGGCCTTGATCACGCGCGAGCCGGTTGGCGTGGTGGCGGCGATCGTGCCGTGGAATTATCCGATGATCATGGCGTCGTGGAAGATCGCGCCGGCGCTGGCCATGGGTAACAGCGTCATCCTCAAGCCTTCGGAAAAATCGCCCTTGACGGCATTGCGCCTGGGCGAGTTGGCGCTGGAAGCCGGCATTCCGCCCGGCGTATTCAACGTGCTGCCCGGCTATGGCCATGAAGCGGGCGCGGCGCTGGGCTTGCATATGGATATCGATTGCATCGGCTTCACCGGCTCGACGCGCGTGGGCAAGCAGATTCTGCAATATGCCGGACAATCGAACCTGAAGCGCGCCTGGACCGAACTGGGCGGCAAATCGCCCAACATCGTCTGCGCCGATTGTCCCGATCTCGACACAGCCGTGGCCGCCGCGGTCGGTTCGATCTACTTCAACCAGGGCGAAAGCTGCAATGCGCCGTCGCGCCTGTTCGTCGAAGCCTCGATCAAGGACCAGTTCCTGGAAAAGGCACTGGCCCTGGTGCCGAATTTCCAGCCCGGCGATCCGTTGGACGAATCGACCGTCATGGGCGCCATCGTCGACGGCATCCAGTTAAAGAGCGTGCTCGGCTTCATCGAGTCGGGCCGGGAAGAGGGCGCGCAATTGCTGGCCGGCGGCGCGCAGGCCAGGCTTGACTCTGGCGGATATTACGTGGCGCCGACCGTGTTCGACAAGGTCCACGGGGGGATGAGGATTGCGCGCGAGGAAATTTTCGGCCCGGTGCTGTCGGTGTTGAGTTTCCAGCACATCGACGAAGCAATCCGCGAAGCCAATGCCACGCCCTACGGTCTGCAGGCGGCGGTATGGACGGCAGACATCGGCAAGGCGCACCGCACCGCGCGGGCCTTGCGCGCCGGTACGGTGCACGTCAACCAATATGACGAGGACGACATCACCGTACCCTTCGGCGGGTACAAACAATCGGGCAATGGGCGCGACAAATCGCTGCACGCTTTCGACAAGTATACCGAGCTGAAAACCACCTGGATTCGGGTCGGCTGACTCATGTGCCACGCTTAGCGCCACACTCTGGCAGGCAACATGGTCATGTTGCTTGCAATTAAGCCATCCAGTCGATAGACTGCAAGTCGGAAGTGCAAGCTCGGCCGAAGAAGCCGGGCCTACCTCGCAGACGTACTTTGACTGAGGCTGAGAGAGCGATGAAACCATGTAATCGGAAATCAAGCGCCAGGCGACATCTGGTTACTCTCCTGCTCGGTCTGACTTGCCTGTTGCCGGGCTTGGCCGGCGCCGCCGGCCCCACCGACGCCTGCAGGCATCTGGTGGTGAGCGGCAATCCTGAATATCCCCCCTATCTCTGGCGCGACCCCGATGACGAGTCGCACCTGATCGGCGCCAATGCCGACATGATGCAGATGGCGGCCAAGGAATTGGGCATCACGATTGAGGTCAAATACGTCGGCAACTGGGCGCGCGTGCAGGAAGAAACACGGCTGGGCCGCGTTGACATGATCGCCGGCGCTTTTTTCACCGTGCCGCGCCTGGAATACATGGATTACATGTATCCCGCATTCCGCGAAACGCGCACTGACATCTGGGCACGCAAGGACGCCAAGTTCGGCTACAGCAAATGGAAAGATCTGGTCGGACTGCAGGGCGTCACTGTGATCGACAACAGTTTCGGTGAAGATTTCGACCGCTATGCCAAGGCTTCGCTGAAGATCACCACCGTGCCGAGTCTGAAGCAGGCGCTCGAAATGCTTGACCTGGGCCGTGTGCAATATCTGATCTACGAAGAAGATCCCGGATTGGCCTATGCCGCGCGGATGAATATCCAGGACGTCAAGACCATGCCGGTCGCCGTCACCAATGAAAACCTGTATCTGACGGTATCGCACAAGTCGGCCTGCAACACCGGCGAGCTGCGCGGGCAACTATCCCAGCTTATGTACAAATATGCCAAGCAAAACGTGATGAAGGACCTGGTCGACGCGAACATCCAGCGTTGGCGCAAGTCGGCGGCAAAACAATAAAGGGACCGCCTGTTGCCGCCTTTCACGTTTTGTGGCCGCAATACTCTCCAGCTTCCCTGTCTGCTTGGGGAAGACAAATCTATTGAACATGCCCCAAGCTGTTAAACTTGGTGTTTTGATATTAATAAGATGACGCGCCTTGGCAACGTTGCTTAATCGAATCGTCAACGAGCTCAGGAAGATCCTGGTCAAGTTGTCGCTGCGGCAAATCATGAGCATCGGGGTGGCGCTCGGTATTTTGTTGCCTGCTTTGCTGTTCAGCCAACTCTTCCTGGGCGAGCGTTTCCAGCGTGAAGTCGACGTACAGGTGCGGCTGCCGATGGACCAGTCGGCCGACATGCTGGCCCAGACCATGTCCGTTGCGCTGTGGAACGTCGACCGCGTCGTCGCCAACCAGACCGTGCAAGCCCTGATGCGCAACCCCGACGTGGTGCGCGTGGCCGTGACCGACGAGGTCGGCAATACTTTCGTCGACGTCAACGTGCCGCAGCGACGCAAGGGCGAGATCCTGCAGGACAAGCGGGCGGTGCTCCTGGGCGAACGCGTGATCGGCCAGGTGCTCATTGAAGTGTCGACCGAGCGGGCGCGCAGCGACTTGATTGCCGACTTCCTCAAGCTGGTTGGCGCGTTGACGGCGCAGGTGCTGGTGTCGTTCGTCCTCATCCTGCTGTTGTTCGAATATCGCGTGGTACGGCCGTTGCGCTTTCTTCAACTGGTCACCGGGCGTCTGGCACGCGGCGAATTGCAGCAGCAGGTCAGGTTGCGCCGTGCCGACGAAATCGGCAGCCTCGCGCTGGGGCTGGACGACATGCGCATCGAATTGGGCGCCTTGATCGCCGAGCGCGACTTGCATAACGCCAGCCTGTTGCAGGAATTGAACGAGCGTCAGCGCGCCGAGCAGGCCTTGCGTGCCAGTGAAGCGAAATTCACCGCGATTTTCCAGACTGCACCGTTGGCAATGATCGTCGCGCGCTTCGACGACGGCTTCACCGTGGTCGACATCAACGACACCGGCCTGTTGCAGTTCGAGGTCAGGCGGCAGGACGTGCTCGACAGCCGGGACAGCGGTTTTTCGCTGTGGAAGGACGCCAAGGACAGCGAAGCGCTGATTGCCATCGTCGAAGAGAAGGGTTCGGCCGACGGCTTCGAGGCCTGGATGCGTTGCGGCTACGGCGAAAAATTCATGCTGTGCCAGATTTCCGGGCGCCAGTTCACCCTCGGCAGCGAACCGATGCTGATCCTGGCGCTGGAAGACGTGACCGAGCGCAAGTTCTCCGAAGCGGTGATCTGGAACCAGGCCAATTTCGACCGCTTGAGCGGCTTGCCCAACCGGCACATGTTCCAGGACCGGCTGGAGCAGGCCATCATGAAAGCCACCCGCGCCGGCTCGCGGCTCGGCCTGATGTTCCTCGATCTCGACCGCTTCAAGGAAGTCAACGATACGCTGGGCCACGAGATGGGCGACGACTTGCTCAAGCAGGCCTCGGCGCGGCTGCGCAGCTGCGTGCGCCAGACCGACACCGTGGCGCGCATGGGCGGCGACGAATTCACCATCATCCTCGATGAGATCAGCGATACGGCCGACGTGACGCGCATCGCACAGAACATCTTGATACGCATGGCCGAGCCCTTCCAGCTCGGCGAGGAAGTGGCGTTCATTACGAGCAGCATTGGCATCACCTTCTACCCGGAAGATGCGACCGAGATCGCCACGCTGCTCAAGAATGCCGACCAGGCGATGTACGCTGCCAAGGCGGCCGGACGCAACACCTTCCATCACTTCATGCCGTCGATGCAACTGGCCGCGCAGACGCGCATGCGGCTGGTCAACGATTTGCGCGGCGCGCTCGCCGCCGGGCAGTTCCATGTCTACTACCAGCCCATTGTCGATACGCGCACCGGCGCAATCCACAAGGCCGAGGCGCTGATCCGCTGGCTGCATCCGCAGCACGGGCTGGTCAGCCCGGCTTCGTTCATTCCGCTGGCCGAAGAGACGCGCATGATCGTCGAGATCGGCGACTGGGTATTCCGCGAGGCGCTGCGCCAGGCTGCACAGTGGCGCAAGACTTACCGGCCCGATTTCCAGGTCAGCGTCAACGTCTCGCCGCTGCAATTCCGCGGCGAGGGCAATATCCAGTCCGGCTGGCTTGAGCACATGCGTGCGCTCGGGTTGCCGGGGCAAAGCGTGGCGGTCGAAATTACCGAAGGGCTGCTGCTCGATGCGGACGCCGAAATCACCGACAAGCTGCTGGCTTTCCGCGATGCCGGCATCACCGTGTCGCTCGACGATTTCGGTACGGGGTATTCGTCGCTGTCTTATCTCAAGCGCTTCGACATCGACTATCTCAAGATCGACCGCAGCTTTGTACACAACATGGAAACCGACAGCAATGACCTGGCGCTGTGCGACTCCATCATCGTGATGGCGCACCGGCTGGGCTTGCAGGTGATTGCGGAAGGCGTCGAGACGCGCGAGCAAAAGGACTTGCTGGCCAAGGCCGGGTGCGATTATCTGCAGGGCTTCCTGTTCGCCAAGCCTTTGCCGCCTGAGGAATTTGAGGTGATGCTGGCGCAGCAAAAGGCGGCCTAAGCCAGCCTAAGCCAGCACTACGACGTGCCCCTCGCGCGGGTCGATGCGCCCGCCGTGCATACGCTCGATCAGTTCAGCGGCGGCATCGAAGCCCGCATGTTCCACCACTTTCATCCATTCACTGTCTACGCGGCTGATGCGTTCGATGAAGGCTTGCTGCGCGGCGTTGTAGCGGCGGTTGACTTCGTCGTGGCCCCAGTCGATGTTGCGCTTCTTGATCTGTACCGGTGCGAAATACAGTTTGGGTTCGGGGCCGGGCAAGGCAGCCTTTTTCAGGAATTGGGTGTTCTGGGCCGAGCCGGCATAACAATCGTAGACCAGCGCAGCGCCGACGTGATGGTGGATCGTCGCGCGCAAAGCGTCGTCGCCGGAAAAGTCGAGGTAGAGCGTGGGCACGTTCGCGTCGATTTGCGCGGCTTCCTCGTAGCTCTTCACGTCGTCGTAGCAGCCCAGGCTTGATACGAAAGCGCGATTGCGTTCCGACGTCAGCGCGATCAGCTTCACTTCCGATTGGCCGTGCAGGCAATATGCCGTGCCGTAGGCGGTCTTGCTCGACGCGCTGGCCACCACGATCTGCTGGGCGCCGAAGAAGCCATTGTCTTGCAGGAAATCGGCGCACATGAACGAGGTGATGAACAGCGGCCGCACCAGCATCTGGTAATTCTCGTTGCCCGCGCGATAAGCCGGGTCGTCGCTGCAGCGTGTGTATTGGTTGTAGGCCGACACCAGCGTGCGGCGATGGTCCGAACCGTCGTAGAAGCCGCGCTCGCTGACGCGTTCGGCTTGCATGCGGATATGGCTGGCGATGGGAAAGTAGCCGTAGAACAGTTCGCCGGTTTCCACGCCGGCAGCCTTCGATTGGGCGACACGGGCAAAGCCCCACACCGGCATGTGGCCCCAATCGGGTGCGCCGGTGGGGAAGAAATCCCAGTATTGCATCGCGTCGCCGAAGGCGGCGTAGGTGATGTTGTTGGTCGTGATGGCCGCGCGTTCGATCTTCAGGATCACCTCGCCTTCGCTCAAGACGGGGGCGATGGAAACGTGGTCGATGCGGCTCTTGTTCAGTGCCGACTTGTCGGTCAGGAGGCGTTGGATGGTCAGGTTTTGCGTCATGGCTCATGCTCCTTGGTTTGCTCCGCTACACTATAGGGCATCGTCAATTGCACCGGGTTCGGATAATGAAAACCGAGGAAAAACGCGTCAAACCCTTGAAGCGCCCGGTGCAGGAGCGCGCCAAGTTTACGGTCGAGGCGATTTATGGCGCATTTGTTCGGATTTGGCGCCGCGATGGATGGTCCGGCGTGAGCACGCGAGCTGTGGCGCTCGAGGCAGGCGTTTCCACCGGCACCTTGTACGAATATTTTCCCAACCGCGAAGCCTTGCTCTCGGGCTATGTGCGTCATTGCATCGAGGCCACGCTGGTCGCGCTCGATGCCATCCCCACGCAGCCCTGGCGCGTAACGGTGCGGCGCATGGTCTTGCTGACCTGCGGCGCGGACCCAGACCTTCCTTATTTCGATGCCGCCATGTTCCGCCTGGAGCAAGGCATTGCCGAAGCCAAGCACCATCGCCGCGCCTACGAGGAATTATCCGCGCGCTGGCGCCGCATTCTTGCCGATTGCACTGATTTGCCGCGCGCGCCCGGCAGCGCGAAAGCCGATGCCTTGTTCGTCGCCCTGTGGGGCGGCCGGCGTTATTTGCTGATGCTCGACTCACCCGATGTCGACGCCTGGGCCGAGAGCATGGTACAGCTTGCCTGCGCTGCTTTGGCCGGGGAATGAGGGCACTGCAAGCCAAGACGAATCGGGCTACCATCTTGCGACTTGGATGAAACGGGAGTCGAACGATGAATGAAAAAACGCTGCCGCTCGGTTTTGTCGGGCTCGGCTTCATGGGCGAGCCGATGGCATTGAACCTGCTGAAGGCGGGCACGCCGCTGATGGTGTGGAACCGGACGCCGGCAAAGCTGGCCATGCTGGCCGAAGCCGGTGCGCGGGTCGCGCCCGATGTCGATGCCCTGTTTTCCGGTACTGAGATCGTGATCCTGATGCTGGCCGATGAAGCTGCCATCGATGCGGTGCTCGCGCGCGGCACGGCCGCGTTCGGGGCGCGCGTCAAGGATCACATCGTGGTGCACATGGGTACGACGCCCACGACGTATTCGCACGCGCTGGAAGCGGAAGTGCGCGGCGCCGGCGGGCAATATGTCGAGGCCCCGGTATCGGGTTCGCGCAAGCCGGCCGAAGCCGGGCAATTGGTCGCGATGCTGGCCGGCGAGCCCGGCGCAGTGGCGCGCGTGCAGCCGTTACTTGCGCCGATGTGCAAGCAGACGCTGGTATGCGGCGCGGTGCCGGCGGGCCTGTCGATGAAGCTGGCGGTCAATCTCTATCTGCTGACAACCATGGCCGGGCTGGCGGAGTCGTTCCATTTCGCGGCGCAACACGATCTGGATCTCGCGCAGTTCGCCGCCATCATCAATGCCGGGCAGATGGCGAGCGACCTGTCGCGCGTCAAGCTGCCCAAGCTGGTTGAGCGCGACTTTTCGGTCCACGCCGCAATCGCCGACGTGTTCAAGAACAATCGCCTCGTTTCCCAGGCTGCGCGCCAGGCGGACATCGCTTCGCCCTTGCTCGACGTATGCCACGCGCTATATGGCGAGACGCTGGCCTTGGGCCATGGCGCGGAAGACATGGCGGCTGTGGTGAAGGCGCTTGAGGCGCGTACGGTGCAGTTGCCGCGTTGAGCGCGATACGAATGAAGAAAGCCGTTGATTTCAATGAAATCAACGGCTTTTCTTGTTTCGGATTTGCCGGTCCGCCTGAGCGGGATCGCAAATCCGTTCAGGTGGTGCTCAGGCGCCTTGCCCAGCCGGCACCAGGGTTTGCCGGCCCGCAGCACTGTCGAGGCTGACCGGGCCGGCGCCGAAGTAGGCGATGTTGAGCAAGCCGCCCATCAGCATGATGTTCTTGAGGAAGTGGATCATCTGGTTTTGGTCGGCAAAGTTATGGTGGAAGAAAATTGCGGTCGCCAGCGTGAACAAGGCCATCACGGGGGCGACGAGGCGCGTGCGGTAGCCCAGCAAGAGCAGGGTGCCGCCGCCGGCTTCCATCAGCACGGCGATGGCCCAGCCCAACCCGGCCAGCGGCAGGCCGACGCTGGCGATGTAGCCGGTGGTGGCGGCGTAGGAAGCCAGTTTTCCCAGGCCGCTCATGATGAAAGGAGCGCCGATGAAGAAACGGCCGATCAAAGGCAGGAATTTATTGGGTGTGGACATGATGTACTCCTTAAAAAAGTAGAAGTGGAAAATCAAAAAATCAAGAATCCAAAATCAAAAATCAAAACCAGGAAATAAAAAACTCAAGCTGGATCGACAAGCGCAACTTCCGCATCGTCAATTGCCGCGACGACGATCTTTGAACCTCCTTGGCCGCAATGCCGTCGCGTGCATCGAGGCGTAATCCGTTGACCGACGAGTTGATGGACCCAGCATAGTCGGGCAACAAACAAGGATTAATGGGTTGAAATAGAACTGATCTTTGTAGAAAATAGAAAGATCAGAAAAAACCAGACTGTGGAGAGAGCCATGGCACCGATCAATGACTTGAACAACCTCGTCTTTTTTGCCCGGGTCGTCGATGCCGGCAGTTATTCTGCCGCGGCCGAAGCGCTTGGCATGCAGACTTCCAAGCTGAGCCGGCGCATCAGCGCACTGGAGGCCGAGCTGGGTGTACGCCTGCTCAACCGCACCACGCGCAAGCTCTCCCTGACCGAGATCGGCAAGACCTTTCATGGCCATTGCATGGCCTTGATCGCCGAAGCGCAGTCGGCCAAGGACGCCGTGCATCAAACCTTGTCGTCGCCGCAGGGGCTGGTGCGCATGAGCTGCCCGGTCGGCTTGCTGCAGGGCGGTTTGGCCGACATCGTTACCAGGTTCCTGGCTGCCGAGCCGCAGGTGCGTATCGCGCTCGACGCGACCAACCGGCGCGTCGACGTCGTCGACGAAGGCATCGATATCGCCATTCGCGTGAGAGTCCCGCCGCTGGAAGATTCGGACTTGGCCATGCGCGCCTTCGGTCCCTCGAAAATGATCCTCGTCGCCAGCCCGAAGCTGGTGCGCCAACATGGGTTGCCCGCCCATCTTGCGGACCTGGCGCGCATGCCCATCGTCGCCATGGGCTTTGCCGGCGACAAGGTCACGTGGCGTTTCCAGGACAGGGAAGGCAAGCATGAGGAACTGATGCACACGCCGCGCCTGCACACGGACGACTTGCTCACGTTGCGCTTGGCGGCGCTGCAGGGAATAGGCATCGCCTGCATGCCTGCGCTTGCTGTCGTGGCGGAACTGGAAGCCGGCACGCTGGTGAGGCTGCTGCCGCACTTGAGCACGCGCTCGGGCATCATCCACGCGGTATTTCCGTCGCGGCGCGGGATGGTTCCGGCAGTGCGGGCCCTGCTCGATTTCCTGGCCACACAACTGGCAGAGAGTGCATGGCAGCCTTTGATGCAGGAGGATGAAGAGAGGTAGGCAGACCGGCCTCGATGGGCATGCACCCGACGGCAATGCTGGCACCCCGGCAAGTTGGGGCTCTGCGTTCCTGCCGTTCTCAGGTGGTACCATGCGGATGTTCAGCTATGCAGACATAAGCGAATAAGGCGCCGCCAAGACCGTCCGAAAAAAGGAGGAATGTTCATGCGATCCGAACGCAACGATTTTCCGGGAGCCAAGGGGCAAAACCTGGCGGCGCGGCTGGACGCGCCCGACGGGCCGATTCAAGCCGTCGCGCTTTTTGCGCATTGCTTTACTTGCGGCAAGGACGTGTTCGCCGCCAGCCGCATTGCCCAGGCGCTGACCGAGCACGGCATCGCCGTCTTGCGCTTCGATTTCACCGGGCTTGGGGCGAGCGATGGAGAATTCGCCAACACCAATTTTTCATCGAACCTGGAAGACTTGCTTGCTGCGGCCAACCACTTGCGCAATACGATGCAAGCCCCGGCGATGCTGATCGGCCACAGCCTTGGCGGCGCCGCCGTGCTGGCCGTCGCATCGGAAATTCCGGAGGTGAAGGCCATTGTGACGATCGGCGCACCGAGCGACCCGAATCACGTCATCAATCTCTTTCATGATCAGGTCAGTGCAATCGAAGAGCGCGGCGAGGCCGAAGTGCAGCTTGCGGGCAGGCCGTTTCGAATAACGCGGCAATTTCTTCACGATGTCGCAGAACAGCAATTGAACGACAGGATTCGCACAATGCGCAAGGCATTGCTGGTGATGCACTCGCCGCACGATGCGACGGTCGAGATCGACAACGCGCTGCAGATTTTTCAGGCGGCAAAACACCCGAAGAGTTTTGTCTCGCTCGATAATGCAGATCATTTGCTGACGCGCAAGGACGACGCGCTTTACGTGTCGAACATCATTGCTGCCTGGAGCAGGCGATACATCGTGACTTAGCGGCCGTTGCGAAAAATTCGAAAGGCGATGCAATGAAGTTGACGTTGTTGCTCGGGACAATGGGCCTGGCGTCAAGCTGGTGGGCTGTTGCGGCCGATGAAATTTCCGCCGAGCCGACCGTCACGGAATTCGAACCGCAAAGCGCATCCGTTCGGGTGGTTACTGAAAGAAGCATTGCCCGCATGTGAAGCGGGGAGCCGCGCCGCGGATTTTGCCTTTGGCGGCGTCGGCTTGCGGGATGAATGCAGCACCACGATGCCTTAACTGATACATCGCCGCAGAACCCAAAACGCCGTCGCCGCCGGAAAATGGCCGTGTTCTCCACGCACTGCCTGGGTCATTTGGCCGCGTTCGCAATGTTACTTAAGTTGATGTGCATGTTACCTGTCAATCTTTGCAGGTTGTGGCGTCGCGCGCAGCGTGCAAGCATCGCCGGCAATCCAGAACCTGCTTGTGACCAGGAGAAATCATGGCAATTGAACTTTCGGTGGGCGACAAAGGCGCGGCTGCGGCACAATCCGGCGGCGGCCCGCATAGGGTGCGGCCGCGGGCGCGCCGGATCGGCTGGGGCGATTTCCGCGCCACGGCGGCGGCGCTGACGGCGTTCGCGGCAATCGGGATTGCCATTGCCTTGTGCCAGACCGCGCTGGCGCAGGCGACGGCGTTGCTGATTGCATTTGCGGCTGCCGCGGCGGGTTTGGCGCTGGGCTTTCTGCTGGGCCTTCCGCCCGGGCCGGCCGAACCCGGCTCGCCCGAGAGCCGCAGCGCCGGAGAAACGCATCTGGAGACGATCGCCGACTGGCTGACCAAGGTACTGGTGGGCGCCGGCCTGGTGCAACTGCAAAACATTCCCGCCGCGCTGCGTGATATTGCCTTGGTGGCGCAAGAACCGGGGCATGCTTATCTTGCCCCTGCCGTGTCGCTTATCGTCGGCTTCGGCGTGTGGGGTTTTTTCGGCGGATATCTCGCCACGCGCCTGTTTCTCAATAGCGCCTTTCGCATGGTCGATGGCGATGCCGCCGCAGTAGCGGCCGATGATGCGGGGCGCATAGCCAAGCCATCGGGCGCGCCGGTGGCCGCCATCGCGGCAGTGGCGGAAGGCCAGCCGCAATAGCCTTGCTGCGGGGACCGGGCCGGTCCCCGTCCCTCTCCGCTGGATAGGCTGCGACGGACGTTGCAGCCGCCAAGCTTCTTTGCTTCCCCCGTCGCTCATTCCCCGCCGGATACCTTCCTTCTCTCTTTCGCCGTTGTTCTGCGGCAAATCCTGCGCATGTTACTCCGTGTTACTTAGTCGACAAAAACGGTTCGGTTAAAGTGATTTCGATGCATTGCTGTTTGGCATGTTGTGCAATTTTGTGCCGGGCGCAGCGCCGATTGGAAATTGGCTTGAAACAACATCGAAAGGATTGCAATGGACACTCAATTCGCGGGCGCTGCCAAGCCGCTCGATCAGGCTGGCCTCGATGCCGCGCTGGGGCTCCTGGGCACGGGCGCCGCCGAGCTCTGGTCGGTGTTGACGGTGGAAACGGCAGGCTGCGGTTTCGATCGTTACCGCCGTCCGCGCATCCTGTTCGAGCGCCACAAGTTCAGCACGGAAACCGGCGGCCGCTACGACAAGGATTATCCCGATATCAGCAATCCGCAGGCGGGCGGCTATGGCGACCCTGACACGCAGTACCAGCGCCTGGCCGCTGCCGTTGCGCTCGAGCGCAAGGCCGCGCTCCATAGCGCCTCCTGGGGGATCGCGCAGATCATGGGCTTCAATGCTGCTGCGGCGGGCTATGCCGATGTCGAAGGCATGGTGGCGGCGATGCAGGAGTCCGAAGCGGCACAATTGCTCGCCATGGCGCATTTCCTGAAGAGCAGCAGGCTCGACGACGCATTGCGTCGGCGCGACTGGGCAGGCTTTGCTGCCGGCTACAATGGCCCGGGCTACGCCAGGAACCAATATGACACGCGGCTCGCTGCGGCTTATCAGGGCCTGTCCGGCCGCCTGCCCGACCTCCAGGTCAGGACGGTCCAGATGCTGCTCACCTTCCTGGGCTACAAGCCCGGCCCGATCGATGGTTTCGCCGGCGCGGCCACCGTCGGCGCGCTGACCGCGTTTTACCAGTGCGAGCGGATTGCGCCGCGCGATCAGATCGACGAGGCCGCCGCCGCGGCATTGACGCGCGCCGTGCAGCGCGAAGCCGCGCCGGCGTAGGCGCGGGCTCAGGTGGTCCGCCGCAGGGCGGCACGATTTGAATAACGATCCAGGTTTTCCGGAGCCCGCCGCTCCGAAGGGATGCGGTTTGGCCGGCGGAGTTATTGCATGCGGGCGTCTTGATGGCTATTTTCGATCTGTCGGCACCGATAACCGATGGTGCGACCCAGTCTTCTTCGGTGTGCGAGGAAGGAATCTCTCCTCCCGAAGTGTATGTCGCGCTGAACCATATCCTCGCCAGCGCCGGCTTCTTCCGTTCGCACCGGATGAGCCGCCTGCTGCAGTTCCTCGTCAAGAAGGCGCTGGCCGACGAGATCCGTGAAGCGCGGGAATATGCCATCGGCATCGAAGTGTTCGACCGTAATCCGTCGACCTACAACACCTGCGACGATCCCATCGTGCGCGTGCAAGTGGGACGCCTGCGCGAGAAGCTCGGCGACTACTACAAGGGCGCCGGGGCGCAAGCCGACATCCTCATATCGATCCCGATGGGGAAATATATGCCGATCATCAGAAGACGGCGTCCCAAGGCAATGCTGCCGCTGCGGCTTGACACGCCGCCGGTGGTGGCGGTCATGCCGCTCAATTACATTGCGGCCGATAGTGCCGGGCTGTCCTTTACCAGCGGCCTGTCCGAGGAGTTGTCGCATTATCTGTTCCATCAATTCTCTTACCAGATCGTTCCGCCCAGCGTATTCGGTTCGATCGGCGCCAACCGCGCCGTCGATATCCTGCGCGCGGACAAGGGCGGCATGTATTGGCTTGAGGGCAGCATCCGTTCCGAAGCGGACCGCATGCGCGCTTCCCTGAGGCTGGTCGATAACGATGCCGGCCGCATCGCCTGGGCGGCGCACTTCGATCGTCCGCTGCAATTTTCCATTTCGGCGCAGGAGGAACTGGCCATCTCGATAGGCGGCGATCTGCACCGGTACTTCTGCCGCACGTGACGCGCCTTGCAGGCGCCGATGGCTTGAATTCCCGAGTTGCAGTGGCGCCGCTTTAGAGGTTACGCGCACAGTTTTACCTCCCGTTACTGATTTTTCTTGTCCGCACCGCGTAGATTTGCCGTCAATGACGAACATCGAAACGCGGAGAGCATGTCCAAGTCCCTCAAGCCCCTTAAGTTTCTTAAGCCCCTTAGGTCTCTTATCAAGCCCTGGAAAGTCATCCTGTTTCTCGCCGGCTGCGCACTATTCCTTTTGGTGGCATGGATCGCAGTGTGCGCGTTGCGCGTGCAGGTCATCAGGATCGCGGTCGGGCCGGAGGGCGGGACCTACGACGCAACGGCGCACCGCTACATGAGCATCTTGAAGAAGAAGGGATTCGACATCGAGCTGGTGCATTTCGATAACACCGACGAAATCGCCCGCCGTGTCGACGATCCCGGTTCCGACGTCGACGCCGGCTTCAGCGCCTTGAACCTGGACGGCAATGCGTTCCGCCATCTGGTGTCGCTGGGCGAAGTCCAGGTCCAGCCGGTTTTCATCTTTTCCCGCAATAAGGCCTATCGGAGCGGCGTGCGCACCTTTGCCGACTTGCGCGGCAGCAGCGTGGTGCTGCCGCCCGAGCGCAGCGTGACGAGCCAGGCGATGCTGGAAATCTTCCAGAAATTTCGCGTCGACCAGCGGAACACCAAAATCACCTTCCTCCCATTGAAAGAGGCGATTGACGAGCTGCGCGCCGGACGATTCGACGCCGGCGTCTTCATCCTCAGTGCAGACAATCCCTACATCGTCGACCTCGCGACGGATACCGAGCTGACCATGAACAGCGTCAGCGACATCGATGCGCTGGTCAAGACATTCCCTTTCCTGCGCCGTGCCGTGCTGCCATCCGGGATCTATGACCTTGAGCGCCCCGTCCCGGCGGCCAACGTGCCGCTGATCGCCACCGGCATCTCGGTCGTGATCAAGAAAACGCTGCCGCCGGCATCGGTTTATGCCTTGCTTGAGGCCATGTCGGAAGCGCACCGGCAGGCGACTTACGTCAGCTATGCCGGCGAATTCCCCAGCTACGCCGGCAGCAGTCTCGCGGTGCATCCGTTGGCGCCGGACTTCTACCGCTCCGGCGCGCCCTGGATGTTCGCCAACCTGCCGCCGGGGTTGGCCAACCTGGTCGATCGCTATCTGATCGCCTTGCTCGCATTCTGGTTCCTGGTCGGGTTGCGCCAGCGCTTCGAGGAAGCCTCGTGCCTGCGCCTTTATCTGATACAGGCCTGGTGCGGCATGGTGTTGCGCCGCATGGACCGTGGGCTGGCGCAGGGAAAGGCGCTGAGCGAAGTGCAGCGCTGGATGCTGGAGAAGGTCGCGCATTGGGTCGATCGCGACGACGGCCAGGTCGACCTCAAGGGCTTGTTGGTCAAGGTAAAAGCCGCCGCCACGACAATGACTCAACCACAAAACCGCACGGAACAGCCATGAAAACGCCAGAACAAGCGAGCGACACCAGCGTCATGATGACCAAGGTCTACGACTACTATTTTTCCAGCGCAGCCTACGAACGGCGCTATCCGATGCCCAACCGCGCCACGCTCGAGTTCATTCTCGGCCACGGCGCGCGCGAGGCCGGCAGCATCCTCGACTTCGGCTGCGGCAACGGACGCTACGCCATGGCGCTGCTGCAGGCCTGCAAGGCGCGCATCACCGGCTGCGACATTTCCTCCGCTTCGCTCGACGAATTCGCCCGTCGCCTGCAGCACGGCGGCCAGGCGCAGCGCGTCGAGCTGGTGCACGGCCCGATCGACAGCCTCGGTGCGGGGCGCCGCTTCGATAGTATTCTCATGATGTTCGGCGTACTGGCCCACGTCGGCCGCCGCTGCGAACGCATCCGCGTATTGCGAGGCTTGCGCACCATGCTGGAACCGGGCGGCCGGCTGGTGCTGTCGGTGCCCAACGTGTACCGGCGCCGGCCCGGCGAATTGCTCAAGACGCTGGCCGCGCGAGTCTTGTCGCAGCACATGCCGGAACAAGCCGAAGAGCCGGGCGACATCTACTTTACGCGCAGCATCGCCGACCGCAATCTGACTTTTTTCTATCACCTGTATTCCGTGGCGGGCTTGCGTAGCGAACTGGAAGAGGCGGGCTTTTGCATGACCGACTGCCGTGCCGAAAGCCTGTTGCCGGAGTGGCTCATCACCCAGCATCGCGCGGTCGCCGGCTTCGACCGCATGGTGCTGCCGTTCCTGCCTGCCGCGCTCGGCTACGGCATCTGTGCCTCTGCGACGGCGGCACCGGCATGACGGACGCGCTCTCATTGCAGCGCCGCACCTTGCGCACGCTGCTGGCAGCAGCGTTGCTGTTGGTTTGCGCCTTGTGCCAGGCAGAAGACCGGTTGGCGTTGATCAGGCAGCGCGGCAGCATCATGATCGGCGTCAAGACCGATTATCCGCCGTTCGGCATGCTGCAGCCGTCGGGCGACAGCGTCGGCTTCGAGCACGACCTGGCCGCCGATATCGCGCGACGGCTACATGTGAACCTCAAGAAGATCGGCGTGACCGGCGCCAACCGGCTGGAGCAATTGAACGACGGCCGCATCGACCTTGCCCTGGCCACCATAGGCGACACGGCCGAGCGGCGCGAGATCGCCACCCTGGTGGAGCCGAACTATTATTCCTCCGGCGTGACCATCATGACGCCGCCCGACAGCAAGCTTGCTAGCTGGTCGGACCTGCGCGGCCAGACCGTGTGCGCCACCCAGGGCAGTTATTTCAACCGCATGCTGGCCATCCGCTACATGCTCGACCTGCAGCTTTACAACAACGGCCGCGATGCCAAGCTTGCCGTGCGCGACCGGCGCTGCGTGGGCTGGATCTTCGACAGCACCGCCATCGCCGGCGACCTGTTGCGCGAGGAATGGTCCGGCTACAAGACGCCGCTGCCGCCGCAATGGAGCACGCCCTGGTCGATTGCGCTGGCGCGCTCGGAGAAGGGTGGAGCGCTCGAGCGTGCGGTTGCCGACATCGTCGTCGAATGGCACCGCAGCGGCTATCTGATCGCGCTGGAAAAGAAATGGCATTTGCCGCCGAACGAGTTCCTGCGCAAGCAGCAGGAACTGTGGCTGGCCCGGGATGCCGCCAACGATTACCTGTGCCGGCGCGGCGCAGACGGCAACTGGCCCGTGCCTTGCCGCAATCGCGTCTTCGTCACCTCGGCCGAAGTCGGCGGTTTGCCGAAGCTGGGCTTGTACGTCAAGGAAACCACCGGCGTCGATTTGACTTTCATCTATGACGACTATGAGCGAGGGCAATTCCTGCATGGGTTGGGCATTACACTCCTGCTGACCGTTTGCTGCGTGCTCGGCAGCATGGGTTGGGGCGCCGGATTCGCGCTGCTGGCCGAAGCCGGCTGGCCGATGCTCGGTGCGCTGGTGCGCGGCATTGCCGTCTTCAACCGCATGACGCCGCCATTGCTGCAAATGTACGTGTTGCTGTTCGGAATCGGCAGCGTTCTTTATGCGCGGTGGGGCATCAAGTTCAATCCGGTGTTCGTGGCCGTTGCCTGCCTGTCCTGCTACACCGGCTCGACGGTCATGCACATCCTGCTTGGCGCTGCCGATTCCCTGCGCCGGCCGGAACCCGGCTTCCGCCTGACGCGCAAGTCCATCCTCAAAGCCTTCCGTTTTGCCACGCTGCCGATCTCGGCGGCATTGATCAACGTCTCGAAAGCGACCATGCTTGCCAGTGCGATTGCCGTGCCCGACCTGCTCTCGGTAGCGACGGCAACCATTGCGGAACATGGCAACAGCGGCTCGGTCATGAATGCGGTGATGCTGGTCTACATCGGCATCGTGTGCGCCTTGATCTTCCTGCTCCGGCGCCTGGCCGGCGAGGTGGGAGAGGCGTGATGGGCGACACGCTACATTTGCTGGCGCAATGGACCCCGTTCCTGGCCGGCGGTTTTTTCTGGAACATCGTCATCTCCCTGGCCGCCATGAGTATCGGTACTGCCTTCGGCGCCTGGCTGGCCTGGCTGCGTGTTGCGCCGCGCAGGCGTGTGGCACGTACCTGCGATGCGGTCGCCGAGATCATGCGCGATACGCCCACTATCGTTTTCCAGTTCTACCTGGCGTTCATTTTGCCGACCGAAATCACGCTGCCGGGAATCGACACGGTGATTCCATTTCCGACCTGGATCAAGGCAGCGCTGGCGCTGTCGGTTGCGGTCGGCGCTTTCGTGTCGGACAACCTCGGTCCTCTGTTCCGGTGCAAGTCGACGCATTTGCGCTCGCGCCTGCTGAGCTTCCTGCCGCATTGGAGTACCTATTTCGTCGTGATCGTCATCGCTTCGAGCGGGGCCTCGGTGATCGGCGTCGACGAGCTTGTCAGCCGCTGCAACTCGGTGGTCAACGCGGTCGGACGGACCCAGGTGATGCTCTGGGTCTATCTCTATGCCATGCTGTGGTTCTTCCTGTTCTGCTACGGCTTGAATCGCGTCATCAAGCTGCTGGGCTCTGCTGCCGATTCGCGCGTGGGTAGCGCAATGGCGCAACCGGACGTTGAGGCATAAAAAACCGCCGCGATGCGGCGGTGAAGGCCTGGAGTCCGGCGGCTATTCCACGATTTCGAAGAACGGGCTGGCGCACACCTGTCCGTCGGGACAGAGGTTATTCGGTGACACGGTCAGGTTGCCGCCCTGATTCGGGTTACCGCCCAGATAGTAGCTGGGGCGGTAATGCGTCGGCGTGTAATACACCTTGCCGTTGACATAGTCGTAGACGATGCGCCCGTTATTGGAGTCGGAGAACTCGTGCGCGAAGCCGGCGCCGTACTGATCGGGGTGATCGAATTCCATGTATCCGGACGCGGCATTGAAGACGTTGACGCCGGGTGGCGCCGCACGTTGGGCATAGCATTGCCAGCGTTGTGCGTTGGTGATGCCCGCGAAGTTGTTCAGCGCATTCATGGCGGCTCCGACGCCGTTGCCCCAGGCCGCAGTGACCGCGGCCGCCGCCGGCGCCGGGCAGGCGGGAACCGCGACGGCCGGCAGATAACCGGCGTCGTTGTCGTGACGCGAGCGTGTGCCGGTACCGAAAAAAGCGGTATAGGTGGCGTTGTAGCTGACCGGCGTGTTGAACAGATGATCGTTTTCCGAGCCGTCGGTATAGGTCGGATAGAAGTGGCCCACTGCGGCTTGTGCCCTGTCGTAGGTCAGCAAGGCTGCAGCCAGATGATGCAGACCGCGCGGCAGGCTGGTCGAGCGTATGCTGACCTTGGGGATCAGGTAGATCGAATTGGCCGGTGGCGGGTGCCCGGCCAAGCCGCGGCCCTTGTCGATGTTGCCACTGATGGTGGCATCGAGGTTCTGGTTGAGTGTGCCCCAGACCCAGGGCCTGTTGTAGGTCAGGCGCGCATTCCATAGCGAAGTGATGGCGCCGTTGACGCTATCCCAGGTAGCGTAATTCTCTTGAGGCGGATCGAGATGCGCCAGTGCCGGCGGGGATAGTGTCGCGCCGATCGCCAGCGCCAGGATGGTGGGGCGGATTGCTCTTGCCGATGATGTGTGCATGATGTGGCTTCCTTGTGTGCGGTTGAATTGGGCCGGCGGCGCGCGTGCCGCTTGGCCCGGTTGGTGTGGTTTCCCGGCGCGCTCAGCCGCCGAGCGTGTGGCCGCCCCAGTTGCGGATTTGGCCGATATTGGGTTGGTAGGGCGCGGCTGCGAGGCCTGTGCCCAACGCGCCGGCCACGCCTTGCTCCACCGTCGTGATCCTGACCGCTTCGCTGACGGCGACGATCAGGCTCGCCATCTGGGCCAATTGGCCCGCATTGGGCCCCGCCGCGCCGTTGTAATTGCCCAATGCATTGACCGCCGCCTGCAACGAGGCGTTGGTGATCTGCGGCAGCGGATTCAAGGCGAAGCCCAGGCTGTTGTAGCTGCCGTCGAGAGCCGCGCCGGGGAAGGCCACGCTGCCGCCGGGCAGGGGCAGGCCGGCAATGGTGAAATGCCAGATGCCGTTCGCGTTGCCGAATGCCACCACGTAGATCGAACCGTTTGCGTGAGGCAGGTTGCCGTTGGGCTGATAGGCCTTGTTGACATACAGGTCCACGGTGACTGCGGCCAGGGGATGGGACACCGTGACGCGTTCCAGGTTGGCCGGTGTGCCGTTGGCCCGGATCAGACCGCGCAGGGCTTCGATATCGGACGTATATGCGCCGCCCGCTGTGAGACGTATTGCCATGTTTCCTCCATGATGGATTTTGTTGAATGAAAGCCGGCAACGCGATGGCGAATCATTGCGCTGCGACGCCTACAGGGGCAGCGGCGCGACCACGCGCACCGACCCTGCACCGGCTGAAGTACCGCCATTGCTCCAAAGCCAGCGGTCTTCTATCGTGTGCCCGGCGACCACGACACTGCCGGTGACTGCGCTGACCGACGAGGCCAGCGCGGGGCGGGGCACAGCCTTGCCCTGATCCACGCCGTCGGAGGCCTCGAGTAATTTGTGGGTGCGATTCCAGACCTGCGTATGGCTGCCGTATTGCAGGCCGGCGACGTTGCTCAAGCCGTCGCAATGGAAGGCGTAGGCATTGCCCGCATGTTCGGCCGCCGGCTGCAGCCACAGCGATTCGGGGATCAG
>Ga0302314_10002164_pt1 | contig 36740 bp, 37 predicted proteins | sample III_Palsa_N2_3_FD_200533 | JGI IMG/M metagenome (GOLD analysis project Ga0302314, IMG submission 200533) | Peat permafrost microbial communities from Stordalen Mire near Abisko, Sweden - III_Palsa_N2_3 | ecosystem: Environmental > Terrestrial > Soil > Palsa > Peat permafrost | place: Sweden...
GAGCAATGATCGTCCAACTCGGGAGCGGCGAGGGTGAGAAACGGTTCAGCGCCCGCGGGGCGTCATGTTCTTCAAGGCAGTGGCCGAGCAGAACGGCGGCGATTTCTCGCTGATGGAGCGCACGCTCCCGCCGGGGGGTCGTCGGCCCCCGCCCCACCGTCATACCAACTGCTCGGAGGCCTACTTCGTGCTCGACGGACTGGTGTCGATCACCGCAGAGGACCAGGAACTGACCGTCGGTCCCGAGGGGTTCGTGTTGATCCCGCGCGGCACGGCACATACCTTCGCCAACGCAGGCGAGCGTGAGGCGCGGCTGCTGGTGCTCCATGCACCGGCGATGGACGCCTATTTCGCCGGGCTGCACGAACTGTGGAACCGGGACGAGCCACCGTCCCCCGATGAAGAACGAGCGCTGATGGCCCGTTTCGGAATGGAGCCGGTCTAACATCCCGGCGTGCTCGCCCGTCCGACAACCTGATCTCGACCAAAGAGGAGTACACCTCGCCATGCCTCCCCAGAACACACCGAGAGAGCCGCTGCAGGTCAATCGCCGCACCTTCCTAGCGGCCGCGTTGGCGGCCGGAGGAGGTGGGCTGCTGGCCGCCATGGGCGGTGGAGCGGCGGGGGCGGCGACAATCCGGGCGGCCACGAAGGTCAAGGCGGCCGGCTCGGACCTGGGAGCCATTGAGCACGTGATCTTCTTCATGCAGGAGAACCGCTCCTTCGACCATTACTACGGCGCCTACAAGGGCGTGCGTGGTTTCGACGACCACCCCAAGGGCTCCTACGGCGCGTTCGCCCAGGCGTGGCCGGGAGGCGCCGCCGAGAAACTGCTCCCCTTCCATCTCCGAGCCGACTCGGGCATCGGGGAGTGCACCCACGACCTCAACCACACGTGGCCGGCCGAGCACCTCAGCCGCGGTGCGGGCAACAACGCCGACTTCGTGAAGACCCACACCAGCGCGGCGTTCGAGGGACCGAGCGCAGGGGTGCTCACGATGGGCTACTACGAGCGCGCCGACCTGCCCTTCTACTACGCGTTGGCCGACGCCTTCACGATTTGCGACAACTACCACTGTTCCGTCATGGGCCCGACGCACCCCAACCGGTTGATGGCGCTGTCGGGGACGATCGATCCCGCCGGAACGGCCGGGGGGCCGGTCATCATCACCAACGAGGACACCCACGCCATCTGGAGCGTGAGCTGGCCCACCATGCCCGAGGTGCTCGAAGACGCCGGTATCAGCTGGAAGGTCTACAGCCCCGAGGGGTCGCTCTATACGCCGTCGTTCTTCGAGCAGCACGGGCTGTTGGTGGGCGATGCCATCCTCCCCTATTTCAGCCAGTACAAGAACCCGTCGTCAGCGCTGTACCAGAAGGCCTTCCTCCCCCAGTACCCGAGTGACTTCGTCACCGACGTGGCCAGCGGCAACCTGCCCTCGGTGAGCTGGATCCTCCCGCCGGACGGCTACGACGAACACCCTCCGGCACCTCCGGCACTCGGAGAGTGGTTCACCAGCCAGATGCTCCAGACCTTGGTCTCCAATCCGGACGTCTGGTCCAAGACGGTGCTGTTCCACATGTACGACGAGAACGACGGCTTCTTCGACCATGTGCCGCCACCGACGGCTCCGCCGGGCACGGCGGGCGAGTATCTGACCGCCTCGCCCCTCCCCGCTGACGCGGGTGGGGTGCACGGTCCTATCGGCCTGGGTTTCCGCGTCCCGATGCTCGTCATCTCGCCGTTCAGCCGCGGGGGCTACGTGGCGTCCGACGTCTTCGACCACACTTCGCAGCTTCGCTTCTTGGAAGAGCGATTCGGAGTCCAGGCTCCCAACCTCTCGGCATGGCGACGCAAGACGTCCGGTGACCTGACCGCGACCCTGCACATGCGCCACGCGGATGCGTCCACTCCCTCGCTACCTTCGACCTCGAAGGACCTTCCGGCGAACGTCATGGCGGAGGGGTGCGACGAAACCGACATCTTGGAGGCCGCCGACAACCAGCCGGCATATCCCGTCCCGAAACGCCAGGTCATGCCCCGACAAGAGACGGGGCGGGTCAGGCAGGTCTAATCGCCTCGGCGGCGGCATCGCCCGGCGGCGGCGGGCGATCGATGCCCGAAGAGCTCAGCCGGGACGGCGCCGGAGTGAGGGATCGGCGATAGCGGCCGGCACCCACCCGACGTCGGTGGCGTTGAGATCGATGCCGGGTGGCACGATCTCGTCGATGCGATCGAGCACGTCGGCCCCGAGACGCATGTCGAGCGCAGGCAGCTGCGACTCCAGGTGCTCCATGGTGCGGGGGCCGATGATCGGCGCCGTTATCGCGGGGTGCTCCAAGACGAAGCCCAGGGCTAGTTGGATCAGACTCAGCCCGGCGTCGTCTGCCACCTTGTTCAGGGCGGTGACGGCATCGACCTTCTGCCGGTTCCCGGGCAGGTCCATGTCGTAGTGCGCCGGCACCATGGCCGAACGCCGGCTCGTGTTCGCCTTGCCCTCACCGAACGCTCCCGAGAGCCAGCCTCCGGCCAGGGGACTCCACGGCACCACGCCCATTTCGTACTTCTGGCAGGTGGGGAGCACGTCCTTCTCGATGCCGCGGACCAGGATCGAGTACGGCGGCTGCTCCGTGACGAACCGTTCACGCGATCGCCGTTGCGCCACCCACTGTGCTTCGACGATTTCGTGCGCCGGGAAGGTCGAGCTCCCGAAATAGCGGATCTTCCCGACACGCACCAGATCGGTCAGGGCGCCCAGCGTCTCGTCGATGTCGGTATCCGGTGACGGTCGGTGGATCTGGTACAGGTCGATGTAGTCAGTTCCCAACCGGCGCAGACTGTTCTCGCAACCGGCCATGATCCACCGGCGCGAGTTGCCCTGGGCGTTGGGGTCCTTCCCCATGACGCCATGGACCTTGGTGGCCAGCACCACCTTGTCCCGCTTCTTCTGCGCCAATGCCTTGCCGACGATCTCCTCGGATTCGCCGAATGAGTACACGTCGGCGGTATCGATGAAATTGATGCCCGAGTCGAGCGCATGGTGGATTATGCGGATCGACTCGTCATGGTCGGCGGTGCCCCAGGCCCCGAACATCATGGCCCCCAGGCACAAGGGGCTGACTTTTACTCCGGTACGACCGAGCGTGCGATATTCCATCGGGCTGATGGTAGCCACTCACCCCTGCAAAAGTCTGGGCGAGCCCTAGCTTCGAAGTCGTGCCGACGCATCGGCCGCCGCATGCAAGAGCACCGGCTCCTTTGTGCGGGCGTAGCAGCGCAGGGCGGCCTCCGTCACCTTCAGCGCATGGGCGTCCCCGGACTGCAGGGCCTGCCCGATGAGCTCATCGGTCGGAAGATGGTCATCGGCCCCGGCTTCTTGCGCATGCCGATCGATGTCATAGGCCACATGAATGGCCGCAACGGCCTGCCACACGTATGCCAGTGCGGCGTCATGATCCTCCACGGCCAGCCAGGGAAGCACCAGCTCGAGCGCCAAGGGGGCCGTCACGGCATGAACGAGTGCGACTGCGTGGCCCCCTTCGGCGTTGCGCAGATACGCCCGCGCGCCGCCTACCGCCAGGGCATCGAGAAGCGAGATGGCATCGCCGCCGGCCCCCAGCGACGCCACCGCCTGCTCGAACTCGTCGGCGATGTCCGCCACGTGCGCCACGCGGGCACTGATGAGAAATTCCTCGGGTGTCTCTTCAGGCAGGTACGGAAGATCGGCCAGCGCCTCGGGCACGTCCTGGGGCCCGATGAGCAGTGGTGGGCCGGGCAGCTCTTGGTACCGCGCAGCCCAATAGGCGAGCCCGGTGGCCAATTCCACGCGCCGCTCCGGCGTGTCCATACTGTGCAACGCCCGCAGCCCATGTGCCGTTCGGATGAGGCCGTGCGTCGCTGCGCCCACCGCGCCGGGTATCAGGCGGGGCACCCACTCCCCGACCACGGCGGCCACGGGCCGGTCGGCGATCTCGGATTCGAAGAGCGCCAGCCAGGCGGGAAAGCGGCCCGCCACCCCCAAGGCAGCGGGCCAATCGGCCTCACCGAGGGGCCTTTCTGCCGGCGGGGCGGCGTCCAGGTGTAAGCGGTAGGCGGCCACCCAGGCCGGGATCGCATCGGGGTGGCCGAGTTGCCCGAGCACCTCAGCGGCCATCGGCCCATGGTTCGACAGCCCAAACCGTCCGAATTCGGGCGCCGTGGCGGCGAAGACGGTCAGGGCTTCGTCGAGCGGATGCGACTCCATCGGTCCAGTATGTCGGTCAACCGGTCCGAGCGCCTATCGTTCCCACCGCCGCGAAGCCGCCCTCGACGTCGAGAGGCGCCACGGCGTCGATGCAGTGTGAAACGGGACAACGAGAGAGCGAGGCGTGGTGGACAAGGTTCGACTGGGTGTGCTCGGTGCAGGGAACATCGCGGCCATGAATGTCAAGGGGTATCTCCTCGATCCCCGCTGTGAAGTTGCCGCTGTCTGCGACTCCGACGAGGCCGTGGGCCGACAGGCCGCGGCAGATTGGGGGGCGGCGTCCTTCTATCCCGATTTCGATGCGATGCTCGAAGACTCGTCTCTCGACGCCATCGAGATCCTGACACCGACCCACCTCCACCATGCCCACGTGCTGGCGGCGCTGAGAGCCGGGAAGCACGTCTCCGTGCAAAAGCCCGTCGCCAATACCATTGAGGAGGCTCGGGAGATGGGCGAGGCGGCCGAACGGGCCGGACGGATCCTGCGGATCAGCGAGTGTTTCGTACACTACCCACCCCTCGAGCTGGCCAAGAAGCTGGTGGCCGACGGTGCAATCGGCAAGCCCAGCGGCTTGCGCATCCGTACGCTGGTCGGGCAGACGGACTCGGCGTTCCAGGCCAACCTCCGTCCCGAGGGATACGGCTGGCGGCTGGACAAGCGCAGCCCCGGTGGCCATTTGTTCGACGACATGGTGCACAAGTACGCCATGGCGCTGTGGCTGCTCGACCTCGACATCACCTCCGTGCAGGCCGTGGTGCGGCGGCGGGACCTGTTCATGGAGCCCTGTGCCGTGATCTTCGAATACGAGGATCCGATGGTGCTCGGCACCATGGAGGTCCAGTACGCGCCGAAGCTCTACATGCGATCGAGTTACTACGGGGCGGACGAATTCTTCGAGATCACGGGGGACGAGGGACAGATCTGGGTCACGCGGGCCACGGGTGAGATGCTCGACCTGCCGCCCGTGATGCTCTTCACCGGCACCGAGCACGGACGGGAGACCACCGAATTCCGCGACATCGATGCCGACTGGGGTGCGGGGTTCGTCCGGTCGTCGCAACACTTCGTCGACGCCCTCGTCAATGGCACTCCGGCCGACATGTCACCCGAGTCCGCCACCAAGGTGCTCCAGCTCTGCTTCGCGGTGTACCAGGCCTCCGAGATCGCCGCCCCCGTCGACCCCCGCACCATGACGGGCTCCGTGACCCCGACCGGGTGGGCCGACTGGTAGCTACGTGCGGGCGAAGAACGCGATGAGGTGCTCGGCCACCTGGTCGGCATGGGTCACGATGCCGATGTGGCCCGAGCCCGCGATCTCCCTGTACTCGCACTGCGGAATGATCGATGCGGCCGCACGGGCCTTTTCCGGCGGCGAGTCCACATCGTGCTCGAAGGCGAGGACGAGGCACGGAACTGCCATCTCCGGCCAGCGGGTGGTGCGCGCCGGATCGGTCGACCAGGCCAATGCCGCTTCGTACTGCCCGAGCCGGCCGGGATTCGGCCATGGTGGAATATCGGCCGTGAAGGAAAGCCATGTGCTGACCACATCGTCGTTCTGTATGTCGGCAATAGGCAGGTAGCGCAGCGTCTGGGTGGCGTAGAACAGCGGGGGCAGGTCGAAGTCGAGACGAGCCAGATCCCGCTCGACCGTGGTGATCGCCACCTCCCAGGCGGTGGGCTTGTTCGCACTCCCCATGAGCGCGGCCGAACGGACGCGGCCCGGATGGTCGAGCACCAATGTCTCGGCGATCCAACCTCCGAGAGAATGCCCGGCGACACGTACCGGTTGGTCCCAGCCGAGGTGGTCAAGCAGGCGCACGGCGTCACGGGTCATCTCCCCGACCGTGTAGGGGGCCGGAGGCGACGAAGACGGTGCCACGCCGCGGTTGTCGTAGGTCGCCACCTGGTAGCCCGCGGCCACCAGCGACGGGACGAGGCTCAGGTGCCAAGCCACGGCGGGCTGACCGCACCCCGCGATGAGGAGCAACGGTTCACCCTCGCCCGTTACCTTGTAATGCAGTGTGACGTCTCCAGCGTGCAGATCAGGAATGCAGCACCTCGTCCAGGAGGGCCGGCGCCACGTTGCGACCGGTCAGGAGCACCACGGTTTCGCGCCCGTTCTCGTTGGGCGCGACCAGGCCGGCACGGACCGCCGCCACCCCGACGGCACCGGCTCCCTCGAGCACGAGGCCCAATTTGTAGGCGGCGAACGCCATGGCGGATCGTATGTCGGCCTCACTCACCGTGAGGATCTCCACCTTGTTGTGCAGCGCGATGTCGACCGTGATGGCACCCACTTCCAGGTTGCCCGCCAACCCGTCGGCCAGGGTCGGCTCGACCGTGATGGGGACGATGCCTCCCGCCGCCACCGCCGCGCTCATTGACGGCGAGGCTTCCGACTCGACCCCGATCACCCGAACGTCGGTTCCCTCCAGCCCCAGGCTCATGCCCGACACCAACCCGCCGCCGCCGACGGGCACGACGACCGTCCCCAGGTTCGGTACCTGGTCGAGCAGCTCGCGGGCGATCGTCCCCTGGCCGGCGATGACATCCGGATCGTTGTACGGCGAGACATAGCGTCCGCCCTCCCGGGCCACCAGATCGAGGGCATGGGCCTCGGCCTCGCTGTACCCCTCGCCATGGAGAACGAGGCGCACATCGAACTGCTGCAGAGCGGACACCTTGGCGGCTGAGGCCAGGCGGGGCACGATGACCGTGACCTTCGCATTGAGCCGGTCAGCGGCAAAGGCCAGACCCAGGCCGTGATTGCCGGCAGAAGCGCCCACCACCTCGGAACCGGGGTCGGCGGCCAGCGTCGCCGCCACGGCGGCCAATCCGCCCCGCACCTTGAACGAGCCGGTGGGCTGGAATGTCTCGATCTTGAGCGAGATGTGCGGACCCAGTTGGGGCGCCGCCACAACAGGGGTGACGGCAAGATGCTGCCGCACGACCTTCCACGCCGCATCGTGCTGCGATTGTTGCGGTTCGGCCACGGCACGCATGCCCTCCAGTCTGGCCGAGTCGCACCTGGCATGCTGAACGGCATGACCGTTTCCTCCGCCCGGATCTTCGGTGCGGCCCGGGTTTTTGTGCATGCCGACGTCGCCGGGATGGCGCGAGCGGCCGCCGACCAGGCCGCTGGCCTCATGCGGGCCGCCGTGCAGGAGCGCGGTGTGGCCAACGTCATGTTCGCGACCGGGAACTCGCAGCTGGCCTTCATCGACACGCTGGTTCGCCGTACCGCCGATGTGCCGTGGTCGGACACCGTCGTCTTCCACATGGACGAATACGTCGGGATCGGACCGGATCACCCGGCCGGATTCCAGAAGTGGATCCGCCAGAGGATCGTCGAACCAGCGTCCCCCCGCGCCGCCCACTATGTGGAGGGGCTGGGTGACCCGGGTACGACATGCGCCCGCTACGCCGATCTGCTCTCGGAGAACCCCCTGGATCTGTGCTGTCTGGGCATCGGCGAGAACGGGCACCTGGCCTTCAACGATCCCGGCGTGGCGGACTTCGACGACCCGTTCGATGTCAAGGTGGTCGAGCTCGACGCGGCGTGCCGGCAGCAACAGGTCAACGAGGGCCACTTCCCCGACCTGGCGTCCGTTCCCGCACGCGCCATAACGGTGACCGTGCCGGCACTCCTCCGGGCGGGCCAGGTGATGGCCATCGTTCCCGAGGCGCGCAAGGCCGAGCCGGTACGCGCCGCGCTGTACGGTCCGATCTCCCCCCGCTGTCCGGCCTCGGCATTGCGAACGAACGCACATGCCACCATCTACCTCGAACCCGAGTCCGCCCGCCTGCTACAGGAATGACGGCCCGACGCCCCTCGTGACGTGTGACTCCCGCATCGCAGGGGCGAGGGGAACGTGCCGGCTTGCGCGACGAAGGGTCCCGCCTCGTTCCACCCGATCCGGGCGGCCTCGACGGGACGGAAGAGGTCAAAGGCGTCGCCGGTGTGCACGGGGCTGTAGAGCAACCAATCGCTCCCGTCCGGGCCCACGAAATAGGTCTCTTCGCCCGGGCCCGGTCCCTGTTCGTTCGAGGTGAGCAGCGGACCGGTGCGCGGATCGGTGCACGGCCCGAGGGGACCGGCACAACGCGCCACGCCCATGCCGTAGTCCGGGGTGTAGAACCCCGCCCCGGCAGAGAAGAACATCCAGACCGTCTTGGTCGGCGACAATGCCATCTGGGGTGCCTCGACGAGCGGCCACTCCCAACTCTTGTCGGGCCCGAAGATCCTGACCTGCTGGCCCTCGAGAGAGAAACCGTCGTTGGAAAGCGGTTGGGCCCAGATCGTGTCCACGCCGTCGCCGCGCGTCGAATTATTGTCCGATTTCCATATGAAGTAGTAGGGCTGATATGGCCCGTCGGGTCCACGGGGGTCCACGAACACTTCGGGGTCGATGTCACCCCCGAGCTTTCCTTGGCAGACGAACGGCACCGGGCTCACATAGAACGGCCCCGTCGGGCTCGGAGAGGATGCGATCGCAATGCAGTGCTGGGTGGGTTCCGAACCGCGTATCTGCGGAGCGAGGTACATCACGTAGAGGTCGCCGAACTTGTACACAGCGGGTGACCAGGTCAGCCCCTGCGCTCCCTGTTGGCCGATGGCCCACGCCGGCAATTGGGGAACGGCGTCGATCGAGTGGGTGCTCCAGTGGCCGGGCCTTCCGGTCAGCAACGGCACGTTCTGGGTGTTGTCGCCGAACGCGGTCGAGAGATACATGTAGTACGTCCCGCCCACCCGCAGGATGAACGGGTCGGGCAGGTCGAAATCCTCGTGGGCGATGGAGATTCCCGGTGCAAAAGGAGCCGCAGTCGCGGCGGGTTGCCCGACGAATGCCTTGGCGGATGCAGTGGCCTTGGCAGCGCCAGTGGCCTTGGCGGCAGCAGTGGCCCCGGCGGGGCTCGCCACCACCAGGAAAGCCGCGCAGAAGAGGCCGACGCACGCGGCGTGTGCTGGCAGCCGCCCCACGATCCTCTTCCTCGGCATTCCCCTACCCCCCGAACAAGGGATCCCCTGGCCTCATCCGCCGCCACGGCGTGATCAGGTACGTCGATTCCCCCCGACAAGTACCAGGGTAGTGCCCCATCCGGACGGGCGGCTCTCACCCCCGCCTGGGGCGGGGCGAGTGGCGGTCGAGCCCGGAGTTGTGTCAGATGGGGCCGTGCCCGTTGCCATCGCCCACCGTGGAGATCCGATCGCCGCCCGTGAGAACACGTTGCCCGCCTTTGCCGCGGCCATGCGTCAGGGAGCGGACATGGTCGAGCTCGACCTGCGGCGCACGGCGGACGGCGAGATCGTGGTCCTCCACGACCCGACGCTTTCCCGGCTGTGGGGAGTAGAGCGCAAGGTGACCGACATGGAGCTGGCGGCAATTCAAGAGCTCGGGCACGACGACGAGCGCATCCCGACCCTGCGCCAGGTCCTGCAGTTGGTCGACGTTCCGCTGATGGTGGACTTCACCGGCCGCGACGTCGTGGAGCGGGCCCTCGCCGTGGTGCGGGAGGAGGGAGCGATGGGCCGTTCGCTCTTCGTGTCGGGCAATGTCGGCGCGCTGCGCTCGTTGCGCTCCCTCGCACCGGAGGCCCGGATCGGGCTCACGTGGGTGGAGTCCGAGCCACCTCCCCCCTCGCTCTTGGCCGAGCTCGGTGCCGAGTACTGGAACCCGATGTTCCGGCTGGTCACCGACGAACGGGTGGCGGCGGTACATGACCTCGGGCTCAAGGTCTCCACCTGGACGGTCGACAAACCTCGCCACATGGCCCGCGTCGCCGCGGCGGGCGTCGACGCCATCGTCAGCAACCGGATCGGTGAGCTTCGCCGGCAGCTCGCATGACGGCCGCCGCGCCGCCTGCGTGCTTCAGCGCAGAGTGGTGCGCCAGCAGAGGCAGCGCATCGGCACCTCGATCACGCCCTCGCGGACGGGCAGTTCGGACGTCTGGAGAAACCGGGCCATCGAGGCCAGCCATGCCTGGCGCTCCGACTCGCCCATCGTGACGATGGCGCTGTAGGTCCCGGCCAGCCCGACCAGTTCGTCCCCGGTCATGGCCAGGGTCCATCGGACCACCCGGCGTTCGGGCTCGAGGAAGGGACTGTCGGGGCCGAGGTGAACCAGGTGCCGCTGGCGGCGCTCGGCGTCCACTCCCTCGATCTGCTCATCGGTGAGCGCCCTGCCGCCGGCCCAGAGCGATCGCATCCAGTCGACGCTGCGGTCGGGCCCGTTCCAGAGCAGCGAGAACCTCCCACCGGGGCGCAAGACGCGTGCAACTTCAGGCAGTGCGAGATCCTCGTCCACCCAGTGCCACATCGAGGCCCCGATGACGACATCGACCGACCCGTCGGCCGCGGGGAGCTCCTCGGCCCGGCCGGCGACGACCTCGGCCGCCGGGACACGATCGGCGAGGACGGCGCGCATGCGGGCATCGGGCTCAACCGCTCGGACGTGGGCGCTGCGCTCCAGCAGGCGACGGGTGAGGGCCCCGGTTCCGGCACCGATCTCGAGGATGTCGGCGCCGACGGGAACCGACCACTCGACGGCGTCTTGCGGAGGGCCGGGCCGAAATCGGTCGTAATCGTGCGCGATCTCCCCGAAGGATTGACGACGTGTCTCCATGGTGTCGTCTCCGCGCACGGTCAAAATCTACCGAGGTTGCTCTTCAGCCGTACATCAGCGAGCCCGGCGTGGTGAGCAATTCGCCCGTCTCCAACCATGTCTTGAGTCCGGAGAGGATCATGGGCCAACCGCCGAAGATCTGCTCGTTGGCCCCGTCGCGTAGCTGGTCGTGCGTCAGGGTGAGGTGGCAGGAGTCGCCAACGGGCTCGATCTCCCATGTGACCCTCGAGGCGCCCTCGCTCTTCACGTCGTCGCTCCACAGCGCGGTCATGGTGTGGACGAGCCGTCGGGGCGGGTCCACTTCGAGCACCTCGCCGTCGCCGAGAAGCCCGGGCGCATTCGGGGCGCTCATCGTCAACGGCGCCCCCACCGTCCACGTCGACTCGACGGCGGCGCCGAAGTTGTACCGACTCCTGATCTCGGGGTCGATGATCGCCTCCCAGAGGCGCTCGGGTGTGGTGCGAATGTAGATCTCGAAAATCTTCTCCACGGGACTCTCCAGTCTGTTTTTGATGTCGCTGAGCGCGGCGGTCCACGGCTCGGCGTATTTATTCACCCAGCGGTCGTGGACGAGTCGGATCGGGACCGGGTTCAAGAAGTGGAGCTTTTCGCGGCCGCGCCGCCTGGTCACCACCAGCCCCGCTTCTTCCAGCAACTTGAGGTGCTTCATCACGCCGAACCGGGTCATGGAGAAGCGCTCCTCGAGCATGCTCAAGGTCTGCCCGTCTTCCTCGAAGAGCCCGTCCAGCAGGCTCCGTCGCGTCGGATCGGCCAAGGCCTTGAACACCGCGTCCACCCGGACAATATATGTGACCTTTTAGTCACATGTCAAGCGGGCCAGGGCCGATCCACTTACGTCGTCTCGACTTCGGCCTTCACCCGCTCGAGCGTTGTGCGCATGTCGTTGCGGTTCGTACGACCGCGGGACCAGCCCATGAGGGCCCAGTACAGGCGCAATGGCGGCGTGGGGGCGAGCGAGAAGGACTCCGTGACGTCCGTACCGTCCCCCGCCGGCTCCAACTGATACCCCCAGGTGCTCAAAGGCTTCTCGCTCGGGCCGACCCCGAAGCGGAACACGCGGCCGGGCTCGCATTCGAGGACGGTGCACGTGGTCCAGTAGACGGGACCGATGCCGTTTCGCTTCACGTGGCCGCGGAACTTGGCGCCCACGGCCGGGCCCGTGGCACCCTCGAGCCACTCCGCCTCGAACGTCTCGGGGCTGTACCTCCCGATTTTCGTGACATCGCTCACCAGATCCCAGATGTCGTGCGGGGTCGCGGCCATGTGGACAGTCACCGATTCATGCATGCGCCACCCTACGGCCGAACGGCGTCGCGCCGCGGTGGCGGTCGTGGCGTCGAGCCGTGCCTCCGAGCCCGGCTATTCGGGGATCTGCGTACTGAGGCAGAAAGGATGTCCGGCGGGATCGAAGAAGACCCGAAAACGCTCGGGGGACGTCTGATCGGCTGCGGGCACGGCACCGAGCCCGACGGCTTCTGTCTCGGCCTGGTCCAGATGATCGACGGCCAAGTCGAGGTGCATCTGCTTGGGCCGTCCACCCTCAGGCCAGGTGGGGGGTGCAAAATCGGGAATGCGCACGGCCGTCAACCAGATGCGGTCGGCCTGCACCGCGACGAACTCCTCGCTGGAATAGGCGATCTCGCCGCCGAGAAGGTCAGCCCAGAACGAGCCCAGTGCCAGAGGGTCGGCACAGTCCAGTGAGATGGAGCCCAATCGGATGTTCGGCATGTTCGGGAGGGTAGTGCACCCTCCCGCTACGCCGGGGGCGTGTGCGAGAGCCAGCGGTCGAGGAAGGGGAGGGCGGCCACGCCGTGCCATTGGTGCTCCCCTTCGAAGACATCGTGTTCCAGCCTGTCCCCCGCCCCCTCGTGCTCGTAGACGAGACGGGTGCGCCGCACCGACTCGGTGGCGGCCGCCAGCGGGAAGAGCGGGTCTTGCGTCCCCGTCTCGATGAGGAGCGGTCGGGGGGCGATCAGGGCACCCAGGTCCTCGTGCTCCAATCGGCCGAGCATGCCGTGTACGACCTGGGAGCCACACATGTTCCATGGCATCTTGTGGCTCTCGGCCCACGACGAGAAGTAGCCGCTGACCACGGCCGCCGCCACCCGATCGTCATAGGCCGCCGTGAACAGGGTGACGGTGCCCCCGTAGGACAGCCCGACCATCCCGATCCGCGCCGCGTCCACCAAGGGGTGCTCGGCCAGGACGTCGAGGCAGCGGGTCAGGTCCCAGATGTTCTGCGTCAACGGATTCCACCCCGCCATGACGGCATGCACGAGATTGGTGTCACAGGCGTAGTGGTCCTCGGGACCCCAGTCCAGGCGCTCACCGAAGCAACGCAGATCGGGGGCCAAGACGACGTAACCGTGTCGAACGAGCTGCAGTGCGTAGTCGCTGTTCGGCGCATTCGTGTGCTCCAGCCCGACCGCTTGGGACTTGCCAGGCCCGTGACCATGACAAGCCAGAACAGCTGCACCCGGCGAGACCCGGCCGTCCGGCACGAGCAAATAAGCCGGCACCGACATGGTGTCCTCGGTGTCGAAGACGATCTTGTCCCGACGGTAGCCGTCGCACTGCACCGACTCGAGGGTCTCGCTGTTGAGGGGCACCCGCGTGGGCATCGGGCCCAGCAACTCCACCAACCGCTCCCGCCGCGCCGCCAACCAGCGCGGCAAGGAATCGAGATCGCCCTCGGGGAGCGGATCCTCGTGGACGGTCGTACCCAAGCGCGAGACCCACTGGTACCACGACGAATAGTTGCGGCGTGGGGCCGGTAGGACCATCCCTGGCGCGTCGCTACTCATCACTGCCCCTTTCCTCGACCTGCACCTTCGTTGGCGCTCAATGTAGGCCCCCGGGATCGGGCAGGATTGAGGTAGCGCCGGATCTCGGGCAGAATTGCGCCGTGACCCTCGCCACCAGCCTCAGTGTGCATCCACTCTCGCCCAACATCGGGGCTGAGATCTGGGGTGTCGATCTCTCCGTGCCCCTCGCGCCGGCGGTGGTCGCCGCCGTGCGCCAGACCCTGAACACGCACCATGTGATCTTCTTCCGCGACCAGTCCCTCACGCCGGAGCAGCAAGCGGATTTCGCCCGCCAGTTCGGCGTGGTGACCGAAGCTCATCCCGTCCTGCCCGCCATCGAGGAGAGCACCGAGGTGCTGGCCATCGACGGCAAGGTCGACCGGGCCAGCTGGTGGCACACCGATGTGACCTTCCTCGATACGCCCGTCATGGGGTCGGTCCTCTACATGCTCGAGGTGCCCGAGGTGGGCGGCGACACCATGTGGGCCAGCCTCCAGGATGCGTACGACGGCCTGGCTCCCGCCGTGCGGACCATGTGTGACAGCCTGATCGCCATCCATCACGATCCCTGGTTTGCGGCGGACGTCGAAGCGCGCGGCGGCTACGAATGGAACGGGGCCTGGCGGGACAAGCTCCTTCCCGCATTGCATCCTGTCGTGCGCACCCATCCCGAGAACGGGCGCAACGGCCTCTTCGTCAATGGGCAGTTCACCCAGGCATTGCTCGGACTTTCCAAGAACGAGAGCAACGCCATCCTCGAGATGCTCTACCGTCACTGCGTGCAGCCCGAGTACACCTGCCGCTTCCGTTGGCAAGCCGGCTCGGTGGCCTTCTGGGACAACCGCGCCACCATGCACTACGCCCTGGACGACTACGGAGACGCGCCCCGCTTCGCCCATCGGGTCACGCTGCGCGGCGACCGCCCCTTCGGCCCCGCTGTTCCCGCTCGCACTGACGGCTGAAGAGATCCACTGATGTGGGCCGGCCTACCGGCCATTCTCGGCTTGGCCGCGGGCGCATTCGTGGGCACCAACATCGACAACGCCGTGGTGACCGTCGTCATGATCGCCGCCGCACCGGCAGAACGGGCGCGTCGCATCGCGGCCGGGCAAGTGGCTGGCTTCTGCCTCCTCGTCGTGGGCGCCGTCGGCATGGCCGCGCTCCTCTTCGAGATCCCGACGCGTGTCATCGGACTGCTCGGCCTCGTCCCCCTGGCCATCGGCCTCCGCGGGCTGGCCGGTCTCCGTCACCCCGAGAACCGCGCCCGCCTGGCCCGGCGGGCCGTGGGCAGCGGGTTCGTCTCGGCCGCCCTGGTCACCATCGGCGCCGGTGGCGACAACCTCGCCGTCTATATACCGCTCTTCCGCGCCACCCGCCTGGGCGGAACCATCGAGACACTCCTCGTCTTCGCCCTGGGTGAAGCGCTCCTCACCCTCTTCGTGCTCGCCGCCGGACAGCACCGGCGGATGCGGGCCGCCGTGCAAGGGATCGCCGTCTACGGAGCGCCGGTCCTTTACTGCGCCATCGGGATCCTCGTGCTGGCCGAAGCGGGCACGCTCAGCGTGTTGTGACGATCCCCGCGGACAGCGCTTACGATGCGAGCCGCGTCAGCCGGAAGGGAGGGGCTGCGATTTCTGGACCACGACCCAGCACGTGCCCTGCGGCTTGTGGTTCGTCTTCAAGATGCATTGCGATGACGGTGGCACGTTGTTGTGCAGCTTTACCACCGTGTACGTGCTCGGTCCGTACATCTTGTGCGGTCCGAAAGTCCAGACGGGCGACAGCCCCCCCGGGAAGTCTGTGATGTTCGACATGGCCGTCACGAATGTCCGCCGGTTGAGATGGGGGCCCGCGTCGGTGGCAGCCTTGGCGAAGAGGCGGATGGCGGTGCACCACGCCTGGATGGGCCCCTGCTCCTCGATGTAGATGCTGGTCGTCCCCTTGATCGGCTTGGGATGGGCCTTGTGCCAGGTCGCGTAGCACGAGCGCACCCCGGGGTCATAGCCACCCTTGCTCTCCGGGCGGGCGTCGTCGAATCCTCCGAGCGTCTCGGTGGTCACGCCCTCCTGCCCGTCGAGCGCCTGCTCGTAGGGCTCGGGTATGAGGCCGAGACCGACCTCGATGCCCGACTGGTAGTCGCTCAGGAGGAGTTGGGGAAAGAACTTCTGCGTGGTCTCGGCGCCGATGTACGGGAAGAAGGCGTTCTCGGGCAGGAGGGGTATGACCGATTGGACGCCGGCCGCCTTGAGCCGCTCCACCGCCAGCTGGGCGTCGGAGTCGGTGCTGGCCGTTTCGTCAAGATCCGCCGAGATCGTGAAAACCTGAGGGGTGATGCCGACCTTCTTCAGGTCGGGCAGGAGGTAGTCGTGCAACGCCAACTGGTCACCGGACTGGTCCGACACCACGACGCCCACCTTCTTGCCGCCGCCCAGGCGACCCGAGCTCATCCCCCACTTGACGGTGGCGCTGAGGACCGGCGCGTCATCAGCTCCCGTCCACCAGAGGTAGGGAGAGCCCAGGGTGGTCCAGTTGGTGATCGTGCTCCAGGCGGCGATCATCGGCGTGCTCCCCTCCTGGGTGACGCACAGCTCGTTGTCCCCGGTCCACGTGCCTATGCCGTCGATGACGGCAAACGCGGCGGGGCTGCCCTGCGTCCACTGCTTGCAGAGCGAACGCATCTCGGCCGCGTTGCTCGGATCGAACCGCGAGATGATGGGGTTGATCTTGCGCCCGTGGATTCCACCGCTTGCGTTGATCTGGTTGACGTAGAGGTGGATGGCGTAGGTCTGCTCGTTGTATTCCTTGTCCTCGGCGAAGCCGAGCTGCCCGGCCACGCTGTTGATGGCGACGACGGGGAAGACGACGTTGATCGCATGGGCGCTGACGCCCCGGGCGCTGGTGCTGGCCTGGCTCACCGGCGTCGGTGTCGAGGCGGCTGACGCCGGCACTTCGGCGGCCCCGGCGCCGGAAGGGGCGAGGGCGAGCCACACGATCAGCGCGACGACGACGCCCAGCACGATCAGTAGCGTTCGGATCTGCATCGAACGCGGCCGCCGGCGCAGGCGGCGCCAGCTACGCCCGATCGGGCGCAACGGATTGTGCGGCCGGATCAGCCCCGATCGTGCAGACGTGCTCATGGCGCCTCGCCCTCCCTCGCCGTGACCCCGTTTACAGGAGGTCGATCGGTTCGTGCTCCCGTGGGTCCAGAAGCAAGTATTGCCTCATCGCTCGCCCCGAGGTAGGCAGCCAACGCGCGCGGGTCGGCGCGCACCACCTCCGGCGGCCCGTCCGCCACGATGCTGCCCAACTCCATGACGACCACCTGGGTGCAGAGCTCGAAGACGAGCGGCACGTCGTGCTCGACCAGGACGATCGTCGTGTCGGCTACCTGCTGCAGCCGGCGCAGGAGGGGAATGAAGGCTTCGGCTTCGCGCTGGGCGATGCCTGCGGTCGGCTCGTCGAGCAGGAGCAGCCGCGGCTCGGCCAGAAGGATGGAGGCCAGATCGACCACGCGGCGGGTTCCGGTGGAGAGCTCCGACGTGCGGTGATGGAGAAAGCGATCCAGACCGAAGGCGCTGACCGCTCGTTCCACCGCGGCCCGCTTCCTCTTCTCGGACCGCCGCGCCCAGGGCAACTGCAAGGTGGTCGACAGCACGGACACCTCTTGTTTGACGTCCTCGCAGAGGAGAAGGACGTCAAGAACCGACAGCTCCGGGTAGAGGCGGCAGTCCTGGAAGGAGCGGACCATCCCGATGCGCTGGCGCTCCTCGGGGAGATACTCGGCCAGGTCCGTCCCATCGAGACACACCGTGCCCTGCTGGGGGTTGACGAGTCCCGAGATCATGTCCAGGGTCGTCGTCTTGCCCGACCCGTTGGCCCCGATCAGGCCGACGATCGCGCCAGGCTCGGCGACGAAACTGACGTCGTCGACGGCATGCACGCCGCCGAACGTCACACTCAGGTTCTCGACCGAGAGCCGGGCCGGGCCGGACGGCGTGGCGGGCCCGCTCACGAGTCGACCACCCCGGGAACCAGCGCCTCGGCCTCCCGATGGGGTTCGGCGTCGCCGCCCCTCTCACCCCCGAGGGGCATCGGCGGCCCGGGGCGGCGCGCCGACAGCTGGCTCTGGGCCGAACGCAGACCCATCGTCACCAGGTCGCCGAAACGATGCAGGAGCTCGCCCAGGCCTCCGGGCAGGTAGAGGATGAACGCGATGAGGCCCAGCCCGCTCGTCAGGAACTGGATCGTCGGGTTGGCTCCGAAGATTGCGGGCAAGCCCTCGAGGTATAGCGCGCCGAGCACCGCACCCGATATCGAACCCAAGCCACCGATCACCACCATGGAGATGATGATGAAGGAAACCGTCGGATCGAACGTGGTCGTGCTGAAACGCTCTGTCGCGAATGCGAGGCACGCACCGGCATAGCCGGCCATGAAGCCCGAGAGCCCGAACGCCATGAGCTTGGTACGCAACACCGGTATGCCCATCGCGGCGGCACCGAGTTCGTTGTCGCGCACGGCGACGAGGCGGCGCGCAATCCCCTTGTCGCGCCAGATGCGGACGGCAAAGATCGAGAGCAGGAGGATGGCGAGGGCGAACCAGGAGAACGCACGCTGGGACTGCAGGTTGATCCCGAAGAGATTCGGCCGGCCGATCAAGGTGGAGGCCGGGTTGGGTAGACCCGTACAGAGCATCTTGTGGATCCCCGGAACTGTCCAGCACGGAGTGGCGAGCACAGCCTCCTGCATGAAGATGGCGAAGCCCAGCGTGGTCACGGCCAGGAAGAGACCGGGCATGCGAAGCGCGGGAAGCCCGACGATGATGGCCACGACGGCGGTGACGGCGCCCGCCACGAGGAGAAGAACGGGCAGCGGGTACGACCCGCCGAGATGAGCGGCGATCAGCGACCCGACGGCGACCAGCGCGAACTGGCCCAACGACACCTGACCGGCCCATCCGGTCAGGATCGTGAGCGAGAGGGCTATGACCGCGTAGATGCAAACCTGGCTGAACAGGTAGTTGTTGCCGACGTTGAGCACGAGAGGGAGGAGGGCCGCGCCCACCGCCGCCATCCACATGCCCGAAACCGAGACCCGATTGCGCAATTTGTCGACGGCCGCCCGAGCCGTTGTCCCACCGTGCTGCCAGGTCGACTGTTCGCCGGTACGGCTGCCCTTGCGCAGGGCCCGTACGCGGATCAGCAACACGGCAAGGAGCACGAGGAACAGGATCAACTGCTGGTTGGCCGTGGAGGACACGTTCCATTGCAGCAATTCGTAGAGGACGCCCACCCCGATGCCGGCCACGAAGGCCACCGTGAGATTGATCATGGCCCCGACGAGCGCCGCGGTGAGAGCGAACAGCAGGAGGTCCGGGCTGAGGACCTGGGTGAGGGCGCTGGTCTGACCCGGCGCGTTGAGAATGGCCGTGAACGCGGAGAGAGCGCCGGCCACGGTCCAGGTGAGGGTGGACGTTCGACGGATCCACACCCCCGAGAGCCGGGCCGAGTCGGCGTTCTCCGACATGGCCCGCATGTTGAGGCCCCAGCTGGTGGAGCGCACGGCGATGGCCAGGGCGATGGCCACGATCGGCGCCACGATGAGCGTCAACACCTCAGCGGGAGTGAAGATGACCGAACCGAGGGAGAACGAGATATCGAAGGGAACCGGAACGGGCTTGTAAAGGTTCTTCGGCCGGATGAACGGCAGCGCGGTCAGCGCCAGGAGCACCTGGCTGAGCCCGATGGTGGCGACCATGACGAGCACCCGGGGCCGGCTGAACAGGCGTCGGAGCACCAGCTCGGACAGGCCGCCGACAAAGGCGGCCAAGGCGATGGAGAGGACGAGCGCGAACCAGTACTCGAACTTGAAGTCGGCCGTGAGCTTGACCAGGAAGACGGCGGCGATAACCCCTACCTGGCCCTGGGCGAAATTGAGCACCCGGTTGGTGCGATAGATGAGGACCAGGCCGACGGCCAGCAGGCCATAGCCGAGGCCGATGATGACCCCTTGGAGGAGGACGAAGTTCGGAGCCGCCAGGGCCAGCATTGACGATGGCGCCTACGTCAGACCGGCCGCGGCGGCACCGAGGAAGACGGGCCGGAGGAGGTCATCGCGCTGGAGCAACTCCGCCGTGGGGCCATCGAAACGAATTTCGCCACGCTCGAGGAAGAAGCAGCGATCGGCCAGTCGCACGGCGCGGTTGATGCTCTGCTCGACCAGGATCACCGTGGTGCCCTCCGCGTTGATACGGCGCACCATGGCCATGAGGATGTCCACGGTCATGGGGGCGAGCCCGAGGGCCAGCTCGTCGATGAGCAGGAGCCGGGGACGGGTCATCATCACCCGGGCCAGGGCCAGCATCTGCTGCTCGCCACCCGAGAGGGTCCCGGCCGGCTGATCGAGCCGGGCTTTGAGCGCGGGGAAACTGTCCATCGCCTCCGCCAAGGCGGCGGCGGCGCGGGCCCGATCCCGCCGTAGCGTGTGCCCGCCTATACGCAGATTGTCGCGGACCGTGAGTCCCGGAAAGGTCATCTTTCCACCGACGAGCAGCGCCACGCCCTCGTCGATGATCTGTTCAGGCTCGAGGTAGGTCGTGTTCATCCCGAAGATGCGGACGACCCCGCGGTGCGGATGCGAAAGCCCCGAGACAGCGCGGAGCAGGGTGGACTTCCCGGCTCCGTTCGTTCCGAGCAGGGCCACCATCTCGCCCTCTTCGACTTGCAGGTTCAGGTCGAAGAGCACCTGGTTGGTGCCGTAGAAGAAGTCGAGATTATGCACCTGCAACGCCGGGATCTCCCCGCCCGACTGCCTGCGTTTGCCCTCGGTATAGCGCTCGATCACGTCCTCGATCACCAAGGTGATGTCGCGTTTGACGCTGCGCGAGCCCAGGATCAGGAGAAACCCACCGACAACGCATACGGGTGCGATGACCGTCAGCGAGACCACGATACCGTGTAGGCCGCCGATCGCATCCGACACCGCGCCGACAATGACCGAGCCCGCGAAGCCGCCGAAGACGAGGGAGTACACCCCGAACATGGCGAAGCAGATGGTGCGCATTTCGGGTGGCGCGGTGGCCGCCAGTGTCATGAAGATGCAGATGGCCAACGGGGAGACGGCGGCGCTGGCCAGGAATTGCAGCACCACCACCATCCATATCTTCGGCACGTACAGCGAGGAGACGTAGAGGAGCCCGTAGGCCGTGATGCAGATGCCGGAGATGACCAGAGGTCGCTGTGGGGCTCGGCGGAAGAACCGGTCGCCGAACACGTAGGCCAACGGGAGGCCCAGAAATGCGGCCAGGCCGACGATGGCGTAGAACTCGCTGCGGCTGGCCGTGTCCAGGTGGAACTTGTCGATCAGGAAGAGATTGCCGAACAAGCCTGCCCCGGTGCCGACGAATCCGAGGATGGCCACCGCCACCAGCTCGTAGTACAGCGACCGGATACGCAACAACCTGGTCACGGCCGAGCCCAGCAGCACGCGGGGTGCCTTCTCCTGCTGGGAGTGCAGGTCCATGCCCGACTCCTTGAGGATGTGGCTGCTCTCGTTGGCCCCTTTCTCCGGCTCGCGCAGCGTGAAGAGCGCGAATCCCATGGGAATGCCGGCCAGGGCGACCAGCAGGCCGTAGCGCCAATCGTGGGCGATCGTGACCACGAAGCCGAAGATCAGGATGCCGACCGTCTGGGAGATCGGGTCCGAGAGGTTGTGCCAACTGAAGATCCGCCCCCGCCCCTCGGTGGGGTAGGCGTCCGCGAGGTACGAGTTGTGCACGGTGTTGTTCACCCCGGTCCCGACCGATGCCGCCAGGTACAAGAAGGCGAAGGCCCACACGTTGGGCGACAGGGCCATGGCCGAGCCGAAGACGGCGAAAATGATGAGGGAGACGCCGGCGACCATCTTCCGGCTGCCCCGGTCGGCCCAGAGCGCCAGTGGTACCGCCCACAGCAGTTGGGACACCTGGGCGATGAAGGCCACGGCTCCGAGTGCGGCGTTGGACATGTGGAAGGTGTTCTCCAGGTTGCGGCCGATGAGCCCGATGCCGTTCCCGAAGGTACCGGGAATCAACGCCGCGGCGGTCATGAGCACGAGGGGGGCGTAGCCCGAGCTCCGCAGTATCCCGAGCAATGGCGGCGGCTTGCCCTCACCGGTACCGGGCATCATGGCGATGTCCGCAATCACGTCGGGGTCCCGCGCCTGTGCCACTGCATCGCGCAGGAGGTCATCGGGAACGGCAAAGTCGAAGAGCGGCCCTTCGTTCACTAGGGCAGCACTCTATCCCTGACGTGCATGTCAGGGACTGGTCGTGCCGGGCACGCTCGCAGAGGGGGCGACCGTCGCCACCGTCAGCGGGCCCTCGGGGAGGATGGCCACGCGCCGTGATCCACCGAGGGCCGACAGGGCATCGCCGACGGCCGTCGTGAGGTCGTGCACCGGGACCAGCATTGCGTCGGTGATCATCGCGTCCGTCAGCCCCCCGCTGTAGAGCCACACCGTGGCCCGCCGCAGCACCCGCCCCAGAACCTGCGCCTGCCAGCGGTCGAGCTCCGGTCCGCCTGCGGCGTCGAGGAGGTCGTCGGGCGTACGCGAGCGGGAGAGCACCTCGGCGAAGGCGCCGCCAGCCGGGATGCCGTCACCGCAGGCGGCGGCCATCACGATGATCCCACCGGGGCGGACGATGCGCTCGGCCGCCGCCATGCCCTTGACCGCCTGGTAGAGGTTGCGGTCGAGCGGATGGCCACCGTTGGTCGAGACGACCACGTCGTAGGGCCCCTCCACGCGCTGGACCGCCGAAGACTGGACGAACGCGCAGGCGGTGTCGTGTGCCACATCGAGCGGGCCGGCGAAGACGGCGGTGACCTGGCGGTCCCGGTTGATCGCCACGTCGACGGAGAAGTGCGGCGGGGCCAGTGCCACCGCGGCCCGCACGAAGTCGTGCACCGGATTGCCCACGCGGGTGATGAACGTGGCGTCGTCGTCCGCGATGCGTCGCGGGTGGTGGGCCTCGAGGATGGTGCTGGTCGCAGCCAGGCCCGGGCACACGGCCTTGGGGCCGCCGCTGAACCCGGCGAAGAAGTGGGGCTCGACGAATCCCGTGATGATGCGCACGTCGGCTTCGACATAGTGGCGCTGCAAGAGGACCGGGGTCCCCCCGACCTCGCCCACGGCGACGTGGTCCGCGCTGTCCGCGTCGTGATCGATGATGGCGTAGCGCGCCACGATCTCGGGGCCGACGAGCTCGCGCATCTCGGCCGGCGTGGCCTGGCGATGGGTGCCGGTGGCGCACAGGAGGGTGACGGCGTCATCGGGGATGCCGCAGCGCTCGAGGTGACGGAGCACCGGGGGCAACACGGTCCGGTTGGGCATCGGCCGGGTCAGATCGGGAAAGACGACGACGACCCGGGCCGCGCCGGCGGCCGACATGGCCAAGGGCGATCCGGAGAGCGGATGGTCCAGCGCCTCGGACACCGCAGCATCGGCGTCGGCGAGGCCCGGCAGTTCCGTGGGCACGATCACGGTGGCGTCGTCGGGCACCTCCACCATCCGCCCGCCGACGCCGTAAGCCAGCTTGACCTGCACGGCGCCGCTAGCGGACGGACCCAGCGTCGAGCCACGAAAGGTCCGCGGTGGCGGAGAGGACCGCCGTGGCCACGAGCTCGACCGCGGGCCGCATGCGCCGATAGATCTCGACGGTGGACGGATCAGGGGTGATGACCGCCTCCACCGGATCGAGCTGGTCCAGGGTCAGTCCCATCCCGAGGGCCCGTCCCGCCAGGAGCGCGGCACCGGCCGACGCCGCCTCACCGGATCGATGGCGCACGGCGGGTATCCCGAGGACCGACGTGAGCACATCGACCCAGAGTGGGAGCCCGGTGCCGGCGCCGCCCAGGGTGACCCCCTGGGCCGTGCTCCCCCCCAGCCGGCCCGAGGTGACCACCTCCATGCATCGCAGGACGTCCCAGGCCACCGACTCGATGACGGCGCGGGACAGATCGTCCATCCCATGAGCGGCGCCCAGCCCGACGAAGGCGGCGCGGGCATCGTCGCGCCACCAGGGGGCGCGGGCACCGTCGAGCCACGGGACCGCCGTCACGCCACGGGCGCCGGGTGGGCTCTTCGCCGCCCGCTGGGCCAGCTCGTCGACGGGACGGTCGAGCAGTCTCCCCAACCAGGCGAGGAACGACCCGGCGGCGGAAAGGCCGCCCTCGAGCAACCAACCCTCACTGGCCCCCCGGGTCACCACTGCCCCCGCCGGCGAGGGGACCGGCCGCTCGTGCACCGGGACCGAGACGTTGGCCGTGGTGCCCCAACTGACCATGGGGCAGTCCTCCGACGCGCCCGATCCCAGCACTTCGCACTGGCGATCGCCGGCGCCGATCACCACAGGGGTGCCGGGCTGCAGGCCCAGCTCGGCGCCGGGTACCGGCCGGAGACGGCCGATCACGGTGTCAGAGGGCACTACGCTCGGAAGCTTTCCGAGAGCGGGTCCGGCCAACTCACGCACCGCGTTGCCGTCGAAGTCGTAGAGACCGCTCCGGGAGGCGAACGTGACGTCGGTGACCACTTCATCGGTCAGCCGGCGCAGGACGAAATCGCGTGGCGAGAGGATCACATCGCAGGCCGGCAGTCGATCAGGGTCGTTGGCGTCGAGCCAGGCCAACTTGGCCGCCATCGCCCCGGCGTCGAGCGGAATCCCGGTGCGGGCCCGATTGATGTCCTCTCCGCCGAGCAACTCGGCCAGCAGCGGTGCCTCGACGGTCCCGCGCCGGTCGGACCACAAGATGCCCTTGCCGATGGGGTCGCCTGTGGCCGAGACCGGCACGAAGGTCTGCCGTGCCCCGGAGCAGACGATGACGTCGACCTGCCCGAATGCCTCAGGGGCCTTGGCCCGTGACTCGGCACAGGCGATGACCACCGACGTCCACCAGCGCAGCGGATCCTGCTCGGCCCAACCGACCCGCGGGTGTGTCGTGGCCAGGACGGATCGTGTCAGCGCCACCAGACCGTCGTCGCTCCACAACCCGACCTTGGTGACCGTGGTACCGAAGTCGATCGTCAGGATCATCATGCGTGCACCAGCGCCCCCACCAGTCCGGCCATCTCGGCCGGATCCGGGTCCTGGTATACCGCTCGGCCCATCGCCATCCCGCTCCCGCCTCCTTGCATCACATCACGCACCTCTTCGAGCACCGGCTGGCGACCCGCGTCGCCCCGGGGACCGCCCAGAAAGAGGACGGGTACGCCCACGCTGGCCACGACCCGGCCGACGGCCCGCTGGCGGTCGCGACCCGCCTTGGCGGCGGGAACCGGCACCTTGATCACCGGCGCACCCATGTCGTGCGCGATCACGGCGGCGAACACAATCGAGTCCGTGTCGCGGGCCACCCGGCCCTCCCGCCACAGCAGGGGCTCGATGAGGGCCTCGAGCGCGGCGGACCGGGCCTGTTCGAGCACCCGGCCGAGCAGTTCGAGCGCCGGGGACGTGAGGGGGTCGCCCATGTCGATCCTCGTCATGTGCTTCACCCCGGTCCAGCCGTCGGCGTCCGCCCGCGGCACGCTGGCCACCAGGCGGTCATCCAACTCGAAAACCGAGCCGGCCAGACCCGTCCGGTTCAACGACAGATAGGTGCGATGGGCCGCGGTCAGGTGGCCGGCCTCGGCCAGATCGGCCAACGGCTGCGCCGTCGCCAAAATGCCGTCGCACGACGGGAGCGCGCCCGCCAGAGCGCCGACGTAGTCGTCATAGCTCTCTATCGTCATCACCCCGCGCGCCCGATGGTCGGCCGCGAGAATGAGGCTCGGGACCGGCAAGCGGCCAGAGCGAGTCACTCCGCCCCGGCTTGAGCCAGCACGACCTTGGCCACGGCCGAGAAGTCTTCGCGGCCATACCCGGCGCTCTGGGCGGCCGTGAGCATCTGGCGCGCCGTGGCCGTGGTGGCCGTGGGAACGCCCGCGGCAGCGGCGTACGCCAAGGCGAGATCGAGGTCCTTCGCCATGAGGTCGGTCATGAAGCCAGGCTCCCAGTTGTGCGAGGCCGGGCTCTCTTCCACCACACCGGGCACCGGAAGGCGGGTGCGCACCGCCACGCAGTCGCCCGTGGCATGGGTCAGCACCTCGAGCAGTTTGTGCATGTCGACGCCGGACTTTTTGGCCAGTGCGGTGGCCTCGGCCGTCGCTGTCATCTGGGCGGCATAGATCACCTGGTTGCACAGCTTCACCACTTGGCCCATGCCAGGCCCGCCCACATGGACGATGAGTCCGGCGAACGCTTTGAGGGCGGGCGTGACGTCGGCCAGGGTCTCGGCGTCTCCGCCGACCATGAGCGTCAGTACGCCGTTGCGCGCGCCGGTCGTCCCTCCCGACAACGGTGCGTCGAGATAACGCGCCCCGGTGGCCGCAACCCGGACGTGCTGGGCCCGCTCCACCTCGGGGTCGATGGTCGAGCAGTCGACCACCGTCTGGCCCGGACCGAGCGCTCCGAGCATGCCGTCCAGTACCTCGACGACCTCGGGCGAGTTCGGCACGCACAGGAGGATCAGATCAGCGGCCCCGGCCACTCCGAGGGGGGTTCCGCCGTCGTGGGCGCCGAGCGCCACGGCGGCGTCGATCGGGCCTCGACCCCTCGAGGCCACGGTGACCTCGTGCCCGGCCTTCACGAGGTGCCCTGTCATCGGCAGCCCCATGGCACCGAGCCCGACGAATCCGATCCGCATGTGTCCCTCCGCGTGGTGATGTCCGGCGTGAGGCTATGCGAACTGGGGCAGCCACTCCGCCGTACCGGCCAACAGCTCGGCCACCATGGCGTCGATCTCCCCCAGGTCGCCGCGCCCGGCCAGAGGGTCCAACGCAAATGCCTGTGCGGCCAACGCCCGGTCACCGCGCAGGGCCGCTTCGACGGTGAGCTCCTGGGTGGCCGTGTGGCGGCGCACGATCTCGGCGTAGGGAGCAGGCAACCGGGAGACGTCACGGCCGCGTATGCCATCCCCGTCGATGACGCAGATGGACTCGAGCACGACGTCGGCCGGCAGGTCGGGGGCCTGTCCGGTATTCGGGATGTTGACCGGCGCCTCGAAGGGGTTGCCGGTGAGCATGGCCTCGATCATCGGTGAGGGGAGCTCGCCGGACTGCCACGTCTGCAGCGGCTTGGTGCCGGCCAGCCAGCCGTCGACGTTGGCGATGTCCTCGGCGGCGTTCTTCTCGCGGCGGGAGATCGGGCTCAGCTCGATGTTGTAGGCGGCTCCCCAGTCCGATTCCGGCGTGAGGGCAAAGGAGAGGAACTCGGCGATGTGACGGTCTCCGGCGGCCGGAAACGTGCCCCAGCGCTCCAGGAGATTCAGCTTCAGGGCGTGGCGCTGGGCGAAATCGAGCTTGGAGAACTTCTCGGCCTCTTCCCGGCCGGGGTGCGGGGCCAGCGATGCCAACCCACCCACCTCGTCGACCAGATCACGCATGATGGCAAACCCGTCCTCGCCGTCGACCTCGAGCGCCGTCAGCACCGGGAAGTGGTTGACGCCGGTGACCGACGGCCGTATCGCCTCCCAGGGCTTGCGGAGGGCGATGGCGAGATCCATGGTGAAGTTCCCGACCTCGTGACAGAGGCCCACCGTCTTGATGCTGGTCTCGCGGCACACCGAGCGGGTCAAGGTGGTCATCGGATTGGTGATGTTGAAGAGCCAGGCGTCGGGACAGATCTCTTCCATGTCGCGACCGATCCCGACCAGAACGGGGATGTTGCGCAGGGCCCGGTTGATACCGCCCGGCCCCACGCTGTCGCCCACGGTCTGGGTGATGCCGTGCGCGGCAGGCACGTCGAGGTCGACGGACATGGAGCGGAAACCGCCGGTGGAGATGCAGACGATGACGAAGTCAGCCCCCTCGAGCGCCGCCTTCTGGTCGGTGGTGGTGGCCACGGTCGCCTTGACGCCGAGCGTTTCGATCAGCTTGTGCGCCAATGCTTCCATCTTCGGCAGCGGGGCAGGGTTGATGTCCTGGAGCACGAGGTGCATGCCGGCCAGCGAAGGCGTGCCGAACAGGTCGGCCATCAGCTCGGGTCCCCACTGGTAGCTCCCGCCACCCACAATCGTCACCTGAGTGCTCACGCGTTCGTCATCCCCTTCGTCGAGCCGGGCCCCAGTCTACCGGCGCATTCGGGGACGTCCCGGGGAGTGAATGGGAGCGCTCGGCGATGCGCGTCCCCTGATGTGTACAGTCCGACAGGTGAATCGGCTCCGTCGCTATGCACCCGTGGCCCTGGCCAATGCGTTCCTGGTCAGCGGTACGGTACACCTGGTCCGACCGCAGGCCTTCGCCAGCATGATGCCGCGGACCATTCCGGGCCGGCACCACACGAGCCTCATCTATCTGAGCGGCGTGGCCGAGCTGGTGTGCGCGTTCGGGCTCTTCCGCCGGGCCCGCTGGGCGGCACCGGCGAGCGTGGCCGTCTTGGGCGCGGTCTTCCCCGCCAACGTGCAGATGGCACTCGACGCCGGCTCCGGCCGCAATGCCGGGGTAGCCGATCGGCGTGGGGTCGCCTGGGGTCGCCTGCCCCTGCAGCTGCCCATGATCTGGGCCGCGCTCCAAGCTCGTCGAGAGCTTGAGCGTCCCGCTGCCACTCAGCCCGACCCGTCGACGTAGGCCCCGTCCTCGGCGAGCACAGGCACGCAGGGGCTGATATCGAGCGGGGCGGCCCACTCGATGTCGCTTCCGTTGCCCTTGGCTTCCAACTCCCGGCCCGAGGTCGACGCGGCCAGAGTGTCCTCGAGGTCTGACCGCGCCGATCGGAAGGCAGCACCGGCCGCGGCGGCTTCGGGAGAAAGCGAGCGCGCCGGGTCACCCTGACCGAGCGCCGTCACGATTGCCCCGGCTCCGAGCAGATCCTCTACTGCGGGTCGCAACGACCCGTCGGGCCACCGCTCGCCGCACGCCACCACCGCGATCGGTCTCGGCGACCGCCCTGCCGTCGTCTCGACGAGCCACTCTGACACCGCCCGTGCGTTGCGGAACGACCCGCCGGCCACGGGCGCACCCAGGGCGGCCGCCAGCGCCGAGCAGTGCGACCCGTTGGCCGAGGGAAGCACGACGCGCTCCCCCGGACGCAGTGCGGTCAGCGTCGCCGGCGAGAGCGAGAGGCCTCGCGGCCCGGTCGCATCGGCGACCTCGACACCCCCGGGGTAGGCCGGATCGACAGGGCCACCGGGCCAGTGGGACGGGAAGACGTGAGCTCCCCGACCGATGGCCACGTCGAGCGCCGTGGTGAAGCGGAGGATGTCGACGATGACGAGGGCCCCGACCTCCTCTCCGAGGGCCCGCACGCCGGCCGGTCCCCAGCACAGCCTGACGTCGAACCCTGCTTGGGCGGACCACGGCGGCCAGCGGTCGCTCATGCGGATGGCCGGTTCAATTCCTTCTCGCCCCAGAAGCACGCGAACGGGTTGTCGTTGTAGGCGTCAATGGGAACGTACCCCGCCTTTTCGTACAGGCGTATCGCGTGGAGCTGTTTGGGACCGGTGTCGAGGCGCGCCACGCGGTATCCCAGCGCGAGCGCGGCGGACTCGAGCTCTGTCAAGAGCGCACCGGCGATGCCGCGCGATCGATCCGATGGGCGGACGAACATCCGCTTGATTTCCGCCACACCGTCAGCGAATCGGCGCAACCCTCCCCCGGCCACTGCTCGGGTGCCCTCCCACCCGACCAGGTACGTGCCGGTGGGCGCGCACATCTCGGACGGCTCGACCTTGGGAAGGTCCAGCCTGCTCCGGGTCCAGTACATGGCGTTGAGCTCCTCTGCCATCTCGCCCAGCAGCTCCGAAGCCGGCGGGTCCTCGGGGTCGCAGGACAAGAATTCGGGCACGCTCACCCCACCTTGTCGGGATGCAACGCCTTGGCCATCCGCTTCATCCCGTCGCGCCAGGGCACCGTGGTCGGCCCTACGAGCTCGTGCATGCGGGTGGTGTCGATCTGCACGCTGTCGATCGTCTGCGCCGTCGGCTCGAAACGAGCCTCGATCCCGGTGAGTTCGGCCAGATAGGCGCACCACTCCTCGATGCTGACCCCTTCGCTGCCGCCCCAATTGACGGTGGTGGCCGGCACGGAAGCCACGGCGAGCAAGCGCGGGACCATGGAAAGGATGTCGTCCTGATGGATGGGGTGGTAGACGCTGGGCGCATCGACATGCACCGGAACGGCATGGCCCGACAGCATCATGTGCAGGTGGATGGCCGGCCAGCCGCCGCCGTCACCGTACGGTACCGAGAGCCGGGCGATCGTCGTCGGCAGGGCGAAGCGCTCCGCCGCCCAACGTGCCGTCGCCTCCGCCGCGATCTTGCTGATGCTGTACGTGCGCAGGAACGGCCACACACCGTGGTTGTCCCCCAACGGCCCGTCCTCTGCAAAGTCCCGGTGGCCGTCCGGCTTGTACACACCGGTGGTCGAGCAGTGCAAGAACCCGGCCGCCTCGCGTTGGTGCTCCATGAGGTAAGCCAAACCGCCGCTGTTGGCGGCCAGGTCGACCTCCCAATTGTTGGTCTTGGACACCGCGAAGTGCAGGACGTAATCGGCATCGACCGGGAGGCCGGAGACGTCGCCAGCCGCCAAGTCGACGGGCACACAGTGCACCCCGGCCGCCTCGAGCGCCTGGCGCGCCGCTCCGTCGGTGAAGCGCGCCGCCCCGTAGACCTCGTTGTCCCGAGCCAGGGAGATGGCGAGTGGCCGGGCCACCTGGCCGGTCACCCCGGTGATCACGATCTTGCGGGCGGACCATTCGTTGCTTGTCATGCCCCCTTTCGTACTCGCTACGCTGACCGCCGTGCACCTTTACGCGGCGTTTCTTGGTGGAGAGCTTCCTGACGGGCGCATGGGGGAGGATCACGAAGTGGTCTTCGTCGTGGCCGACGACGCCCCATCGGCCAAAAAGGCGGCGAAGGAGAAGTGGGGCGGCGGCGGCCGGGGCCACGTCGATGCCGTTACCCGCCTGGACATGATCGACGGGTACGCCGTCTCGCTGCAGGAGGCGGGCTCGGGGGATGCAACCGAGATGGAGGGCTACAACTGATTTCTGATCGGCCCTGGACCGATCAGACCGCCGGAGACAGACCTCCGTCGAGGTTGATGGCGGTTCCGCTGAGGTACGACGCCCGGGCCGAGAGCAGGTAACTGGCCAGGTCAGCGAACTCTTCCGCTCGACCGACACGGCCCAGTGGAACGGCGGCATTGGCCGCCAGGCGCTCGTAGAACTCCGGCAGTGCGGTCCCCGACGCGGCGGCGGCGCGCACCCACTGCCCACTCTCGATGAGCCCGATCAAGATGGCGTTGACGCGGATCCCGTCGGGACCCAGCTCCTTGGAGAGAGCTTTCATCAGGGCCATGCCGGCGGCGCGGGAGACCGAGCTCGGCTCGCTCGCCGCGACCGGCGTCTTGGCGGCCATGGCCAGGGTGAACAGAGCGACTCCCTTGCTCTCGCGCAGATAGGGAAGGGCGCACCGGGTCAGGCGGACCGCGCCCATCAGCTTGAGCTGCAGGTCGCCGTCCCATGCCGCGTCGTCGTTCGCCTCCAGCGGTCCCGCCGCGCTCTTTCCGGCGTTGTGCACGATCCCATCAACCTTGCCCCAGCGCGACACGGCAGCCTCGACGAATCCCTCGATGCCGGTCGGAGTGGCCGCGTCCGCTTGCTGCGCCAGGACGTCGCCGCCCATGGATGTCAAGTGGCGGTCCGCCGCGTCCAGACGATCCCGGTCGCGGCCGCAGACTGCTACCGCCGCGCCTTCCTCGACCAGCCGTTGCGCCAGCGCCAGCCCGAGACCGTCGGTCCCGCCGGTGATGAGGATTACCTTGCCCATGAGTTGCAGATCCACTACCCCTCCCCTCCCTGCCCGGCGCGGCTCAACGTTCCTGCTCGGTCGGGCGGATCAGGATCTCGTTCACCGCAACGTGACGCGGCTGCGTCACGGCGTACCGCACGCTGTTGGCGATGTCGCCCGCCGTCATGAGGGCGATACCGCCGAAGTTCGCGGCCATCTCCTCAAGGATCTCCCGGCGGTTGTGCGACGCCAACTCGGTGGCGGTCGCACCCGGCTCAATGATGGTCACGCGCACGTGGCGCGTCGCCACCTCCTGGCGCAACGACTCGCTGAACGCCCCGACGCCGAATTTGGTGGCGTTGTAGACCCCGCTGTTGCGACGCGCCACCCGGCCCGCGACCGAACTGACGTTGACGACATCGGCCACTTCGCGGGGCTGACCTTCTGCGGCGGAGAGGAGGTGGGGCAGCGCCGCGTGCGTGCAGTACAGGAGTCCCAGCAGGTTGAGGTGGACCATCTGCTCCCACTCTTCGACGGGTGCCCCGACGAGCGGTCCGAGGAGCATGACCCCGGCGTTGTTGACCAGGGTGTCGAGCCGTCCCAGCTCAGCCACCGTCGTCTCGACGGCCCCTTGCGCTTGCTGCCGATCTGTCACATCGGCCTCGATGACCAGGGCCTTGCCGCCGTTTCCCGTGATCCGTGCGGCCAGCGCCTCGAGCCGGTCACGACGGCGCGCCGCCAGGGCGACAGCCGCTCCCTCCTCGGCCAGGGCCACCGCGGTAGCCTCCCCGATCCCGCTCGATGCGCCGGTCACCAGCGCGACCGTTCCCTCCAGGCTCAGCGTCATGGCTCCTCCACCGGTCGTGTGACGCGTTCACGCCGCGCTCAGGTCACCGGTCTAGTCGTTCCATCGCGCTCGTGATGACGCCGGCTTACTCCGGACCAGGACCGCCGGGCCGCTTCCGTTTACGGATGCGACGTGGGAACCTCATCAGGTTCGAAGGGGTCGATGCCGAACAGGCCGACCGGCACGCCGATGTCCTCGGGCACCCGGGTGGGCGTGTCGCGGTTGAGAACCTCGCCGCGGAAGTAGGCGGGTCGGAAGGCCTTGTAGAGGTACATCAACACCACGCCGAGCAGCAGGACACCGACGTCGAGAATGAAGACGCCGCCGATGATCCGGTGCGTCCCGGGGATCTTGAAGCTCGTGTCGCTGTTGGCGGCATTCCAGTAGTACCAGAACGACCAGAACATGCAGAACCACAGGATGAGGCCACCGAGCAACGGAAGGATGCCCCGGAGCCAGAGGCTGCGGGCACTCTCGGTCAGCGTGGCCCGGTAATACCAGACGCAGGTGAACCCGGTCAGCCCGTAGTAGAAGGCAATCATCACGCCCAGGGCCGACACCGAGTCGACGATCACCGAACCGCCGGAGGTGAGGTAGTTCATCGCCACGTAGAGGACGATCGACACACCGCCCATGGCAACGGTCGAGACCGTCGGCGTCAGGTACTTCTTGTGGATCCGGGCAAAGCTCGAAGGAATCGCCTTGTACACGGCCATGGAGAGCGTGGTGCGGGCCGTGGGCAGAATTGTCGTCTGGGTGGAGGCGGCGGCCGAGCTCAGCACCATCAACAGGAGGAGGTGGGTCAGGACGTTGGCGAAGCCGGAATGCCCGAAGATGGAGTGGCCGAGCACGGAGAGGACGTCTCCCTCGTTGGCCGAGTTCCGGAGCCCGATGCCCTTCGTCCCGATTCCGGCGTAGGACTGGGTGGCGAGAATCACCAGGGCGTAGGTGGCGAGGAGGACGAGGGTGGACAGCACGGCCGCCCGTCCCGGCGTGGTCTGCGAGTCCTTCGTCTCCTCGTTCACCGACACCGCGGTATCCCAACCCCAGTAGATGAACAGCATCAGGGTGAAGCCCACCATGAAGCCGGAGAAGGTGAAGTTGTGAAAGGGGTTGAACCACGACAGGCTCGGCGTCAGGTGCCCGACCGGGGCGGTTCCGTTGCCCACCTTTACCAACGCCACGATCGAGAGCACGAGGAGCATGGTCAGCTCGATGCCGAGCAGGACCTTCTGGAAGTTGGCCGAGATCTCGATCCCGACGTAGCAGATCCACGTCATCAGCACGATCCAGATGACTCCCACGAGGAGGACCCAGCCGCTGCTCGAGTTGTGACCGATGCCGTTGGCATTGAAGAGGAGGAAGACGTACTGGCCGGCGATCTGGGCCAGGCTGGCCATGACCAGAAGGTCGGCCGCCACGATGCCCCAGCCGCCCAGCCACCCCGTCTTCGGCCCGAAGGCGCGCGCACCCCAGGTGAACGTGGTGCCACAGTCCGGATCGGCGTAGTTCATCTCCTTGTAGCCATACGAGATGAACAGCATCGGGACGAAGGCCAGGATCGTGATGATGGGCGCCTGCAACCCGTTGATCGCAATGACCACGAAGCCGAGCGTGGCGGCCAGGCTGTAGGCCGGCGCCGTCGAGGCCACGCCCACCACGACGGAGGAGATGAGTCCGAGGGCCCCACTTTTCAGGCCCTTCTCGCCGCCGCTCTCCGGGCTCTGCACAGGGGCTGCCAAATCTGTCATGACGCTCCTTCGGGTGATGGGTGGCCCGTACCATACCCAATCGACGTCAGGATTGCGCCTTCGATTTCCCCAACGCCACCGATCCCGGGCGCGGGGCAACGGTGGAGCGGCGATTAGCGCGAAAGATCACTCGTTATGTGAAGAGAATCGTCTTTCGAGAAAGGGGATCATTCCGGGGATTCCTGGCCGATGTGTTGACGCAATTGCTCGAGGCTGGCAGCCAACAACCGCGAGACATGCATCTGGCTGACGCCGATCGTCACGGCGATTTCGGACTGGGTCAGGCCCTGCACGAATCGCATACGGAGAATGGAGCGCTCACGCGGGGGCAACATGTCCAGAACCGGGGCCAGGAGCGCCCGGTCCTCCACCGAGTCGAAATGCGCATCCCGTTCGCCCATACGGGCGGAGAGCGGATCGTCCTCGTTCTCGGCAGCATCGATCGACGCCGCCCGGTAACCCTGACCGGCTTCGATCGCTTCGAGGACCGCCTCCTCGGAGGACCCCGTCGCCTGAGCCAGCTCCGCCACCGTCGGGCTCCTCCCCAGCTGCTGCACCAGCGTCGAGGTGGCGTGGCCGAGTTCGAGATAGAGCTCCTGCACGCGCCGGCTCGCCCGGACCGCCCATCCCTTGTCGCGGAAGTGCCGCTTGAGCTCGCCGATAATGGTGCGCGTGGCGAATGCGGCAAAGTCGACGCCGCGACTCTCATCGAAGCGATCCACCGATTTCACCAGGGCGACCGAGGCCACCTGAACCAGGTCGTCCAGGGGCTCACCCCGATGCAGGAACCGGCGGGCCAATTGGTGCGCCAGGCCCAGGTTCTCCGTGATCATGGCGTCCCGAGCCGCGTCCGAGAGGGCGGAGTGAGTGGGCACTTGACCGGTCCGCACTGTGGTCTCGCCGGCGGGAGCGTCGTGCCCGCGCCGGGTCACGCCAAAGGCCCCTTCCTCCGCTTGCGCAACCAGGCCCGGACCGAACCGTCTTCTTGCTCCCGGCCGTGCTCGTCGACCAGCGCGTACAAGATCTGCTCGCTGAGCTCGTCGGCCGCGTTCCGGTCCTCATCGCGCGACCCGGATTGGGGCGCGGCACCCCCCAGCGTGCACGAGATGTCGAGCGCTTCGCCCGAGATGGTGAACTCCAATTGGAGATCCCCGTGCCGGGCATCACTACCCTGAAGGGCCAGGAGGCACAGCTCGCCGACGGCCAGACGGAGATCTTCGAGCTCCTCGATGTCGAAACCGACGCGGGCCGAAATCGCCGAGGCGACGAGTCGGGCCAGGACCACCAGGTCGCCCCGGGCCGGAAACGTCAGCACCACCCGGTCGCCGTCACCCAAGGTCTCCGTCCCCACGGCCTCCGGCTCGCCGATCATGGTGCACCGACCTCGGCCAGGGCGTCGACGATGGGGAAGACCTTGTTCAGGCCGGTGATCTCGAAGATCTTCCGCAAACGGGCATCGGTCACGACGATGTACAACTCGCCGCCGAGCTCGCGACACCGCTTGAGCCCGCCGACGAGGACACCGAGGGCAGTGGAGTCGAGGAAGGTCACTCCGAGCAGGTCGAGCACGACCGTGGCCTGGCCCTGCGCGATCACCCCGTGCAGCGACTCGCGCAATTGCGGTGCGGTGGCCACGTCGATCTCTCCCACGACGGTGATGACCGAACGGCCCCCATCCATGCGGTCCTCGATGCGGAACTCTTGCTCCATGGCGACCCTGCTCTCGTTCTGGTGACAGGGGCACCCTGCTGAAGTAAGGCACCCTGCAATGGCGATTGGTCAGCACGAGCTATTGCCAACCCGGACAAATGTAAACCTCGCGTGTTTCCCTCCGGCGCTCCGAGGGTAGTTCTTCTCATTACAACCCCCGGTGCATGTCCTCAGCCCGGGTGACGCAATAGCGTGACCAGTGACATCGATGCCCACGACCGGCCGTCGGGGGGGAGTATGCGCATGGCGGAATCCCGAGGTGAAGACCAGCCATCCGGTACCACGCCCCCCAGGGCGGACCGCACGGAGCTCCTTTCGACCAGCGTCGGCGTCCTGTGGGTTTCGATCGTGGCCATCGTTGATGCCCTGTACGGGGGGAAGTTCGGCCTGATCGGGTTCTTGGCCATCGGGCCGTTCATTGCCGCCGCCTTTGCCGGCGCACGGCGTACCGCGCTCGTCGGCCTCTACGCCACCGTCTTCTCGCTGATTCTCAGCAGCCCGCCGCGTCAGTACGACCAGCTCAATCATCTGTTCCGCGTCCTCACGCTGGTGGCGAGCTCGGGCGTGGCCACCTGGATCGCCTATTTGCGCACCCAACGCTCGCAACAGCTCCGGTCGGCCCGGACGGAAACCCGGATCGAACGGCGGCGGCGTGTCGCAGCCGAGACCGCCCAGAGCATGCAGGCGCTGGCGCGCGCGCTGACCACGTCGGCCGATCCGGCCCAGGTGGCTGACGCCGTCTTCGGCGCTCTGCGCGACGAATTGCAGGTGGACGCGGCCGCCTTCGCCACCACGAACGATCGCGGCATCCTGTGCGTGCACCAACGGTTCGGGTACGAATCGATCGAATCGGACGCTGCACTCCTCGCGGCCATGGAGCCCGACGGTGAGCTGGGAGACGTCCTCCGCCGGCGGGTCGCCCTCTTCGCCGACTCCGCCGAC
>Ga0302314_10002166_pt1 | contig 36709 bp, 16 predicted proteins | sample III_Palsa_N2_3_FD_200533 | JGI IMG/M metagenome (GOLD analysis project Ga0302314, IMG submission 200533) | Peat permafrost microbial communities from Stordalen Mire near Abisko, Sweden - III_Palsa_N2_3 | ecosystem: Environmental > Terrestrial > Soil > Palsa > Peat permafrost | place: Sweden...
CCTGGCCCACGAGCAGGCAGTCGACGCGGTGATCAGCGTCAAGCGCAACGAGGCCATCGGGCAGGACTCGCTGTTCGGCCCGGTGGACGGCCCCGCGGAGGGCGGCTCGGCCCTGGAAATACCCATACCTGAAGGTGAGTGGAGCCAGCAGGACACGCTCGCCTTCGAGCGCGAGATGCTCGGCCTCTACGTGTCAAGCCATCCGCTTGACGGGGCCGAGGTGCTGCTCGAACGCAGCCGTGACCACAGCATCGCCGACATACTCGACGGTGCCGGCGGCATCGGGAACGTCCGCATCGCGGGGATCATTACCAGCGTGACCAAGAAGGTCACCAAGCAGGGCAACGTGTGGGCTCTCGTCGGGGTCGAGGACCACGAGGCGGCCATCGAGGTCGCCTGCTTCCCCAACACCTACCAGCTTTACGCCCAGGCGCTGGCACCCGACGCGGTCGTGTCCGTGTCGGGCAAGATCCGCAAGCAGGAAACCAGCGACGGCAGCACCACGGTCTCCTTCAACGCCGAGCAGATCGAAATCCTCGACATCTCGGCCGTACAGCACGGCGGCCTGCCGCCCGTCGTCCTCAGCGTCCGCGAAGAGAAGATCACCCCGGACCTCACCGGGGAGCTCAAGCGCATCCTCCAGGCCCACCCCGGCACCGCCCCGGTCCACATGCACCTGACCAGGCCGGGCCGCGCGGACCCGCTCCGGCTTAACCTCACGCTGTTCAACATCGAGCCCACCAACAGCTTCATGGCCGACATCAAATCGCTGCTCGGCGCGGGTGCGATCCTGAGCTAGGACTTCTTGCCGCGGACGACGCGACGGACGGCGACCGCGATGGCCGCGCCGATGGCCGCGACGGGGATGAGGCGCTTCAGGATCGGGATGACCACGAACTTGAACGCGTTCAGCGACTCTTCCTGCTTGATCACCGGGGGAGCGGGCTTGACGGCTACTTGGACGGGCTCCTCGGCGGATGCCTCGCCAGTCTCGGTTGCCGCGGTCCCCGAGGCCGCGGTCCCGGTGGCTTCAGCGGCTGGGGTCGCCGTGGCGGCCGCGCCGTCGGCATTGATCAGGGCCTGCAGGTTCGTCGCGAACTGCGCGATGAGCTTGCCGCTCACCTCGGGCAGCAGGGAGCGGCCGAACTGGGCCGGGCGACCGGTCACGTTCAGCGACGTGTGGATGGACACCAGGGTCTCGTCCGCGCCGTCGGCCGGCTTGAGGCTGGCCTGAACGGTCGCCGACGCGGTGCCCGCGCCGCGGGTCTCCTTGCCGGTCGCCTCGATCGAGATCGTGTGGGTGGCCTGGTCCTTCTCGGTGAACTTGGCGGTTCCCTTGTAGGAAAGCGAGAGCGGGCCGAGCTTGACCTTCACCTGGCCCTGGATCTCGTCGCCGTCAACCGAGGTAACGCTGGCGCCCGGCATACACGGCGCGATCGTCTCCACGTCAAGCAGGACGTCCCAGGCCTGCTCGGGCGGCACGGGGACGGTGAACGAGTTGTCTAGCTCGATGGCCATTCGTCGCTACTTTCTCGCCGGGTTACCTCTGGGTGCAGATTCTATGCTCAACCCCTTCCACGGGCGCCGCCGGTTAAGCGCACGGTTAATCGCCTGTCCCGGTTGCCTTGCCGGGCCGGGCATCAGCCGAAGCGGCCGTGGACGAGGCCGTCGTGTCCGGCGACCTCTCAAGCCACCCGTGCCCGGCCGTCTTCCGCCGAAATCATCGATCCAATATCGAACGAAAACTTTGGAAATTGCCCAGAATCTAGTGTGCTTCTCGATAATTACCGTTTGACGTGGATCTTTCTTGACCGCATCTAAGCTTTACTGTCTCAATACGACTTTTCTTGACGCTCGCACTTGACTGGCGCTGCGGGTGGCCGCGCCGGGGACGTTGGGGCTGCGCACGGTGCCGGGCGGCGGGCTGATCGCCAGATCGGCCGGCCAGCCTGGCTGGTACGAGGCCGCCCCCCCGGTGATGTGGGATTCCTCGGCGCTGCGGCCGGGGGCGGCCAAGGCGGTGGTGCGGGCGGCGAGGGCGGCGGCGAGTACCGCTGGGGTCGGCCTCGCCTCAGATGGCCTGGGCCCTGTCTCGACCGTGAGCGGCCCCGCGGGCGGCGCGCGGATCGCCGGGGTGACCGCACGGGTCCCGGCGGGCGGCCGGACGCTCTCGCTGGTGCCGGACCTGCGGCTGCTGGCCTCGCCGTCGACTCAGTTCCCGGTGTTCATCGACCCGACCTTCACCTACCACGATGTGACAGCGGGCGAGCAGGCCTACGACCCTGTCCAGTCGGACAACGGCAACGAGGGCTGCAACACCGACACCGGTTCCTGCGACACCGGCACCACCTGCACAGGATCGCACTACGACAGTTCCAGCTATTCGGCCAGCCCGGTCGGTTATGACAACTTCGGCGACGGCGGCAACTGCGAGGACAACGACACCGATTACTCGCTGTACCGGGTCGGGATCCCGTCCGGCTCGCTGTCGTCGAACGCGGTCCTGGCATCGGCGTCGTTCCAGATCATCGAGGTGTACTCATCCGACTGCTCGTCGACCGCGACGATGGCGGCCGCCTGGATCGGCGGGATCAGCAGCAGCACCGGCTGGCCAGGGCCGAACGCGGTCTCCGGGAACAAGACCGCGACCAGCACGCTAGGCCCGGACGCGGGCAGCTGCAATACGGTCGAGGACACGGGCAAGAAGGTGGCCACCGGGCTGGACGTCACCGCCGACCTGAACGCGATCGGTGATTCGGCGACGAACATCACGTTCCGGGTATGGGAGGCCGACAGCCCGGGCGATGACCTGCACAAGCAGCTCACCCTCAACCCCACGCTTGAGGTGATCTGGATCAACAAACCCAGCACGCCGTCGAACCTGGAGGAGGCCGCCACCAACGGCGGGGCGGGCAGCCTGGACTGCGGGACAAGCCCGAGCAGCGCGCCGCATATCGGCAAGACCGACTCGGTGAGCGGGGTCTGGCTGATTGGCACCTTCGGTGACTCGGACAATGTGTCCGTCAACGGCAACGTGGAGTACAAGAACTACACCACCAGCAGTGCGTGGACGGTGAAGGACAGCGCGTTCCCGACGGTCGCCAGCGGGAAACCGGGCGGTTACCAGCTGCCGTCCTCGGTAACGTCGTCGTTGAGCGACGGCACCGTCATCGAATGGGCGGCGCAGGCCTCCGGCGGAACTGGGACAATCGGCGGCACGACCTACGGGCCGTACACGTCGGCCTGGACGAAGCCCTGCTACTTCGCGGTTTACCCGGACGCGCCGGACGCGCCGACGCTGGCGGCGAACTTCACCCAGACCACCGCGCAGACGATCGGCTCGAGCGTGTCGTTCAAGATCACTCAGTCCTCCGGCGACACCGCCAGCAAGTTTGTCTGGGCCATCGACCAGACGCCGCAGACCACGGGGACCATCCCGGCCGTGCAGACCTGCACGACCAGCGCCGCGACCGCCGATTGCACCAAGATCGCCAGTGGCAGCGCGACGCTGACTATCCCGGTGCCGGCACCGGGACCGCATGACCTGTGGGTGTATGAGGTGGACTCCGGCGGCAACGACTCGGGCATGACCAACGGGGCGCCGTCCGGGCAGTCCTCAACGTTCGAGGGAGCCGGCGACCTGCCCGTTTCCTACACAGACGAAAGCAGCCTCCAGGCCAACTTCGACGCGGCGCTCGACGCGGGCAAGAGCTATGACAACACGATGATCTCGACCGAGGCCGGGCTGCCGGGCACCGCGGACGCCGACGGGCACGGCAACGCGCTCGACGAGGCGGAGCTGAAGGCGGCCGGGTGGAATCCGAGCACCGCCACGGTCGCCAGCACCGTCACGATCGACGGCGCGACCTTCACCCTCCCCAAATTCGGGGCATCGACCAGCGGCCCCGACAACCTGCTGGCAGCCAATCAGACGATCGGCACCGGGGCGAGCGGCGCCCAGGGCAGCGCGCTTGTCGTCCTCGCCACGTCGACTGACGCGAACGTTCAGGTCCCCGGTCTCGTCGCATCGGGCTCGCCGGACAGCGGCGCGCTGGCGAGTGATTTCACCGCGCCCTCCACACCGGGCGGTTCCCCGGTGACGGGGGCGGGCTGCAGCTACCAGATCGTGTTCGACACCAACGCGTCCTGCGTCCCGGCCAGCGGCACGATCAACTACAGCGGCACCTGCCCGAGCGCGATCAACAACCAGGTGCCGCTCACGCTTACGGTGCCGGACTGGGTGAACGGGCCGTACGACATCGCCGCGCTGACCATGCCCGACCGGGACCATCCGGGTGCGCAGCAGGCGTTGAACCCCAACCCTTACGTGTTCGCAGTGCCCCTCAACCCGTCGTGCACGGTGGCGTCGGTGACGCTGCCGGACGTAGGCGCGAGCGTCAGCGGTCCCGCCCTGCACATCCTCGGCATCACGCTGCGGAATACCACGACCGCCACGCCTGAGGTCGGCGGGGCGATGCCGGCGTCACCGAGCCAGCAGGCGTGGACCGGCGCGTTCGAGTCACCGATCGAGAACGCGTTCACCCCGCCATCCGGGAAGACCTGGGGAGACCAGACGGTCCGCATCGCGCTCACGCCGAGCGTGAGCGCTGCGGCCGGGTCCGACATCCGGATCAGGCTGTCGGATCCGGGCTACTGGTCCGAGGACGGTACCGGGCCGCTGAAAGTCGGGGCCGCGAGCATCGCACAGCAGTCCTCGGGCGCGGCCGCCGTGCAAGCACCGGAACCCCTGCTTTTCGAGGGCGCGGCCTCGGTGACCGTGCCGGAAGGGGGGGACATCTACAGTGATCCGTTTACCCTTCCGGTCGCGATCACCGCGGGCCAGCCCCTGCTGGTGAGCCTGTGGCTGGAGAACGCCTCGCTGTCGCTGCTGCCGCTCAACTCGTTCCCCAGCGGTGCGATGAGCTGGTTCGCGCCGACCGGCACGCCCAACGAGACCGCGGTGCAGGCGGGAACGGTGTTCACCAGCGGCGGCGGCTATGCCACCAGCACCGTCCCGCTGCTGACCGGCCTGGACGTGACGACGCCGGCGGTCGCGGGACAGAGCCCGGGCGAGCCGACGGTGGTGGTGACCGGCAACGACGGGATCGTGGACGGCGAGGCGAACGCTATTCCCTCCGACGCGGGGAACGCGCCCAGTCAGCGGCTGGCGGGCCAACTGGAGTCGCAGGGAGACGCGTCCGGCTACGGGGTCGTGGACGGCTCGGTCGAGTCCAACATGGTGCTGTTCGACGGGCCGACGCAGGACGCCGACACCCCGCCGGGCGGCATCGCGCTGCAGTACCGGTTTGACCACGACGTGCTGGCCGAACCCGACCTCGGCTCGGTCATCATCGACGTGGGCCTCCAGGACGTGCTCTGGCTGGACGGCGACCCGTCCAGTACGTCACTCGTGGCCGACGCCATCGACGACGTGGTACAGCAGCTGGTGTCGGCCCAGCTGAGCGCCTACGGCGGGATCGTCGTCGGCACGCTGACCCCATGCCACGGCTACGACAACGCCACGATCACCGATGTCTGCGACAGCCAGGTCGACGTCGGCCGGACGCAGGTCAACGACAACCTCTCCGGCCTGGGCGCGATCTGCGAGACAGACTTTGACGGCGCGCTCACCGCAGCCGGCAGCAGCCCGGAGACGCTGGCCAGCGCCTATGACGACGGTGACCACGCGAACCTAACCCTGGGAGCCAGCGGCGGATACGCGAAGCTCGCCCAGGAGGAGACCGGCTGCGGCGTCGCCCCGCCGCTTTACGCGGCACCGTCTACCCCATAGTCCGCCGGCCGTGGTCGGCCGCTGCGGTCGGCCACGACCAGTTCCCCTCCCCGCCCCGCTTATCCCCGCGCTCTCCGCGCCCGCGTTTGACATGCTTATCCGTCGGCTCTCCCGCCGCCGGCCCATACGAAAGGGCTTTCCATGAGGTGGATGCCGATGGCCGTGGCCAGGCGAAGCGCGTGCTCGCTGCGCCGGTTCGGTGTTGTCGGGATGGCTGTGCTCCTTGCGCCGCTGGTGGCGGGGGTGCCGGCAGCGGCGGCCGCGGGCAGGCAGCCGGCACCGCTGCGGCCGATAGCGGCGCAGCGGCCGGTTCCGATCCACGCCGTGCCGTCGCACCCGGTCAAGCTGCCGGCCAACCGGCCGTGGACGCTGCCCCGGGCGACGTGGCCGGCCGCGGGGACGGGCACCGTGACGCTCGCTTCCCCGGCGGCGCACGGGGCGGTGAAGACGGCCGCGACCGCCAGTTCGGCGGCGCTCGCGCTGCCGTCGCCTGGCTCGGCGCGCGCGGGAGCGCTTCCGGTCTGGGTGGGGCCGGCCAGTGCGGCGGGCGCCGCCGGGGCGGTCGCGCCGGGTGCCCGGGTGGTGATGGCGTCCCGCGCGGCGGCTGCCGCCGCGGGGATCGGCGGGGTAATCTTCAGCGTCGCCGGGGCGGGCGCCGGGCTCGCCGGGACCGCGGTGCACGTGAGCCTGGATTACTCGTCGTTCGCCTACGCAGACGGCGGCGGCTACGCCGCGCGGCTGCACCTGGTGGAGCTGCCGGGCTGCGCGCTGACCACGCCCGGCGTGGCTGCCTGCCGTAAGCAGGTGCCGCTCGCGTCGTCTGATGACGTCAGGGACTCACGGCTGGGAGCAGACGTCACGCTGCCCGCCCCGGCCGCCGCGGTGGTGCTTGCCGCGACGACTTCCGCCTCCGGGTCCGATGGCGACTTCACCGCGACGCCGCTGTCTGAGGCGGGCACGTGGACCGCGGGCGGTTCGTCAGGGGCATTCACCTACTCCTATCCCATCCAGGTTCCGCCGGTGCCGGGCGCCCTGGAGCCTTCAATCAGCCTGGACTACGACTCGCAGACGGTCGACGGGCTCACCTCGTCGACGAATAACCAGGCCTCGTGGGTCGGGGACGGCTGGGACTACCAGCCGGGTTACGTCGAGCGGGATTACCAGTCGTGCGAGCAGACGTCGGAGAAGACCGGAGACCTGTGCTGGTCAAGCAATGACGTGACCACGCTGTCACTTGGCGGGATGACCACGACGCTGGTAGACGATCCCACGAACGGGTGGCACGCGGAGGCCGACAGCGGATACAAGATCACCTATACGACGGGGTCGGGCAGCAACGGCACTCACGACGACGACTACTGGGTGGTCACGGCCCCGAACGGGGACAGCTACTACTTCGGGCGCAACGAGCTGCCGGGGTGGGCGTCGACCGACACCGCGACCGGCAGCGCGTTCACCGTGCCGGTGTACGCGACCGCCTCGGGGCAGCCGTGCTACAACGCGACGTTCTCGTCCTCGCACTGCATGCAGGCCTGGCGGTGGAACCTGGACTGGGGACCGACCCGCACGGCGACGCGATGGCGGTGTCCTACAACAGCGAGACGAACTATTACGCCGCCGACAACGGGACCAAGGCGACCGCGTCCTACACCCAGGGCGGGGTCCCGTCGAAGATCGCCTACGGCCTGCGGTCCACGAACGCCTACGGGACGCCCGCCGCGGAAGTGACCTTCACCTCGGCGGCCAGCCGCACGGACGTGCCGACCGGCAGCAGCCAGGACCTCGCCTGCGCCACAGGCGCGACGTGCGCTGTGGTCTCGCCGACGTTCTGGTCGAAGTACCAGCTGACCACGATCGCCACGAGCACGCTGGAGGGCACGGCCCAGACCGCGGTGGACTCGTGGGCGCTGACTCATGAGTACCTGTCCACCGGGGCGACCTCGGCGGCGCCGCTGTGGCTGGAGGACATCGCCCGGACCGGCGAGGACGGCAGCACCCACATCACCTTGCCGTCGGCCGCCTTCGGCGGCACGCCCATGGACAACCGGACGATGACGGCGGCCAACCTGCAAGACGGCTACTCCATGATCCCGCGGAACCGGATCACGAGCGTCCAGAGCGAGACCGGCGGCGTCACGACCGTCACCTACGACACCCCGCCGTCGTCCTGCACCTCGGGCAGCTTCCCCGCCGACGACGCCAACACGCTGCTGTGCTATCCGACCTACTGGACGCCGCCAGGAGCCAGCAGCCCGCGGGAGGACTGGTTCAACAAGTACGTGGTCTCCGCCATCACGCAGGCCAACACGGCCGGCGGCACCACCCAGGTCGTCACGAACTACTCCTACTCGGGAGCCGCGTGGCACTACGACGACGACACGCTGACCCGGTCCAGCCAGCGGACCTGGGACGAATGGCGTGGCTTCGCCCAGGTGACCACGGAGACCGGGAACGCCGCCGACTCCGATCCGGTGACCGAGACGGCCGACACCTACTTGCAGGGGATGAACGGTGACTACCAGAACGGCAACCCCACGATCTCGGCGTCGGTGACCTCGCAGGTGGGCGGGGTGACGGTGCCCGACTCCGACCAGTTCGCCGGGGTGGACTTCGAGCACATCGTCTACGACGGCGCCGGCGGCGCGATTGTCACCAGCACGGTCACCACGCCATGGACCTCTGCCGCGACCGCGACCCAGTCCCAGCCGTCGCCGCTGCCCGCGCTGACCGCCTACCTGACCGGTACCGCCGAGACGCAGACGTACACCGCGCTTGCTTCCGACGGTTACCGGGAAGCCGACGTGACCTACACCCACGACTCCTACGGCCGGGTGACGTCCGCGGCCAGCGCCCCGGACGCCGCGGACAACGGCAGCGGCGGCGATCCGGGCGAGGACACCTGCAGCCAGACCACCTACGACAGCGCCACCTCGACCGCCACCGCGCCGTCCGCGGGCAACCTGACCGAGGTGCAGAAGGCGACGGCATTCAGCGGGACGTCGGAAGCCTTCACCACCGAGTCGAAGGACACCTACGACGAGTACGGGCGGGTGCTGACGGCGCTCAATGCCAACAGCATCGCGAACTCAGGCAACCCCACCACGACCGCCTACACCCCCGCCACCGGTGCCGAGCCGACGTCGGTGAAGGTGACCGACCCGATGGGCCTGGCCACCACCACGACCTATGACCCGGCCCGGGACCTGCCGCGGACGGTGACAAACCCCGCCAGCCTGGTGACAACCGAGACCTACGACGCACTCGGGCGGCTGACGGCGGTGTGGACGCCGGGACACTCGACCAGCGGGGCCGCGGACAAGACGTTCAGCTACACGGTGTCCAGTACCGCGCCTTCCGTCATCACCACGAACACCATCAACACCACGGGCGGTTACCTGGCGTCGGAAACCCTCTATGACTCGCTCGGCCGGCAGATCGAGACGCAGGCCGGGACCCCCGACGGGGGCCGGGACATCACCGACATCTACTACAACTCCGACGGCTGGCCGCAGATCGAGTCAAGCGCTTATTACACCACCGGCGCCCCGTCCGGGACCCTGGTGGCCGCGCCCGACGACCAGGTGCCGTCCCAGACGGGGTACGTCTACGACGGTGCGGGCCGGGTCATCCGCCAGATTGACTACAGCCTCGCCACCGAGAAGTGGGAGACCGACACCAGCTACGGCGGCGACTACACCACCGTCACACCGCCCGCCGGCGGGACCGCGGAAACCACCTACGTCAACGGCGCGGGCAAGACCAGCTACATCTACCAGTACCACTCGGCCACCCCGCCGGCCAGCCCGCCGGCGCCGGGCGCCGGATCGCAGTCCGGCGCGGCGGGCTGGGATCAGACCGCCTACACCTACACCCCGGCCGAGCAGCTCACCACGATCACCGACGACAACGGGAACACCTGGACCTACGGCTACGACCTGGCCGGCGACCAGACCACGGCGTCCGATCCAGACGCCGGGAACACCACCAGCACCTACGACGGCGACGGGAACCTGCTGTCGGTCACCCAGGCCGGGCTGAACACGACCACGAGCTACACCTACGACGCCGACGACCGCAAAACCGCCGAGTACGACACCACCAACGGGGCCGCGTCCGCCTCCGACGAGGTGGCGTCCTGGACCTGGGACACCCTGGACCCGGGGATGCTCACGTCCTCCACCGCCTACGCCGGCGGCACCAGCGGGACCAAGTACACCGAATCGGTCAGCGGGTACAACGCCTACGGCCTGCCGCAGGGCAGCGCCACCCAGATCAGCGCAGGGGCAGGGGCGGGGACGTACCGCGAGTCGTTCGGTTACACGACCTACGCAGACGAGGAAGCGAACGTCACCTACGAGGAGGCAGGGGGCCTGCCGCAGGAGGAAGTCAGCGTCGGCTACAACGCCGCCGACGAGCCCATCAGCCTGGGCTCCTCGCTGTGGACCTACGTCGCGACGCTGACCTATACCGAGCTCGGCCAGCCGCAGGAGTACGCCCTCGGCACCAGCACCGAGCCCGCCTGGATCCTGGCACGCGCCGCAGGCTCCCACAGCCACCGCCAGCGATCAAATAGACACACGCCGAACCCCCGGCCGGGCCGGGAAACGGCTTGCCGGGAGCGCGGAACTGACTACGGTGGGCATATGCCTGGTACTGCCGTCCGGGCGTTCCTGGGCAGCCAGGGACTCGGCGCCCTGCCGCGCTGGACGGAGGAGCTTCCCCGTCGGCCGCGCCGGGCCGTCGTGGTGCCCACGGCGGGTAACCCGCTGCCATCGGCGCCCTGGGCAGCTGAGGCGGCGGAGCACCTGGCGGCCTGCGGGGTGCAGGCTCGATACCTCGACCTGGAAGGCGCGCGGCCAGCGGACGTGGACGGCGCGATGGGCTGCTGCGAGCTCGTCTTCGTTACCGGCGGCCATCCGATCTTCCTGCTCGAGCACGCGCAGCGCAGCGGGTTCACCCGCATCGCCGGGCAGGCTGTCCTCCGCGGCGAGATCGCCTACGCCGGCATGTCCGCCGGGGCCTGCCTGGCGACTGCCGACCTCGCCTTCTACCGGGGGCCTGACGACCCGGGCTCGGTCGAGACCACCCAGGGCCTCGGGCTAGTCGGATTCTTTCCGCTCGTGCACGCCAACCGCGGCCGGCAGGAACGGTACGCGCGGCTGATCGCCGCTCACGGGGACCGCTGCGAGTTCGTCCCGGTCAACGACGACCAGGCCGTGACCGTGGTCGGCGAAACGTGGCAGCGGCAGGACTCAGCCGCCACCCCTCCGCACTCGCACCCGCACCCGCGATCCTGATCATCGCGGTCCGCGAGCCACCGCGACATGCGCGGCATCGACGAGCCGAAGACGATCGTGAAGAGCCGACTCAAGCTTGAACCTCGCCTGACCTAGCTTTCAACGTCAGTAACTAATCAAAGCCCCCGTGAATGGACACCGGCGGTGCCTTCGTCGGCCACCCTCTCGACGGTCCCTTGGGACTCATTGGAGGATGCCTGAGTCGCTGCGCACCGCGCGGCGCGGGTCGCCGTCTCGGGTATCCAGAACATGGGCAGGAGGCCGGTGTGCTTTACGCCCCTTTGTAAACCCGCAATTGAAGATCGTTAGCGATCTCAGCCATGGTCATTCTTCCTACTGGGTGGGGCGGGTGGTGTAGGACCGGCCCGAGGGCGTGGTCCAGCGCATGACACCCGGCTCAGTCTGCTCAAGTTTCCATCCCGGCGCATGCTTGGCATGGTGGTGGCGCTGGCACGGTGGGCTGAGGTTGTGCTCGCAGGTCGCCCCGGCGGGGTACGGCACGGTGTGGTCGATCTCGCCGGTGATGGCCTGAGCGCCGCAGCCGGGCGCGCAGCAGCGGGCCGTGCGGGCGCGAATGAGGTGCTTCAGCTTCCTGCTTGGGATGTAACGGTCCTCACGATGGGCGTGATCGCAGGTTCCCCTGGCGATCGGCTCGGGGGTCGCGTTCAGCTCGGCCAGGAGGGCGGCGAGCCGCCCCAAACCGAGGGTCGGCGGGACCGTCGCGGCCGGGCGGGGGCGGGGGCCAGGGATGGGATCCGCGGGCGCAGGCGTGCGCGATGGCCTCGCCTTCGGGTCCGGTGAGGGTGTAGCACCAGCGGGTGCGGGGATGGCGGGACGCTGCCTCGATGAGGTCGCGGACAGTGGCGGCGTCCATCAGGCCCCAGGTCCCGACGTCGGCGGGCATGTCCGACCAGCCCAGCAGCGTCCCGGCCGGCACGATGATGTTGATCAGGGCCGGCAGCGGGGTCCTGCCGCCGGGGCGGCCCTCGTCTTCATCATCGTTAACGTCAGCGTCGTCTTCATCTTCATCGTCTTCATCCCCCGGGAACTGCCCGTCCCGATACGGATCGTGGGGCGGGCCGGCGGGGTGGCCGGCTTCTGTTTCAGGGTCGGCGGGGTGGCCGGCTTCTGGGCTCGGGGCTGGGTCGCGGTCCTGGCTCGGTTCCGGCTCTGGTTCTGGTTGGGGGGCGAGGCGGTCCCAGGAGCTGCGCTGGTGGATGCGGTCCATCAAAATCATCGCGCGGATCTGGCCCAGGGTGCCGGGCAGGCCCGCGTTACGGAGCCGCACCGCCTCGGCGTCGATGGACGCCTTCCCTGTCAGCGCCTCGGCGGGATCCAGCTCCCGGCCGGCCAGCGACGCCGCACCAGAGTCCTCCCGGCGCAGCTCCACCCGCCGGTCCCGCTTGCGCTCGTCCTTACGCGCCCGCACGCCCTCGGGATCCAGGCGCGCCTCAAGCCGGGCGGCCTTCTGCTGCAGGTCCGCGACCCGCATCTCCGCCGCGGCCTCGGCGAGAACCTGATCGGCGGCGGCGGCCTTCTCGTCAGGCAGGTGGAGGGTGGCGTTGCTGATGACCCGGGCCCGGTCGCGGTCGATCAGCCCGGCCGCCATGCCCGCCAGGGTCCGCGGCAGCCGGCCGGCGATGTTCCGCGCCATGTCGATAAGGAGGCCAGCGCTGTAGGCGGTCGCGGTCATCTCGAAGCCGAGTTCCTCGGCCGGGTACTCGCCGTCGCGTGACCGCACCCGGTCACCGCGCGCCTTCGACGCCTCCAGCTGCGCTTCACAGCGCCGGGAGAACTCCGCCACCGCCATCAGCTCCAGGTAGCCCGCATGCGCGGCCAGCCGCCGCGCCGCCGATCCCACTCCCAGGAGCTGACCCTCATCCAGCTGGCCGAGGTCCGCGACAGCCCCTCCCGCCAGCGCGGCAAGCGCCGGGCCGGGCGGCAGTCCGTCCGCCGCGCCGTCCTGGGAGAACGCATCCCAGGACGGCGTGCGGCCAGGACCGTCGTACGGGGACTGAGGCACGAGACACCGCCCTCCGCTCGGGAGAGAGTTCTTTACACCTCAAACTATAGCACAAATGTTCGCTAGATGTTGGCGTCAACGGCATGTCACGATGATTTAATGTTCGAATAGAATGGGCCGCGGCCGGGAGCGGTCGCCGGACCGGATGTAGTGAGCCGAGGCAGGTTAGTTGTCACAGAGGCGGGCTTTCTGTCACCACGGGCGTTCCTGCTGGGCACGGTGCTCACGGTTGTCCGGTCTCAGCGAGGTTGGCCGCGTCTCAGCTTTTCCGCCGGTTATCTTGCTGGGACCTGATTGGCCCGTAGTCGAGCCAAGGGTCCTGGAGGAACTCATTTCGGTGCGATGAATGGTCCTTGGTGCTGATGCGGAAGTAAAGCGCGCGCCGTGTTTGCTCGGATTCGTAGTTGCCGCCGATGTTGTGACCGAGGAGGTAGTGGGCGAGCAGCAGGTCCCCGGCACACCCCTTGACCTGCTCGGGCTCGGGCAGGCCAATCGGCGGGTAGGCGCAGAACAGCTGCGGGCCGTGATCGCGGAAGTAGGTGGCGTGCGACAGGTGCGTTCCCGGCCAGACCCACAGGTTCCCGGAATTCTCGGTGAGCTGGTCGGTCATCAGGATCCCGGCCAGCAGCGTGAAGGTGCCGCGGACCGGCTCGCCGGTCGGCTCGGGGTTGTCAGCATCGATGTGGGGAATGCCGGGGCGGTGCGAGTACGGCGGGATGTTCAGCGCGATCTGGACCTGCCAGGGGATCTCCAGCGTCTCGGCCCCGGCCAGTTCCTCCGCAAGACTGAAAGCGGCGGTCCGCGTCAAGGGCGCCATCAGGGCCGGCTCAGCCTTGGTCTCAAGGAAGTAGAAGTGGCTGCCGTGCTTGTCGGCGGCGGGTGGATCAGCCGCAACGACCTCATCGATCCGCTGGACCGCCCGGGCCAGCGCACTGCCCCGCACCACCTGCGGAACCAGAACGAAGCCCCGCTCGGCGAACTCGTTGATCTGCTCATCGGTCAGCACGCGATCAACGTAGAGGGACGGCATCCGTGGCGGCAAAGGGATTTCCCACCCGCGCTCGTCCCGCAGCGAGATGGTTCCCGCGGTCATCTCGGCGGGAAAGCGAACAGGCCAGTGTGCCTGTGCCTGCTGCATGTTGTGGGTGACGATGACGATCCGAATATCACCGAGATCCCGGCCTGCCCGGGCAGCGGGGTGTCTCGCAGGTGACCGGGACCGAGCGTGAGGTTCTCCGGTGTGGTGCCCTCCACGACCACCATGGCGGAGATGCCGATGGCCGGGATGCTGAGCAGCGCCACCGGATCTCCAGGTGCTGCGGCGAGGCTCGCCGGGGTCGCCTTGTGACCGGGGATCACCGGGCCCGTTGGAGTAGTCCGAACGGACCGTAACTTCGCGTTAGGGATGCGGAAGGTCTCGTAGGCAAGGATCCACCACGCCCGACGAAGCGATCGGCGGCCAGGGCCGTCCGCTCTAGGGGCTCGCGCCTGTCACCGCATCTTCATCGCATTTATCGCACACGATCTTCAGGAAACTTTCAGGAACAGGCCGGATTTCGAGTTCTGGCGCCGCAATTTTAATATTTATGAGTATCTATGTTTGTTTTTAGATAGCTAGGGGTCGTCTGCATGTTTGATCTTGACATGTGGTGATTTCTATCCCAGGATTTTCGTTGGTTTTGCAGTAGGAAGAACTGTTTTAGGACCCAAGCGCCTGGTACGGCTTCCGGGGGACCGAGGGCTCGTTTGCGTGTTTGGTGATGACCTGGTCGGGACGGGAGCGGATGTTGTTTGCCGGGCGTTCTTTTAAGCGTGCCCTGATTGTGGGGATTTCATGCCTGGGGTTGTTCGGGCCGCTAGCCGGGGTCGGCGCGGCGCAGGCAGCCGCTGCCGCGGGATCGTCGTCGCCGCTGAACGTGGGGAAGGCATGGCAGCCCTCGAAGGAAAACGGGCCGGATGGGCAGCTGGGGCAGTTCAGTTCCGGCTCTCCGCAGGAGTCGGCGGAACGGGCGGCGGCAGCGCAGGCCCGCGCGACGGGCAAGCCGGTGGTGGTGGGGTCACTGACCTCGGGAACGCAATTGGTGACGGCGGAGCCGGACGGGACGCTTGCGGCGGCGTCGAATGTGCTGCCGGTGCGGGTTCGGGCGCGGGCCAGTTGGGTTCCTGTGGACACGAGGCTGCGGCTGTCAGGCGATCGGCTGGCCCCGATGGCAGTGCCGGGAGACAGCGTGAGCTTCTCTGCGGGCGGGTCCGCGGCCGCGGCGGAGATCTCCGACGGCGGGGCGGGACTGAACCTATGGTGGCCAGGAACGCTGCCCGTACCAGACGTCTCCGGGGCGTCGGCGACGTACAGGAACGTCCTGCCCGGGGTGAACCTGGTGCTGACGGCAGTGAGCGGGAAGCTCGGCGGGTTCAGCGAGGTGCTGATCGTGACGTCGCGGCAGGCGGCCGGTGACCCGGGCCTGGCTCGCCTGGCGTGGCGGGTTTCCGCGCCGGGGACGTCGGGGATGCGGGCGCTGCCGGACGGGGGGCTGCTGGCACAGATCAGCGGGTCACGCGGGTTCATGGCGGCGGCGCCGGTGATGTGGGATTCCTCGGCGCTGGCGGTCGGCGCCTCGCGGGCGGCGGTCCGTACGGCGCAGAATTCCGCGCGGGCATCAGGAGCGGCCCTGGCAGCGGGGGGCATGGGTGCGGTGTCGACGGTCGCGGGCCCGGCGAGCGGAGCGCATGAGGCGAGCATCACCGCACAGGTAGCCGGCGGCGGGAGCGAACTGTCCCTGACGCCGGACACACGGCTGTTGTCGTCGCCGGCAACGCGGTTCCCGGTGTTCATCGACCCGACGTTCACTCCGTATGACGACACGGCGGGCACGCAGGCCTATGACACCGTGCAGTCCCAGTGCACTAGCCCGCACTACTCGACGACGGTCAACTCGACGAGCGATAGCCCGGTCGGATTCGACAACTGGGGCGGGAGTTGCGCGGTTGACGACGTGGACTACACGCTCTACCAGGTAGAGGTCCCGTCCGGGGCGCTGTCGTCGGACGCTCATCTGCTGACGGCGTCGTTCCAGATCGCCGAGGGGTACTCGTCGGACTGCTCATCGACCGCGGTGATGACCGCGACCTGGATCGGCGGGATCAGCAAGAGCACCGGCTGGCCAGGACCCGGGGCGGTGTCGGGGGAGGAGAACGTGACGGCGAATCTGGGGCCGGACACCTCGAGCTGCAACGGCGTGTTCGTGGAGAACAATGGCGCGACCGTATCGACGGGGTTCGACGTGGCGACGGACCTGGGGAAGATCGGCTCGTCGGCGACGAACATCACCTTCCGCGTGTGGGAGAACCCCGCGAACAATACGGCAGACCCCAACTATCCCAGCGAGCCGAGCTATTACCTGCACAAGCAGCTCACCGTCAACCCGACGCTTGAGGTGCACTGGATCTACAACCCGGATGTGCCGTCCGATCTAGAGCAGGCATCCAACAACGGCGGGGCGAGCAGTTCGGGCTGCGTCACGACCTTGGCCAGCGCGCCGCACATCGGTAAGACGATCGCGCAGGGCGGCGTTTACCTGCTTGCCGACCTGAACGAGCCGACCCACGGCTCCCAGAAGGCGCCGGATGTGGGCTATAACGTCAGGTACGCGACGGGGACGAGCAGCAGCCCCACCTGGACCACAGAAACCGATGTCCAGACTGGGGCGAACGGCCTGGCCGCGTCCTACAAGCTGCCGGCCTCGGTCACCTCAGGGGTGGCCGACGGGACCATCGTCCAATGGGAGGCTCAGGCCGACATCGGGACAGCGACCCTGGGCGGCACCACCTACGGCCCGTATACCTCAAGCTGGTCGAAAAGTCCGTGCTTCTTCGCGGTCTACCCGGACAAGCCGGATGCCCCGACGTTGAAGGCAGACTTCAGCCAGACGGCCGGGCAGACAGTGGGGGCCAATGTCACCTTCACGATCACCCAGTCCAGCGGGGACACGGCTAGCGAGTTCGTCTGGGGGGCGGACAGCGTCCCGCCGACCTCCAGCCCGCCGGCCGACCGGACCTGCACGACCAGCGCCGCGGAGACCTACTGCAGCAAGATCACCGGCGGTAGCGCCACGCTGACGATCCCGGTCGAGTCGCCCGGCCCGCATGACGTGTGGGTGTACGAGGTGGACTCGGCCGGCAACGACTCGGGCATGACCAACGACGCGCCGTCGGGGCAGAGCAACACGTATGAGGGTGCGGGCGACCCGGTGGACTCCTACACCGCGGATGGGAGCCTGCAGGCTAACTTCACGGATGCGCTTGATGCCGGTAAGGACTACGACAACACGATGATCTCGCGAGAGGCTGGTTCCCAGGACGGCGCCAGCGCGGACGCGGTCACGGGCGGCAACTCCTTCGACGAGCAGGAATTCAGAAATGCCGGGTGGAATCCGAGCACCGCAACGGTCGTCAGCACCGTCACGGTCGACGGGGCCACCTTTACCATGCCAAAATTCGGGACGACCACCAGCGGGCCGGACAACCTGCTCGCGGCGAACCAGCTGATTGGCGCCGGAGTGAACGGCGCGCAGGGCACCTCGCTTGTCTTCCTTGCCACGTCTACCCATGCCAGCGTCGTCGTCCCCGGCAACTCCGGCTCGGGAGCATCGGACAGCGGCGTGCTATCCGGTGATGTGACCGCCCCCATGACGGACCCTGGTTACGGGGTGACCGGGACGGGCTGCGCGCTGGAGGCCAGCTACGACGACAGCGAGGGCTGCAAGCCGGCCACCGGCACGATCAATTTCCTGGGTACCTGCTCGGTCCAGGGCGCGACTATCACCCAGACGTCCTACACCCTCGCGGTGCCCGACTGGGTATCCGGGCCCTCGGACATCGCGGCGCTGACCCTGCCTGACCGCGATCATGCCGGCGGCTTGGACGGCAGCAACCCGAACCTCTACGTGTTCTCTGTTCCTATCCCCGGGTCATGCACGGTGGCCTCGGTGCAGCTGCCGGACGTGGCGCCCGATGCCGCCGGCCCGGCCCTGCACATCCTGGGAATGACGCTGCGGAACACCACGACGGCCACGCCGCAGGTAGAGGGAGCCATGCCCGCCTCGCCGTCCGGGCAGGGATGGACGGGAGCGTACGCGTCGGCGATCGACAACGCGTACGACCCGCCGTCGGGGAAGACGTGGGGTAACCAGACCGTGCGCATCGCGGTGTCGCCGGGCGTGATCGCCCCGGCGAGCACGTCTGCGAGCCCAGTCGACGTGCGGATCCGGCTATCGGATCCCGGCTACTGGTCGGAGGACGGCACCGGACCGCTGAAGATCGGGGCGGTGTCCATCGCCCCGCAATCGGCGGCGGGGAGCCCGGCCGCCGCCGCGGCACCTACACCGCTGACGTTTGACGGCTCCACGTCGGTGAGCATCCCTGAAGGCGGGGACATCTACAGTGACCCGGTGCAACTGCCGTTCGCGGTCGCACCGGGCAGCGGGATCCTGGTCAGCCTGTACCTGCAGAACGCGTCGCTGCCGGTCCTGCCGCTGAACAACAACACGAGCGGGGCGGAGACCTGGTTCGCCCCGTCGTCCACCCCGGATGAGGCCGGCGTCCAGGCAGGCACGGCCTTCACCGGCAGCGGCGGCTACGTGACGGCCACGGTCCCGGTGCTGACCGGCGTGGACGTGACCACGCCGGCGGTTGCCGGGGTGAGCCCGGGCGAGCCCACGGTGATGGTCACCGGTGACGGGGGCATCATCGAGGGAGAGCTCAACCCCATTCCCTCCGACGCGGCCAACGACCCCAGCCAGCGGCTCGCGGGCCAGCTGATATCGCAGGGGGACACGTCCGGCTACGGCGTGGTCGACACCTCGGTCGAGGACAACATGGTCCTGTTCGACGCCGTGCCGCCGGATGGCGGGGTACCGCCGAACGGTCTGGAGCTGCAGGCTCGGCTCGACCATGACGTACTGGCCGAGCCCGACCTTGGCACCGTCATCGTCAACATCGGCCTGGAGGACATGCTCTGGGAGGACGGCACCTACTCCGGCATGCAGACGACTGTAGAAAACACGATCGCGGCCGTGGCGCGGCAGTTGGGCGCCTCCGGGTTCGTCACGGGAGGCGGGTTCGGCGGCGTCACCCTCGCCACGCAAACCCCGTGCAATAACTACGCCAGCGTCGCCTTGAACGGCTGCGACCAGTACGTCGATGCCGGTCGCGTCGACATCAACGACAAGATCTCCGGTCTGAGCGGCCTGGCGTGCGAGGCCGACTTCTCCTCCGCGGTCACCCAGCCAGGGACGGGCACCGACAGCGCTACCAACCCCGCCACGCTGATCACCGCTGACGACGCCGGGGATCACGCGAACCTCTCGCTGGGGGCGAGCGGCGGGTACGCGGCCATTGCCCCGGTCGCGGCATCGTGCGGGTTCTACCCGCCGGCTAGCCCGCTGCCGCCGACCTCGTAGCAACGTATTCGGCCACTGTTCCTCGTCCGTCTGCTGTGACCTTCTGCCCGACGTGCTTATCCCGCTCGCGTACTAGCGCGGTCGGGCCGTGTGAAGGAGCGTTTCCATGAGGTGGTTTCTGGTAGCCAGAGCGGCCAGGCGCGGCGTCCGGCCGCTGCGGCGGGCGCGGTTGGCCGGGGCAGCCGGCCTGGCGGTACTGCTGCTGCCGCTGACGGCTGCCGCTCCGGCGGTCGCTGCCGCCGGACCCGCTGCCGCCGGGCCCGCGGCACTGCTTCCGATGGCGGCGGCCAAGCCGGTTCCGGTGCACGCGGTGCCCGCACACCCGGTGAAGGTTCCCGCGAACCGGCCATGGCACCTGCCCGTGACCTCGTGGCCGACAGCCGGGACGGCCACGGTGGCGGTCCCCGCGCCTGCTCCGGTGGTGTCCTTGGCTGGTGTCCCCGCGAAGGATGCCTCGGGTAAGGCCCGGACGGCGGCGATGGCCCTGCCCGCGAAAGGCTCGTCTCGCGCCGGATCTTTGCCGGTGTGGGTGGGGCCGGGGATCGCGGGCGCCTCGGCATCTCCCGCAGGCTCTTCCCGGGCTGCCGCTGACCTGGCCGGGCGGCCGGGAACCGTCCGGGTGACCATGGCGCCCCGGGCGGCCGCGGTCCGCGCGGGCGTCAGCGGCGTGGTGTTCACGGTGGCGCAGGCCGGTTCGGCCGCTGCCCCGCGGCTGGTGCACGTGAGCCTGGATTACTCGTCGTTCGCGTATGCGGACGGCGGGGACTTCGCCGCCCGGCTGCGGCTGGTGGAGTTGCCCGCATGCGCGCTGACGACGCCAGGCGTGCCGGCGTGCCGGCGGGAGGTGCCGCTTGTGTCGTCGGATGACGTGCGGCTTGACCGGCTCGGCGCCAATGTCACGCTGAGCGCCGCCTCGCCTGCCTCAGCCGTTGCTCCGGCTGCCCCGGCGGTGGTGCTGGCAGCGACCACGGCGGCCTCTGGGTCGGATGGCGACTACACGGCGACGCCGCTTTCCGAGGCGGGCACCTGGACCGCGGGGAACTCGGCCGGGGCGTTCACCTACTCGTACCCGGTGCAGGTGCCGCCGGTGCCGGGCGGACTGAAGCCGTCGATCAGCCTGGACTACAGCTCGCAGGCAGTGGACGGCCTCACCTCAGCCACCAACGACCAAGCGTCCTGGGTCGGGGATGGTTGGGATTACCAGCCGGGATACATCGAGCGGGATTACCAGTCGTGCGAGCAGAATCCAGCCGGGTCGACGAAGACCGGCGACCTGTGCTGGTCAAGCGATGACACCACGACGCTGTCGCTGGGCGGGATGACGACCACGCTCGTCGACGACCCGACGAACGGGTGGCATGCGGAGGCGGACAGCGGCTACCGCATCACCTATACCACCGGGTCGGGCAGCAACGGGACCCACGATGATGATTACTGGGTGGTGACCGCGCCGGACGGGACGAGCTATTACTTCGGGCGCAACGAGCTGCCCGGGTGGGCGTCGGGAAAGGCCACGACCGACAGCGTCTTCACGGTGCCGGTCTACGCCACGGCGTCGGGACAGCCGTGTTACAACGCGACCTTCTCGTCGTCGCACTGCCTGCAGGCGTGGCGGTGGAGCCTGGACTGGGTGACCGACCCGCATGGTGACGCGATGGCCTACTACTACAGCAGCGAGACCAACTATTACGCGGCGGACAACGGGACCAAGGCCACCGCGTCCTATACCCAGGGCGGGGTGCCCGCCAGCATCCAGTACGGGCTGCGGTCCACCAGCGGGTACGGGACCCCGGCGGCCGAGGTCGCCTTCACCTCGGCCACGGACAGGACCGACGTCCCCACCGGCTCAAGCGACGACCTGGCCTGCGCCTCCGGGGCGGCGTGCAGCGTCGTCTCGCCGACGTTTTGGTCGAAGTACCGGCTGACCTCGATCGCGACCAGCACCCTGGAGGGCTCCGCGCAGGTGGCGGTGGACTCGTGGGCGCTGACCGACGAGTACCTGTCGACCGGGTCCACGTCGGCGGCGCCGCTGTGGCTGGAAAGCATCGCCCGGACGGGGAAGGACGGCGGCACGGCGGTGGCCTTGCCGCCGGTGGTCTTCGGTGGTACCGCGATGGACAACCGGACGGACACGTCGGCGAACCTGAACGACGGGTACTCGATGATCTCCCGCAACCGGATCACGAGCGTCACCACGGAAACCGGCGGGGTGGTGACGGTCAGCTACGAGGCACCTCCGTCGTCGTGCACGTCGGGTTCATTCCCGGCGGATGACGCGAACACGCTGCTGTGCTACCCGACGTACTGGACTCCGCCGGGGGGAAGCCAGCGGGAGGACTGGTTCAACAAGTACGTTGTCGAATCGGTCACCCAGCAGAACACCGTCGGCGGCACGACGGCGGTGGTCACGAACTACTCCTACTCGGGGGCGGCGTGGCACTACGACGACGACGCGCTGTCTCGGTCCAGCCAGCGGACCTGGGACCAGTGGCGCGGCTTCCAGACGGTGACCACCGAGAACGGCAACGCGGCCAACGGCGACCCCGTCACCGAGACGACCAGCACCTACTTCCAGGGCATGAACGGCGACTACCAGGGACCGGGCAACGCTGCCACATCGGCGTCGCTGACCTCCCAGGTGGGAAACGTCCAGGTGACGGACTCCGACCAGTTCGCGGGCACGGAGTTCGAGGAGACCGGGTACGACGGCGCGGGCGGCGCGGTCGTCTCCGACACGGTGACCACGCCGTGGACGTCGGCCGCGACCGCCACGCAGACGCAGCCGTCCCCGCTGCCGGCGCTGACCGCTTACCTGACCGGGACCGCCAAGACCCAGACGTTCACCACGCTGGCGTCGGGCGGCTACCGGGAAGCTGACGACAGCTACACCCATGACTCCGACGGTCGCGTTACCGTGACGGCAAGCGTTCCCGACGCCGCGGACAACGGCAGCGGCGGTGATCCGAGCGAGGACACCTGTACTCAGGTCAGCTACGACGACAACACGTCGGCCTGGCTGCTTGACCTGCCCGCCGAGGTCATCGAGACGTCGGCCGCGCCGTCCGGCTGCCCGGTCTCCGGTACTCCCGCTCAGTCGGAACTTGTATCCGACACGAGGTACTTCTACGACGGCGCCACCGCAGATACCACCGCCCCGACCGCGGGCAACTTGACCGAGACCCAGAAGGCGACGTCGTACAGCGGCGGCGCGGAGGTGTTCACCCCGCAGTCCGAGGACACCTTCGACGAGTACGGCCGGATTCTCACCACCAAGAGCGCGGACGCGATAGCCCTCGGGTCCAGCGGTAACGCCACTACCACCAGCATTACCCCCGCCACCGGGGCAGAGCCCACCAGCGTCACCGTGACCGACCCGATGGGCCTGGTGACGACGACAACCTATGACCCGGCCGGGGATCTGCCGCTGACCGTGACCAGCCCGGCCGGCCTGGTCACGACCGAGACGTACGACGCGCTCGGCCGGCTGACCGCCGTCTGGTCCCCCGGTCATGCGACTAGCGGGCCGGCCGACGAGACGTTCAGCTACCGCGTCTCCGCCACCGCCCCGTCGATGATCACGACCAACACGATCAACACCGCGGGGACCTACCTGTCCGCGGAGACGCTCTATGACTCGCTCGGCCGGAAGATCGAGACCCAGGACGAGACGCCGGACGGCAACCGCGACATCACCGACACCTACTACCAGTCAGACGGCTGGACTCAGGATCAGTCCAACGCCTATTACGCGACCGGCGCGCCGTCGGGGACGCTGGTCACGGCGCCCGATGACGAGGTGCCGTCGCAGACCGGCTACGTCTACGACGGCGACGGCCGGGTGACGAGGCAGATCGCCTACAGTCTGGCCACCGAGCAGTACGAGACCGATACTTCCTATGGCGGTGACTACACCACCGTCACCCCGCCGGCCGGCGGTACCGCGACTACCACCTACGTCAACGGAATCGGCAAGACCAGCTACATCTACCAGTACCACGCGGCCAGCCCGCCAGCCACCCCGCCCGCCCCAGGATCCGGGTCGCAGGCCGACAACGCCAGCACCCTCGGCTGGGATCAGACCGCCTATACCTACACCCCTGCCGGGCAGCTCGCGGCCGTCACCGACGCCACCGGGAAGAACACGTGGACCTACGGTTACGACCTGCTCGGCAACCAAACCTCAGAGTCCGACCCCGATTCCGGGTCAAGCACCAGTACCTACGACGACAGCGGGAACCTGCTATCGGTCACTCAGGTCGGCGCGACCGCAAGCGCGGATAAGACCATCAGCTATACCTACGACCAGGACAACAGGAAGACCGCCGAATTCGACACCACCGGCGGCGCGAGTGAGACATCTTCCGACGAGCTCGCCTCCTGGACCTACGACACCCTCGCGGCCGGTCAGCCCACATCCTCGGTCGCCTATGTCGGCGGTACCAGCGGCACCAAGTACACCCAGTCCGTCACCGGCTACAACGCCTACGGGCTGCCGCAGGGCGTCAGCACGCAGATCGGCGCGGGCACGTGGTCGGGGACCTACAAGGAGCTGTACACCTACACCTCCTCCGGCAACCAAGTCTCCGACGTCACCTATCAGGCGGCGGGTGACCTGCCGCTCGAGGACGTCACCACGGGCTTTGACGCCGCCGATGACCCGGTCAGTCTCGGGTCGTCGCTGTGGACCTACGTCGCGTCCTTGGACTACACCGAGCTCGGCCAGCCGCAGGAATACGCCCTCGGCACCAGCAACGAGCCCGCGTGGGTACTCAACACCTACGACCAGGCCACCAACCGGCTCGATTCCTCCGAGGTCCAGGCCGGAGTCAGCCCGGTCACCCTTGACGACACGAACTACGCCTACGACAACGCCGGGCTGATCACCGCTGAGGCCGATACCCCGTCCGGCGGTCCGGCCCAGGTCCAGTGCTTCAGTTATGACTACCTCGGACGGCTCACCACGGCCTGGTCCCAGGGCAGTTCGGGATGCACGAGTGGCCCGTCACAGTCCGCCGAGGCCGCTGCCGCCGCTCCCTACTGGGACCAGTACGGCTATGACCTTGTCGGCGACCTCACCTCCGTGACCTCGACGCCCGCGTCGGGTAGCGCGAACACCACGCAGGAGACGTTCCCCCCGGCCGGGTCCACCGCCTACCAGCCGAGCGGGTCGGCCACCCCGCCGTCCCCGCCGCACGCGGTCAGCGGCACCGGCCCTGCGGGGAGCGCCAGCCCCACCACCAGCTACGCCTACGACGATGCGGGCCACCTCACCGGGGTTACAGGGTCCGGCACCAGTCAGGCCCTCACCTGGAACGACGCCGGACAGCTGAGCTCCGTCACCACGACCGGAGGCACCGAGGCGGGCGCCGCGTCCTACGTCTACGACGCGTCAGGGAACTTGCTGGTGCAGACCGACGCCGCCGCCGGCACCGCCACCCTCTACCTGCCAGGCGAGACCCTCACCAAGACCACCAGTGGCACCGCGGTCTACAGCAGCACCCGTTACTACACCATCGGCGGCGTCACCATCGCGGCGCGCACCTCCGGCGGTGCCGTCGACTACCTGGCAGGCAATCAGCAGGGCACGGCCACGGTGGCGATCGACAGCAGCAGCCTGACCGCCACTTACCGGTACTACGACCCCTACGGCAACCCCGTGGCGGCCTCCGGCACCACCGCGAGCCCTGCATGGCCGGGCGCCAAGGGTTTCGTCGGCGGGAGCACCGATACGGCCACCGGCCTTGTCGACCTGGGCGCCCGCGAATACAACCCGGCTGCCAGTTCCTTCATCTCACCCGACCCCATCCTCAATCCCTACAACCCGCAAGACCTCAACGCTTATGCCTATGCCTCCGACAGCCCCGCATCATTGTCCGATCCCAGCGGCCAGATGCCCTGTGACGGCTCCGGCCGCTGTGGCAGTTACCAATACCTGGAGACCATCAACAGCGGGCGGACGGTAACCGACCAGCAGTCAGACGATTCCTTTGTCGCGATAAGCCAGAACGTCTACATTGCGGCCGATCTGCCACAGGTCCACGCGCTCAAGGCCGCCTGGCAAGCAATCAACCACATGTACCCGGGCGGCGACCAGTTCTCCAATTGGATCCGGCTGTGCATATTTGACCGGAGCCTCTGTAACGGCCAGCTCGGGGATGCCTTCAGTCATTCTGGAATTCCGAACTACCAGACGCAGGAGCTTTGGGGCAATGGCCTAGCAATGGCAATTGTGCCAAGTGGGGTGGTCACCTACTACTCCGACCCGGTCTGGAGTTACCTTGCCGGCGTTACCAGGCAAGCCTTGCAGCGATGGAATGATGCTAAGGGTAACTTCACGGATCAACAATGGGAAGCCGTCAATAATAACCCTGGCATGTACAACATGATGAAGGGTAACCAGATGGACGATCTGGCTAAAGAAATCATCAAGAATGATGCGTTGAACGGTGACCCGATAGCTCAGGGTCTGCAATTGTCCGAGAGGTTCCAGAATGCTCCGGATGTCGATAACCTGACTGGACTCGATGGCAGTGTCAACTGGTATGACTGGACCACGCCAGCGGAATGGCAAGCTCACGTTAATGACTACAGTGCTTGGGGGGAGGGCAGGCCTTTGTTCTGGTCTCAGATGGAAACGGACGTGAATACTTCCGGTGATAGCCTGGACGACGGTGGGGACGCGGCAGTGCCGGCAGGGGAGTGACCGTGGACGGTGGACTGAGGCAGCGGTGGGACACGCCAGCGGGCCTAGTGCTCGCCGGGGAGGTCCTGGCCCGGCTCAGGGCAGGGCTGTCCCTTGATGGACTGGGGCTTGGCGAGGTGGATGGCCGGGTGGATCTGCGCGGGTTCCCGGCTCCACTGCCGCGTCCGGTGTCGCGGGCGGATATCGCGCGATGGCGGGCCGGGCAACTGCCGCCTGGGGCTCTCGTCAGGAAGGCTGAGCTGGTCGAACTGCTTGGCGTCACGCTGCGCGGCCTTGACCTTTCCGGGGCTGTCCTTGACCAGGTGATCATTCGTGACTGCGTGGTCGAGGACTGCATGCTTGACGGGGTGCGTGGTCATGATTTTGGGATAGCGCGGTCCCGGGTGCTTGATACGTCTTTTCGCGGTGCCGACCTGCGAGGGGCGGGGCTGGGGCCGTGGCGGGCCGGGGTGGGCAATGAGTACAACAACGTGAGTTTCGCCGGAGCCGATCTGCGGGTAGGCATGGTCACGGCGTGGTTCAGGGACTGCGATTTCTCCGGTGCCCGGCTGGATGAGGTCAGGTTTATCCAGTGCGGGCTGGTGCGGTGCCGGTTCAGCGGACTGCTGCACAACGTGCTGTTCCACGGAGCAACGTCCGCTGCGCGCGACGGGGAGCCCAATTACTGCGAGGACGTCGACATGGCGGGCGCGGAATTCAGGCATGTGGGGTTCCGCAGCTTTGACCTCGACGCCGTGAAGCTTCCCGATGATCCGGCCCTGTGGGTGATCCGCGATTACCCGTGCGCAATAAGAAAGGCGGCCGGCTCGCTGGAAGGCCGTGCGGACAAGAATGGCCGCTTCTTGTGGACGTGGCTTACGGACCAGTTGCGCGGCATCGACGCGCGTCATCCGGTTGGGTTGATGAACAGGAACGACTTCGTCGCCTTCGGCGGCGAGGAACTCGCGGAACTAGCGGAATCCGTGATCCGACAGGCCGAGCGCGAGTGCGGCGGCCGGAAAGAGTTACCCGAAGCGGCCGTGGACGTAGTCGGCGGTGCGGGGGTCCCGCGGGTTGTCGAAGACCGCCGCCGTCGGGCCGGATTCGACGATGCCGCCGGGGGTATTCTCGGCCGCCAGGAAGAACGCGCAGTAGTGCGAGACGCGCTGGGCCTGCTGCATGTTGTGGGTGACGATGACGATGGTGACCTGGGAGGAGATCTCGGCGATGGTCTCCTCAACGCGGCGGGTTGAGGTGGGGTCGAGGGCGGAGCAGGGCTCGTCCATCAGCAGCACGTCGGGGGAGACCGCGAGCGACCTGGCGATGCAGAGGCGCTGCTGCTGGCCGCCGGAGAGCGCGCCGCCGGGGGTGGACAGCCGGTTGCGTACCTCCTCCCACAGGCTGGCGCGGCGCAGGCTGGACTCGACGACCGAGTCCTTGTCGCGGACCTTGATGCCGGCCAGCTTGAGGCCGCTGGTCACGTTGTCGTAGATCGACATCGTGGGGAACGGGTTGGGCTTCTGGAAGACCATCCCGATCCGGCGGCGGACCTGCTGCGGGTGCTGGCTCGGGTGGTAGATGTCCTGCCCGGCGAGCAGCACCTCGCCGGCCAGCGCCGCGCTTGGGATCATCTCGTGCATCCGGTTGAGTATGCGCAGAAACGTGGACTTGCCGCAGCCGGACGGGCCGATCAGCGCGGTCACGGTGCCCGGTGGCATGTCAAGCGACACTTGCTGCAGTACCTTGCGCTTGCCGAACCAGGCCGACACCTGCCGCGCCTCGAGCCCAACCAGGGGAGACATCAGCGGCTGGGTCTGCTGGCCTGCGATTTCAGTCATCAGGGGTCCTCAGTACAGGTTGGGGAGGAGCGCCGACAGGCTCTCGTACAGGTTCCAGACGATGGCGATAACCACCGGTATCGTGACAATCCAGGCGGGCCAGCGGGCCCATTTGCCGGCCAGGAAGCTGCCGCACAGCGCCGCCGCGGCGAGCGCGATCGCCCAGGCCATCGCCGGGACCAGCGCGTAGTCGTCACGGCCAAGCGCGACTTCGGCGGAGCCGATGACGGGCAGGCCCCCCGGTTCCTGCTGCGGGCTCGTCAGCAGCTTCGCCTCGACCTCGACGTAGTGGGCCGGTGTGATTCGTGAATCCGCGGTCACCAAAAGGAGCTGATTAGGGATTTCGCTGAACGGTACCGGCTTACTGCTATCGGACAACGCGATCACCGCATAGTGGGCCTGGCCCTGGCTGGTGATGGTCGTGATCAGGTCGCCCTTGCTCAGCTCGGTGAGGTCACCGAACGGGGCGCCGAACGTCGCGCGTCGGCCGAACACCACCGAGACGCCCGCCTGGCCGGGCAGGGGGGTGTCTCGCAGGTGGCCGGGGCCGAGCGTCAGGTTCTCCGGGCTCGTGCCCTCCACCACCACGTCGCGGAGGTGGATGGCTGGGATGTCGAGAAGCGCGACCGGGGTGCCCGGGGTTGTCGGTCCGGTCGGCGCGATGGCCAGGCCGAGTTCGCCCTGCAGGCGGGCGTACAGCGTGGTCTGCGCCCGGGCTTCCTGCACGCCGGACAGGAAGTACAGGTAGCCGACGAAACCGAGGATCGCTACCGCGAGCAGGGTCAGAGCCAGGCCGACGGAGCGGATGGGGCTGACGGGGCCGCGGGCGGCCTTAGACCTGTCCGCGGGCGGCTGATAAGGAGCCTTGCCGTTCACCGCCTGGGCGGCCAGCAGATCGGCCGACGGCGTGCGCCGCGGGGCGAACGTTACTATGTCCTCCCCGTGGCCCGTGGCTTCTGCCGACGTCACCGGGCGCCGTTCCGCCTGCGGCGCAGGTAGGCCGCGACCGATGGCGGCGCGGCGACGGCGGCCGCCACCCCGAGCGCCGTGATCACCGCAAGCAGGATGCCGTCCGTGCCGTTGTCAGGCACGTTCATCACGGATCTGGTGATGTTGGCGCTCTGCGCGGTGGTCCCGTTCGAACCGCTTGTCCCGTTCCCGCCGCCGGTCGGGGTGCCGACCGTCGTGCCGGCCGGGGTTGACGTCGGGTTCGCGGTAGCACCCGCCTTGGGCTTCCCGGTGCTCGTGGTGGTCGGGGTCGTGCTGCTGACAGTGCAGGTGAGCGGCGCGCCGACCTTCTGGCACTTGGTCGGGTAAGGCGCGTCCTTGAGCACCGTCAGGACTCCGTTGGTGAACGTGGGGTTGGCGCAGCCCGCGAGGGTTGTCGGGTTCGGCCCCGCGATGTGTCCAGGGATCAGGTTTACCTGATGCAGCCCGCCCTGAACCAGGTTGAGAGGCAGCGGCGAGTAGCCGAGTGCGGCCGCCTGCCGCTGCCCGGCACACAGGTAGAAGTCGATGAAGTAGCTGAGCGACTGGCCCACGGCGTTATTGAAGATCTGCGGGATCTTGGTACCTTGCTTCGGCACGATCAGGTAGCTGTAGCTGGACAGCGGGTAGCTTCGCGGGTCGGTGTAGGTGTAGACGCTGTCCAGGTTCTGCTGCAGAAAGTCCGGACTGTTGGAGTCCTCGTCAATGACGGCCTGGGTGAGCGCCACGGCCACGTTGGACGCGGTGGGGAGCACGTAATAGCCGGCCGCGTTTTCCATCGCGACGACCGGCCATTTCGCGTTCAGCGCGTAGGCGTACTCGTCGTACCCGATGGAGCCCTCGCCGTAGCTCGACGTGATGTAGGTCGAGACGTTGTTGGACCCGTTCTCCGCCTTCGCGCTGCCGAACTGCGGGTAGAACTCCGTCTGCGGGCAGGGCAGCTTGATGCCCGGATGGACCTGCTGGCAGAAGGCGTTCCAGATTGACGGGTACTCGTGCGCCATCCACCGGGTGAGAAAGTAGGTGGCACCCGAGCCGTCGGAGCGGATCACCGGGATGATGGGCTCGTTCGGCAATTGCGCGCCGTAGTCCTTGGTGATCGCCGGGTCGTCCCAGTTGGTGATCTGACCGGTGAAGATCTTGGTGAGCGTCAGCCCGGACAGCCGCAGGTTGGTGACCAGGTGGCCCGCCACGGTGACGTGGTACATGAACGCGGTACCGCCGCCCACGTCGGGGACGTAGGAGTAGCCCCACTCGGGGCTCTCCGCGCCGGTGCCGCCGAGTTCGTCCTGGCCGTTGCGGAACGGCGGGTCGGACGCCGCGAAGTCCACCTGACTGCCCTGCATGTAGTCACCGCGGCCGGACGCGGACCCGTCCGGGTTGAAGTTGACCGTTAGCCCGTTGGGCTGGACATCCTGCGCCCACTCGTCGAGCGCGACCGACGCCCAGGACGAACCCGAGCCGGAGAGCGTCACGTAGCTCCCGGCCGAGGCGGGGGAGGACGTGGCCAGCAGCGCCAGCATGGCCAAGAAAACGGTCACACCCGCCCACACCGGACCCCGGCGCCGGGCCCTGATCATGAATTCCTCCGTGTGAAGCTCCCAAGTCGGCGAAGGCGACGGATGCCGGCCATGGCCGCGCCGCGTGATCCCAGGCTGCCGAAGACGAGAGCGGCCGGCCCGGCGACCAGGAGCACCAGCCCGGCGATCAGCAGCGCCAACACGACCCACGACATCCCGGTGACATCGGGGCGGCTGAATGCCACGGCGATTGAGTGTGCCGCGGCGGCACCCGACGCCGACGCTGACGGCGACTTTGGCGCGGACGGTGCGGGAGAGGCCGACGGGGACGCCGACGGGGACTTCGACGGGGCCGCGGTCGGCTTGGGGTTACCGGTCTGGTGCAGCACCTTGTAGGCGGCCGCGAGCGTCTGCTGGCGGAGCGCGTTCGGCAGCGGTAGGAAGCCCGGGGCCAAGTCGCCCGGGGCCGTGCCGGTGTGCTGCCCCTGGTTGGCCACGAAGTCGAGGAACTGGGCGATCTTGGCGGCCTTGGCCGCGGACAGGCCGCCGGTGGGCACGACCGCGTAGATCACCATTGTGAGCGGGTAGGCGGCCGCGTCCTTCTTGGTGAGGTTCATCGACCGCGTGATCCCGTCCGGGTTGACGGTCATGTCCTTGACCGCGGCCGCCATCGAGTTCATCGTCGGCTCGACGTATTTCCCGGCGGCGTTCTGCAGGGCCGCGGTCGGGAACAGGAACGTCGCGGCGTCCGCCTGATCGACGAACGCGAACAGGTCCCTGTCGCCCGGCGTTTCCGGGATCAGCGCGGTGTAGTTACCTGTGGTCGGGTCCTTGGTGTCCTGGGTGCCCGGCATCCAGTACTCCGCTTGGTAGGTCGCGACCGAGGCCAGCGGGTAGGTGGGGCTGAACTGCGTTGCCAGCGGGATGTACGGGTCCATCGGCAGAAACGCATCCGCCGGATACTTCTGCGCCAGGTAATACGTGTTGACGTGCATCCCCCAGGGATCGAACTGGCCCGCGAGGAAGCCCGAGGCGGCCTGGTCGGCGGCGATCCAGCTGGTGGTGACCCAGGTCATGTCGCTGTTGCCGGAGACCACGGTCGGTATCTGGTAGCCGGTCGGGTTGGCCGCGTCGTTGATCGTCGGGTTTAGCTTGACGAACTCCGGATCGCTGTACAGCGACTGCGGGTTGCCGTCGACGCCGTTGTCGCACCCGAACTGGTAGTGCGCCGCGCCCGGGCACGCCTCGCCACCGAAGTCGTAGGAGGTTGTCAGGAGCTTGGCGACGAGCCGCGCGTCCAGCTTCATGTTGGTGTATGGCTGCTGTGTGGCCTGGTTATCAACCCAGTAGGCGATCGACGCGGCGGACACCGCGACGGGCGCGTACGTGAACGGGTGCTGCGCTGACGTGGTGAGCGGCTGGGTGGTGAACCCGACGTCAAAAAGCCCGCTGGCGAAGTCGCCGCGTGCCTCGCTCTCGTTGATCTCGGAGTTGTACTGCAGCGTGACCGGGCTTGAGCCGAAGCACAGGCCCGTCTCCCACTGGAGCATCGCGCGCGCCAGCATCGGCGAGCCGCCGGAGGTAAAGTCCGCGGCGCGCTGCGGGCAGCCGTTAGGTGTGGGCGCGAAATGCAGCGGTATGACGATCCGCTTCTGCCACGAGCAAAGCCCGTTAGCCGTGCCTGGCGCGGAGGTGATCGGCCCGAACGCGTACTGCCCGAGGTCGGTGACCTGGGTGTCTATGGTGTGATTGGCGCAGTGCGGCGGCTGGTAATCGATGCTGTCACCGCCCTGGCTTGGCACGATGACGAGCGAGCACGCGTGCGTGGCGTCACACCCAAGGAACTGATTCTGCACTGCGGTGAACAGCAGGATCTCGGCCTGTCCGGTGCCGTTCGGGTCGGTCGTCCCGTAGGCCGTGTTGCCGGGGCCGTCGGCGCCGAACTGCGCGGGCGTACCGCCGTTGGTGGCATCGAAGCACTGGTAGGGAGAGTTGGGGTCGGTTCCCCGGCACTCTGCGATCATCACCGGATAATCGGTCGACGCCGGGTCGTACGGGGTGTTGGCGCTCGGCGTGAACCCGGTCCAGCTCACGGTCAGCATCTGGTTGACCAGGTTGTTGGTCTGGCTGATCGTGACGGTGCTCGCGGTCGCGTAGTGCGCGTTTGCCGTCCCAGGCATGTACATGTGCGGCCCGCTGACCGTCGTCCCTGCGCGGTGCGTGCGCTTGCGCGGCTTGGGCTTCTTGGGCGGTGGAGTCTTGCTTCGCGTAGGCGTAGGCGTCGTGGTGGGCGATGGCGTTCCCGTCGGGGAGTTGGTCGGGACAGGTGATCGCGTGGCCGTGGGGGAGACAGACGCCGAAGGTGAAGACGACGGGCTGGCCGTGGCCCCTGCCGCAGTCGGCATCGCGACGATGACCACTAGGGCGGCGGCGACGCCAAGGGCCCGCAGCCTCCTCATGCGCTCATTCCTTCCCTTGCCCGACTCCAGCGTGCGCGTTGCTTCTCCAGACGGCGGCGCTGTCGCCTGGTCAGCTCGCCTGGCGTTCCGCCGCCGATCCGGCGCGCGATCGTGAACAGCACGAGCACCAAGATGATCAGCGCGAAGCCGCCGCCAAAGGCCCGGATCCTGTCCGCCGGGGCCGGGCTTTGTATCTCGTAGTAGACGTACAGCGGCAGGCTTGTCTGCCAGCCGTTGAACGGGTTCGCGTTCATGCCCCTGGCGTATCCGGCGACCAGCAGCACCGGCGCCGTCTCTCCGATGCCACGGGCTATGGCGAGCACAACGGCGGTCGCCAATCCTGACCGTGCGGTTGGCAGCACGACGCTCAGCACCGTCCGCCACTGGCTTCCGCCGAGCGCGTAAGCCGCCTCGCGAAGCGTGCCGGGGACAATCCGCAGGACGGTCTCCGAGGCCCTGGTCACGATCGGGAGCATGGTGACCGCCAGCGCCAGCGAGGCGGCGAAACCGCTCTTCGGCAGGCCGATAGTGAGCACGGCGAAGGCCAGGATGAACAGCCCGGAGATGATATCGGGCAATGAGGTCATGGCATCGACGAGCGTGCGCACCGGGCGGGCCGCGCGCCCGCCGACCTCGGCCAGGTACACCGCCGCCAGGATGCCAAGCGGAACCGACAGCAGGGTCGCAAGCACGATCTGCTCCAGGGTGCCGACCAGTGCGTGCGCCACCCCGCCGACGTCTACCGGGCTGAGCGGCCCGGCGTTCGCCATCGTCTGGGTGAAAAAACGTGGATGCTTGACCGCCGCGTAACCGCGCACGACCGTATAGGCGACCTGGTCGATGACGATCGCCGTGGCGAGGATGCCGCCCGTGGACAAGGTAACCGAGAAGAACCTGTCTCGGACAGCCTGCGTGTCCCACTGGAAGGCGGCGATGGCCAGGTAGAAGACGAGGAACAGCACGTACCAGCTCACCCAGAAGCCCAGGACTCCGGAGAACGGCAGCACCCGCTCGTACAGCACCCAGTCGAGCCCGAGGGCGCCGGCGGCAGCCCCGGCCAGGGTCAGGACGCTCTCCGCGGTGACCGTGTGGATGCGCAGCGGCGTGTCGGCCGCGGGTTCTGGTGCCGCGGTCTGTGCGGTCGCGGTGTCGGCGGCCATCAGTCAGCCGTCGCCGCTCCGGAACGGGATCGGCCGATCACGATCGCTCCTAGCGTATTGACGATCAGGGTCATCCCGAAGAGCACGAGCCCGGCCGCCATCAGTGCGGACAGCCCCATCGAGCCGGCGTCGGGGAACGAGCCGAAGTCGACCGCGATCCGGGAGGCGATGGAATTGCTGCCGGATTCAAGGACGTGGTAATTGAACTTCCACGCCGGGTTGATGATCAGCGTCACCGCGATCGTCTCGCCGAGCGCCCGGCCAAGCCCGAGCATTGTGGCGCCGATCATGCCGCCCCGGCCGAATGGCAGCACGACGGTGCGTATCATCCCCCACCGGGTCGCGCCGAGGGCGTACGCGCCCTCCCGTTCGCCCTGCGGGGTCTGGGAGAACACCTGCCGGGAAAGGGACGTGATGATCGGGATGACCATCAGCGACACCACGACGCCGGCGATGAACGTCGAGCCAACGTAGTTGGCGGCTATCGAGGTAGACAGCCGGAAGTTGAAGACGGGGATGAAGCCCAGGTGCCTGCCGAGCCAACTGTCGAACCCGATGATCCGGGGCAGCAGGAAGAGCAGTCCCCACAATCCGAAGATGATGCTCGGAATCGCGGCCATCAGGTCGATCAGCGCGATCAGTGGGCGCTTGAGCCGCGGCGGCGCGTACTCCGAGATGTACAGCGCGATCGCGATTCCGGTCGGGACCGCGATGATCATCGCGATCAGCGCGATGAGGATGCCGAACGGCAAGATGGCCGCGATGCCGAAGTGCTGCGGGCTGAAGGTGATCCACGCGGAGGTGGTGAGGAACTGGGCGCCCATGAAACGGAACGCCTTGTCGGCGCGGACGATCAGGAAGACCAGGATCAGCCCGGTGATCACGAACACCGACCACCCTGACGCCCGCAGGACGCCGCGGAAGACCCTGTCTCCCATTGATGCCTGCGCCACGATGGCCCGTGGGGTGTCCTCGGGCACCGCGGGTATCATTTGCGTCTGCGCCTCGGCGGGCATAGCGGCGTCCCCCCGCTCCTTGCATATCGTCGGCTTTTCTGGTGGCGCCATTGACGGTGCTTCTGACGGCCTGGTCAAGCGTGGCGTCTTACGGGGTCCGTGACTCAACCGGCAGGTGAATGGAAGCTTAAGAATTCCTATTTAAACGGTCTTGATAGAAATGACTGTTCTTGGCGCGTGCCCGGACCCGCGTGCGAAAAGCAGCGGCCCCCGCCGAATCGGCGGGGGCCGCTTGTTACCGACCTACAGTAGTTGTGCGGTGCGCGCTTTACTGCTAGAAGCTGCCGCAGGTCGGCCAGGTGAGGAAACCGTAGTTGGTGATGTCCTTGGCCGCGACCGGGCTGGAGCAGAGGAAGCCCTTCTGCGCCTTGGACCCGAAGATCTTCACCAGGCCAGGGACGATCTTGGTCTTCGACACCGTGCGCACGATGTTGTACAGCGTGCGCCCGAAGGGCGACAGCGCGAAGGCGTGGTTGATGACCTTGCCGCTGAGCGGGACGATGCCGTTGATCTTGTTAAGGCCCAGCACGCCGACCTGGTTAGTGCCGAACTTGTTCAGGCCCTTACCGGAGTGGAAGGCCTGCTCGACGTAGGCGCCGACCGAGAACGGGACAATCGCCGCCGCGTTGTTGAGCAGCTTGTTGGTGCCCTCGTTCTCCTCGATCGAGCCCGTCGGACCCGTACCGTCACTCACGCAGCTGCCCGGGTTGGCTACGCCGATCGTCTTGAGGAAGAACGACCGGGTGCCGGAGCTCGACTGGGGGAGGAACGGCAGGATGGTGGCGTTCTTGCCGCCGAAAGCGCTCCAGTTCCGCGCTCCCGCGGCGCAGGTGTAAATCTTGGTCAGGTCCGCGGTGGTCAGGTTCGCCGGCGCATAGGTACCGCCGAACTTGGCGGTCCGGGTCGCGTAGGTGACCGCGTCCCTGGCGAACGCCACGTAGGCGACGCCGTTCGGTCCGGCCGTCGGCGCTGACGGAGAACGGCCGCTTGACGACCGCCCGAAGTCGATGCAGAAGCGACCCTTGCCATCGGCTGTGTTGGCCGTCAGGGCCTTGAGCCCGGCGCCGGAGCCGTTCGGCCGCACGATGGTCTTCGTGCCTCCGCAGCCGGCCTTCGTCACGATCTTCGCGCTGCCCACCGCGTCGAAACTGTAGAGGTACGGGCGCGCGGCGCTGTGCTTGCTCGCCGGAACGGTCTTGTTGTAGTCCAGCGAGATCTGGTCGAGCACGAACTGAGTGGTGTTCGAGCCGACGCCGACGACGTCATAGGCCGCCGGCAGGACAGCCTTGCCGTTCTTACCGATCGGGTCGGCCGACGCGGCGGTGACCGAGCCGGCCACCAGAGCCGCAGCCGCGGCCACCGCCGCTGCTCCAGCGAGCATCCTGGATAGTTTTCGCATTTATCCTGCCTCCACTATGCTGCCCGTCCCCGATTCCTGCGCGGTCCCGGTGCGCAGGTAAGGCGGGCATGCCGATGAC
>Ga0302314_10002167_pt1 | contig 36708 bp, 39 predicted proteins | sample III_Palsa_N2_3_FD_200533 | JGI IMG/M metagenome (GOLD analysis project Ga0302314, IMG submission 200533) | Peat permafrost microbial communities from Stordalen Mire near Abisko, Sweden - III_Palsa_N2_3 | ecosystem: Environmental > Terrestrial > Soil > Palsa > Peat permafrost | place: Sweden...
TGCCGATGAGCCAGAGGATGACGAGAACGACGGCGATGGTGTAGAGCATGGTTTTCTCCGGTTGCTACTTCTTGATGCTGGTGTCGTTGACGACGCTCTGGACGCCTTCGACGGTTCGTGCGACGGACGTCGCGCGTGCTTGCTCATCGGCGCTGTCGACATAGCCGCTCAGCTGCACGACGCCCTTGTTCGTGGTCACGGCGAATTCCGTGCCACGGGTCTGATCGTCGGCAAGCAGGGCCGACTTCACTTTCACGGTCACGACGGAGTCGTCCAGCACGTTGCCGGCGGTCGATTTCCCGTCCTTGATCATCAACTTGTTGTCGACCGCGGTGACGCCCTCGACGCCCTTGGCGAGCTGCACCTCGCGGTCGGCCTGCGCCTGGTTGTCGACGAAGCCGCTCAGCATCACCTCGCCCTTGCGGGTCTCGACGCTGGTGTCGCCGCCCTTGCCGAGGCTGTCGGCCATCAGCGTGGACTTCACCTTGGTGGTGATGACGGCGTCGTCGAGATGGGTGCCGGCGGACACCTGCTCGCTGGCGGGCGTCCTGTTGTCGCAGCCGGCCAGCGCAAGGCCGGCGAGCGCCGCGGCGACGACGAGGGTCAGTTGTAACGGTCTTGCTTGCGTGGTCATCGGGTGATCTCCTGCTTGGCCTGGCGGCCCGTGGAACCGATTCGGCAAGCACCGTGCCCGACAGTGGACGCTCACCATGCGGGCGCCGTTCAGCGCGCCCTCAGTTTCGGGACGCGACTCCCTAGCTCGTCGGGCGAGCCGCGCTGGCTTCACACTCTTTGGGGGGATTCAATCGCGGCGGCGCAGTCCTAGGCTGACGTCCCGCCCTCATTCATCGGAACTGGAGTTGCACATGACCGATACCAGATTCATCGCCGTCCCTGGAAGCGAACGCACGCCGGCCTTCGGCGCCACGGCCACGCGCGCGGCCGACGCCGAAGCGTGGGTGGAGGTCACGCTGAAGCTGGCCCGCAAGGCGCCGCTGCCCGCGCTCGACCAGCGTCCCGCGCGGCCGCTGTCGGCCGCCGAGATCGGCGCGCAGTATGGCGCGTCCGACGACGCGATCAAGCGCGTCTCCGACACCTTCACCGCCCTGGGCCTGACCGTGCTCGCGAGCGACGCCGCCACGCGCAGCGTGCAGCTGGGCGGCCCGGTGCACGCGATGGAGGACGCCTTCCAGGTCAAGCTGATGCAGTTCGACGGCGTGCGCGGCGCCTATCGCGGCCGCGTCGGCGCGCTGCACGTGCCCGCGGCGCTCGAGAAGGACATCGCCGGCGTCTTCGGCCTCGACAACCGCCGCGTCGTCAAGCGCCGCCCCGACGCCGGCAAGAAGCGCCACCTGGTCGACCACACCGCCGCCACCACGAAGAAGCGGCCCTGGTTCTTCCCGGCCGAACTCGCGGCCGCCTACGACTTCCCCGACGGCGACGGCAGCGGCCAGACCATCGGCCTGCTCGAGTTCGGCGGCGGCTACTTCCCCGACGACCTGGCCGCGTTCGGCAAGGCCGCGGGCCTTGCGAGCCTGCCCACGGTGGTGCCCATCAGCGTCGACAAGATGCCCACCAACACCAACGACGAGGCCACCGGCGAGGTGATGCTGGATGTCGAGGTGCTGGCCGGCGTGTGCCCGAAGGCGACGATCCCCGTGTGGTTCAGCCAGTTCACCGAGAAGGGCTGGGTCGACGCGCTCGACGCCGCGATGCACGACGCCAGCTACAAGCCGCAGGTGCTGTCGATCAGCTGGGGCTATGCCGAGGACGTGTCGGCGTGGACGATGGCCGCCGTCACCCAGGTCAACGAAGCGCTGCAGGAAGCGGCGCTGATGGGCATCACCGTCTGCGTGGCCGCGGGCGACGACGGCTCGTCGGACGGCATCACCGACGGCCACGCGCACGTCGACTTCCCGTGCGCCAGCCCGTTCGTGCTGGCGGTGGGCGGCACGCTGCTGCGCACCGGCGCCAAGGGCAGCGAGCGCGCGTGGAAGGACGGCGACGGCCTGCGCGCCGACAACGGCGGCTCCACCGGCGGCGGCGTCAGCGCGCGCCTCGCGCGGCCGGCATGGCAGTCGGGCCTGGACATCGCGCCGGTCAACCCGGGCCAGATGGACGGCCGCATCGTGCCGGACGTCGCCGCCAACGCCAGCGCCAACACCGGCTATTTCGTGGTCGCCGGCGGACAACAGGAGATCAGCGGCGGCACCAGCGCCGCGACGCCGCTGTGGGCGGCGCTGGTCGCGCGCATGAACCAGCAGCTGGCGGCCAGCGGCAAGCGCGTCGGCTACCTCACGCCGCTGCTGTACGGCGCGGCGGGCGCCGGCGTGGGGCCGCTGGGCAAGGCGGCCTGCAACGACATCCACGCCGGCGACAACATCACCGCGCACGTCGGCGGCTTCAAGTCGACGACCGGCTTCGATGCCTGCACCGGCTGGGGCTCGCCCAAGGGCAAGGACCTGCTGGCCGCGCTCACGAAGCTGCTGTGAAGCGGCGCGCGCGCGGCGGGTCGTAGACTGCGTGTCCAAGCGCCGGACCGGGCAGCCCGGCGGCGCGGACGCAGCCTCCACGGAGACCCGCCTTGTCCCTGACCCTTTCGTCGCGCGATCCGGCGCGCGCCCGCCGCGCCCTGCCGGTCGCGCTCGCCCTCGCCCTCGCCCTCGCCCTCGCCCTCGCCCTCGCGGCCACGCTGCAGGGCTGTTCGAAGCCCGCGCCGCCGCCGGCGGTCGACCGCGACCTGGCCGCGCCGCGCGTCGACGTGCCGGCGGAGATGACCGGCGTCTGGACCTCCACGCGCGGCCCCGTGATGCGCTGCATCGAGCTGCATGCCGACGGCACCTACCTGATGGTGCCCGACACGGCGGCCGGAGATCGACTCGACTACCGCGGCACCTGGCGCGTGGCGGACCAGCAGATCACCTGGCGCGATTCATCGCAAGGCTTCTCGCCGGACGTCAACCGCATGGTCGACGTCGCGCCCGGACACTTCACCACCATCGAGGCCGACCAGTCGACGACGCAGTTCGATCGCATCGCCGGCCCCGGCGCGACGTGTCCCCGTCAATAGGCAGCCCGCGGCCGCCGGGCTCGCCGCGCGCGCATCATGCGGACGAAGCGCTGCGCGAGAGGCTGCGCACGATGTCGGCTTGGCTGGTCGGCGAGCGTTCGTTCGCGCTCGAGCTGCCGGGCGCGCCGCGCGCCGAGATCGCGCGCCAGGCCGGCGGCGGCATCCCGGTGTTTCCCCTGCGCTGACTTCAACGACGCAGTCGCATACTGCGCGCATGGCCCTTCCTCACGCAAGCTCGGGACAGATCGTCGACATCCTGTCCACCGAGGGCACGCTGCCCTCGGCCAAATCGTTCGCGCTGTTCAAGAGCGCGCAGCTCGAGGTGATGCGGGTCGTGCTGCCGGCCGGCAAGGCGTTTCCGCCGCACCGCGTGGCCGGCGAGATCACCGTGCAATGCCTCGAAGGCCGCATCGATTTCAGCGTCGACGGCGCCGCGCGGGAATTGCGCGCGGGCCAGTTGCTGCACCTCGAAGGCGGCGTGCTGCACGGGCTCGTCGGCATCGAGGATTCGTCCGCGCTGGTCACGATCGTGCTGTGCAAGGCTTGACGGCGACGTTGCGTCCATGCCGCGGTCGCGTGACAAATCGACGTGCCTCCCTGTTGACTTCGCGAGCCGCTTGCATCGTCCGGGCAGCCGCGTATAACTCCCGGGTCGAGCGGACGAACGTTGCGCCGACAGTTGCGACAGACAAACAGGAGCAGACATGAAGCAATATGGCGCCGAATTCCTCGGCACGTTCTGGTTGGTGCTGGGCGGCTGCGGCAGCGCGGTGCTCGCGGCGGCGTTTCCCGGCGTGGGCATCGGCCTGCTGGGCGTCTCGCTGGCCTTCGGCCTGACGGTGCTGACGATGGCCTATGCGATCGGCCCGATCTCCGGCTGCCACCTCAACCCCGCGGTGTCGGTGGGCCTGTGGGCCGCCGGCCGGTTCCCGGCCGACAAGCTGCTGGGCTACATCGTGGCGCAGGTGTTCGGCGCGATCGTCGCGGGCGGCGTGCTGTACGTCATCGCCAGCGGCGGCCCGGGCTTCGACGTCGCCAAGGGCTTCGCGTCCAACGGCTACGGCCTGCGTTCGCCGGGCGGCTATTCGATGACGTCCGCGCTCGTCTGCGAAGTCGTGATGACGATGTTCTTCCTGATCGTCATCCTCGGCTCGACCGACGCGCGCGCGCCGGGCCAGTTCGCGCCGATCCCGATCGGCCTCGCGCTGACGCTGATCCACCTGGTCAGCATTCCCGTGACGAACACGTCGGTCAACCCGGCGCGCAGCACGGGCGTGGCGATCTACGTCGGCGCGCCCGCGCTGGAGCAGCTGTGGCTGTTCTGGCTGGCGCCCATCGTCGGCGCCGTGATCGGCGCCTACGTCTTCCGCCTGGTGCGCGGCAAGGACGAGTGAGCCTCTGGTAACGTCGCGCTCCCACACCACGGAGCGCGACGGGATGGCCCGCAACATCGAGATCAAGGCGCGCGTCGCCGACATGGACGCCCTGGCCGCGCGCGCCGCGGCGATCGCCGACGGCGGCCCGACGGAAATCCCGCAGGACGACACCTTCTTCCGCTGCGACAACGGCCGCCTGAAGCTGCGCGTGTTCGTGGACGGGCGCGGCGAGCTGATCTTCTACCGCCGCCCCGATGCCGACGGCCCGAAGGTGTCGTTCTACGTGCTGTCGCCCACCGATTCGCCCGACACGCTGCGCGCGGCGCTGACGCTTGCCAACGGCCAGGAAGGCCGCGTCGTCAAGCACCGCACGCTGTTCATGGTCGGCCGCACGCGCGTGCACCTCGATCGCGTGCAGGGGCTGGGCGACTTCGTGGAGCTGGAGGTCGTGCTGGGCGACGACGAGGAGGTCGAGGCCGGCACCCGCGAGGCGCACGCGCTGATGGCGCGGCTGCAGATCGCGGCGGATTGCCTGGTCGAGGGCGCGTACCACGACCTGCTGCGGTCGCGGAGCGCGATGGCCTGAGCGTCAGTGCACCGACGGCCCGGGCAGCACGCATTCGAAGCGCAGCAGGCGTTCGGCGTTCGCGCGGCGCAGCCGGCCGAGGAGGCCACCGCCCGCACTCCAACGCTCAAGCACCAGGCGGGCCGTGTCGGGTGAAGTGGCGCTGATGCCGAGCACGTGGCTGTCTGGCCAGTCGGCCGACTTCTCCTCGTCGTGGTGTTCGTGCGGCAGGCCTTCGCTGCATTGCTTGCACAGCACGCGCATGTTGGTCGTCCAGACCTCGTGCTCGACCTTCGCGGCGTCCAACGCCTGCACGAGGGCATCGAGATCCGTGGCGTCGCGGGCGCGTACCTCGGCTTCGTAGGTGCTCTGGACCGATGCCTCGAACAGTTCGAGCACGTTGAACACCGAGTAGGTCCGGTCGCCGACCTCGCGGTGTCCGACGGCTGCGCCGTCATGCAGCGCGACGTCGCCTTCGCGGAAACCCGAACTTCCATGAGGAATGTTCGCGATGATGGCACGCACCGGATCAACCCGGCGCGCCCAGACGACTTCGCCGCGGTCCTCCGGGTTCAAGCGCACTGGCGTCAGACCGAAGTCGTCCTCGATGGGGCCGTCGCCTTCGGTGATCTGCACGCCGGCGCGCCGCCATGCCTCGCGCGCAGCAGGCCAGTCGCGCAGCGCAGTGGCGGCGATCCCCATGTTCCAGTGCGAGGCCTCGTCGTCGGGCGCCAGGTCGGAGGCGAGCCGGTTGTGGTGCAGCGATTCGATCCAGGCTCCGCGGTACTTGTAGACCAGCCCCAGGTTGTAGTGCGTCTCCGGCCGCTCGGGATCGAGCGCGAGCGCGCGTTCGTAGAGCGGCATTGCGGCTTCGATGTCGCCGAGCAACTGTGCCTCGTCCAGCAATCGACTCACGGCGTCTTTGATGTCTTCCGGTTCGCTCACGTCGGGCTCCTTTCCGCGATTGTCATCCATGCGAACACCGCGACATTGCCCGCGACCGACAGCCAGAACCGGATCCGGAACGTGCGCTTGGCCGTCTTGTGCCGCAACACCTGCTGCGCCACGATCGCGCCCGGCCAGCCGCCGACCAGGCCCAGCGACAGCAGCATCGATTCCGGGATGCGCTCGCGTCCCGCGCGCGCCGCGGACTTGTCGATGGCGTAGAACGCGAGGCACAGCGCGCTCGCGCCGGCGTACAGCAGGCCGGCCCACGGCGGCACGCCGCGCAGCACGGCCGCGACCGCATACAGCAATGCGAACGCGCCGAGGACGACGCGGCTCGCGGTGTCGAAGCGACGCTTCGCGGGACGGGAAGAACAGGCCACGCCGGCCACTGTACGATGGCACGCCCACTCCGCCGAGTTCGCCATGCAGGTCCGCCCGTTCCTCGATTCCGACGAAGCCGCCGTCATCGCGTTGTGGGAGGCCGCCGGCCTCACGCGGTCATGGAACGATCCGCGCAAGGACATCGAACGCAAGCGATCGGTGCAGCGCGAGTGGTTCCTGGTCGGCACCGAGGACGCCGCCGTGATGGCGTCCATCATGATCGGCTACGACGGCCATCGCGGCTGGATCAACTACCTGGCCGTGTCGCCGGAACATCGCAAGAAGGGCCACGCGCGCGCGCTGATGCGCGAGGCCGAGCGGCTGCTGACCGCCGCCGGCTGCCCGAAGATCAACCTGCAGATCCGCGCCAGCAACGCGTCGGTGATCGAGTTCTACAAGGCGATCGGCTACGCGCAGGACGACGTGGTGAGCTTCGGGCGGAGGCTGATCGCCGACGAATGACTCCTACTCGGTGATGCCTTCGATGCGGCGCGCGCGCACGCGCTTGCCCTTCACGAGTCCGGCGTTGAGCTTGGACAACGCCTTGTCCGCGATCGCGCGTTCGACCGCCACGTAGGTCGACATCTCCGTCACGCTGATCTTGCCGATCTGCGCGCCGGGAAAGCCCATGTCCTTGGTCAGCGCGCCCAGCACGTCGCCGGCGCGGATCTTTTCCTTGCGGCCGCCGAGGATCTGCAGCGTGACCATGGGCGCGATCAGCGGCTTGTCCGAACCCGCGTCGAGCTCGGACAGCTTGTGCCACTCGGTCTCGGTCTTCTGCAGCACCTCGATGTTGCCGACGCGGCCCATCTCGTCCAGGCTCGCGAGGTTCAGCGCGAGGCCTTCCTCGCCCGCGCGGCCGGTGCGGCCGATGCGGTGGATGTGCTGCTCGGTCTCGTAGGTGACGTCGACGTTGATCACGCATTCGAGCCGCGCGATGTCGAGGCCGCGCGCGGCGACGTCGGTGGCCACGAGCACCGAGCAGCTGCGGTTGGCGAACTGGATCAGCACCTGGTCGCGGTCACGCTGCTCGAGGTCGCCGTGCAGCGCGATCGCCTGGATGCCTTCGGCGGTGAGCACGTCCACGAGGTCGCGGCACTGCTGCTTGGTGTTGCAGAACGCGATCGTGTTCGCGGGCTGGTAGTGGCGCAACAGCCGGCCGACCGCGTGCAGCCGGTCGGTCGGCTTGACCTCGTACCAGAGCTGGCGGATCTGCGCGGCGTCGTGGCGCGACTCCACCTTCACCGTCTGCGGATTGCGCATGAACTGCTGGCTCAGCCTGGCGATGCCCTCGGGGTAGGTGGCCGAGAACAGCAGCGTCTGGCGCGTCTTCGGGCAGGCGCTCGCGACGGCCTTGATGTCGTCGGCGAAGCCCATGTCCAGCATGCGGTCGGCCTCGTCCAGCACCAGCGTCTTCAGGCCGGACAGGTCGAGCGCCTCGCGCTCCAGCAGGTCCATCACGCGGCCCGGCGTGCCGACGATCACGTGGGCGCCGTGCTCCAGGCTCGCGAGCTGGTTGCGCACCGGCACGCCGCCGACGATCGTCAGCACCTTGATGTTTTCCTCCGCGCGCGCCAGCCGCCGCGTCTCGACGGCCACCTGCTCCGCGAGCTCGCGCGTGGGGCACAGCACCAGGCACTGGACGCCGAAGTGGCGCGGGTTGAGCTTGTCCAGCATCGCCAGCGCGAACGCGGCGGTCTTGCCGCTGCCGGTCTTGGCCTGCGCGAGCAGGTCGTGGCCGGCCAGCGCCACCGGCAGCGCGGCGGCCTGGATGGGCGTCATCTCCAGGTAACCCAGCTGGGCCAGATTGGCGAGGACGGCTGGCGGCAGCGACAGCGTGCTGAACGAGGTGGCGGGGGCGGGCGTGGTCATCCCCCATTGTCGGCGATCAGGGTTTGTACCGGGTAGGATTGCGCGCCGCCCTGGCCCAACGCGCGCATTCGTGCGCACACTCCCATCCGATGACCGACACCCTGCGCCTGTCCAGCCCCGCCGCCGAACGCAACCGCCAGCCGATCCTGGACGTGCTGCGCCGCGTGCTGCCGCCGTCCGGCCGCGCGCTGGAGATCGCCAGCGGCAGCGGGCAGCACGTGTCGTGGTTCGCGCGCCACCTGACCGGCTGGACGTGGCAGCCCACCGAATACGCCGCGGCCTCGCTGCCGTCGATCGCCGCGTGGAGCGTGCTGGACGAGGACGACCTCGCCGAGTCGCCGCAGGCGTCGGCGGGCGTCGGCCCGCTCGCCAACGTGCTGCCGCCGCTGCAGCTGGACGTCTGCGCCGCCGCGTGGCCGGTCGACGGCGTCTTCGACGCGATCACCTGCGCCAACATGATCCACGCCGCGCCGCCGGCGACGCTGCCCGGCCTGATGCACGGCGCCGGCCGCCACCTCGCGCGCGACGGCGTGCTGGTCACCTACGGCCCGTACATCCTCGACGACGAACCGCTCGTGCCCAGCAACGTCGAGTTCGACGCCTGGCTCAAGTCGCGCGATCCGAGCTGGGGCATCCGCCGCCTGGCCGATGTGCTCGCGCACGCGCGCGACGCGGGCCTGCGCCTGCGCGAACGCGTCGCGATGCCTGCCAACAACCTGATGCTGGTCCTCCAACGCGAAGGAGTCTGACGCATGACCGACGCCATCAACACCGCCGACGCCTCGCCCGACGGCGTGCCCGTCGCGCTGGCCATCGCCGAGACGCGCGCCTGGGTGCGCCGCGCCGTGATCGGCCTGAACCTGTGCCCGTTCGCGCGCGCCGTCGACGTGAAGGACCAGATCCGCTACGTCTTCAGCGACGCCACCGACGCCGAGACGCTGCTCGCGACGCTGGTCGTCGAGCTGCAGCGCCTGGCCGACACCGATCCGGAGGTCGTCGACACGACCATGGTCATACATCCACGGGTATTCGCCGACTTCGAGGATTTCAACGACTTCCTCGAGCTCGCCGACGCCGCGGTGGAGGATCTCGACCTCGACGGCGTGCTGCAGGTCGCCAGCTTCCACCCGCAGTTCCAGTTCGCCGACACCGGGCCCGACGACATCACCAACGCCACCAACCGCTCGCCGTATCCGACGCTGCACCTGCTGCGCGAGGAGAGCGTCGACCGCGCCGTCGCCGCGTTCCCCGAGGCCGAGGCGATCTTCGAACGCAACATGGACACGCTCGAGAAGCTGGGCCCGCAGGGTTGGGCCGCGGTGAAGAAGAGCTGGGAAGACGACGCGGCCGCGGAGTTCGGCGGCTAGGCCAGGGCCTGCGTGGGAGATCGCCCGACTTGCAACTTTTGTAACGCGCGGCACACTGGGGCATGGTTCCGCCCACCAAGCCCTCGGCCATCGTCTCTCTGCTGATCGTCGACGACAACATCGTGCAGCGCATGCAGGTGGTGGCGCTGTGCCGCGAGCTGGGCGTCGAGATGATCTACGAGGCCGGCAGCGGCGCCGAGGCGCTGGAGCTGCTGTCGCTGCTGGTGCTGCCGCCGGACATCGCGATCGTCGACCTCGAGATGCCCGGCATGGATGGCGTCGAACTCATCGAGCTGCTGCACGAACGCGAGCTGACCATTCCGCTGATCGTCGTCTCCAGCCGCGAGGTGGTGTTGATCAACACCGTCGAGACGATGGCGCGCAACCTGGGCATTCCCGTGGTCGCGGGCATCCGCAAGCCGCTGCAGCGCGAGTCGCTCCTGGCGGCCTTCGAGGGCTGGAACCGCGAGCAGGCGGAACCCGGCGTGGCGGCCAGCCACGCGCCGCTCGTCGCGATGGATCCGCGCGACCTGGCGGCGGCGATCGAGTCCGGCGCGATCACCGTGCACTACCAGCCCAAGGTCGACATGACCAGGGGCGTGGTCTGCGGCGTCGAGGCGCTGGCGCGCTGGATGCATCCGGTGCACGGCGAGATCCGCCCCGACCGCTTCGTCGAGCTGGCCGAGAACGCGGGGCTGATCCACGCGCTGACGCTGACGGTGCTGCGCCAGGCCTTCGGCGCCGCGGCGCGCTGGAGCGCGGCGGGGATGCGGTTGTCGCTGGCGGTCAACCTGTCGCCGCGGCTGCTGGAGGAGCCGGCGCTGGTGCGCGAGCTCTCGACGCTGCTCCAAGAGCATGGCCTCGAGGCGCGCCAGATCGTGCTGGAGATCACCGAGAGCTCGGTGGTCGACTGCATGGGCGTGGCGCTCGGCGTGCTGGCGCGGCTGCGCCTGAAGGGCTTCGGCCTGTCGATCGACGACTACGGCACCGGGTTCTCGTCGATGCAGCAACTCGCGCGCATCCCGTTCAGCGAACTCAAGATCGACCGCGCGTTCGTGCATGGCGCGCACCAGCGCACCAACCTGCGCGTGATCCTGCAGTCGGCGCTGGACATGTCGCGCCAGCTGGGCCTGGTGACGGTGGCCGAGGGCATCGAGACGCTGGCCGACTGGCAGCTCGTGCGCGACTCCGGCTGCGGGGTCGGCCAGGGCTTCCTGGTCGCGCCGGCGATGCCGGCGGAGCAACTGCCGGACTGGATCCATCGGCATGAGCCGAGGTTGCTGGCGCTGGGAAGCGCACGGTAGTGTCGAGGCCACGCGCCGCGTGGCCTCTCAGCGCTGGTTGCTGTCAGCGGTCGCGCCCCGATGCATTCGATCCGAGGCGGCCGCGCTCAGTCGACCCGCTTCAACACCACCTTGAACATCGTCGCCCACCCATCGGGCGTCTGCGCCTCGCTCCACGCCTCGTAGGCCTTGTCGCCCTGGCGCGTCCAGCGGGCGCGGTAGACCATCGCCTCGCCGTCGGAGATGTATTGCGTGTCGGGGAACAGCAGCGCCTCGGGCAGGCTTTCGACGGTGCCGCGGCTGAAGCCGCCGGTGCTTTCGACGTAGAGGAACTCGAGGTGGTTGCCGGCCGAATCGACGTAGTAGGTGGACTCGCCGGTGAAGTCGGGCTTGCCGGAGGCGCGCACGGTGTGGGTGTCGCGCAGCACGTGGCCGCCGTACAGCCACGCGAAGCAGTGTTCGTCGGTGCGCTTGCCGTCGGGGAGCGCGCCCTTCCAGCAATGGCCCGCGAGGAACGCCATCGGCTTGAGCAGTTCGGACGGTTGCGCGGCGCCGGCAGCGCCGGCGATCAGGGTCAGGGCAAGGGCGGCGAGAGGGCTGCGCATGGCGGGAACTCCGGTGCTGGCGCGCGGCTGCGACGGCAGCGCGCGCGGAATCCGAGTCTAGCGACAAAGCTCGGCCGTGGCGTCACGACAAAGGGGGATCCCGGCGCGCGTGCAGACGCTATCCTGCGCGCATGAAACACGCCGGCCCCGCGACGTTGGAGACCCTCGCCCCGTTGCTCGCGCGCCTGGGCGCGCTGCCGGGGCTGGTCGAGCGTCGTCCCGGCTGCTTCTACAAGGGGTCGAAGGCGTTCCTGCACTTCCACGAGGATCCTTCGGGCACGCATGCCGACGTGCGGCTGGAGGCAGCGTCTCACTTCACGCGGATGCGCGCCGAGAGCGCGCGGGAGCAGGACGCGCTGGTGGCCGCCGCGCAGCGCGCGCTGGAAGCCGCGCGGCGATGACATCCTCGTTCGACGACCACGGCTTCGCCGTGCTGGCGGAATTGCTGGCCGCCGGCGCGTGCTCCATTTCCTGTTCGGGCTGCCGCACTTGCCGCATGGCCTGGCGTGGGCGCATGCACGCGATTCCCGGCGCCGGTGAGCCGCGGGTCGGGTCTCGCTGACCTTTGCCTCGGTCTCCGCCTGGCCGGCAAGGCCGGACCCGTCGTGCGTCGATTGATTGAGATGCATGAGTGTTCTGAAATACACTTGTGTATCAATTCAAGGAGCAGCCATGTCCGACGATCAGACCGCCGACCGTCCCGCCTCCGGCAAGGGCTTCAGCATGCTGGCCATCCTGCCCAGCCTGCTGCTCGACATGGTGCTGCCGGTCGTGCTGTTCAACCTGCTGGCCCGCGCCGGCGCGAGCACGGTGGACGCCCTGGTCTGGAGCGGCCTGCCGCCGGCGCTCCACGCCTTGTACGACTGGTTCAAGTCGGGTCGGGCGGAGCCGCTGGCCATCGTCGTCCTCCTTTTCCTGGCGGTGGGCGCCGCCACCGCCTTGTGGACGGGGAGCGTGTTCATCGCGCTGATCAAGGATTCCTTCCTCACCGCGACCTTCGGGCTGATCTGCCTCGGTTCGCTGCTGGCGCGGCGACCGCTGCTGTTCACGATCACGCGGCAGTTCGCCGCCGGCAACGATCCGGCGCGCCGACATGTCTGGGACGCGCGCTGGTCGATTCCGGCGTTCCGCCGCGCACAGCGCGTGGTGACGATCGTGTGGGGCATCGCGTATCTGATCGAGGCGGCCGTGCGCGTCGCGGCAGCGCTTCGCCTGCCGCCGCAGCAGGTCGTGACCCTGTCCCCGGTGCTATCCTTTGGCGTGACGGTGGCGCTGATTCTCTGGATGAAACGCTATCTGCACGAGATCTACGATGGCCACATCCGGGGCGTCGAGCTTCCGGTGGACGGCTCGCCCCGCGCGGGCTGAATTCCATGAGGACACATTCCTTTCCATGGCGTCGAACATCAGGCGCCTGACGCGCGCGCAGGCCAAGGAAGAAACCGTCAAGCGCCTGATCGAGTCGGCCGGCCGGGTCGTGGCGCTGCGCGGCTTCGGCGCCGCCAGCGTGGACGAGATCGCCGAGGGCGCCGGCTTTTCGCGCGGCGCCTTCTATTCGAACTTCGACAGCAAGGAAGCGCTGCTGCTGCGGCTGCTGCAGGCCCATGTCGATGCCGAGGTGCTCGAGCTCGAGGACTTGCTGGAGGCCGCTGCCGACGCCGCCGAATTCGCCCGGCGCCTGGACGCCTGGGTGGCCGGCTTCCACCGCGACGCCGACTGGGCGTTGTTGTCGGCGGAAATGCAGTTGCACGCGTTGCGCGACGCCGGATTCGCGAGCGAGTACGAGAAGTTCCAGGGCGCGCACCGGCGGGCGTTGGCGAACGTGCTGGAAAGGATCTTCGGCGCTTTCGGCAAGAAGCCACCGCTGCCGTCCGTCGACCTCGCGGCGACGGTCAAGGCGCTCGCCCAGGGCCTGGCGCTGCAGAATGCCGCCCGGCGCGGCGCCGGCCCGGCGATCGATGCCGCCGCCGCGATCAAGTCGCTGATGCAGTCGCTGATCGAGGGCGCGGCCCCGGCGGCGGCCAAGGGCGCCGCCCGCAAGAAGCAGTCGCCCGGGCGCTGAGAACCTGTGAACGAACCCGCCACGCCCGCTCGTCCCGTCAAGACACGCCCGCTCTGCGTTGCAAATGCTCGCCGTAGCCCGAGCTACGTCTGCGCTTTGCGCCTTGATCGGACGCGTTTTGACGGCCCGCTCGGTCGCGTCGGATTCATTCACAGGTTCTGAGGCGTCACGCCAGCCCGTGCGCGCCCATCAGCGCGCGCAGGCGCCGCAGTTCGGATTGCAGGTCGAGGATCAGCGCGGCCGTGTCCAGGTTGGCGCCGAAGTCGCGCTCCAGCCGGCGCGCGGCGAGCGCGCGTTGCAGGTCGGCGCTGCGGAAGTGCCAGCGCTCGGGCGGTTCGGCGGGCGTGTCGACGTGCAGGATCTCGACTTCAACGAGACGCAGCACCCATTGATCCTCGGCGCCGACGGCGCGGGCCAGTTCGCGCACGCTGAGCGGCGCCGAATCGATGACGGTGGTGGTGATGGCGCGCATCTCAGCCTCCCAGATGTTGGCGCGGGTTGAACGGCGCGGCCTTCGCCAGTTGTTCGTAGGCGGCACGGGCGGCGTCGGAGTCGGCCGGCGGCAGCGCGATCTCCAGCAGCAGGTACAGGTGGCCCGGCGTCTTGCCGGGGAGTCCGCGCTCCTTGATGCGCAGCTTCATGCCGCCGCGCGCGCCCTTGGGAATCGTGACGTCGACCTGGCCGCCGGCCGGCGTCGGCACCGTCACGTGCGCGCCCAATGCGGCCTCGGTCGGCGTGACGGGCAGCGTCATGTACAGGTCGTGCCCCTCGATGCGGTACAGCCTGTGCGGCGCGATGCGCACCTCCAGGTACAGGTCGCCCGCGGGCTCGCCGCCGTGGCCGGGCAGGCCCTGGCCGGCGAGCCGGATGTACTGGCCGGGACGCACGCCCGCCGGGATCTTCACGTCCAGCTTGCGCTCGACCAGGCGCGGCCGGCCCTGATCGTCGATCTCCTGCGCGCGCAGCGAGATCTGGCGCTCGGCGCCGTGCAGCGCGTCCTCGAGCGCGATCTCGATGGCGGCGTGGTGATCCTCGCCGCGCTCGCGGTATGCGGCGCGCGGTCCGCCGCCTGCGCCGCCCATGCCGCCGCGGTTGCCGAAGATCGACGAGAAGAACTCGCTGAAGTCGGCCTGGTCTGCCGGGCCGGCGTTCGGGCCGCGGCGGAACTCGAAGCCCTCGTCCCATCCGGGCGGCGGCTGGCGGAAGCCGCCGTCGGGGCTGCCGCCGCGCGCGACGTGGTCGGCGAGCTGGTCGTAGGCGGCGCGCTTCTCCTTGTCCTGGAGGACGTCGCGCGCCTCGTTGATCTCGCGCATCTTCGCGTCGGCGTCGGCTTCCTTGCTGACGTCGGGGTGGTACTTGCGGGCCAGCTTGCGGTAGGCCTTGCGGATGTCGTCGTCGCCGGCATCGCGGGCGACGCCCAGCGCGCTGTAGTAGTCCTTGAAATCCATGGCGGTGCGGTCGTTTCAGGTGTTCAGCGGGCCTTCTTCGTCAGTCGCTTCGCGTTGGCGGTCGCCTTCTGGTGCACCGGCGCGAGCGCGCGGTGCGCGAGCCTGGCCGTCGCCTTGGACGCCGCGCCGTGCTGCGCCGTCGGCGCGCTGCGCATCAAAGTGTCGGCCAGTTTGCGCTGGCGCGCCAGCGTCTGCGGGATCGTGCGGCTCGCAGCCAGTTGCGCGGTGGCGTTGAACAGGTCGAAGCCGGTGCGAAAGGCCTGGCCGGCCATGCCGGCGACCAGCGGCAGCGCGCCGGTGGCCAACACCTGGCCGGCGCGCGAGAACGCGTCGACCTTCTCGGCGCCCATCAGCGTCATCTCGCGGCGGTCCGCCGCGTTCGGGTTCAGGCCGTGCGCGGCCATGCGCGTGGTGCGCATCGCGATCACCTGGGCGGCGGCGGTCGACATCTGCATCGCCTTCACGCCCAGCGTGCCCCACAACAGGAACGGGTTGGCGTACATGGCGGCGGACGAGCGAGACTTCATGGCGGATCCTTGGCGCGACAGCGCAGGCGCGCCCGGACGCGGGCGCAACGGCTCTTCGAGAGCAAGCGACGGGCCGGCGGCGAGTTTCCTGACAACCGTCCAGTCCCGCACCTATGGGCGACCTGTAAGGATTCAACCGCGACGGCGACGAAGCCTTGTGGACGTGCCACGATTGGGTACGCCCGTGATCCATCCGCGCCCGGCCCCGGTGCGCGTTCGCTGAAATTTCCGGAGTCCTGCATGACATCACCGCGTCGTCTCCTGTCGACCCGCATTGCCCTGGCAGCCGCGCTGGCGCTGGCCAGCTCGCTGTCCCACGCGCTGACCGTCGCGCCCTACACACCCGCCGCGCTGGCCGCGGCGCAACAGGCCGGCGAGCCGGTCGTGCTGCATTTCCACGCGAGCTGGTGCCCGACCTGCCGCGCGCAGGACAACGCCTTCGATGCGCTGAAGTCCGATCCGTCGCTGAAGGTGACGCTGATGGAGGTCGACTACGACAAGGAGAAGGCGCTCGAGAAGCAGATGCACGTCACGGCGCAATCGACGCTGATCGTCTTCCACGGCGCGACCGAGCGCAGCCGCTCCACCGGCGAGACCGATCCGGCGAAGCTGAAGAGCACGCTGCAGGGCGCGATCTAGGGCCCGGCCGTGATCGGTTTCGCAGAACCCGCGCTGAGCGTCGTCGCCGGCGCGTTGACCACGCTGTCGCCTTGCGTCTTCCCTCTGCTGCCGGTGATCGTCGGCGGCGCGGTGCAGCGCCATCGCGCCGCGCCGGTGGCGATGGGGCTGGGCATGGCGATCACGTTCACGCTGATCGGGCTGCTGGTGGGCGGGCTGGGCGGTTCGCTGTCGCTGGCGCCCGACGACGTTCGCCGCGTCGGCGCGTGGCTGCTGCTGGCGTTCGGCGTGGTGATGCTGGTGCCGCCGCTCGAGCGGCGCTTCTCGAACCTGATGACGCCGCTGGCGTCGTCGGCCAACGCCGCCGGCGCGCAGCTCGACGGCGGCGCGTTGATCGGCGCGTTCGCGCTCGGCGGATTGCTGGGCCTCGTGTGGAGCCCGTGCGCGGGCCCGTTGCTGGGGTCGACGCTGGCGCTCGTCGCGACGGCCGGAGGGGCCGCACGCGGCGCCTTCCTGCTGGGGCTGTTCGGCCTGGGCGCGGCGTTGCCGCTGGTAGCCGCCGCGTACGCGTCGCGCGCGGGCTTCGGGCGCGTGCGCGCATGGGTGCTCGCGCACGCGGGCCGCGCGAAGCGCGCGATGGGCGCGCTGCTGCTGCTCGTGGGCGTGCTGATCCTCACCGGCGGCGACCACGCGGTCGAGGCCTGGGTGAACGACCGCCTGCCCGACGCCTGGCTGGCGCTCACCACCCGCGTCTAGCCACCGAGGTTCACTTCTTGAGCGTCAGCTTCAGGTCGGTCACCTGCTCGGTGTGATCCATGTCGCCGTAGGCGGTGTCGTGGTCGATCGTGTTGGGATTGGCGTGGGCCGCGATGGCGCGCTTGGCCTCGTCGCCCTTGAGGTTCTGCCGCTGCACCTGCAGGCGCGGGCGCTTGTCGCTGTCGCGCGCGTCGCGGGCGGCCATGTCGGCGTCGGCCTTGGCCTTCACGCTCTGCGCGCCATCCGGATCGCTCTTGACCGACGGGACGTCGGACTGGCGCAGCTGCGCGTTGGCCGACGTGGACAGGGTCGGCTTCTTGAGCGGCTTGGCCGTCGTGTCGTCGGCCGCGTGCGCGGCGCTGCCCAGCGCCACGAGGGACGCGGCCAGGAGGAGGGCAAACTTGCTCATCGAAGTCTCCTTGCGGCCGGGATGTCGGTCGCCTTTTTCCCGATGGGGCAAGGGACGCGCCCGCGCTCAGCCGGGATTCGCGGGCAGGGGCAGCTCGGCCGTGATCTCGAGCCCGGGGTGCGCGTTGCGCAGGGCGAGCGTGCCGCCGTGCGCCTCGGCCACCAGCTTGCACAGGTACAGCCCCAGGCCGACGCCGCCGGTGCTGCGCAGGCGCGCGGTGTCGGCGCGGTAGAAGGCCTCGGCGGCATGCTTGAGCTGGCTTTCTTCCATGCCGGGGCCGAAGTCGCGCACCACCAGCCGCACCGAGTGCGGCGCGCCGGAGGTCGACACCAGCGGCGGCTGCCCCGGCTCGCTGCCGTGCCGCAGCGCGTTGTCGACGAGATTGCGCAGCAGCAGCCGCATGCGCGCGCGATCCAGCGGCAGCGCGGGCAGGGTCTCGTCCAGCTGCAGCGCCACCGCGCCGGCCGCGGCCTGCTCGTCGCACTGGGCGTGGATGATGTCCGACAGCGTCGACGTCTCCGTCTGCAGCGCCGCGTGGCCGCCGGCCTGCACGTCGGCCAGGCGCTCGCTCTCCAGCAGGTCGGTGATGAGATCGCGCATCTCGCCCAGGTCGCGCAGCAGCGCCGTGCGTTCGCCGCTGTCGTCGAGCAGCTCGGTGTTCATGCGCGCGCGCGCCAGCGGCGAGCGCAGTTCGTGGCTGATCGCCAGCAGCAGCTGGCGCTTGGCGTCCAGCATGTGGTGCAGCCGCGCGGCCATGCCGTTGACCTGCTCGGCCAGGTCGCCCAGCTCGTCGCGGTTGCGCGGCACGATGGGCCGCGAGAAGTCGCCCTGGCCGTAGCGCACCGCGCCGGCGCGCAGCTCGACGAGCGGATGCAGCATGTGGCGCACCCAGCCGTAGGCGAACGCGGTGAGCAGCAGCAGCACGGCCAGCGTGACCCAGCCGATGTGCTCGGCACGATCGACGTGCGACATGTCGGCCAGGCTGAAGACGATGCGGTGGCCATCGGGCAGCCGGCGCACGACGCGCCACAGGCTCGGGTCGATGTCCGTGTTCAGGTTCAGCAGGTGCGGCGCGCCGTGCGGGCCGGGATGCGGCGGCGCGTCGGGGCCCGCCGCGCGCGGCCCGCGCGGCTCCGGCACGACCAGCGGCAGCGGGTCGCCATTGGGCAGCGTCACGACCGGATGGCGGGGCGAACGGCCGGGCCCGATGCCATCGGGCGGCATCGGCGGCGGCGGCGGTTCGTCGGCGGAGTCCCAGTTGACCTCGGGCCCCTCGATGCGGATGTGCAGCGGCAGCCGCTGCGCCAGCAGCCGCGCGCGGTCGACGTCCGGCGGCGAGCCGATCTCGGCGACCAGCGTGTCGGTGTAGTTCATCACCAGCGGCCGCAGGTACTCGTGCCAGCCGCCGCGTTGCGCCGCATGCATGCCCAGCGTGAAGGTGACGCCGACGGCCAGCGCCAGCACCAGGAACAGGCCGACCAGCCGCGCGCCCAGCGACGGGAACGCGACGCGCCAGCGCGAGGGCGTCGGCACAGGCGTCATGCGTGCCCGCCCGCGAACGCGTAGCCCGCGTTGCGCAGCGTCTTGATGCAGTCGAGCGGCTCGAGCTTCTTGCGCAGCCGGCTCACGAGGATGTCGACGGCGCGCGTGTAGAGGTCGGCGTCCTGGCCGCGCAGGCGGTTGAGGATCTCGTCGCGATGGAACACCCGCTGCGGCGCCTTCGCGAGCATCGCGAGCAGCTCGAACTCGGTGCCAGTGAGTTCGACCGGCTCGCCATGGCGCAGCACCTGGCGGCGCTCGAGGTCGATCTCGATGCCGTCGAACACGAGCTTCTGCGGCGACGCCACCGGCGCGCGGGCGCGGCGCAGGATGGTCTGGATCCGCGTGAGCAGCTCGCGCGGCTCGAACGGCTTGGGGATGTAGTCGTCGGCGCCGATCTCCAGGCCGACGATGCGATCCATCACGTCGCCGCGCGCGGTGAGCATCACGATGGGGATGTCGGAGTCGCGCCGGATCGTGCGGCACAGCTCGAAGCCGTCCATCTCGGGCAGCATCACGTCGAGGATCGCCGCGTCGTAGGCGTTCGTGCGCAGCTTGGCCAGCCCCTCGCTGGGCGTGACGGCGCTGTCCAGCTCGTAGTCGAAGCGGCGGAAGTAGGTGGCGAGCGGCGCGGCGAGCAGCGCGTCGTCGTCGATCATCAGGATGCGGCGCATGCAGCGATGGTAGGGCGGAAATGGAACGAGGCAGGGCCTGGCGGCGCTGCCTCGTCGGTGTCAGCGGGAAGGGCTCCCGCTGGCGAGCGCTGCTCAGTTGGTCGGAGCCGATGCGCCGTGCGGGCCGTGGTGGCCGTGCATGCCTTCGGGGCCGCCGAAGCCGAACGGGATCATGCCGTGGTGATGGGCGGCCATCGCGCGAACTTCCGCCTGCTGCGTGGCGTTGAGACTGTCGAAGAAGTCGCCGAAGGCGTTGATGAACGCCGGACCGTTCGCCTGCATCTTGGCGATGTGCTGGTTCATCAGCGTCGTCGCGCCTGCGCGGTCGAAGGTGTTGCCGGCGATCAGCGCGGCGTGCGGGTTGGGCGTGCCGGCCGCGGGCGGCGTGTGCTGCGCCACCAGCAGGTCGCCCAGCACCTTCAGCTTGGCGGCCTGGTTGGCGTCGAGGTTGAGCTTCTTGCCGATGTGCGACAGCATCATCGCCTCGTGCTGCGCGATCTGCTCGGGCGTCGGCGGGCCGTGGTGGAAGCCGCCGCCTTCGGCGGAGTAAGCCGCGATGCTGCCCAGCAGGGCGGTGGAGACGGCCACACCCAGCAGGGTGCGCTTCAGCCAGGTCTTCTTCATGATCTTTTCCTTGGGGTTGGGTGATGTGGCCAGGACCTTCGTCCCGCCACGTCCTCATTACGCGCTATCCAGGCGCCAGCATGCTTTCAGCGCCGTATCGCCGTGTTTCGTTTTGTCTCGTGCGGCGAATTTCCAACGGACGCCGAATGCTGCCGCGATACTGGCGATTCGGGCAGAGCAAATCCCATGGTTCGGCCGAGATTTTCAAAGCGGAAACATTAGACTCACGAGAACAAGACGATCTGCGCCGGGTTGACACAATCCCCGGCGCAGCCGGAAGAGCCGAGAGGGCGAACAGTGAACAAGAGAGCGGGCGCACCGCCGACGATCATCGACGTGGCCCGCCAGGCCGGCGTCTCGATCAAGACCGTCTCGCGCGTGATGAACAAGGAGCCGACGGTGCATGCCGACACGCGGGCCCGCGTGCAGGAAGCTGTCGCCGCGCTGAACTATCGTCCGCAGCTGTCCGCGCGCAGCCTGGCCGGCGCGAAGTCCTTCCTCATCGGCCTGCTGTACTACGACCCGAGCGCCGCCTTCGTCGCCGGCGTGCAGCAGGGCGCGACGCTGGGCTGCCGCGAGGCCGGGCGCCACCTGGTCGTCGAATCGCTGCAGGAGAACGGCGTCGACGTTCAGGCGCAGATCGAGTCCATGCTCGCCGCGCTGCGCCCCGACGGCATGATCCTGACGCCGCCGCTGTGCGACGACCCGGTCATCCTCGAGACGCTGCGCGCCAACCGCACGCCCTGCGTGCTGATCTCCCCGTCCGACGGCGGCCACGGCCTGCCCAGCGTGTGCATGGACGACGCGCTCGCGGCCGAGGAACTCGCCAACCTGCTGATCAGCCTGGGCCACACGGCCATCGCGTTCATCGAAGGCAACCAGGCCGCCAGCCAGCGCCGGCGCGCAGGCTACGAGCGCGCGTTGAAGGCGCATCGCCTGCGGGTCGATCCGGCGCTGATCGTGCCCGGCACGTTCCAGTTCGAATCCGGCGTCGACGCCGCGCGCAAGCTGTTCGCGCTGCCCCATCCGCCGACCGCCCTCTTCGCGGCCAACGACTTCATGGCCCTGGGCGCGCTCACCGAGGCGCAGCGCCAGGGCATCGCGGTGCCGGGCGACCTCGCGATCGTCGGCTTCGACGATTCCGATGCGGCCTCGCTGGTCTGGCCCGCGCTGACGACGGTGCGCCAGCCGCTGGCCGAGATGGCGATGGCGGCGGTGGAGATGCTGCTGTCCGGCGCCGCGCGGATCGACGAGGGCGACGCGCCGCCCGTGCGCGTGCTGCCGCACGAGGTGATCGTGCGCGGGTCGTCGGCGGCGCCGGCGAAGGGCCGCGCGTGAACGGGCTCGCGTTTCGCCGCGCCGTCGAGGATGACATCCCGGCGCTGATGCGCATCCGCCTCGCCGTCAACGAGAACCGCCTGTCCGACCCGACGCGCGTCACGCACGCCATGTGCAGCGACTACCTCGACCGCCTCGGCCGCGGCTGGGTCGCCGAGCTCGCGGGCGAGATCGTCGGCTTTTCCTATGCCGCCCGCGACGGGTCGATCTGGGCGCTGTTCGTCGCGCCGCAGCGCGAAGGCCTGGGCGCCGGCAAGCGGCTGCTGCGGCTGGCGGCCGACTGGCTGTTCGAGTGCGGCCACGACGAGCTGCGTCTGAGCACCGAGGCGAACACGCGCGCCGATCGCTTCTACGCGGCGCAGGGCTGGACGCGCGGCGACATGAAGGACGATGTCGAGGTCTGGTACCGGCTGCGGCGCGCTGATGCCGGCACGATCCCGCCGCGCATGGCCTAGAGTGTCCTGTCCCGGAAATACGTAGCCTGCAGATTCGACCGGGCTTGGGCGGGCCGAGAAGGACGCGGATGGAGACGTCACATGGCGCGCGTCGGTCGAACCCCTTCGGGGCAGCCTCAAACGGGGCGATCGCCTCGTTGCGCGAGGCCCGCGAGCCCACCAGGATCGTGGGCCTCGCGCGCCTTGCGCTCACCCCGTTTGAGGCCGTCTTCAGGCCACGCATTTCCGGGACAGGACCACTAGCCGCCCCAGTTCAGCGTCGTGATCCACTCTTCCTGGAACGCGGGCTGGTTGTCCGCGGCGGGATCGAAATGGCATTGCCGGTAGGCCTTGACGGCGGCCTCGTTCAGCGCCGGAACGTCGCTGGGTTGCAGCACGTCGACGGACGCCACCCGGCCGGACTTCAGAAACCGAACCCGAAGTTTGACGCTGACCAGGTTTCCGCTGAAAGCCGGGAGTTCGCGGGTGGCCATGTTCGGGCACACCGCGTTGTTCGCGACGAGCACGTGATCGTAGAAATTGAGCTGCAGCGCCACCCTGCCCTGCACGGGAACATCGTTCTCGCGCGCCGGCTCGAAGCGGCAGCGCGAGAAATTCTCCTGCACCACGTGGGCGAAATAGTTCGTGGTCGTGTGTTCCAGGATCTCCGAATTGACGGCTTGGCCCTGCGGGGACACCTCGACCATCAAGCTCACCGAACCCAGATCCCTGGGCGTGCGTACCGCGGCCGCTGAATTGCTGTAGGCCTCGCACTGCGCGTTGTTGAGCCTTGGCGAACTGGTCTGCGCGGCCGACGCCGCGCTCGCCGCTTCCGCGGCAAGGACGCTCGTGGCGCAGGACAGGCACATGGCAAGGGCGGCGAGCTTCGTGATCATGCGGGCAGTCGACGGTGGTGAGCGATGCGCGATGTTAGACCTGGTTCGCGTGGCCGCGACGGCTCGGCCCGCTCGCCTGCGCGACGTTCGCACCGAAGCGACACGCAAGCAAAATGCGCCCGCGGCCATGACGGCCGCGGGCGCACTGGCTGGCGCGTGCGTGATGCGGCGTCAGTTGTTCGGCAGCGTGCCCGTGTAGTAGCTGATCACGTAGGCCTTGAGCGATCCGTCGGATTGCGGCACCGCCGACACCGTCACCTTGGCGCCGGCCTGCAGGCCGTTGGTGAGCGCGGCGAGGCCGGCCGAGGTCGTGAGGTCCTGCGGGCTCACGGTCACGACGCCGTTCGTGCGATCGACCTGGTAGGCCAGCGTCGCCGAGTTCGCGACGGTGCTGAAGTTCACGGTCACCGGCGTGGTGCCGCCGGCCGCGGCGATCGTGAACGACGTGGCGCCGCCGGCGATCGGCGCGGCGACCGTCGTGTGCGGAATGACCGTCGGCAGCAGGATGGCCTGCGGTGCCGACCAGCCGTTGGCGTCGGCCGGATCCCCCCAGGTCGCGTACGACATGCCGACCGGTTCGTAGGCCCCCGCGCTGCCGCCGAAGTTGACGCCACCGCCGGTGGCCGCCATGAAGTCGGCAATCGCCGCCGTGCCGCTGGTGACCTGCGTCGGATACGCGAAGTCCCAGTACTTGAAGCCCGTCAAGGCGTCGCCCGTCAACGGATCCTTTCCGTTGGCGGTGGAAGCGCTGATGTAGCTCAGCGAGACGGCATAGTCGTCGCGCGCGGTGGCGAAGTTGCGGGTGAGCGCAAAGCCGGTCGTCGTCACGTCGGAGATCGTCCCCTCGTAGGGCGCGGATTCGATGTCCACCGTCGACGCGACGATCGGCGACGCGGTGAGGTCGACCGGCGTCACGTGCACCTTGAAGCCGCGCGCCAGGTTGTCCAGCGTGAGGAAGGTGGGGCCGGTGCCGATCGGCGTGACGTCCGCGGCCGTGTCCGGGTTGCGGAAGAAGAACTGCGTGCCGGCGTCGACGCCGATCACCATCGGCCTGCCGTCGGCGTTGTCCACCGTGAAGCTGGTGCCGTTGCTGCCGTTGACGTGCAGCACGTGGCCCTCGGGACTCACGAACACCGTGTTGAACGTCGCGGACACCCAGATGCGCGTGGCCACCAGCGTGCCGTCCTGCTGGTAGCGCGCGGCGACGCGCACGTACTTGCCGGCGGCGAGCGAGGCGGCGACGCTGGACAGGTCGGTGATCGTCGAATGCGTCTTGGCGTCGACGTCGTAGAACAGCGTGCCGTTGGTCGCGTCCACGGTGATCGGCACCGAGGCCGTGCCGGCCGTGAAGGTCTCCGGCGACACCAGCGGCAGCGTCGGCCAGTCGCGCGTGATCGTCAGCGTGGTGTTGTCGGTCGACACGCCCGACACCGTGCCGTACATGTGGCGCAGCACCAGGTGGCGCAGGTCGTCGACGGGCTTGTGCTTGACCGGGCCCTTGAAGTTGACGGCCCAGATCGTCGAGCCGCCGCCCACCGGCACATGGCCGACGATGAAGGCCGGATGGGACAGGTCGAATTCGACATCGATGGCGGTGGTCGACGCCGGTGTCGGATCGGTGGCCGAGGTGGCGGCCGGCGCCACGAACGGCGTCGCGAACGTCACCGGCACGGTGACGACCATGCTGCCCGTCGTGCCGGTCGCGCCCTGGATCTGGATGCGGCTGGACGGGATGACGTCCGGTGTCGTCGCGGTACTTGCGGCCTCGGGGAAGCCGGACTCCGGATCGCCCGAGACCGTCAGCGCCACGTCGCCCGGATTCGCGCTGATCGTCAGGATCGCGCCGGTGTAGGTGGTGCCCGCGGTCAGGCTGGCGCTGCCGAGGGCCTCGCTCAGGCCATCGAGCTGCTCCAGGTTGACGGTGACCGGTGCCGACAGCAGGTTGGCGGTGTTGCCGCTCGAACTGACGAAGACCACCGACGTCACGGTGACCTGGATCGCCGACCAGTCCTCCGACGAGGCGTCGCTGATGGCGAACGGCACCTTCACCGTCTGCTGCGGCGTCGTGGTGGGTGGCGTGACGGGCGTGCTGGCGCCGCCACCACCGCCACAGGCGGTCAAGGCAATGACTGAGGCGAGGCTCAAGGCCGAGGCGGCGAGCGTGGTGATCGGCTTGCGGTGGTGCGATGGGGCGCGGTTCATCATCGTTGTCTCCAGGTGGTGTGTGTCGGTTCGGAGATCGCCTCGGAGCGATGCGATGTGTCTCGACTGACACAGTCATTAGCGGCCGACGAGCACCCCCAGTTGACGTGTTTCTGGTGAAGTCGGCGTAAAGGAAATCGCGACTTTGTTGGAGCTGAACAAGGCCCTTCCGCAAGCCAACGGCCCGGCTCGCGCGGCGTGTCTCTTGCTTCGCGTCCGGCCTGTCGCGGCGCTGAAAGCAGGCTGTGCAACCGCGGGTTGACCCGCATCCCGCGGGCCCCGATTCACGCGCGCTTCGTCACCCGTTCACGTTCGTTCAACGAGCGACAGTTCGGCGTCAACTGCGTTGCCGGATGTTGCGACGCAGCGGCGCGCTCGTCGAATCGCGCACGATCAGCTCGTGCGGCAGCACGCGCTGCACCGCGGCGGTCGTGCGCGTGCCCGGCGTGCCTTCGACGGTGGGCGTGCCGATCAACAGGTCCACCGCGGCGCGCGCCATCGCGAGCGTCGGCTGGCGCATCGTCGTCAGCGGCGGCCACACGAGGCTGGAGGCGGGCGAATCGTCGAAGCCGGCGATCGCGAGGTCGCCGGGGATCGCGAGGCCCTGGCGCTGCGCCGCTGCCAGCACGCCGAGCGCCATGTCGTCGTTGCTCGCGAAGACGGCGGTCGGATGGTGGCGCAGCTTGAGCAGCTGGTACGTGGCCGCGACGCCCGACTCGAAGCGGAAGTCGCCGTCGATCACGAGCTCGGGCGCGATCTCGACGCGCGCGGCCTTCATCGCGTTGACGAAGCCCTGCTCGCGCAGCGCCGATGCGGCCTGGTCGGCGGCGCCGCGGATGAACGCGATGCGCCGATGCCCCAGGCTCAGCAGCAGGTTGGTGATCTCCTCGGCGGCGTGCACGTCGTCCATGCGCACGCTGGGCATGTCCTTGCGCTGCTTCGCGGGCGACACCAGCACCGTCGGCGTGCCGCTGTCGTGCAGCGCCTTGAGCACGTGCGGGTTGTCGCACAGCGGCGGCGTCAGGATCATGCCGTCGGGACGCAGCGTCGACACCATGCGGTGCACCTGCTCGCCGAGATCGTGCGCGTCGTCGTCCATCGACTCGACGACCAGGTGATAGCCGGCCTCGCGGCAGCGCATCGTCGCACCCTGCTGCACGCCGGAGACGAACGCCGCGCTCGGATCGAAGTACAGGAGCCCGATCAGGAACGAGCGCGCGCCGGCCAGGCTGCGCGCCGACTGGCTGGGGCGGTAGCGCAGCTCGGCCATCACCTGCAGCACCCTGGCGCGCGTGTCGGCGCGCACGCCGGGCTCGTTGTTCATCACGCGCGACACGGTCTTGATCGACACGCCGGCCTGCTGCGCGACGTCGCTGATCGTCGTGGTGGCCGCCGGCGGCAGCACCGACGGCGTGCGCGGAGCGGCCATCAGGCGACGCTCCGCAGCGGCGGCCTGGCGCCGCGCGCGTCGCGCGCGGGCGCGCGGGCGCACAGCGCTTCCACCAGCGCGCGGTGGTCGGGCAGGTCGGCCAGCGCGCGCTGCGCGACCTGCGCGATCATCGCGAACTCCTGGCGCGCGTCGGCGGCGCGCGGCCACGCGGCGCGGGCGTGCGACAGGTCGGTCGGATACCCCATGCCGTACAACACGTATTGCCAGCTCGAGGGCGGGTACATCTCGAGGTCGGCGATGAAGTCGAGCCGGTGTGGCGGACGGCAACGCCACTGCGCGAGGCGGTCGCGCAGCGTCGGCGTCCACGTCGCCGGGTCGGCGTTGTCGCGCCAGAATGCGTGGTCGTCGCGGCGCGTGAGGGCGTAGTGCAGCTTGAGGAAGTCGACGATGCGCTCGAAGCGCGCGCGCATCTGCTCGTTGAACTGGCGCGCGGCCGGCTCGAAGTTGCCGTCGGCGGGGAACAGGTAGCCGATCAGGTAGGCCGCGGCCTCGATCAGGCCGATGCCCGAGGATTCGAGCGGCTCGAGGAAGCCGGCGGACAGGCCGACGGCCACGCAATTGCCGATCCATGGAGTCTCGCGATAGCCGGTGTCGAGCTGGAGGAATCGCAGGGTCAACGCTTCCGCGGCCGGGCCCACGTGGTCGCGCAGCACGCGCTCGGCCTGTTCGTCGCTCGCGTGGCGGCTCGAGTAGACGTAGCCGACGCCGCGCCGCCTGTGCAGGCCGATGTCCCAGGTCCAGCCGGCCGCGTGCGCGGTGGAGATCGTGTAGGACGGGATCGCCGTGTCGGCCGCGGGATAGGGCACCTGCACGGCCAGCGCGCGGTCGACGAACAGCACGTCGTTCAACGGCTTGCGCGCGGCGCCGAGCGCCTCGCCGATCAGCAGCGCGCGGAAGCCCGTGCAGTCCACGAACAGGTCGGCGGACAGCGCGCCGCGTTCGCGCGTGACCACCGCCGCGATGCCGCCGTCGTCGCGCCGTTCCACGCGATCGACGGTGGCGATGACGCGTTCCACGCCCAGCGCCTGCGCGTGCGCGGCCAGCAGCGTCGCGAACTTGCCGGCGTCGAAGTGGTACGCGTAGTTCATCGGGCCGAGCCAGTCGCCGTCGCTCGCGCGCTTGGGCGCGCGCGACGCGTCGGCCACGCGCTGCTGCATCGACACCGCATCGGCGAACGCCCGGCCGCCGGCCTCGCCGAGCAGCCAGTACGGCATCAGCTCCGGCGCGCCGGGCCGCTGGCTGGGCGCGTTGAACGGATGGAAGTAGCGCTCGCCGACGCGCGACCAGTCGACGAAGTTCACGCCCTGCTTGAAGGTGGCGTCGCACTCGCGCACGAAGCGCGCCTCGTCGAGGCCGATCGCGTTGAGCGTGCCGCGGATCGACGGGAACGTGCCCTCGCCGACGCCGATGATGCCGATCTCGCTGGACTCCACCAGCGTCACGCGCACGCCGCCGGCGGTGGTGCCGAGGGTGTGCGCGAGGAAGGCCGCGGTGAGCCAGCCGGCGGTGCCGCCGCCGACGATGAGGACGTGCCTGACAGGATGCATGGTGTCTGTCTCCGAAGGCAGTGACGCTGCAGGCGTCCCGCCGTTTTCTGGGTGGCGCGCGGTGCCTCGTCGTCTTGACGAGAGTCCTCGTCGTTTTCCCGTAGACGTTCGCGCCGCTTCTTTTAGGCGATCATAGCGAAGGAAGACAACGCTGTCATTTATTTCTTGACAGCGTTGTCATCGACTCGCATCATGCGATCCATTCCAGGGTTCGAGCGGCCGAGAGGCTGGCGGACACGAGGCCGCGATTCCACACTCCAACGGTGTGGCGGCGTCGCCCGGAATGTGCGCGAGCCGGAGGCGGCCTGCGGCACTGCAACGATGAAAAGACAGGCCATGGCCGCAAAGACGGCTGAACGACGCACCACCAAAATACTGGAGACAACGTGACAACTCGCGCTCAGAAGTCCGGGGGATCGCTCGCATCCCCCATCCACCTGGCCGTCCTGGCCTTGCTCGCCGGCGCCGCATCGGCGCAGGCCCAGACCGCCCAGTCCCCGGCAGCCGCCAGCGCCGCCGACCCGCAGTCGCAGGAGGTCACCGTCACGGCGACCAAGCGCACGACAACGCTGCAAAGCACGCCGCTCGCGGTCACGCCGATCGGCGCCGCCGAACTGGACAAGCAGCACGTGCAGACGATCTCCGACGTCGTCCACCTGGTGCCCAGCTTCCAGGCGACCACCGAGGGCGACCACGGCGTCATCACGATGACGATGCGCGGCATCGGCAACGACAGCGCCAAGACCGAATACGCCGACCCCGAGGTGGCGCTGTTCGTCGACGGCATCTACGCGCCGCGCGCCGAAGGCGCCGCCGCGCTGCTGTTCGACATGCAGAACATCGAGGTGCTGCGCGGCCCGCAGGGCACGCTGTGGGGCCGCAATTCCACGGTCGGCGCGGTCAACATGCAGACGGCGCCCGCGGAACTGGGCGCCACCTTCGGCGACATCCAGGGCGGCCTGGGCAGCTACAACCGCTTCGGCACGCGCGCCGCGTTCAACTTCGCGCTGACCGACACGCTCGCGCTGCGCGCCGCCTTCGTGCACGAGCAGCACGACGGCTACGTCAACTTCCAGAAGCCGCCGGTGATCTCGCTGGCCGACCAGCAGGCCGCCGTCGCCGCCTACAACCTGGCCAATCCGAACGCGCAGGTCGCGTTCCAGCCGATCTCGCCGACCTCGTTCGTCGAGACCGGCCCGAAGTACAACTCGCAGGACCAGAGCGCCGCGCGCCTGAGCCTGCTGTGGAAGCCGACGCGCGACCTCACGTGGAACGCGTCGTACGAGAAGTTCCTCGACCGCGGCACGCCCGACATGAACCTGCTGCAGACGCCGCGTCCCGGCGAGAGCTTCTGGTCGGCGCTGATCAGCGTGGCGCCGCAGCTCCATCGCGACGTCAACACCTTCCGCAGCCGCGTGGACTGGACGCTCAACGACTCGATGTCGCTCGCCTACATCGCCGGCTATTCGGACTTCCAGGGCTCGTCCGACTTCGACCAGTCCGGCGGCGCGATCCTGCCCACCAGCTTCACGACCGGCGGCGTGGTGCAGGAAGACCGCACCAACTGGTCGCACTACAAGAACTACAGCCACGAGCTGGAGGTGCAGTCCACCGGCAAGCGCGAGGTCGACTGGATCCTGGGCCTGTACTACGCGGCGGAAGACAACGGCATCCGCTTCGACATCCCGATCTCCAACGGCACGCAGCAAGGCACGATCAACTGGCAGGGCTCGTTCATCCAGCCCAAGGAAACCGTGGCGTCGGAAGCGGTGTTCGGCCAGGCGACCTGGAACCTCGCCGACAGCGTGCACCTGACCGGCGGCGCTCGCTTCACGCACGACGACCGCAAGAACGAGGGCGGCACCAACAACGGCTGGACCGGCGACCCGACCGTCGCGCAGGTGCCGGTGAGCCCGTCGTCCGACCCGCTCGCGCCGGGCAGCGGCTTCTCCACCTACCAGCAGAACTCCGGCCACTACACCGGCCAGAAGGTGACCTGGCTGGCCCGCGCGAACTGGGACGTGGCCAAGGACTTCATGGTCTACGGCAGCGTGTCGACCGGCTACAAGTCGGGCGGCCTCCAGGACGGCGGCCTGCACTACGGCCCCGAGACGCTGACGAACTACGAGGTCGGCACCAAGAACATGCTGCTGGGCGGCGCGGTGCACTTCAACAACTCGGTGTACTACGAGAACTTCAAGGACTTCCAGTTCAGCGCGCCGGTGACCAACCCTGACGGCTCGCACTCGCTGGCGACGTCGAACGCGCAGGGCGCCAAGGTCTACGGCGCCGAGTCCGAGATCATCGCCAACCTGACGCCGGACGACCAGCTGACGTTCGGCGGCGCCTACACGCATACCCGACTGGGGTATCTGCTGGCGGGCAGCAACGACTACGCGCTGCCGGCGTGCCCCGACACGCAGATCAGCAACTGCCTGAACGTGACCGGCCACCGCCTGCCGCACTCGCCGACGGGGTCGATCAATGCGCTCTACGAGCACAGCTTCCGCTTCGCCAACGGCGCCAAGCTCGCGCCGCGCATCAACTTCCACTACGAGTCGGCGAGCTGGCTGAGCGTGTTCAATCTCGGCGAGGGCGACGAGCAGAAGGCGTACTCGCGCACCGACCTGGGCCTGCGCTACTCGGCGGCCAAGGACTGGTACGTCGACGGCTACGTGCAGAACGTGGAGGACGGCCGCATCAAGACGAACGCACAGAACTCGTTCGGCGCGTGGCAGTCGCAGTACATGCCGCCGCGCACGTTCGGCGTGAACGTGGGCATGTCGTTCTGATGGCCCGCGGCGCTCACCGCCCGGCGAGCGCCGCCGTCCTACCGCCCCCGTCCGCGCCGCGCGCGGGCGGCACGCCACGGCGCGGCCCCGGTGCCGCGCCTCTCCGCGACCTGACCATGTCTTCCATTTCCCGGGCGCTGGGCCTCGCGGCCCTCGCGCTGGCCGCCACCGCCGCCAGCGCCGCCACGACGATCACCGTCGCCACCTTTCCCGACCTCGACCGGGCCGCCAGGGCCGCGCTGCCGCGCTGGCATGCGCTGCATCCGGACATAGCCGTCAAGATCGTCTCGCTGCAGTACGCCGACCACCACACGGCGATGACCACCGCGCTGGCCACCGGCTCGGGCCTGCCCGACGTGATGGCGATCGACTTCAAGTTCATCGGCAAGTTCGCGGGTTCGCGCGGCTTCGAGGACCTGAACAAGCCGCCGTACGACGCGGGCGCGCTGCGCGGCCAGTTCGTCGGCTACACCTTCGCGCAGGCCACCAACGCGCAGGGCGAGCTCGCGGCGCTGCCGGCCGACATCGGCCCCGGCACGCTGCTCTATCGCGCCGACCTGGTCGCCACGGCCGGACTCACCGAGGCCGACCTCACGCGCAGCTGGGACTCGTTCATCGCCTCCGGCGTCAAGCTCAAGGCCGCGACCGGCGCCAACCTGCTGGCCGACTCGGCCGACATCGTCGACATCGTGCTGCGCTCCAACCTGCCGCCCGGCGACGGCATCTACTTCGACCACGCGGGCAAGGTGCTGGTCGACGGCCCGCGCTTCGTGCACGCGTTCGAACTCGGACGCGCCGCGCACCGGGCCGGCATCGATGCCGGCACCACGATGTGGACCAACGAATGGGTCGCGGGCTTCCGCTCGAACAGGATCGCCGGCGCGATGATGGGCGCGTGGCTCGCCGGCCACCTGAAGAACTGGCTCGCGCCCGAGACGTCGGGCAAGTGGCGCTCGGCGCCGCTGCCCGCCGGCGCGGCCGCGTCGTACGGCGGCTCGTTCTACGCGATCCCGCGGCGCGCGGCGCACAAGCCCGAGGCCTGGGCGTTCGTGCTTTTCATGACGGCCGACAAGCAGACCCAGCTCGCCTCGCTGCGCACGCTCGACACCTTCCCCGCGCTGCTCGCCGCGCAGCAGGACCCGTTGATGGACGAGCCCATGCCTTTCCTCGGCGGCCAGAAGGCGCGCGAGCTGTGGCGCGACATCGCCGCCAAGGTGCCCGCGATCCCCGTCGACAAGTACGACTCGATGGCCACCGACGTGATCCGCGCCGAGTACCAGAACGTGATCGCGCAGGGCAAGGACATCCCCGCCGCGCTGGCCGACGCGAAGTCGCTGATCGAACACCGCGCGCGCCGCTGAAGGTCCAACGTGCCCGTGCATTCGATGATCTCCCCCGAGTCCACCTTGACGCCGGCAGTGGCGTCCGCGCGGGCGGGCGCGTCGCGCGCGCGCCGGCGCAAGCTGGCGCGCAAGCTGGCGCCGTATGCCTTCATCGCGCCGTTCTTCGTGCTGTTCGCGGTGTTCGGCCTGTTCCCGCTGCTGTTCTCGGTGTGGCTGTCGCTGCACCAGTGGGACGCGGCGGAAGGCCTGGCCGCGATGCACTGGGTCGGCCTGGAGAACTACAAGTACGCGATCACCGATCCGTGGTTCGCCAAGTCGCTGCTGACCACGCTGTGGTTCGCGGCGGTCTCTGGCGTGCCGCAGCACCTGGTCGCGCTGCCGCTCGCCTTCCTGATCCACATGACGCTCAGGCGCAGCCGCAACTTCGTCGTCGGCGCGTACTTCGTGCCCTACGTGACCTCGAGCGTGGCGATCGCGCTGATCTTCACGACGCTGTTCTCCAAGGACTTCGGCGTGATCAACGCGCTGCTGCCCGGGCCGCCGATCGACTGGCTCGGCGACGCGTTCTGGGCCCGCATCGCGATCGCGTTCGTCGTGTTCTGGCGCTACCTCGGCTGGAACGTGGTGCTGTACCTGTCGGCGCTGCAGGTGATCTCGGGCGACCTGTACGAGGCCGCGACGCTGGATGGCGCCTCGCGCTGGCAGCAGTTCCGCTACGTCGCGCTGCCGCTGCTCAAGCCGATGATGTTCTTCGCGATCACGCTCACGCTGATCGGCAACCTGCAGCTGTTCGAGGAGCCGTTCATCCTGATCCCGCCGGATTCGGGCGTGGCCACGAGCGTGATGACGACCGCGATGTTCATGTACCGCATGGCGTTCTCGGACGGCGACTTCGGCACCGCGTCGGCGGTGTCGTGGGTGCTGTTCTTCATCATCGCGGCGCTGACGTATGGCAACGCGCGGCTGTTCGGCAAGGAAGGGGGCGGCGATGTCGCGCGCTGACCGCCTGACTCCGGCGCGCTTCGTGACGCTCACGCTCGTTGGCGCGGGCGTCATCCTGCTGGCGGCCCCGTTCTGGTTCACGTTCGTGTTCGCCACGCAGGCGCGCGCCGACATCTTCGCGTCGCCGCCGCCGGTCTGGTTCGGCACGCACTTCCTCACCAACGTGCAATTGCTGCTGGAGCGCCTGCCGTTCTGGCGCAACCTCGGCATGAGCCTGTACGTGGCGACGATGACGACCGCGCTGAACCTGCTGCTGTGCGCGCTGGCCGGCTACGCGTTCGCGGTGCACGAGTTCGCCGGCAAGAAGATCCTGTTCGCGCTGGTGGTCGGCTCGATGATGCTGCCCAGCTTCCTCAACATGATCCCGACCTTCATGGTGATGGACCTGCTCGGCTGGATCGACGAGCCGCGCGCGCTGTACGTGCCCGGCGCGGCCGGCGCGCTGGGCATCTTCCTGATGCGCCAGTACATCGGCATCGCGATCCCGCGCGACCTGATCGACGCCGCGCGCATGGACGGCTGCGGCGAGCTGCGCACCTTCTGGAGCGTCGTGCTGCCGCTGTGCGGCCCCGCGCTCGGCACGCTGGGCCTGATCACCTTCATCAACGCCTGGAACAACTTCGTCGGTCCGCTGGTGGTCATGCGCAGCGTCGACCACTACACCGTGCCGCTGGCGCTGCGCAGCATGCAGAGCCCCAACAACACCGAGTGGGGCGCGTTGATGGCCGGCTCGGCCATCGCGATGCTGCCGCTGCTCGTCGCCTTCGTCTTCTCCGCACGCCGCCTCGTCGCCGGACTCACCGCCGGCGCCGTCAAGAGCTAACCACCGTCTGCAATGACCTCTTCACCGTTTCCATTCCCGACCTTGCCGCGCGACTTCGTCCTCGGCGCCGCAACGAGCGCCGCCCAGATCGAAGGCCACGCGCCGGGCGACGGAAAGGGCCCGTCGATCTGGGACGCATTCTGCGCGACGCCCGGCAAGATCAAGGACGGCTCGAACATCGACGTCGCCTGCGACCACGTCAACCGGATGCCGCAGGACGTCGAACGCATGCGCTGGCTGGGCCTGGACGCCTACCGCTTCTCGTTCGCCTGGCCGCGCCTGCAGCCGCTGGGGCAGGGCGCATGGAACGAGAAGGGCTTCGCGTTCTACGACCGGCTGATCGACGCGCTTCTTTCGGCCGGCATCGCGCCGCACGCGACGCTGCATCACTGGGACCTGCCGCAGGCGCTGCAGGCATCGGTCGGCGGCTGGCAGTCGCGCGAGACCGCGCGGCACTTCGCCGACTACGCCGCCGAGGTCGTGCGCCGCTTCGGCGACCGGCTGGTGACGGTGTCGACGCTCAACGAGCCGTGGTGCGTCGCGACGCTGGGCTACGAGCGCGGCCAGTTCGCGCCCGGCCTGCGCAACCGCGCCGCGGCGATGCAGGTGTCGCATCACCTGCTGCTGGGCCACGGCCTCGCGATGAGCGCGATGCGTGCCGTCGGCCCGAAGTCGCGGCTGGGCATCGTGCTGAACCACACGCCGGCCGTCGCCGCGGAGAAGACGCCGTCCGACCTGCAGGCCGCGCGCATCGCCGACGGCCTCGACGTGCGCTGGTACATGGATCCGCTGTTCCGCGGCGCGTATCCCGCGGACGCGATCGAGCACCTCGGCGCCGACGCGCCGAAGGTCGAGCCCGGCGACATGGCCGTCATCCGCCAGCCGCTGGACTTCCTCGGCATCAACCTCTACACGCGCCACTGGGTCAGCACGCGCGAGCCGCAGATCCCGGCGCCGGCGCCGCACGGCGTCAACGACATGGGCTGGGAGATCGTGCCCGAGGTGTTGACGCAGCACCTGGTGCGCCTGAGCCGCGACTACATGCCGCCGCCGATGATCATCACCGAGAACGGCATGCCCAGCGCGGACGTCGTCGGCGCGGACGGCACGATCGAAGACACGCCGCGCGTCGCCTACCTGCAGGCGCACCTCGACGCCGTCGCCAGGGCGATCGCGATGGACGTCGACGTGCGCGGCTATTTCTACTGGAGCCTGCTCGACAACTTCGAATGGGACTCGGGCTACGCCAAGCGCTTCGGCCTGTTCCGCGTGGACTACGACACGCAGGTGCGCACGCCCAAGGCGAGCGCGCACTGGTACCGCGAATTCATCTCGCGGCACAAGGCGGGGCGCTAGATGGCCGAGCTTCAACTGCAGGGCCTGCGCCGCACGTACGCGAACGGCGTGACGGCGGTCGACGGCATCGACCTGACCGTCGCCGAGGGCGAGTTCATGGTGCTGGTCGGGCCGTCGGGCTGCGGCAAGTCGACGACGCTGCGCATGATCGCCGGGCTCGAGGAGATGAGCGAAGGCCGCATGCTGATCGGCGGCGTCGACGTCACCGACACGCCACCGGCCGAGCGCGGCGTGGCGATGGTGTTCCAGAGCTACGCGCTGTACCCGCACATGACGGTGGCCGAGAACATGGGCTTCGCGCTGAAGATCGCCGGGCGCTCGAAGCGCGACATCGACGCCGCCGTGCGCCGCGCCGCCGAGTCGCTGCAGCTCGAGCCGTTGCTGGCCCGCAAGCCGCGGGCGCTCTCGGGCGGCCAGCGCCAGCGCGTGGCGATCGGCCGCGCGATCGTGCGCGAGCCCCGGGTGTTCCTGTTCGACGAGCCGCTGTCCAACCTCGACGCCTCGCTGCGCACGCAGATGCGGCTCGAGATGGCGCGGCTGCACGAGCGGCTGGGCGCGACCATCGTCTACGTCACGCACGACCAGGTCGAGGCCATGACGCTGGGCGACCGCATCGCCGTCTTCAACGCCGGCCGCATCGAGCAGGTCGGGCCGCCGACCGCGGTCTACCGGAAGCCGGTCAACCGGTTCGTCGCCGGCTTCCTCGGCTCGCCGCAGATGAACTTCCTGCCGGCCCTCGCCGAGCGCGACGCCGCGGGCCTGGCCGTGCAGGTGCCGGGCGCGGGACGCCTCCCGCTGCCCGCCGACTGCGCGGCGCCGCTGGCCAGCGTGCACTCGCTGGGCGTGCGGCCGGAACATTGGCAGATGAGGCCGGGCGACGGCGCGGACGGCCTCGCGGCGAGCGTCGAACGCGTGGAATGGCTCGGCGACGTCACGCTGGTCCACTGTCGCGTCGCCGGCCGCGACGCGGCCGATGCGGTCGCCGACACCATCAGCGTCAAGACGACCTCGCCCGACGACGCGGCCCTGCCGCACGGCACGCCGGTGCGCCTGCGCGTGCAGCCGCGCGACCTGATGCTGTTCGATGCGCAGGGGCGCGCGCTGGCGGCCTGAAGGAAAAACGGCCCGCGTTCGCGCGGGCCGTTGGCTTCACTTCTTCGTCTTGAGCGCGTTGAGGGCGCTGAAGGCGAGGGCCATCGCGGTGGGCGCGGCCGGTGACGACACGACGTTCGGGCGCGGGCCGCGGTCGTCCGGACGCGGCGGACGACGATCGTCGTCGCGGCGCGGACCGCGCGGGGCGTCGGAACGCGGCCCGTTGTTCGGGTTCCGCGGACCGTCCGCGCGCGGGCCGCGGCTGTCGGGACGCGGGCCGTTGCGCTGGACGTCCGGGCGCGGGCCGCG
>Ga0302314_10002168_pt1 | contig 36706 bp, 36 predicted proteins | sample III_Palsa_N2_3_FD_200533 | JGI IMG/M metagenome (GOLD analysis project Ga0302314, IMG submission 200533) | Peat permafrost microbial communities from Stordalen Mire near Abisko, Sweden - III_Palsa_N2_3 | ecosystem: Environmental > Terrestrial > Soil > Palsa > Peat permafrost | place: Sweden...
TGTCCGCCGGCAGGTGCGGCGCGGGCGGCTTCTTGTTCCAGTGGAGCGATTCGAGATAGTCGCGCACGAACTGCTTGTCGAAGCTCGGCGGACTGATTCCGGGGCGGTAGGAGGCGACCGGCCAGAATCGCGACGAGTCCGGCGTGAGCACCTCGTCGATGAGCAGCAGGTTCCCGGCCTTGTCGACGCCGAATTCGAATTTCGTGTCGGCGATGATGATGTCGCGCGCGCGCGCGTGCTCCGCGGCGAGAGCGTAGACGGCGAGCGCAATGCGCCGGACGGCGGCGGCGTGCTCGCGGCCTACCAAGCTCACGATTGCCTCGAAATCGATGTTCTCATCGTGGTGTCCGGCGGGCGCTTTCGAGGCCGGCGTGAATATGGGCTCGGGCAGCGCATCCGCCATGAGGAGCCCGGGCGGCAGCGCGATTCCGCACACCGACCCGTGCTGCTTGTAATCCTTGTATCCCGAGCCGATCAGATAGCCGCGCACCACCGCCTCGATGGGCAGCGCGCGCAGCTTCTTGACGACCATCGAGCGACCCTCGAGCTGCGCGCGATCCAAAGGATCCTGAACGATGTCCTCGATCTTGAGAGCCGTCAGGTGGTTCGGTACCAGCGCGCGCGTTTTCTCGAACCAAAATTCGGAGATCTTGGTGAGCACCTGCCCCTTGAAGGGGATGGGATCCGGCAGTACGACGTCGAACGCCGAAAGGCGATCCGTCGTGACGATGAGCAAATGATCGGCATCGACATCGTAGATGTCCCGCACCTTGCCCTGGTGAATCTTGCGAAGGCCGCGGATGCGGCTCTCGAATAACGGCCTGGGTTGCAACGAGTGATCCATGCGTGCGGGCGTGCGGCTGCTACCATTGTGAGGGGGAAGGCCGGGGATTGTCGCGTTGCGCGGCGTATAGGTCAACGAATGGCTTGGAAAGGAACGATTTTCGGGGCGATGGTCGGCCTCCTGCTCACGCGCACCGTCACGGGCGCGGTCGCGGGCGCCCTCATCGGCCTGCTGTTCGATCAGAGTGTCGGCCTAGGGCTTTCCTTTCCCGGCTCGGCCGCCGCTTCGGTCTCGGAGGTGTTTTTCCGAACGACCTTCGAGGTCATGGGACACGTCGCCAAGTCCGACGGGCGCGTATCGGAAGCGGAGATCGACGCGGCGCGGCGGCTCATGCAGGACCTGCGCCTGGGGCCAAACGAGATCGGCGCCGCAATCGAATGCTTCCGAGCGGGGAAATCGCCGTCCTACGATGCGGGTTTGCGCATCGAGCAGCTGCGCGAGGCTTGCGGTTTGCGTTTCGACTTGCTGGCCGCGTTCATCGAGCTGCAGCTGCGCGCGGCTCTCGCGGGCAACGGGATCTCGCCGCCCGCACGTCGGATCCTGATGCGCGCCGCCGAGCGCCTCGGGATGTCGCAATTGGAGTTCGCCCGCATGGAGGCCGCGGTTCGCGCACGGCACGCCGGGGGCGGCACCTACGCGGGCGCGCAACCGCAACGGCCGCTGTCCGAATGCTATGCCGAGCTCGAGGTGAGCGCGGGCGCGAGCGATCAGGAAGTGACCAAGGCGTATCGTCGGCAGATGAGCCGCCATCACCCCGACAAGCTGGTTGCGAATGGGCTGCCCGAATCGATGGCGCAATGGGCAAAGGAGAAAACGCAGCGCATCCAGGAATCCTACGAGGCAATACGTGCGGCGCGCGGCATGCGTTGATAAAGTGGCGGCATGGCAATCCTCATCGCACCGTCCATCCTGTCCGCCGATTTTTCCCGCCTCGGCGCAGAAGTGAACGCGGTGCTCGCCGCGGGCGCGGACTGGATTCACTTCGACGTGATGGACAATCATTACGTGCCCAATCTCACCGTCGGTCCCATGGTATGCGAGGCGCTGCGCAAGGCGGGCGTCACGGCCGTCATCGACGTGCACTTGATGGTCACGCCGGTCGATGCGCTGGCCGCGGATTTCGCCAAGGCGGGCGCCTCGCGCATCAGTTTCCATCCCGAGGCGACCCTGCACGTGGACCGAACCATCGAGCACATCCGCGAAGCAGGCTGCGCGCCCGGCCTCGTGTTCAATCCGGCTACATCGCTCAATTGGCTGGATTACGTGATCGACAAGATCGACACCATCCTGGTGATGTCGGTGAATCCGGGGTTCGGCGGACAGAAGTTCATTCCGGAGAGTCTCCGCAAGCTTGCCGAGGCGCGCGCACGCATCGAGGCGAGCGGGCGCGACATCCGGCTGGAAATCGACGGCGGCGTGAAGCCGGACAATGCGGCGGACATCGCGCGCGCGGGCGCGGATACCTTCGTCGCGGGATCCGCCATCTTCGGCAGCCCCGACTATGCCGCCACGATTCGCTCGCTACGAGCGCAGGCGGAAGCGGGCGCCCACGACGGCGGCCGCGCCTAGAGCCGGCCGCGCCTAGAGCCGGCGCGCTATTCGTCGTCCTCGTCGTCGTCTTCATCGTCGTCCTCATCGTGCTGCTCGGTGCGCGGCGTCTTGCCGGCCGAGGCCGCCCCGGCCTTCACGGGCACGATGAGGGGACGCGTCTTCACTTTCGGGCGCGCATTGAACACCACGATGGTCTTGCCGGTGGCCCGCAGGAGGCCCTGCTCTTCCAGCACTTTGAGCACGCGCCCCGCCATCTCCCGGGAGCAGCCGACCAAGCGTGACAATTCCTGTCGGCTCACCTTGATCTGCATGCCCTCCGGATGAGTCATCGCGTCGGGCTCGCCGCAGAGGTCCATGATCGCGTGCGCGACGCGGCCGGTGACATCGACGAAGGCCAGGTCGCCGAGCTTGCGGTTGGTGCGATCGAGACGGGTTGCGAGCTGCGTGGCCAGCTCGAAAATCAGCCCGGGGCTTTCGGCGGCGATCTGCCGGAAGCGCGGATAGGTCATTTCCGCGAGCTCGGATTGCTGGCGGGTGCGCACCCAGGCACTGCGAGTGGGTTGTTCGTAGAACAGGCCCATCTCGCCGAAGAATTGCCCTTTGTTGAGGTAGGCGAGGACCATCTCGTTACCGTCCTCGTCCTCGATCATGACCTCGACCGAGCCCGATATGATGTAGTAGAGGATGTCCGGCAGATCACCCGCGTGGATGATCACGGTTTTGGAGGGGACCGTCCGGATACGGCAGTAGCTCAAGAAACGATTGATCGCAGGGATATCGCTTAAGGCTTTTGCCACTTCTTCCATGGTCTCTCCCAAGTCTGATGGTCGTGAAAACGCCCGTTCTGGCGCCCCCTTTTATTACATAAGTACCGGAATCGCAAGCAGTAAGTCATAGCCAGTACGATCCGCGAGTCATCAGTCGCGAGGTCAGCCGCATTGCTTCCTTCACCCACCCGGGCAGCGGCGCTGCGCCGAGCGTCTCGGCCTTCGCGCCGTGCTCGATCTCGTCGTGCTGCATCTGCAGGACGATGGCGCGGCTGCGTCCGTCGGCGGGCGGCAACCGATCCAGATGGTCTCGCAGGTGCGATTCGACCTGACGCTCCGTCTCGCTCAAGAAGCCGAGGCTCATCCGGTCGCCGAGGACGCCTGCGCTCAGGCCGATGACAAAGGACCCCGCATACCACAGCGGATTAAAAAGGCTCACGCGCCCGTCGAGCTCGGCGATGCGCTGCTCGCACCAGGCGAGGTGATCGAGCTCTTCAGCCGCGGCCTGGTTCATCGCCGCCGCAGCTGCCGCATTCTCGGCGGTGAGAGCTTGCCCGCGGTACAGGGCCTGGGCCGCGACCTCGCCGGCATGGTTCACGCGCATGAGCCGGGCCGATTCTCGGCGCTCCGCCTCCTCGAGCACGAGTTCGCCCCCGGGACCGCCCGGCAACCCCCGCGCAGCTTGGGTTTTGGCACCCAAGACATTGATTGCCCTGCCAATTTCTCCCAAGAGGCGGTCGGTTGGACTGAAAACACGGGCGCTCACCGACACATTATATTGCAGGGACCTCGGAAATCGGGCCCATAGGTTTCGGAAAATCGGGCTGAGAAAGCCGAGGTGGGGGCGGACTGGTCATGTGGCCCCGGGTTCTGTACACTTTCGCGCCTTTCGTTGGGACCTGTCGTCCGGAAATATTCATGCAAACCGTATTCTCAAAGCCCGAAGAGACCCGAGGCGACTGGTATGTCGTCGATGCGGCGGGCAAGACCCTGGGCCGGCTGGCCTCGCAGATTGCTCATCGTTTGAAGGGCAAGCACAAGCCGACCTACGCGCCCCATCAGGATCTCGGCGATCACATCGTCGTCATCAACGCGGGCACCGTGCGCGTCACGGGCGCCAAGCTCACCGACAAGTGGTATCACCAGCATACCGGCTACGTCGGCAACTTGAAGAGCACCACGCTCGAGAAGCTCCTCAAGGAGCATCCGGAGCGCGCGATCCAGATTGCGGTGAAAGGCATGCTGCCGAAGGGCCCGCTCGGGCGGCGCATGTACAAGAAGCTTCACGTATTCGGCGGCAACGCCCATCCTCATCAAGCTCAGCAGCCCAAAGCGCTGCAGCTGTAAACGCTAGGAACATCTCATGGCATTGAGCTCCGCCAATAATTCCTTTTACGGCACCGGCCGGCGCAAGACCTCGAGCGCACGGGTATATCTCACCAAGGGCACGGGCAAGGTCTCCATCAATGGCCGCTCGCTGGACGAGTTTTTCGGGCGTGAAACGGGCCGCATGATCGTGCAGCAGCCGTTCGGCGCCGTGCAGCTGGAAGGCAAGTTCGACGTGGATGCGCACGTCGAGGGTGGCGGGATCACCGGGCAAGCCGGCGCGATTCGCCACGGCATCACCCGCGCGTTGATGGCCTACGACGAGACGCTGCGATCGCCGTTGCGCAAGGCGGGTTTCGTCACCCGCGATGCGCGCGAAGTAGAGCGCAAGAAAGTGGGTCGCCGCAAGGCCCGCCGCGGAACCCAGTTCTCCAAGCGCTGATCAGATGGCTTCTTGGGGGATCGTCTAGCGGTAGGACAACGGTCTCTGACACCGTTTACCTAGGTTCGAATCCTAGTCCCCCAGCCAAATGAGGGCCCACCCCGGTGGGCCCTTCTCTTTAGAGCCCGGGTTGCCCATAAGGTGTCGATGGCGAGCGATCGTAATTCGGGAGGACGAGTGGCGCCCCTGGCGCTTGCCGCGCTCGGCGTCGTGTTCGGCGACATCGGCACGAGTCCCCTATACGCCATGTCGGCGTGCTTCACGGGGCCCGGTATCGAGGTGACGCCCCAGCACATCTTCGGTGTGCTCTCCCTCATCTTCTGGACGCTGGTCCTCGTCATCCTGCTCAAGTACGTCGCGGTCGTGCTGAACGCCGACAACAAGGGGGAGGGCGGCGTGCTCGCGCTCACCGCCCTGGTGGTCAACACCGAACGGCAGAGCCCGCGCAAGAAGATCTACGGGATGCTCGGCATCCTCGGCGCGGCCCTGTTCTTCTCCGACGGTGCCATCACGCCCGCGATTTCGGTGCTGAGCGCGGTAGAAGGCCTGCACGTCGCCGCGCCGAACGCGCAGATTCCGATTCTGCCCATCACCATCGCCGTGCTCGTCGGACTGTTCTTGATCCAGCGTCACGGCACGGGCTCGGTCGGACGCGTGTTCGGACCGGTGATGCTCGGCTGGTTCGTCATCCTGGCAGTGATGGGTGGCCTTTGGATCGTGCGCGAGCCGAAAGTCCTGCTCGCTCTCGATCCGACCTTGGCTCTGCGGCTGATCTTGAGCCACAAGATCAGCGCGCTCGCGGTGCTCGCCGGCGTGTTCCTCACCGTCACCGGCGGCGAGGCGCTCTATGCGGACATGGGCCATTTCGGCAAGGCCCCGATTCGCCTGAGCTGGATATTCGTCGTCATGCCCGCGCTCGTGATCAACTACTTCGGGCAGGGCGCGCTGCTCATCGAGCACCCGGCGGCGATATCCAATCCCTTCTACTTGATGGCCCCGGGATGGTCGCTCCTGCCGCTCGTCGTCATCGCCACCGCTGCGACGGTCATCGCCTCGCAAGCCGTAATCTCGGGCGTCTTCTCGGTAACGACCCAAGCGGTGGGTCTCGGGCTTTTCCCGCGGGTCAGGGTCCTGCACTCCTCGGCCGAGTACGCAGGCCAGATTTACGTACCCGTCATGAACTGGATCATGATGCTGGCCACGATCGGACTGGTGTTGGGCTTCGGCAGCTCCGCGGCGTTGGCGGGCGCCTACGGGCTCGCGGTATCCGGCGCGATGACCATCGTGACGCCGCTCACGCTGAGCCTCATCAAGTCGCGCACGGGGGCGAAGAGCCGATGGCTACGCGCCGGTCTCTCCTTGCTGTTCGTCATCGACCTCGCGTTTCTGCTCGCCAACCTGACCAAGCTTTCGGACGGGGGATGGCTGCCTTTGACCTCCGGCTTCATCATCTACTGGCTCATGCAGACCTGGGCGACGGGCAGAGCCTCGGTCATGGCGCGTTTGCTGCGCGAGCAAAAGCCGGTACGCGACTTTCTGGTGGACCTGAAGCGCGATCCGCCGGTCCGTGTGCCCGGCACCGCCATATTCATGGACGCCAAGGCATCGGGGATACCGCGGGCATTGCTCAACAACCTCAAGTTCAATCGAGTCATTCACGAACAGGTGGTGCTCTTGACGGTAGTCACGCGCGAGCAGCCGCGCATCCCCGAAGCGAAGCGGCTCACCGTGACGCCGGTTTGCGAAGGTATCGTGCGCATCGTCGCCGCGTTCGGCTTCATGGAGAAACCCAACGTCATGGAGATCCTGCGCGCGGCGGAGGCGTACGGGGTGCATTACGAGCCCGAGCGCACCACCTTCTTCCTGAGCCGCGAGGAGCTGTTGCCGGGTCAGCGCTCGGATCTGCCCCCGCTTCGCCGCAGGGCGTTCATGCAGATGGCGCGCAGCGCGCAGGTCATCGCCGATTACTACGGCCTGCCCTCCGGCCGGGTGATCGAGATCGGTACCCGCCTCGAGATCTAGCTCCGGCGCGGGAGTGTGATGGTCTTCACATCCGCATCCCCGGCGACGAGCAGCACATCCGCCCCGCGATGGGCGAAGAGGCCCACGGTCACCACTCCGGCGACGCCGCCGATGGCGTCCTCCATGGCGGCTGGGTCTGCAAGACGCAGCCCGTGAACGTCCAGGATCACGTTGCCGTTGTCGGTCACCGTCCCCTCGCGCCACACGGGAGTACCCTTAAGCTTCACGAGCTGGCGCGCCACGTACGAGCGCGCCATCGGTATCACCTCGACGGGTAGTGGAAAGGCGCCGAGCTCCGTGACCAGCTTGGTGTCGTCGATGATGCAGACGAACTTGCGCGAGGCGGCCGCGATGATCTTCTCACGCGTCAGCGCCGCGCCGCCGCCCTTGATGAGCACGCCGCGGGCGTTCGCTTCGTCGGCGCCGTCGATGTAGAGGTCGAGATCACCCTCGGCATTCAAGTCGGTCTCGGGGATGCCGCAGGCCTTGAGCGCCGCGGATGTCTGGCGCGAGCTCGCGACAGCGGCTTCGAGCTGGATTTTACGGTCTTTCAGCACGGCAATGAGCTCGGCCACCGTCGTGCCCGTGCCGATGCCGAGCACCATGCCCGGAACGATGTAAGGTATTGCGGCCTCCGCCGCGCGCCGCTTCTTCTCGTTTGCCGACATGATTTTCGTCCCCTCAGAAACAACTGTGCCCGCTTTCGCGGGCACAGTTGGTTTTGTTTCGAAGACTTTATTTCTTCTTAGCGGCCTTCTTCTTGGACGCCTTCTTCTTCGCCTTCTTCGCTTTCGCTGCCATATTGAAACTCCGTAGTCGGGTTAGTCCGGGGACCGAGTATATACACGATAAATTAATTTACAAGCAATACATGACCCTACGGCATTGGAATGTGCTAGCGATGTGAGCGAGCTCACTCGAGAGAGAGAACGAACTGCCACTCTGCTTTCGACACCGGAGTGACCGACAGCCGATTACCTCGGCGCAACACCACGAAGTCCGAAAGCTCCTTGTGCGCGTGCTTGCGCAGCTCATCGAGCGTGATGAGGCGCTTGAGCTTGCGCACCAGCTGGACGTCCACCGTGTACCAGCGAGGATCGCTTTCGTCGCTCTCGGGATCGTAGTGCGCGTCCTTCGGATCGAAGGCGGACTTGTCCGGATATCCCTGCTTCACGATGCGCACGATGCCCGCGATTCCCGGGATCTCGCAGCTCGAATGATAAAAAAAGGCGGTATCGCCCTTCTTCATCGAGTCCCGCAACGTATTGCGCGCCTGATAGTTGCGCACGCCGTCCCAGGCGGTGCTCCGGCGGGGCGCCGCCGCGAGGTCATCGATGCTGAAGGTGCCGGGCTCGGACTTGAGGAGCCAATGGTTCATGGAGGAGCCTCGTCTCAAGGAGGAGTCTGTCGGAAGTGGCGGACGCCGCGCTCGGTGGCGACCGCGTCCAGCCGGATATCGTGCGCTTGCGCGTACACCGCTTCGGCGCGCTGGCACTCGAAGGCGAGGCCGACCAGGTGAGGTCCGCGCCAGTGATGCCGGTTGCGTCGGAAGGCGAGTGCGCGATCGTAGAACCCGCCGCCCATTCCAAGGCGCCGGCCCCGGCCGTCGATACCGACGAGCGGCACCACGATGAGGTCGAGCCAGCGCGGCGCGACGGTGCGGCGGCGCGCGGCAGCGTGCGGAATCGAGATGCCGAACACGCCGCGGCGCGTCTTGCCGGACAAGGGGTAGAAGCGCATCCGGGCGTAGCGCCGGCTCTCGATGACGGGCACGTAGATGCGCACTCGCCGCCGCCGCGCCGCGATCAAGAGCGCGGCGGTGTTCACCTCTCGATCGAAGGGTAGATAGACCGCCACCCGGGCTCCCGGTCTGAACGCGGGCAGGCGGGTGATGGAGGAGGCGGCGAGATTCGAGCGCAGGGCGTGATCGGCGGCGGAGAGCCCGCGGCGGCGCGCGCGCAGCACTTTCCGCAACTGACCTTTCATGGATTCGTCGATGAGCATGATAGGGGGATGGCGCCACCCGCATGTGCCGTTTTGGACCGTTGCTCCCGACCTGAGCAACAGGTGGGGCTAACTGCCGACACTTAAGGCTTTCCGCTCGTGGCGGACTTGCACAATGCTGCCGGCAAGCAATGGCCCCTGGGGTTTACAAATTAGGGTCAGGAGGTAACCCGATCCGCATCGAACACCGCAGGCAGCGCCAAACTTGAACTCGGTCGACTCAAAGCTCGAGCTGTCGACCCTTCTCCAAAGCCGACTCTACCCGCTCGCGCAGGATACGCAAGCGGCCGCCCACGTCGGAGTCGAGACTGCTGTCACGATTGCGGAACCTGATCAGCTCGTTCGCCATGTTCAGGGCCGCGATGACGGCAATGCGGTCGAGACCGACCACCTTGCCGCTGTCGCGGATCTCTCGCATCTTGGAGTTCAGGAACTCGGCGGAGTCGAGCAGATCGGAGCGCTCTTCCATCGGACAGGTGATGTGGTACTCCTTCTCGAGGATACGCACGCTGACTCTCGCCTGATTCTCGCTCATGCCTGCTCCATCGATTTCAGCCGCCCGATCATGGCTTCGACGCGTGCGCGAACCTGCTCGTTCTTCTGCAGCAAGGTGGCGCGCTCGGCGGTCAGCGACTCTTGCCGCTGCCGCAACGCGCGGTTCTCCTCCTTGATCTGGCTCACCGTGACGATGAGATCCTCCAGGCGCTTCTCCAGCCGCTTCAGCTCGAGCTCGACGGCGGATTTGGGGTTGTTGGCTTCGTTCATGACGTCAATATAGAGCGCTCGTTTGCGCAATGCAAAGGGCGCAGACGTCGCCCAGATTGCGTCCAACGCGCTATCATCCGCGGCATCATGATGGACATCCGATTCAAGGATTTCGAGGATGTGCTGGCCGCGGCAGGCAGCCTTGCGGACGCGGCCGAGGCGCACGGATCGTTGTGCGGCGCGCTTTGCTCAATGGCACCGTACAAGATGCAGGATTGGGTCAATGAAATACTGCCGGACGGCGCCGCGCTGTCGGACGAGTCCGCCGCCATGATCGAGCGGGTGTTCACGGCCACCGCGGCGTCCTTCGGCGAGCAAGGCATGGAGTTCGAGCCGTTGCTTCCCGACGACGAGCAGCCGCTGAACGGACGCGCCAATGCGCTTGCATTATGGTGCACCGGATTCCTCTATGGGCTGGGCACGGGCCAGATCTCGGATCTCGAGGCGCTGAACGGCGACGTGGGGGAAATCGTACGCGACTTCACCGAAATCTCTCGCGCCTCCGGCGAGGCCGCCGAGGCGGACGAGTCGAACGAGCAGGCGTATGCCGAGCTCGTGGAATTCATCCGGGTGGCTGCGCAAGTGGTGTTCGAGGAGCTCTTGCCGCTGCGCCGGCAAGCTTACCCGACGGTCCCGCAGCGGCTGCACTGACTCTCGTGGGGCCAGAAGGTTTCGCACGGCGTGTAGCGCGCGGCCGCATGGATCGTCAGGAATTTGCGCGCCGCCGGCGACAATTCATGCGCATGATCGGCAAAGACGCCATCGCCGTGCTGCCCGCCGCTCCCGTGCGCCATCGGAACGGCGATATCGAGTATGCCTACCGCCAGGACAGCCAGTTCTATTACCTCGCCGGCTTTCCCGAGCCCGATGCCGTGGCGGTGCTGGCGCCGGGGCGCCCGCACGCCGAGTATCTGCTGTTCGTACGCGAGCACGATGCGCGGCGCGAGTCGTGGGACGGCGAATGGGCCGGTCCCGAGGGCGCGGTCGAGCGCTACGGCGCGGACGACGCCTTCCCGATCGCGGATATCGACGAGATTCTTCCAGGCTTGATGGAACAGCGCTCGCGCATCTTCTACTCCATGGGGACGCACCTCGAGTTCGATGCGCGCATGCTCGGCTGGGTGAACGGCATGCGCGTACACGCACGCCAGGGCGCCGGTGCCCCCCAGGAGTTCGTGGCGCTCGGCCACGTGCTCGACGACATGCGTCTATACAAGAGCCGCGGCGAGCAAGGCAAGCTCCGACACGCCGCGCAGATCGCCATCGGTGCACACCGCCGAGCCATGCGCTTCGTGCGTCCCGGCCGCATGGAGTACGAGGTCATGGCGGAGGTCCTGCATGAGTTCCGTTCTCACAACGCGGACATCTCCTACCATCCCATCGTGGGCGGCGGCGCCAATGCCTGCGTCATGCACTACCGCGCCAACGATCAGAAGCTGCGCGACGGTGAGCTGCTGCTGCTCGACGCGGGCTGCGAGCACGATTACTACGCCTCGGACGTCACGCGCACGTTCCCCGTGAACGGCCGGTTCACGCCCGCGCAGCGCGCCGTCTACGAGGTCGTCCTCGACGCGCAGCTCGCGGCCATCGACAAGGTGCGATCCGGCAATCACTGGAACGAGCCGCACGAGGCCGCGGTGCGGGCCATAACCCACGGCCTGGTCGCGCTCGGACTCCTCAAGGGAAAGCCGTCCCGCCTCATCAAGGAACAGGCCTATCTGCCGTTCTTCAACCACCGCACCGGGCACTGGCTCGGTCTCGACGTGCACGACGTGGGCGACTACAAGGTCGGCGGCGAGTGGCGAGTGCTCGAGCCCGGCATGGCGCTCACCGTCGAGCCCGGCGTCTACATCCGCCCGTCGTCGCGCGTACCCAAGGAGTTCTGGAACATCGGGGCGCGCATCGAGGACGATGTCCTGGTCACCGCAGGCGCGCCCGAGGTGTTGACGGCGGCGCTGGAGAAGACGTCCGAGGCGATCGAGCGCCTGGTGTCCTCGTGAGCGCCCGGCTCCGGGACATGCCTTGAGCGAGCCCTACGACATCGCCATCGTCGGCGGGGGCATGGTGGGCGCGAGCCTCGCGGTCGCCCTGGAGGGGCTCGGCGTGCGCACGGCCCTGATCGAAGCGGTGCCGCACGATGCGGCCGCACAACCGAGCTTCGATGAGCGCACCACGGCGCTGTCGAACGGCAGCCGCTGCATTCTGAAGACCCTCGGGGTCTGGCAGGAAGTTGCGGACACGGCGACGCGGATCGCCAAGATCCATGTCTCGGACCAGGGGCACTTCGGCTTCGCCCGCATCGACGCGGCGGAGCTCGGACGCGACGCGCTCGGCTACGTCCTGCCGAACCGCGCGCTCGGCGCGGCGCTCTGGTCGCGTTTATCGCGCCGCCCCGATCTCGACGTATTCTGCCCCGCCCGCGTGGCGACCCTCGAGATCGCAGAGGATGCGGTCGAGCTCGCGCTCGCGTCGCACCGCATCCTGCGTGCGCGTCTGGTGGTGGCCGCCGACGGCATCGACTCGGCGGTGCGCGCGGCGTTCGGTGTCGGCGTCGAGACGCGCGACTACGGGCAAACCGCGATCATCACGACCGTGCTGCCGGGCAAGTTTCACGAGCACGTGGCCTACGAGCGCTTCACGGCCGGAGGGCCGCTCGCGCTCTTGCCGATCGCCGACGGCCGCTGCACGCTGGTCTTGACGCTGCACCCGGCAGCGGCCGAAGCGGCGATGAGCTGGTCCGACGAGCAATTCCTGTCCGAGGTGCAGGCGCGCTTCGGTTGGCGGCTCGGCCGGCTCTTGAAGGTGGGACGCCGGCGCGCGTACCCCTTGGCCCTGAGCCGCGCGGAACGCTCGAGTAGAGGCCGCTGCATCGTGGTCGGCAATGCCGCGCAAGCGCTGCATCCGGTCGCAGGGATGGGATTTAACTTAGGGCTTCGCGACGTCGCGAGCCTCGCCGAGCTCATTGCCGAGCGCAGCGGCGAGCTCGACACCGTCGCGGGGGTCTACGATTCCTGGCGCGCCGCAGACCGGCGCGAGGTGATTGCCTTCACCGACGGGCTCGTGCGCGTCTTTGCGAGCCCCTGGGGACCGGTGCGGCGGCTACGCAACTTCGGACTGCTCGCTTTCGATCTGTTGCCGCCCGCGAAGGCAGCGCTGTCGGCGCTGTCCACCGGCGCTGCGGGGCGCATACCCAAGCTCGCGCGCGGCGTGCCGATCCGAGCCGCTTCGTGAGCCGCGACTTCGATGTCGTGGTGGTCGGCGCGGGCGTCGTCGGCGCGACCATGGCCGCTCTCCTCGGCGCACGTCGGCTCGTCGGCTCGGGACGCGTGGCGCTCATCGCGGATCGCCTGTCAGGCGCCGCGGCCGATGCCGCCGCGGCCGATGACTGGGACCTGCGGGTGTTCGCGCTCAGCCGCGCCTCGCAGCGGCTGCTGCGGTTGTGCGGAACCTGGCAACGATTGCCGCAGGTGCGATGCTTTCCCTACGAGCGCATGCGCGTGTGGGACGCGAGCGGTGCGCCCGCCGGCCCGGGCTCGATTACTTTCGACTGCGCGGAGATCGGCGAGCCGAACCTGGGATTCATCGTCGAGGGCCGGGCGCTCACGAGCGCGAGCCTCAAGTCGGCCGGCGCCTCGGGCGCCGTCTTCATCGAGGGATCCGTGCAGACGCTGCGGCTCGACGAGAGGCAGGCGTGCATTCGCCTCGAGGATGGACGCGACCTTGCCGCGAAGCTCTTGATCGTCGCCGACGGCATCGCCTCGAAGAGCCGGGAGCTTCTCGGCATCGAGACGGCCGGCCACGCCTATCATCAAGATGCCCTCGTCGCTCATGTACGCACCGGAGAGCCCCACCAGAGCACGGCGTGGCAGCGATTCCTGCCGACGGGTCCGCTCGCGTTCCTGCCGCTTCCGGACGGCCGATGCTCCATCGTGTGGAGCGTCGCGCGCGAGGAGGCGCGGCGGCTGCGCTCGCTCGACGCCGGCGCGTTCGCCGCCGCGCTCGAGACGGCGAGCGGCGGGGCGCTCGGCGGGATGGAGCTCACGACGGAGGTGGCGAGCTTCCCTCTTCAGCTCAAAGTGGCCCTCGACTACGTGCGCACACGGGCAGTGCTCCTGGGGGACGCCGGGCATGCCGTGCATCCGCTCGCCGGGCAAGGATTGAATCTCGGCCTCTTGGACTGCGCCTCGCTCGCCGAGGCGCTCGAGTCCGTGCGGGGCGATGCCGAGCTGCTCGGCGAGCCGCGGCTCTTGCGCCGCTACGAGCGGCGGCGCAAAAGCGAGAACTTGCTCGCGGCCACGGCCCTCGATGCGCTGGAGCGGCTGTTCTCGAGCTCGAATCCGCTCATCGAGCACCTGCGCGGCGCAGGTCTCGGCGCAGTGGGCCGGGTGCCCCTGCTCAAGCGCGAGCTCGCACTGCGCGCGCTGGGACTTTCAGGGGACGTGCCGGCGTTTTTGAGGACCGAGAATGCCTGGTCCGACTGAAGAGCAGAGGCCGACCGAAGGCGCCGATCAGAGTCGGTCGATCTTCGCGGCGCAGATGAAGTCGTTCTGCGACAGCCCGCCGATGGAGTGCGTCGAATAGCTGATGCGGCAGTAGTTGTAGCCGACCTCGAGTTCGGGGTGATGATCCTCGATGTTTGCGACGTGCGCGACCGCATTCACGAAACTCATGGTGCGATAGAAGTCCTTGAACTTGAGCGCGCGCTTCAGGCTCTTGGCATCGGCGGCGAGCGTCCAGTCGGGATGCAGCTCCACGCGCAGCGCGCTCGCCTCGTGCGCTGTGAGAGGCGCCATGCCGCCCTCGCAGGGCGCGCACTTGCGGGAAGCGAGCTCGCTCATGCGGAGATCCGGCTGTAAGTGCGTTCGATGTAGCGCTCCACCAGCTCCTGGAACTCCTCGGCGATGCGCTCGCCCTTGAGCGTGACCGTCTTCTCACCATCCTCGTACACCGGTGCGACCGGATGCTCGCCGGTGCCGGGCAAGCTGATGCCGATGTTGGCGTGCTTGCTTTCGCCGGGGCCGTTGACGACGCATCCCATGACGGCGACCGTCATGTCCTCGACGCCCACCCTTTGCTTGCGCCACTCGGGCATGCGGTGACGGATGTGTCCCTGGATTTTCTGCGCAAGCTCCTGGAAGTAGGTGCTCGTGGTGCGGCCGCAGCCGGGACAGGCGATGACCATGGGGGTGAAGGACCGCAGTCCCATCGTCTGAAGAATCTCCTGCGCGACGATGACTTCCTGCGTGCGATCGCCGCCGGGCTCGGGCGTCAGGGACACGCGGATGGTGTCGCCGATACCTTCCTGGAGCAGCACCCCGATGCCCGCGGTGGATGCGACGATGCCCTTGCTGCCCATGCCCGCCTCGGTGAGACCCAGGTGCAGGGGGTGCTCGCAGCGGGCGGCAAGGTTCTTGTACACCGAGATCAGGTCCTGCACGCCGCTCACCTTGGCACTGATCACGATCCGATCCGCGCCGAGTCCCAGGCTCTGCGCGCGCTGCGCGCTGTCGACGGCCGAGACGACGATGGCCTCGCGCATCACGTCGAGCGCCGGCTTGGGGTCCGATTGCCTGGAGTTCTCGTCCATCAGGCGCGTGAGCAGGTCCTGATCGAGGCTCCCCCAGTTGACCCCGATGCGCACCGGCTTCTCGTAGCGGCAGGCGATCTCGATCATTTCCGCGAACTGCGGATCGCGCTTCGAGCCGCGACCCACGTTGCCGGGATTGATGCGCAGCTTCGCGAGCGCCTGGGCGCAGGCGGGGTGGGTCTTCAGAAGCTTGTGGCCGTTGAAGTGAAAATCGCCGACCAGGGGCGTCGCGATGCCCTGCGCGGTCAGGCGGTCGCGGATGTGCGGCACGGCGGCGGCGGCCTCGTCGTTGTTGACAGTGATGCGCACCAGCTCCGACCCGGCGCGCGCCAGCGCCTTGACCTGAGTGACGGTCGCCTCGATGTCCGCGGTGTCGGTGTTGGTCATCGACTGCACCACGATGGGGGCGTTGCCGCCGACGGTCACGTTGCCGATCTTCACGGCCAGGGATTTTCTGCGGGAGCTCATGGCGGCCATTCTACCGCGCCGTCCGCGGGCCGGTATCGGCAGCCTCAAAAAGGGGCCGAAATCGGCATAATGCACCCATGTCGACGCGCATCGTCCATTCCACCGGGGTGGGCCGCGACAGCATCGGCGCTCTGCTCGTGAAGCTCGGCTGGCGGGCGAAAAGGTCCGGTGGCTGAACGCGAAGTTATGAATGGTGTATCATAACTGCATCGCGATAAGAGCTGTCTGGAGAGAGTCCTCCCCCGCGAGGACCGCCGAAGGCGCAACCGGTCCGGAAACGCTCAGGCCCATGTACGACAGTCTCTCGCGGTCTCTGGAGAGCGATCCCGCCCGCAGGGCGAGGATCCACCGAAGGGGAACAGCGCGCGGCAGGCGCGCTCGATCTCTCAGGTCTTAAGGACAGAGGGGCTGGCAGGCACTCTAGAGGAGTGCGTGCAGCTTCCGTGTCACGATTCGCAGCGAGGGTGCGATGGGCCTTAAGACTCCGCTCTACGATACCCATGTATCGGCGCACGCCAAGATCATCGATTTCGGCGGCTGGGACATGCCGCTCCACTACGGCTCGCAGATCGAGGAGCATCACGCGGTGCGGCGCGACGCGGGCCTGTTCGATGTGTCGCACATGTGCGCCATCGACTTGACCGGCGCGCGCACCCGCGAATTTCTGCGCCATCTCCTCGCCAACGATGTGGCCAGGCTCACCGTGCCGGGCCGCGCCCTGTATTCCTGCATGCTCTTGCCGACCGGCGGCGTGATCGACGATCTCATCGCCTATTTTTTGACGGAGACGTGGTTCCGCCTGGTCGTGAATGCGGGTACGCGAGCGAAAGATCTCGCGTGGATCCGCGAGCACGCGGGGGCGTTCGGTGTCGCGGTGCGCGAGCGCTCGGATCTCGCCATCCTCGCGGTGCAGGGCCCGAACGCCCGCGACAAGACCGCGGCGTTCCTGTCCGCCGCGCATCGTGGCACGGCGCTCGGCATCCAGCGATTCTCGGCCGTCAGCATCGACTCGTGGTTTCTCGCCCGCACCGGCTACACCGGCGAGGACGGCTTCGAGATCATGCTGCCCGGGACACAAGCGCCCGAGACGTGGCGCGCGCTGGTCGCGCAGGGCGCGAGGCCCGCCGGGCTCGGCGCGCGCGACACGTTGCGTCTCGAGGCGGGCATGAATCTGTACGGCAACGACATGGACGAGACCCACCATCCCCTCGAGTCCGGCCTCGCTTGGACGGTGGCCTTCGAGCCGCAGGGGCGCGACTTCATCGGACGCGAGGCGCTCGTGCGGGCGCGCGAGAACGGCGGTCCCCTGCTGGTCGGGCTCATGCTCGAGGAGCGCGGGGTGCTGCGCAGTGACCAGGCCGTGAGCGCGGCGGCCGCGGACGGGTCCGCGGGCGAGCCGCTGGGGGAGGTGACCAGCGGTACCTTCTCGCCGACCTTGAATCGCGCCATCGCGCTCGCGCGTCTTAGGCCTAAGCCGGGCGGCCGCGTGCCGCAGCCGGGGGCGCGCGTGCTGGTGGACATTCGCGGCAACGGCCACGCAGCGCGCGTCGTCAAGCCGCCCTTCGTGCGCAACGGTAAACCCTTGGTCGAGATCCAGTGAGAGGAGATGTCAGTGAGCGAACAGGTTCCCAAAGACTTGCAGTACACCAAAAGCCACGAGTGGGTGCGCTCGCTGCCGAACGGTGAGGTCGAGGTCGGCATCACGGACCATGCGCAATCCGCACTGGGCGATCTGGTGTTCGTGGAAGTACCCCAGGTCGATCGCAAGCTCGCCGCGGGAGAGGCCTGCGCCGTGGTCGAATCGGTCAAAGCGGCTTCCGACGTCTATAGCCCGGTCGCGGGGCGCGTGGTGGCGCGCAACGAGGCGCTGTCGCAAACACCGGAGCTGCTGAACTCGGATCCGTATGGCGCGGGCTGGCTGATGCGCATCGAGCTCGATGCCAAGACCCCGGTCGCCGCCTTGCTGGGCCCCGGCGAGTACGAGCAGTTCCTCAAGGAATCCGAGTAGGACGCCGCCATGCCGTTCATTCCGCATACACCGGACGACATCGCGCACATGCTCGCGGTCATCGGTGCGCCCTCGATCGATGCGCTCTTCGACGAGATCCCCGCTGCGCTGAAGGCGAAGCCTCTCGATGGCGTGCCGCCGGCGCTCTGTGAGATGGATGTCGCTCGGCTCATCACCGAGCGTGCCGCCGGCGATGGCCGCTTGCTCAACTTCATCGGAGCAGGCGCGTACGAGCACCATATCCCGGCACCCGTCTGGGCGATCGCCACGCGCGGTGAGTTCTATTCGGCGTACACGCCCTATCAGGCGGAAGCGAGTCAGGGCACACTCCAGCTCATCTACGAGTTTCAGTCGATGATCTGCGCCCTCACCGGCATGGAAGCCGCAAACGCCTCGCTGTACGACGGTGCGTCCGCGCTCGCGGAGGCGTGCCTCATGGCGGTACGCGCGAATCGCGGCTCGACGTCGCGCCGCATCCTCATGCCGCGCACCGTGAACCCGACGTACCGCAAGGTGGTCGAGTCGATCACCCACCAGCAGGGCCTGGAGCTCGAGAGCGTGGACTTCGAACGCACTTCGGGCCGGATCTCGCTCGATGCACTGCGGGAAATGAGCGGCGAGGATTGTGCGGCGCTGGTGGTGCAGCAGCCGAATTTCTTCGGCAACCTCGAGGAGGTCGACGCGCTCACCGACTGGGCGCACGCGAACAAAGTGTTGCTGATCGCGGTGGTCAATCCCATCTCGCTCGCATTGCTCAAGCCGCCGGGCGAATGGGGCGAAGGGCTCGACGGGCGCTGGGGCGCCGACATCGTGTGCGGCGAAGGCCAGCCGCTCGGCGTGCCGCTCGCCTCGGGCGGTCCTTATTTCGGCTTCATGGCGACACGCATGCAATACGTGCGGCAGATGCCGGGGCGCATCGTGGGACGCACGCTCGATTTGGAAGGACGCCCCGGCTTCTCGCTCACCTTGCAAGCACGCGAGCAACACATCCGCCGCAGCAAGGCCACATCCAACATCTGCACCAATCAGGGTCTCATGGTGACCGCGGCGACCATCTACATGTCGCTTTTGGGCGCCGCGGGGCTCGCGAGCGTGGCCACCACAAGCCTTACGCGCACGGCCGAGCTCAAAGCCGCGCTCGAGCGGGTGGGCGGCGTGACGAGCGCCTTCGACGCACCTCGCTTTCACGAGGCCGTGGTGCTGCTCGATCGGCCCGTCGCGCCGGTACTCGCGATGCTGGCCGAACGCGGCATCGCGGGAGGCCTCGATCTCGCGCCGAGCTATCCCGAGCTCGGGCACGCGCTTTTGGTGTGCGCCACCGAAACGAAGTCCCACGCGGACATCGAGACCTACGAGCGCGCGCTGCACGCGGCGCTCGCCACGCCGCACGATGTGTGCGGCGCCGCCTAAAGAGTCCATCATGGCAGAACTCAAATTGCGCGAATCTTTGATATTCGAGCTGAGCAAGCCGGGCCGGCGCGCCTCGAGCCAGATCCCGCCGGCGCCGGATCCCGTGGCGCGCCACGCGGCGGACATCCCGGCGCACCTGCGCCGCGCCCGTGCACCCGCGCTCCCCGAGGTCTCGGAGCTGCAGGCGGTACGGCATTTCACGCGCCTGTCGCAGTTCAACTTCTCGATCGACTCGCATTTTTATCCCTTGGGCTCGTGCACCATGAAGTACAACCCCAAGGCGTGCAACACCTACGCGATGCTGCCGGAGTTCCTGGCACGCCATCCGCTCGCTCCGGAGCCTCAGGGTTTCCTCGCATGCATGTACGAGCTGCAAGAGATGCTGAAGGAGATCACGGGCATGCAGGGCGTGAGCCTCACGCCCATGGCGGGCGCCCAAGGAGAATTCGCCGGCGTGGCGATGATCCGTGCCTATCACCACGCGCGCAACGACGGGGCGCGCGTGGATATCATCGTGCCGCAGGCGGCGCACGGCACGAACCCGGCCACCGCGGCGATGTGCGGCTGCAACGTGCGGGAGATACCCTGCGACAAGAACGGCGACATCGATCTCGAGGCGCTCAAGGCGGCGGTCGGCCCGAGCACGGCCGGCATCATGCTCACCAATCCCTCCACGCTAGGTGTGTTCGAGCACAAGATCGCGGAGGTGGCGCGCATCGTGCACGAGGCCGGCGGCTTGCTCTATTACGATGGGGCGAACCTCAACGCCATTCTCGGCAAGGTCCGCCCGGGGGACATGGGCTTCGACGTCATTCACATGAATTTGCACAAGACCTTTTCGACGCCGCACGGCGGGGGGGGTCCGGGATCCGGCGCCGTGGGCGTCGGGCCGCGCTTGCTGCCCTTTCTGCCGATCCCGCTGGTGGGCAAGAAGGACGGGGCCTACCGTTGGCTCGCCGAGTCCGATCTGCCGAGCTCCATCGGGCGGTTATCGGGATTTGCTGGCAATGCGGGCGTGAATCTGCGCGCCTACATCTACATGCGGATGCTCGGCCGCGAAGGCATGGTGCGCGTGGCGGAATTCGCGGCGCTCAATGCAAACTATCTGATGAGGCGGCTGACGCAGGCCGGCTACGAGGCGGCCTACCCGACGCGCCGTGCGAGCCACGAATTCATCCTTACATTGAAGCAGGAGAACCGGACTTTCGGGGTCACGGCCATGGACGTCGCCAAGCGGCTGCTCGACTATGGCGTCCATGCGCCGACGACTTATTTTCCACTGCTCGTGCCGGAATGCCTGCTGATCGAGCCGACCGAGACCGAAACCAAGGAAGAGCTGGACCATTTTTGCGATGCAATGACCGCGATTCGACGAGAAATGGAGCAGGAACCCGAGAAACTGCGATCTGCGCCTCATACAATGCCGGTCCGTCGGCTGGACGATGTGCGGGCGGTGAAGCAGCTCGACTTGGCCTGGAAGCCTCCCGAATGAATGATTAAGCGAGACAAACCCACCGGACTCACGCGGATTGTGCGTGCCTTCGGGTATTCGCTGCAGGGTTTTCGCTATGCTTGGCGGGAAGAGGCGGCCTTTCGACAGGAGTTTTGCCTCGCCGTGGCCGTCCTTCCGGCCGGCTTTTATCTGGGGCGTTCGGGCATCGAGCGGGCGTTGTTGGTGTGGCCGATGCTGCAGATTCTCGTGGTCGAGCTGCTGAACAGCGCGGTGGAGGCGGTGGTCGACCGCAGCGGCATGGACCGTCACCCGCTCGCCGGAATGGCCAAAGACATGGGATCGGCCGCCGTCCTCTTGAGTTTTGCGTTGTTAGGAACCGTGTGGCTCCTGATCTTGTCCGACCACTAGCGCTCGCGCTAGCGTTCGTTTTTTTTCCGACAGCTAGCGCTCGCGCTGGCGTTCACTTATAGGATCGGCATGCTTCGCAGCACCCTGCTTCTCTCAGCTATTCTGTTGTCCGCGCGCACCTGGGCCGCCCCGGCCGAGAACGCACCACCTGCCGAGCCCCCGCCTGAGGCGACGTCCCCTGCGGTTCCCGCGCCACCGCCGGCTCTGCCGGTGCCCACGACCGCCGCCGGCACGGCCGAGAACTGGGCGCAGACGCTCGAGCGCATCGCCTCCGGTGTGGTCACCATTCAGATCGACAGCACGCGGGCCTTCGATACGGAGTGGAACACCACCGCACAGGCCACCGGGTTCGTGATCGATGCGAAGCGCGGCCTCATCCTGACCAATCGCCACGTCGTGACTCCGGGGCCGGTGACTGCGCAGGCCATTTTTCAGAACCGCGAGGAGGTGCAGCTCTTCCCGGTCTACCGCGATCCCGTGCACGACTTCGGCATCTATCATTACGATCCGACGAAGCTGCGCTTCATCCGGCCGGCCGAGCTTCCCCTCTATCCGGCGGGTGCTGTGATCGGGCGCGAAATCCGCGTGGTCGGCAACGATGCCGGCGAGCAGCTGTCGATCCTCGCGGGAACGCTCGCGCGCCTCGATCGCGAGGCGCCGGAGTACGGCTACGGTAAGTACAACGACTTCAACACGTTCTATTACCAGGCGGCGTCGGGCACCTCGGGCGGCTCCTCGGGCTCTCCCGTCATCGACATCGAGGGCCGCGTGGTTGCGCTGAACGCCGGCGGTGCGACCGGGGCGGCGTCGAGCTTCTATCTGCCGCTGCCCGCAATAACGCGCGCGCTCAAGTTCATCGATGCCGGCAAGCCGGTGCCGCGCGGCACGCTCGAGACGGTGTTCAAGTACACCCCGTACGACGAATTGCGCCGCTTAGGCTTAAGTGCCCAGACCGAGGCGCGCATGCGCTCGGCGTATCCCAAGCTCACGGGCATGCTCGTCGTCGACGAGGTGCAGCCCGGATCGGCCGCCGACGGCGTGCTCGCGCCCGGCGACATTCTCGTGGCGATCGACGGCAAGCCGGTTCCGGAGTTCTTCGCGCTGGAGGACGTGCTCGACAATCACGTCGGCAACGAGATCAAGGTGGAGATCCAACGCGGCAACGACACGCTCCGCCATGCGCTCGAGGTGGAGTCGCTGAACGCCATCACCGCCGACGAGTACATCGAGTTCGGCGAGGCCGTGGTGCACACGCTGTCCTATCAGCAGGCCCGTCACTACAGCCTTCCCATCAAGGGCGTGTACGTCGCGAATCCCGGCTACGTGTTCAGCGCCGCCGGCATTCCGCACGGCGCGCTCATCAGCTCCTTCAACGGCAAGAAGACCGACAATCTCGCCGACTTCGAGGCTGCGCTCGCGGAGCTCGCCGACGGCGCGCGCGCGCCGGTGCGCTACGTGACGCTCGAGGATCCGCGCACTCCGCAGCTCAAGGTGATCCGCATGGACCGCCGCTGGTTCCCGGCGCGCAAGTGCAAGCGCGACGACACTCTTGGGATATGGCCTTGCGTGAGCCTCGCCGCCGGTCCCGCGGCGCCTCCCCTCGAGCCGGCTTCCACCGAATTCACCAAGACCGGCGATCCGCGCATTGACCGCCTGGCGCCCTCGCTGGTCATGATCACCTTCGACATGCCCTACTCGGTGTCGGGCGTGACCGAGAAGAACTACCACGGCACCGGCGTGATCGTGGACGCGAAGCGCGGCCTCGTGGTGATCGACCGCAATACCGTACCGCTCGCGATGGGCGACGTGCGCATCACTTTCAACGGCACGGTCGAGGTGCCGGGCAAGGTGGAGTTCATTCACCCGCTGCACAATCTCGCCCTCGTCTCGTACGATCCGCGCTCCATCGGCGCGACGCCGGTGCGCGCCGCGACGTTCGTGACCAAGGAGCTCGCGCCCGGCGAGGACGTCTGGGTGGTCGGCGAGCGCAGCGACTCGAAGGTCATGTCGCAGCGCACCGAGGTCGCGAGCGTGGACCCCGTCGCTTTCCCGCTGTCGCGCACCCTGCGCTTCCGCGACAGCAATCTCGAGGCGATCAATCTGGTCAATGCCCCGAACGACGTGGACGGGGTGATCGCGAACGAGAAGGGCGAGGTGCTCGCGCTCTGGTCGAGTTTCGCCTTCGAGACGCAGCGCGAGCTCGAGCAGGTCAACCGCGGCATTCCGGCCGATATCGTGACGGAGATGATCAACGCCGTCAGCGCCGAGCGACAGCTGTACTCCTTCGAGGCGGAATTCAACGTCCAGTCGCTGGCGAGTGCCCGAAAACTCGGACTGACCGACGATTGGGTGAAGCGCTTCGAGCAGCACGACGGACAGCGCCACCAGGTCCTCGGCATCGACCGCTTGGTGGCGGGCTCTCCCGCCGCCACCCTGCTCGAGCCCGGCGACTTGCTGCTGGCGATCGACGGCAAGGTCGTCAACCGCTTCCGCGAAGTGGAACGCGCCGTGCAGAAACCCGACGTCGAGATCACTGTCTGGCGCGACGGCGCGGCGAAGATCCTCGACATGAAGACGGTCGCGCTCAATGGACGCGACATCGACCGAGTCGTGATCTGGGCCGGTGCCACTCTGCAGGCGCCTCACCGCGCCATGGCGGCCCAGCGCGGCATCGCCCCCTACGGAGTGTTCGTGTCGTTCTTCTTCTACGGATCGCCCGCGACACATTACGGTCTCTACGCGGGGCGGCGCATCACGGAGGTGGACGGTCAGCCGACGCCGGATCTGGACGCCTTCATCAAAGTCGTGCGCGGCAAGCCGGACCGGGCCTCGCTCAGGCTGAAGACCATCAGCTGGAACGGCATGACCGACGTCATCACCTTGAAGCTCGACAAGCACTACTGGCCGGCGTACGAGCTCGATCGCCAGAGCGACGGGAGCTGGCGCCGCGTCGATCTCGACGCGGATGTCGCCGTGGCGCGCGCTCAGGGTGTGGGGGCGCCGCCGTGAGCTTCACGATCTCCGCGGCGGTGCGTGCGCAGCTGCCCGAGATCCGCGACATCTACAACGAGGTCATCCGTAACACGACCGCCGTTTTCTCCGACGTCGAGGTCACACTCGAGAACCGCGAAGCGTGGTTCGACGCGAAGCGCGCGGCAGGCTTTCCGGTGGTGGTGGCGGCAGACGCCTCGGGGGTCGAGGGATTCGGCACTTTCGGCGAGTTCCGCACCTGGCCCGGCTACCGCTTCAGCGTCGAGCACAGCGTGCACGTGCGCGCGGATCGCCGCGGCCGCGGCATAGGACGCGCGCTCGTGCAGGCCCTCTTGCAAGAGGCGGCGCGCATGCAAAAGCACGTCATGATCGCAGGAATCGATGCGCAAAATGTGACGTCCATCGCGCTTCACGAAAAGCTCGGATTCCAGGTGGTCGGCGAGCTCAAAGAAGTCGCCTTCAAGTTCGGCCGCTGGCTCGACCTCAAGTTCATGCACCGGCTCATTTGATATTATGCGCGCGTGGTAAGAGCTACACAGACCGAAATCGAAAAAGCCGTCGAAACACTGCGTGCGGGCGATCTCGTGGTATTTCCGACGGAGACAGTCTACGGGCTCGGCGCGAACGCTTCGAATCCGGCTGCGGTGCAAAAGATATTCGAGGTGAAGGGGCGCCCCGCGGACCATCCCGTGATCGTGCACATCGACCATCAGCGCTACCTGCATCGCTGGGTGTCGCAGATGCCGCCACAGGCGGAACGGCTCGCGGCGATGTTCTGGCCCGGTCCGCTCACGCTCATCCTGCCGAAGAGCGAGACCGTCAACGACATCGTCACCGGCGGGCAGAACAGCGTCGGCATCCGGATCCCCTCCCATCCCATGGCACAGCAGCTCTTGACCGCGTTCGGCGGCGGCATCGCTGCGCCTTCAGCGAACCGTTACGGACGCTTGAGCCCGACCAAGCCCGAGCACGTCCGCGACGAGCTAGGCGATGCCGTGCACGTGATGCTCGACGGCGGCGACTCGCCCATTGGCCTCGAGTCCACCATCGTGTCGTGTCTCGACGGTGAAGTGCGCTTGCTGCGGCCCGGCTCCATCACGCGCTCCCAGATTCAGCAAATCGTGGGGGAGCTCACCTTAGGCGGGGAGGCGCCGCGCGTGCCCGGCGATCGCGTGCAGCACTATGCGCCGTCCACACCGCTCGAGATCGTTCCCTGGGATAGTCTCGAGGCGAGAGCGGGCGATATCCTGGCGCGCGAAGAGAAGGTGGCGGTGCTCGCGATGCGCCCGCCGCTGCACACGCGGCGCTACATGACCTGGATCAATGCCGGGAAAAAGCCCGATGCATACGCGCACAATCTCTACAATAATCTGCGGACGTTGGATCGCGCCCAGTGCGTGCGAATCCTTGTGCAGGAGCTGCCGAAGGACGAGCGTTGGGCGGCGATTCTCGATCGGCTGCAGCGTGCGAGCGGCGGCGTGGGCGAGGATCCCCTCGAGCTCTCGGCGGGCTAGACATCATCATGAAGGACAACGTTTTGCGAGTGGCCAAGACCTCCCGAATCCGACGTTTGTCGAATGCATCAGAGCGCGATCTCGCGCCGGGGCAAGACCCGTTCGCACGCGAGTCGGTCCAGCACCTCGCGAACCGCTACGGCTCGCCCTTGTTCCTGATCGATGCCGAGCGTGTGCGCGTTCAATACCGCGCGCTGGCCGCTGCGTTGCCGGGCGTCGCGCTGTACTACGCGATCAAGTCCCTGCCGCATCCCGCGATCGTGGCCGTACTCAAGGAGGAGGGCGCCTGTTTCGATCTCGCCACGAACGGGGAGGTGCAGCTCGTGCGCCGTCTGGGCGTCGCCCCTGAGCGCTGCATTCACACCCATCCCATCAAGCGCGACTGCGACATCCGCACCGCCCTCGACTACGGGGTCACGCATTTCGTGATCGACAACGAGGATGAGCTGCGAAAGTTCGTTAAGTACAAGAGCCGCGCCTCTGTCCTGATCCGCCTCGCGTTCCGCAGCGATGCCGTGGTCGATCTGTCGCGCAAATTCGGCTGCGAGCCCGAGACGCTGCCGGATCTGCTCGCGCTCGCGGCGCAGCTACGCGTCAGCGTCGTGGGTCTTTCCTTCCACGCCGGATCGCAGGCGGCGAATCCGCAAATGCACGTGCGGGCGATCGAGGTCTGCGGGGGGCTGATGCGCCGCGCGCGCGCGCGCGGACAGGAGCTGTCGCTGCTCGACATCGGCGGGGGGTTTCCGACCGATTACCTGCAGGGCTCGCCGCCCATGCCCATCGCGGAGTTCTGCACACCCATCCGCGGGGCGTTCCGCGCACTCGAGGACGGCGTGCGCATCATCGCCGAGCCGGGACGCTACCTGTCGGCGCCCTGCGCGGTGGCCGTGGCCTCGGTGATGGGACGTGCGCAGCGCGATGGGCGGTGGTGGTACTACCTGGACGATGGCTTGTACGGCAGCTACAGCGGCCAGATGTACGACCACGCCAGATACCCGATCGAGGCGTTGGTGGACGACGGTCCCACCTACCCGTCGGTGCTTGCCGGTCCCACCTGCGACAGCATCGACGTGATCCGCGAGCACATCGATCTGCCCAAGCTCGAGCAGGGCGATCTCGTGATAGGACGCGTCATGGGCGCTTACACCTGGGCTTCCGCCTCGGAATTCAATTTCTTTCCGCGCCCGACGGTGCTGGCTCTCGACCGGGGCCGCCTCATCCGCGAGGGAGACGCGCCGTGACCTCGCGCAGCCGCCCCACGAGGTTCAGCCGGCGCCGGCTGCTCCAGGCCGGAGGTGCGCTCGCCGGTGCCACCGCGGCTTGGGGCTGGCTGCCGCGTGCCTACGCCGGCGGTTCCGACCAGAGACGCCTCACGCTCAAGAATCTGCACACGCCCGAAGTCCTGGAAGTCATCTACCGGCGCGGCGAGCAGTACTTACCGGAGGCCCTCGCGCAGGTCGAGGTGCAGCTGCGCGATTACCGCACGGGCGATAAGCACTCGATCGACCCTCAGCTCCTCGACACCCTCTGCGAGGTCGCGCAACGCGCCGGAGTCGACCCCGTATTCAGCGTGATCTCGGGGTATCGCTCGCGAGAGACCAACGCCATGCTGCACGAGCGCTCGAGCGCGGTGGCGAGTCACAGCCTGCACATGGAGGGGCGGGCGATCGACGTGCGCCTGGCTGGTGTCGACTGCGCGGATCTCGCGGCCAAGGCGCTGGAAATGAAGCGCGGCGGGGTCGGGTATTACCGCCAATCCGACTTCGTCCACCTCGATACCGGCCGATTCCGCACCTGGCGGGGCTGATCCCTCAACGTCCGCGGAGCTTCAGCCGGCGGAGCTACGAGCGGCGAGGCTACGAGCGGCGGGGTTCCAAGAAGATGCGCATGCGCTCGAGCTCCGCCTCGAGCGCCTCGCGGTACGCGGCCTCGCGTGGCGCTCGGCCGGCGAGGTAACCGAACGAGCTCTGCAGCGAGCCCGTGGCGTAGCTCAGATTGCCCCAGCCGATCACCCGCTCGCCCCAGAGCAGCGGCAGCGCGTAATAGCCGAGCTTGCGCTTCGCCGCGGGGGTATACGCCTCGAAGCGATACTGCCAGCCCCAGAAGAGCTCGAAGCGCTGCCGGTCCCACACCACCGGATCGAAGGGCGTGAGGAGCCTGACTGCGGGCTCGACGCGCCAGCGGCCTCCGGTTGGGGCCTCCGCGGCCGGCCAGTACCAATCGATGCCGTCGATGCGCGCAGAGGCCAGGCGCTGCTGCGCGCGCTCGAGGGAGGCGGAGCGGTGTTTCGACCATTGCGGGACACCGCCGCTCAGGAAGCGCAGCAGCTGCGTGAGGCTGCGGGCGGGAAGCGGGGCGTACTTGCGCACGATGAGATCGACCAGGGTATCGATGCGTGCGCTCACGGCGTCCGCATCGCACGCTGCGGGTTCGGGCTCGGCCGAGCGCAGTGCATAGACGCGCGTTCCCGAGTCGCGGCGCGCCACCCGCAAAAGGCCGCGATAATGCATCTCATCGAGCAATCGCGTGGTCGCATTCGTCGCGCCGCCGAACCAGTTCCGGATCGTGCCGTGCGCGAAGCGGCGGTCGACGGCACGCGGATGAGCGGTTCCCTGCTCGCGGATGAACGCGAGGAGCTCCTGGGCTCGGGCCGCCCGCGTGCGGCTCCACGCCCTCGGCGGCGTCCGGGGATGCATCAGCCGATGATGCTCGCGTAGCAGATACCCGTAATTGACGAAGTAATCCTCCTCCAGCCCCAAGCGCGGGTAGCGCCGCTCGAGATCGCCCGCGCGATAGCCGACGACGCGATGGCGCAGCGTGAGATCCTGGGCGCGGGCCGGCGCGCGGATCGGATCGGCTTGTACGAACCCCAATCTCTCGATGGCGCGGCGGAGCGTGGTCGGCTTGAACAGCGAGCGGGCGATGGCATAGCGGCGCAGATGCTGCAGAGTCGGCGGCATGCGATCGACGTTTACCATAGCCATGGAACTGCCGTAAGCTCTAAAGAAAGCTGCGGCGGGCTGATCACGGCGCGCGCCGGGTGCCGACTGGTCTCGCCGAAGGCGCTTTGCTAGCCAGAACTACAAGAAGGGCATGCGATATGTCGAGCGATGTCTACCCTCGATTTCGAGCGGCCGCCATTCACGCGGCGCCGGCCTTCCTGGACCGGGATGCCTCGATCGCCCGGGTCGAGGGCTGGGTGGCCCGGGCCAAACGGGAGGGCGCCGGTCTCGTGGTTTTCGGCGAATCCTTCATCCCCGCGTTTCCTCTCTGGAACCTGGTCTACGCGCCCATCGATCAGCACCGCTTCTACCGGCGTCTATTCGACAACGCGGTCGAAGTCCCCGGCCCACACACGGACCAACTGGCGGAGATAGCTCGCCGCCATCAGGTGGTACTGTCGGTGGGCGTGACCGAGAAGGGCAGGGTCAGCATGGGAGCGATGTGGAACACCAACTTGCTGTTCGACGCCGACGGCCGGCTGCTGAACCGCCATCGCAAGCTGGTGCCCACGTGGGCCGAAAAACTCACGTGGGCGAACGGCGATGCCTCTCATCTGCGGGTCGAAGAGACCGCAGCGGCACGGCTGGGAGTCCTGATCTGCGGCGAGAACACCAATACCCTGGCACGCTTCGCCCTGCTTGCGCAGGGCGAACAAGTGCACATCGCCACCTATCCACCGGCCTGGCCCACCCGGCGCCCCGACGAGAAGCAAAACTACAACTTGACGGACGCCATTCGCCTGCGCGCCGCCGCGCATGCCTTCGAGGGCAAGGTGTTCAACGTGGTCGCCGGCTGTGCGCTGGACGAGCAGGCGCTCGAGGAGGTATCGCAGGGTGACGGCGCGGTGCGCAGCTTGCTCACCTCGGCCCCGCCCGCGGCGTCGATGATCCTCGGGCCGCAGGGCGAGATGCTCGCGGAGCCTCTCGCCGGACGGGAGGGAATGGTCCTCGCCGATATCGACGTGGCCCTGTCGATCGAGCAAAAGCAGTTCCATGATCTGGTCGGCTACTACAACCGTTTCGATCTGTTCCGGCTCACGCTGGATCAGCGCGCGCACTGTCCAATCAACGTGATTCGCGACGAAGCCCCCGAGGCGGGGACACGCGCGGGCGATCCGGCCGCCGTCTAAATTTGCGCGCGCGATGGTCACTCGAGGCAACACGAGGAAGCAAGCATGTCCTATCGAAAGCGTGAGAGGTCCCGGACCGCACGCGGCGTCTCGCGCCGCGAGGTGCTGCGCATGGGAGCCGGATGGGCGGTGGGGGGCGCGCTCTCGCAGTACGCCCTCGCAACGCCGGCCCGTGCCGCGGAGCACCCCGAGCTCGGCACCTATCCCGCCGGCATCGCCGGCCCGAGCGTATTCGTCGGCATCTGTACGCCGCGCACCGGCCCCTATGCCGCCGTGGGCGAGGACGAGATCAAAGGCTACCAGCTCGCCATCGAGCATCTGAACCTCGGCGATCCGCTGCTGAAGAGAATCTCGCCGCGCACCAGCCGCGGGGTGCTCGGCAAGGAAGTGAAATACGGCATCGCCGACAGCGAAGCCAATCCGAACACCGCGGTACAGGCGCAGTCGCGGTTCATCAGCGAAAAGAAGGCGATGATGATCGCCGGATGCGCATCGAGCGCCGTGGCCGTGGCGCTCAACAAGCTCGCGCAGCGCGAGAAGGTGATCTATCTGCCTTGCCTCGCCGCCTCGAACGACGTCACCGGCAAGGACTGCACCCGCTACTCGTTCCGCGAGGGCATCTATGCCTACCCGACGGCGCAAGCCCTTGCGCCGGTGCTGGTGGCGAACCTCGGGAAGGCCAAAAAAATTGCATTTCTCACGCCCGATTACACTTACGGCCACACGGTGCGCCAATCGATGGAAGAGGCGCTGAAGGCTCAGGGCGGTTGGTCGGTCGCGACCAACCAGGTCTCGCCGCTCGGCACCACCGACTTCTCCTCGTATCTGCTCAACGTGGCCAACAGCGGCGCGGACGTCGTGATCAATATCAATTTCGGCCGCGACGCCGTTCTGTCGATCAAGCAGGCGGCGCAGTTCGGCATAGGCGACAGGATGGCACTCGTCATTCCGATCTCGACACCCTTCCTCGCGCAGGAAGTGGGCGCCGATTTGATGAAAGGCGCCTATGGCGGCATGGGCTACTGGTGGACACTGGAGGAGACATACCCTCTCGCCCGCATGCTCAACGAGGCATTCCGGAAAAAGTACAATTACAATCCGGAATACGGTGCGCACAGTGCTTACTTGCAGGTGGCGATGTGGGCCGACGCCGTGGAGCGCGCCGGCAGCTTCTATCCGCCGGACGTGATCAAGGCCTATGAGGCGGGCGCGAAGCTTCAATCTCCCGTCGGGGAGGTGTATTTCCGCGGCGCCGATCATCAGCTGGTGCGTCCCGTGATCATCATCAAGGGCAAGAAGCCGAGCGCCATGCGCTCGAGCGACGACTATTACGAAGTGGTCAAGGTCGCCGACGCCGCGCCCTTGATGCAGAAGCCCGACGCATTCAGCTGCCAGCTCGGCAGCTACGACTGATCGCGCCGTGCGGATCGCACTCCCAGGGAGATCATAGTGCTCACCTGGGCCAATTTATGGTCGCAGGTATTCAACGGGCTGGCACGCGGCGCGTTGCTCGCCCTGATCAGCTCCGGCCTCACCGTCATCTACGGAACGCTGGGCGTGCTCAATCTCGCGCACGGGGCCATGTTCATGATCGGCGGCTACGCCGGCTACGTGGCATTCAGCTACACGGGCTCGTTCATCGCCGCGCTCCTCGCGGGCTCAGGTGTGGTGCTCGCGGTGGGCCTCGTCATGGAGCGAGTGGTCATCCGGCATTTCTACGACCGTCCGCACGAGGATCAGATCCTGGTCACGTTCGGTCTCGGGATCTGCTTCGTCGAGATCATCCGTTTCTTCTTCGGCAGCTTGTCGCGATCGATGCCGCCGCCGGCGCGGCTGTCGGGGATCACCTCGCTCGGCTTCATGGTCTATCCCACTTATCGGATCGCGGTCGTCGCCATCGTCGCGGTCTCGCTCCTCGCGATCTATCTCATCCTGTATCGCACGCGGCTCGGCATGATCGTGCGCGCCGGCATCGAGGACTCCGGCATGGTGGACTGCCTCGGTATCGACGTGCACCGAGTCTTCATGGTCGTGTTCGGCATCGGCTCGATGGCCGCGGGCTTTGCCGGCATCGTCAACTTGCCGGTGGCGCCCATCACCCCGGACATGGGCGACTCCATCCTGGTTCAGGCGTTCGTCGTGATCGTGATCGGCGGCGTAGGATCGTACGCGGGTGCCGTCCTCGGCGGCCTGATCGCTGGAGAGATTCTCAGCATCAGCTCCATGATCGACCCGGCTTATTCCTACGTCGCCCTGTTCGCCGTCATGACGCTCGTGCTCATGGTGCGCCCGCGAGGCTTGCTCGGCGCGGAATCGCGCACGTGATCGTGGCGCCGATCGCCTCGGCGCACCGCCGCTGGCTGCCGGAGCTCGCGACCGCAGCCGCACTCATCGCCGCGCCGCCGATCCTGTCGCACCTCGGCTTCGTTCCCGACACGATGAGCCGCATCCTCGTGCTCGGGCTGTTCGGCATCGGCTTCGATCTGTTGTTCGGCTATACGGGATTGCTGTCTTTCGGCCAGGCGGCGTTCTTCGGCACCGGCGGATTCACCGCGGCCTATTTACTGACGCGTCTGGGCCTTTCCAGCGTGATGCTCAGCCTGGCGCTCGGCACGCTGGCGGCGGCGCTGTGCGGCGCCGTCGTCGGACTGATCGCACTGCGGCGTACCGGGATCTATTTCGCGATGATCACCGTGGCGATCGCCCAGGTATTTTTCTTTCTCGAGAACTCGCCGCTCGCGAATTTCACGGGCGGTGAGAACGGTCTGCCGGGCGTACCGGCGCCCACTTTTTCCCTCGGCTTCGCGACGCTCCCGATTCACAGCGGCTGGTCCATGTATGGCTTCATCGCCGCCTGCTATTTCGTGGGGCTCCTCGTCGCGCGCCGGATCGTGCAGTCGCCGATCGGTTGCATCCTCGCGGCCATCCGCGACAATCCGCTGCGCGCCGCGGCAGTGGGCCATGACGTCCACGGCTACAAGCTGCTCATCTTCGTCATTGCCGCCGCCTACAGCGGGCTCGCCGGCGGTTTGCTCGGCGTCCTGCAAGGCTACATGCCCCCCGACGCTTTCAGCTTCGATACCTCGGGTCAGCTGGTGATGCAGACGGTAATCGGCGGCGCCGGTACGCTGTATGGGCCGCTCGTCGGCGCGGCGGTCTGGCTGTATTTGCGGGATTTTCTGCAGGAGAGCGCCGGACTCGGGGCGCAGTGGAAGCTCGTGCTCGGAGTGATCTTCGTGCTGCTGGTCTGCTTTTTGCGCCGCGGCATCATCGGCGGCCTCAAAGATCTGATCACTCTCGCCGGGCGCCGGCCGGAGGGTGCCGTCGAACGCAGCGCCGGCGGCGGTGTGCCTGACGGAGACGGGGTGCCGCCGGCCCCGGCCCGGCCCCCTCCCCCTCCGCCCTCCATGCCGCCGTTGCCGGCCTCCAACCGCACTTCGGGGCCGATCCTCAAGGCCAGCGCCCTCAGCAAGCGCTACGGCGGCCTCATCGCGAACAACGACATCCACTTCGCGGTGGAGGAAGGGGAGCTGCGCGGTGTCATCGGCCCGAACGGCGCGGGCAAATCCACGTTTTTCAAAATGCTGACCTGCGAGGTTGCGCCGACCTCGGGCAGCATCGCTTTTCGGGGCAAGGACATCACCGGCATGCAGGTCACGGACGTGTGTCAGCTGGGTCTCACCAAGAGCTATCAGGTGAGCCAGCTGTTCACTCGCCTGACCGTGCGCGAGAATCTGACCATCGCTGCGCTGGCGAGCCTGCGCGGCAAGCTGCGCATCGATCTGCTGAAGTCGCCCGCACGCGTGCGCACCTTGCATTCGCGAGTCGACGGCACTCTCGAGCTGGTCGATCTCACCGAGCGCTGCGACGTGCCCGCATCGGCGCTCGCCTATGGCGAGAAACGCCGGCTGGAGATCGGACTCGCGCTCGCCACCGCGCCGAGCCTCTTGCTGCTCGACGAGCCGCTCGCCGGCATGAGTCCGATGGAGCGGATCGAGACGGTCAAGCTGCTGAAGTCGATCGCGAAGGGCCGCACCTTGATCATCATCGATCACGACATGGACTCGCTGTTCGAGCTGACGGAACGCATCACCGTGCTGGAACGCGGCTGCGTGCTGGCCGAGGGCACCCCTCTGGAAATCAAGAACAATCCGGTGGTGCAGGCAGCGTATCTCGGCCCAGGATCCGATCCATGAGCTTGCTCGAGGCGCATGGGCTCAACACCTACCACAAGGATTCCCACATCCTGTTCGACGTAAGCTTGCGCGTCGAGCAACGCGAGGTCGTCGCGCTCACCGGCCGCAACGGGGCGGGCAAGAGCACCACGCTGAAGAGCTTGATGGGGGTGATGTCGCCGCGCGCCGGCTCGATCGTGTTCGACGGCAAGGAGATCACCGGGCAGAACAGCTACCTCATCGCCCGCGCGGGTATGCAGCTGGTGCACGAAGAGCGGCGGATCTTCGGCAGCCTCACCGTCGAGGAGAATATCGTGCTCGCGGGATTGACCGCCCGGGAGCGGTGGCCGCTGGGCCGCGTCTACGAATTGTTTCCACGGCTCAAAGAGCGGCGGGACAGCCGCGGAACCGATCTCTCGGGCGGAGAGCAGCAGATGCTGGCGATCGCCAGGGCCTTGGTGCGGCGTCCGAAACTCATACTCCTGGACGAGCCGTTCGAGGGGCTCGCGCCCCTGATCGTGCGCGACCTGGTCAACGTGTGCCGTGACCTCGCTGCGCAGGGTCAGCCCATCCTGCTGGTCGAGCAGAATCTGTCCGCCCTGCTGTCACTCGCCCAGCGCGTGTACATCATGAATAACGGTCACATCGTTCACGAGGGGGCGACGCAGGAGCTCAAGGCGCAGCCGGCGCTTCTGCAGCGCTATCTCGGCGTTTAGCGCGACTCGTCGAGAAAACGCAGTACCGCCGCATTGAATGCGGCCGGATCCTGCAGCATCGCGAAGTGACTCACGTGGGGCAGGATGACCAGGTGTGCACCGGGGATCGCCTGCGCTATGTACTCATCGTGGGTGCGCTTGATCGCCTCGTCGAATTCGCCATCCGCGATTGTTGTGGGTACCCTGACGGAGGCGAGCTCGGCTCGCGTGAAGGCGGGCAGCGTGTCCCACATCTTGTTCACCGCGGCGCTGAAGCCATCCCATTGCTGCGGCGTCGGCGAGAGTTCGCGGTACTCCTCGGCAGTGCGCGCAAGGTAGGCGGCGAAGACCGGAGTTTTGTCCGCGCCGTCCTTCAATCCCGAGACGTCGGCATTGGCGCCGAATGCAAAGAGTCCGGCCAGGCGGTCGGGATGAGTCATGGCGAGGTCGAGCCCGATGATGCCCCCGTCGCTCCAGCCGACCAGATAGACCTTCGAAATGCTCAGCCGATCGAGCAGGCCGAGAACGTCCTGCGCCATGAGATCGTAGGTGAGCGGCGCGTCGCTGCGCGTGCTGCGGCCATGCCCGCGGCTATCCATCGCGATCACGCGATAGCCGTGCGCCACCAGCACGGGGATCAAGCGGCCGAAATAGTTGGAGTTGCCGAATCCGCCGTGCAGGAGCAAGACGGGTGTGCCCCCTGGTTTCCCGCCCCACTCGGCGAACCAGATCCGGCTGCCGCCAATCTCGGCGTGCTGGGCGACCGTTCCCGCGGGTAAGGCAGGCAGTGGCGGCAGCGTTTGCCAGGTCTCGGAGGCGGCTGATGCGAAAGAGGCCGCGCTCAGCATGAGCGTGGCGAGGAATGCGAAACGATACATGCGGTTCGAGGGCCCTCTTACTGTCTATGGGGCATCACGCTGCCGCCCAGCATCGCACCCTTCTTGGCATCGTACTTCGCCGGGCCGCCGAGCGTCGTCGGCGCATTCTTGCCGGGACGGGGACGAGCGGCAAGGGGCGCCGGCGACGCCGAGGCCTTCGGGACATGGCCCGGCTGGACACGCGCGCCCGCGGGCACTCCGATGGCGCGCGGGGCGGGACTCGCGGCGCGCGGGGCGGGACTCGCGGCGCGCGGGGCGGCGGCTACCGCGGTCGGAGCGAGCGTGCCGACCGTGAGACCTGCGATGATGAACATGCTGCACGCGAAGAGTGCGCGCATCAGACCTCCGTCGAGTCGGTTGCGGGCTCCAATTGGTCGTGCGTCTTGCGCAGGAAGGCGAGCTGCAGCGCCGGGACGACCACCAGCAGCATGACGGGCCCCAGCAGCATGCCGCCCACCACGACGGTCGCGAGCGGCCGCTGCACCTGGCTGCCGATGCCGTGCGATAAGGCGGCGGGAACGAGACCGATGCACGCGGACAGTGCGGTCATCAACATGGGCCGCATGCGTTTCTCGGCGGCCCTTTCCATCGCGTCGAAAGGCGTCATACCTTGCACTTTGAGCTCGTTGAAATAGGTGAGCACCAGAATGCTGTTCATCACGGACACGCCCAAGAGCGAGATGAACCCGATGGCCGCGGAGATACTGAAGGGCAGTCCGGTGACGAGCAGCGCGAGAATGCCGCCGGCCACGGCGAACGGTATGCCGGCGAGCGCGAGCACGGTGTCCGTCGCCGAGTTGAACAGGCTGTAGAGCAAGACCAGGATCAAGCCGAGGCTGATGGGCACGAACACCATCAGCCGCTGCTTGGCGTTCTGCAGGTCCTGGAACTCGCCCGCCCACACGATCCGGTATCCGTAGGGCAGCTGGACGTCCTTCGCGATGAGCGCCTGGGCTTCCGCGACCGTGCTGCCGAGATCGCGGCCGCGCACACTGAATTTGATGGGAATGTAGCGCTGCGTTCCCTCGTGATAAATGAATGATGCGCCGGAGTCGAGACTGATGTCCGCAAGCTCGCGCAACGGGATATAAGCGGTCGTCCCAGCGGGTGTCTGATACGCGACCGGCACCGCGCTGACCGCCTCCACGCTGTCGCGGTACTTGGGTGCTAGACGCACGGTCAAGTTGAATTGGCGATCGCTTTCGAGCACGTTGCTCGCGACCGCCCCCGCCATGGCGGCCTGAACCACGTTATTCACATCGCCCG